>Ga0209447_10000531_pt1 | contig 10607 bp, 9 predicted proteins | sample BogFormECP04_OM3_FD_188243 | JGI IMG/M metagenome (GOLD analysis project Ga0209447, IMG submission 188243) | Bog forest soil microbial communities from Calvert Island, British Columbia, Canada - ECP04_OM3 (SPAdes) (version 2) | ecosystem: Environmental > Aquatic > Freshwater > Wetlands > Bog ... | reverse complement strand
TTGTCGGAGAGGCCCTGGACCTGCGTGGACATGGTGTCGAGGCGCGCGCCGGAATTGGCCTGGACGTCTTGCACGGATTTTTGCAGGCCGCTCATGGTGGCACCGAGCTTGCTGACATTGTCATTAGACTGTTCGACGAGGGTCTTCATGACGGTGTGGTCCTGGGTCATTTGCGTGGCGAGGTCTTTTTGACCCTGGAGCAAAGTGGTGACGTCGCGTTGTAGCTCGATCATCTCGCGGGCGACGGCGCTGACGGGACGCGGGCCGATGAGGCTGCCGGCGAGCGCGCCGGCGAGAACGGCGGCGCCGAAGATGGCGAGATTGCGGATATGCATGAAAAAATCCTCCTAAGATCCTAAACGGGCTGCAATCCAATGATACAGGCAGGGGGAGATGGTTGTTAAGAGCGACCGTGCAGCGGTCAGTCTCGTTTGTGGCTGCAGAGCAGCCACCTCACTGTAATAGTAGAGCCGCGGGCCAGCAAGAAATTGTCTGGGCACGCGGCTCTGTTGGTTACGAATGAGACATCTATAACCGGGTTCGTTCGCGGGCCGTGCTATGAAAACGGCAAGAATTCTGCGATCCGGCGCAGCGGGCGGGGCAAGCCCCGCCCCTACAGCGCAAAGCAGCACTAGTTCGATTTGACGAAGTGGCCGCGACGATTCTGCTGCCAGCATTCCTCGTTGCTCTCGGTGCAGAAGGGCTTTTCCTTGCCGAAGCTGACGGTGCTGATGCGGTCGGCAGAGATACCCAGAGAGATAATGTATTGCTTGACGGCGGCGGCGCGGCGGTCGCCGAGGCCAAGGTTGTATTCGGTCGAGCCGCGCTCGTCGCAATGGCCCTCGATGGTGACTTTGATCGAAGGATAGTTGCGGAGGAATTCGGCGGTTTTGGTGAGGGCGGAGCGGGCATCGGCGCGAATGTCGGCCTTGTCGAGGTCAAAGTAGGCGTCGCGAACTTCCTTGAGGAAGAGTTCGTCGAGCGAGGGTTCGGGAGCTTTGACCACGGGCGGAGGAACGGAAACGGTGACGCGGGCGCTGGACTCGGCGGCGCCGCCGGGGCCACTGGCGCTGATGGTATACGTGACGGAGCTGGACGGGGAGACATTGGTGGAGCCCTGGGCGGTTACGGCACCGACGTCGGGGGCGATGGAAACTTGCGTGGCATCGGTGGAGGACCAGCTCAACGTGGAGGATCCGCCCGGTTGAATAGTGGAGGGGCTGGCCGAGAGCGTCACGGTTGGACGAGATGGTGTCGGCGCTACTGGTGTCGGCGTCAGTGGGGGAGTCGGCTTTTCGTGGTGACAGCCAACCGTAAACACCGTGGCGGCGAGCGCCAAAACCAGGCAGGCGCGGTAGTGAGTTCGTGAAACAAGCATCATGCGAATCCTCCTCGACAGATGAATTCCCGTGTTCGTCCCACCAGAACCTGGATGATACCACCAGCGGGGCTGGGTCCGGGCGATATCTCGTAACACGATATATTATACATCGTATGGGGATATTTGGCGCGCAAGAAAATCAACGCGGCGACCAATTGGGCGATTCGTTGTGCCCGGTAGTGGTGAGTTGGTGGGCCTGGGAACCGTCGGCCAGCATGGTCCAGATCTGGCGGGTGCCGCCGCGAGTGGATTCAAAGACGAGGTGGCGGCCGTCGGGAGCCCAGCTGGGGCGCTCGTTGCGGCCGGCGTCGCGGGTGAGCTCGACAAGCTGGCGGGTGGCGGCGTCCATGACGTAGAGATCGTAATTGCCGCTGGGGCGGCGCCAAGAGAATGCCAGAAGCTGGCCGTTGGGGGACCAGGCGGGGTCGATGACGTAACCCTTGTCTTCGAGATCGAGTTTGGTGGCGTCGGTGCCGTCGGAATTGGAAAGATAGAGCTGAGGAACGCCGCCGCGATCGCTGACGAAAGCGATAGTTGCACCGGTTTTTGGATTGACGGCGGGAGACATGCTTGCGCCATTGGCGATGGTGAGGCGCTTGGGCTTGCCGCCGTTGACGTCGGTGGCGTAGAGCTCGGGATTGCCCTGCATGGAAGAGGAAAAAATAATTTGCGCGCCGTCGGGAGTCCACGCGGGAGTGATGTTGGTGCCGCGGAAGCGGGGGAAAGAGATGAGCTTTCCGCTGTCCAGGGAATACATGCAGATTTGCGCGCCGGTTACGCCGTTGACGGGGACGAAGCAGGTGAAGGCGATGCGCGAGGCGTCGGGAGACCAACGCGGGGTGAGAGAGATGGAGCGCAGGGAAGTAAGCGGACGCTGGTTGGCGCCGTCGTAGTCCATGACCCAGATTTCTTTGGGGCCGGTGCGGGAGCTGACGAAAGCGATTTGGGTTGAGGCTACGCCAGGGAGGCCGCCGGAAAGTTTGCTGATGATTTCGTCGGCGAACTGGTGGGCGAATTTGCGGACTTCGGGGTCGGTGGGCGCGCCGCGGTAGATTTTGCCGACGACGGCTTGCGCGGAGGGGTTGCGAACGTCGTAGAGCCAGGCCTGGATGGCGACTTCGGCGGAGGATTCGGAGAGATTGCCGAAGGCGACTAGATTGGCATTGAGCGGGGGATCGGTCCAAACGAGGTTGCGGAGTTCGGAGGGGATGGTGGGGACTTCGGTGGGATAGAAGCTGGGGCTGACGAGTTCGAGAATGCCGCTGAATTGGAGGTCGTCGCGGACGACGTCAGTGAAGAGGGTGGAGTGGGATTTGGCGGAGTCGGCGCGGGGGGCGAAATCGGCGACGGCGACGCGGGGCTTTTCGACGCCGAGGCCAGTGCCAGCGCGGAACCAATCCTGCGCGAAAGCATGGTGTGGGAACAGAAAGGTGCCGATTAAGAGAAGGAAAACTGGAACCGAGCGGGTCTTCAAGAGCACCTTCACCTCCGCACTGACATTAGTTTCGTCCGGTTAAAGGACGGATGAGACTCATTTATTCAAGCTCAGATCGAAATCGAATGTAACGGTCACTTCGGGATAATTGTAGTCGGTCGGCAGGGGCGGCATGGGATTTGATCCTAAAACGGCCCGCAGTCCCGAATTGTCCATGGACAGATTGCCGCTGGGTTCGGAGATACGGATATTTTTGACCGTGCCATCGCGGAGAATCGTAAAGATCACCGTGGCTTTCGCGCGATGCGTTGAACGCACGGAGGCGTCGATGGTGGACTGCTGCCAGTTGCCCTGAATTTTGCGGATGACCGCTGCGACGTACCAGCCGTACTTGGTGGCGAAATCTCCGCCGCCAGGACCTTGTACCGCCATGGCTCCGGGTGCGCCGCCGGGTGTTTGAGAATATCCGGTGGGGAGATCGGGGTTGCCGCCTTTGCCGTAAGGGACGGCATTGTCGGGCGGTTGCGTTTTGTTTTCAAAGGTTTTGGATTTATGGGTGGGTGGAAGCGGCTTTTCTTTTTTGAATTCGGGAATTTTGGTGGCGTCGGTCTTAGGCTCGGGAGGTTTGGGCGGCTCTTCCTTGAATAGGCCTTTGGTGGGATCCACGACCTGGCTATCCGTGACAACAGGTTCCTTGGGCATGGGGATGCCCGCGCTGCTGACGAGGTTTACTTTCGCGGTGTCTCCGCCGCCGCCGAGACCGCCCCATTGATTGCCGTGGTACTGGAAAAAGATGGAGACGGCGATGGCGAGGGCGAGAGAGCCGTGGAGGATTAACGAATAGACGAGGAATTTTTTGAGGCTGGGATCGCCGGAGTCGAGCATGGACGGATTGGCGACGGCGGTGGTCATGATTATTGGGTGCGCGCGCGGCTGGTGATGGGCTCGGTGACAATGCTGATGTTGGCGATGCCGGATTGGCGCAATTCGTCGACGACGGTGGCGAAGCTGCCGAAGGGGACGGTTTCATCGCAGCGAAGGAAGACGGAGTCTTGCGGGCCCTTGAGCTGGGCTTTGATTTTGGCGGGGAGCTGGTGAATGTTGACGGGATCGTTGCCGAGATAGACGCGCTGGGCTTTGTCGATGGTGACGACGAGCTTCTGCTGGGTGATTTCCTTGATGGTTTTCGTTTTGGGGACGTCGATTTCGATGCCGGACTGGAGGATGGGAGCGGTGATCATGAAGATGATGAGGAGGACGAGGACGACGTCGATGAACGGGACCATGTTGATCTCGGAGAGCGACGTCTGCGTGTTTTTGGCTAGCTGCGGCATTTTGTCTTTTTGCGGCGGAACGACAGGGCATCGCCGCGGAAACTTTACGTAAACGTTTTTTCGATCTGGGCGGCGACTTCGAGGGAAAAGGTGTCGAGGCGCTGGCCGAGGTCGCGAATATTCTGCAAAAATTGATTATAGAAGATTACGGCGGGGATGGCGGTGACGAGACCCGCGGCGGTGGTGAAGAGCGCTTCGGAGATGCCCGGAGCTACGGCGCGGAGGCTGGCGGCGCCAGCGTTGCCGAGGCCGGAGAAGGCATCGATGATGCCCCAGACGGTGCCGAAGAGGCCGATGAACGGGGAGACGGAGCCGGTGGTGGCGAGCCAGGACATGCCCTTTTCGACGCGGCGGACTTCTTCCGCGGAAGCGAGCTGCATGCTGACGCTGACGGCGGACATGCTTTTAAGTTTGCCGGTGGCGGCGGGATTGGCGGCGCCGGGGGCGACCTGACTTTGTAATTCGCGATAGCCGGAAGCGTAGACGGTGGCGAAGGGAGAGCCGGCCGAGGCGAGGGCTTGCGGATTGGCGACACCGCGAGTGGCGCGGAAGACGCGGAGGAACTGGTCGCTTTCGCGGCGGATGCGGCCGAAGAGGCCGAGCTTCTGGAAGATCATGGCCCAGGAGACGATGGAGAAAGCGAGAAGAAGGATGAGAACGCCGCGGGCGACCCACCCGGTTTGCGAAAGAATGGTGCCGAGATCGGTGAGAAGAATTGCTGTGAACAGAAGAATGATGTTCCCCCTCGATGAGAACGGATAGATGCTGACAGCGAAACGGCTAGTATTTTTCCGACTTCACGACCGTAGCACACGCATGGAGTGGAATCAACGAAACGTCGCAGCGCCGTGTCGATTTTTCAACGAAGTTTCGCGAATCGAGCGTCCGCGGGACTGGCGAGAGCAGCGGTTCGCGGCGCTGCCGGGTGGATGAGTAAGCTGTGATAAACTTCGGGTCAGACATGGGCAAATTGTTCGACATAGGGTTGGAATCGCTGACGGGGCGCGGGGTTGCCAGCGGAGCGGCGGCGCGGGAAGACGCTGGCGCGCGGGGGCGGGGCACGTTTTTTCTGGAGACGTTTGGATGCCAGATGAACGACCACGATTCTGAGAAAGTGGCGGGGCTGCTGCTTTCGCGGGGATATAGACAGGTGGAAACGCCGGAAGCGGCGGGGATGATTCTGTACAACACGTGCAGCATCCGGGAAAAGGCGGCGCAGAAAGTGTTTTCGCGATTGGGGGAGTTTCGCGGAACGGCTAGCGAAGGGAAGATTATTGGTGTGCTGGGTTGCGTGGCGCAGCAGGAGGGCTTGGAGATTTTCAAGCGGGCGCCGTGGGTGAGCCTGGTTTGCGGGTCGGCGAGCTACCGGAAGCTGCCGGAGATGCTGGCGGAGCTGGAGGCGGGAAATCATCGGGTGACCGGGCTGGACAACGATACGGATGAGACATTTGAGACGGAGATTACGCGGCGGGACAATCCGTGGCGGGCGTATCTGACGATTATTGAAGGCTGCGATAAGGCGTGCGCGTATTGCGTGGTGCCGTTTACGCGGGGTCCGGAGCGCAGCCGGGCCAGCGAGGCGATCTTGCGGGAAGTGCGGCAGCTTGCGGAGCTGGGCTATTCGGAAGTGCAACTGCTGGGGCAGACGGTGAATTCTTACGCCGATCCGACGGCGCGGAAGCTGCGGTTTTCGGAGTTGCTTCTGGCGGTGGCGGATGTGCCGGGGATTCGAAGGGTGAGATTTACGACTTCGCATCCGCGGGATTTTACGCAGGATATTGTGGACGCCATCGATGCGCAGCCGAAGCTTTGCGAGCATGTGCATCTGCCGATTCAATCGGGGTCGACGAAAGTGTTGCGGGAGATGCAGCGGACGTATACGCGCGAGGAGTATCTGGAAAAGATTGCGATGATGCGCGGGGCGAAGCGGGCGATCAGCATCACCACGGACATTATTGTGGGGTTTCCGGGTGAGAGCGATGCGGATTTTGCGGAAACGCTGAGCGTGATGGAGACGGTGGGATACGACGGGGTGTATGCGTTTAAATACTCGCCGAGGCCGAATACTCCGGCGCAGGCGATGAATGACCCGATTCCTGAGGAAGAGAAGGGGCGGAGGCTGGCGATTTTGCAGGAAAAACAGCGGGAAATCCAGGCGGCGCGGAATGCGGGGATGGCGGGGCAGGTATTGGAAGTGATGGTGAGCGCGCAATCGCGGCGCGAGGGGCAGTGGTCGGGCCATGCTTCTTCCAACAAAGTCATAAATTTCACTTCCCAAGAGAAAGAGCTTCTGGGAACCTACATCCAAGTGCGGGTGACGGGCGTAGGTACAAGTAGTATGGTGGGCGAGCACGTCGTTTGACATGGGGAGTAACATCAGGAGTAGCCCCGGGAGGCCTCGATGGAAGTGGAGATGAAGATCCGCGGCCTGATGATGGACCCCGTAACGAATATGCCCATCGTGGTGTTGAAGGATGTGCAGGGGCAGGCGATCCTGCCGATCTGGGTGGGAGTTTACGAAGCGAACGCGATCGCGCTGGAAATTGAAAAAGTGCAGACGCCGCGGCCGATGACGCACGATTTACTGAAGAACGTGCTGCTGGGACTGGACGTGCGGGTGCAGAAGATTGTAGTGAACGATCTGAAAGAGGATACGTTTTACGCGTTGATCTGGGTGGAGCGCGACGGGCAGATGATGACGATTGATTCGCGGCCGAGCGATGCGCTGGCACTGGCACTGCGGATGGATTGCCCGATTTTCGTGGATGAAGAAGTGTTGAAGAGTTCGAAGATTTCCAGCGCGCTTACGGAACGCACCACTAACGAGCAACTGCGGTCCTGGCTGGAAGGCCTTTCCGACGACGACCTCGGCCGCTATAAAATGTAACGGCAAATTCCTGCCAAGTTATCCTAATTTTTCTTTCGAACAATCCTAAAAAAAGCGCGGATGAGAGTTTTATGCAGCATCCAACAGGCCGCGGACCCGTTTGCGCCAGACGAAAAGCAAGACGATGCCAATGAGAATGAGGGCGAGGCTGAGGCCGGACCAGAGACCGAAAGCGCCCCAGCCGCGGCGAAAGCAGAGCCACGCGCCGAGAGGGAGGCCGATAATCCAGTAGGCGGTGAAGTGGCAGAGCATGGGGGTACGGGTATCACCGAGGCCGCGCAGGGCGCCGGTGGCGACGGTTTGGATGCCGTCGAACAACTGGAAGGCCGCGCCGGCGGCTAACAAGATGATGGTGCTGTGAATGATGACTTCGTTGGGCGTGTACATGAGTGCGATCCAACGGGGGAAGAGGAGTAGGACGACGCTGGCGCAAGTCATGAAAACGGCGCCGAGAAAAATAGCGGTTCCGCCGGCGTCGCCCGCACCTTTGGGATCTTTGCGGCCGATGGCTTGGCCTACACGGACGGCGGCGGCGGAAGAGATGCCCAGCGGAACCATGTAGGTGAAGGCGACCGTGTTGAGCGCGATTTGATGGCTGGCGAGGGGCACGGCACCGAGGCGGGCGATGAGCGCAGTGACCATACCGAAGACGCCGCTCTCGAGAGTGAACTGGATGGCCGCGGGGAGGCCGAGAGTGATGAGGCGGCGGATGCGGGGAAGGTCGACTTCCACGGGAGTTTTGAGCAAATCGGTGCGATGCTTACGGTCGTACCAGAGCAAATATCCGACCAACACCGCGGCCATATAGAGACGGGCTATCGCCGTGGACCAGCCGGAACCCACCGCGCCGAGATTGGGCGCGCCCCACTTGCCGTAGACGAGGAGCCAATTTCCGAGGGCGTTGACGATGTTGGCGGTGATGAGGGCGAAGGCCACAGGCTTGACCATGTTCATGGCTTGCAAGCAGCGCCGCACCGCGAAATAGAGCAGAAGAGGAAGCAGACCCACGACGAGCGCCTTGGTGTACGGAATGCTGAGGGCCAGGACTTGAGGGTCGACCTGCAAAGAACGAAAGAAGGAAGGCAGAAGCCAGACGGGGGCGGCCAGGAGCGGGGTCAGAGCGACACTCAGATAGATGCTGTTGATGAGGGAGCGATGGCAGTCTTCGCGTTGCCCGGCACCGAAGGCCTGGGCGACGAGAGTATCGAGCCCCATGAGGAGCCCGCCACCGAAGAGAGCGAGAACGGTGAAGATGTTGGAGCCAAGGCTGACCGCGCCCATGGCGACGGCGCTGTTGGGAAGGTGGCCGACCATTACGGTGTCGACGATGGCCATGCTCATCCAGCCGAGTTCGGCGAGGACCAGGGGCAGAGCCAACTGCACGGTTGGCCGAAGTTCGATGCGGAGTGTTTGCAGGTTGAACATGAGTGCGCGGTCGGCGGGAAAAGTGTAAGCGGGGAAGAGAAAAGGAGCAAATCAGCGAGCGGAAAGAACCCGCAAATAATCCGGGAGGTTTACTCCTCGTGTGCCGGGAGAGGGAAGTCCCATTGACCTGCGCGGCAGGGCGCTTTAGCCTGCGGATATCGCTGATTTCCCGGGCTTTAGTAGCCGGATATCGGACGCGGCCACACGTCGCTGCGATCGTCAGAACTGCTGGGGCATTCTGGAAGTTGAGGAGACGACTGTGACGCTGTTGAATGACACGAGTTACGAAGCGCGGACGAAGAAGCTGCGGGCGGGAGTGCGTCTGAATTCACGGGTGAGCATAGCCATCGAGTGGACGGAAGCTGGGCGGACGCTGCGAGAAGAGGGCTATACGGTGGATATCAGTCCCAAGGGTTGCCTGGCGGTCCTGCCGCAAGGATTTGCGGTGGGGCAGAAATTGCGATTGGTCAATCTGCTGAACAATACGGTGTGCGAAGCGGTGCTGGTTTGGTGTGCCCACGAAGAGAAGCGCGGGTGGGAACTCGGCCTGGAGCTTCAGGAGCCGTCATCGGAATTCTGGGGATTGGATTTTTAGTCTGCCGCGGAGGTGGAGGCAGATTCTCGGCTTTCGGGAAAATTGCCTCCGAACATGGGCAGACCGCTCTGCGACGACTCCCGCGTAGCTTCATCCTGAAGCACATCCCAATGCTCGGCAAGCACGCCGTCGGCCATGCGGATGAGATCTGCCGCGATCCAGGCGGCTGGCCGGCCGTGGCCGGAGAACCGCCCGTGAAGCATCACGAAATCGCCTTCCGCGAAAATCATCCCTGGCTCATGCCTTAAGGTTGCAGGGAGCGCCTTGATGAGATTGAAGAGGCCATCGCGTCCCGGCGCGATGTGGGCGCTGTGCTGGATGTAGGTCGGAGACCAAAAGAGCTCGGCCGCCGCGTAGTCCCGCTTGTTGAATAATGTGTCGAAGGCCTCGAGGACCAGCGCTTTGTTTTTCGCTTCGCGAGACTGGCTACTGCTTGGGGACGGCTGCGGCGCTTCCAAGCGAGGCTGGCTATCGGAATAAAAAGCGGAATCCTGAAGTTGCGGACAAAAGGGATCCGGCATGGAGCAGGCGCATTGCTGCTCATAGAACGGGTAGTCGGTGTAGCCGTGGTAGTCGAAAGTATAAAAGGTCTTGCGGTCGTACTCGGTGAGCGGCAGTCCCATGCGGATGCGCTTGGGCAAATCCGGATTGGCGACGAAATGACGGCCGAAAGCCACCAGGTCGGCGTCCCCTTTATCGACGACCTCTGCTGCCGTAGCAGGCTCAAATCCGCCAGCGGAGATGATTTTTCCTTTGAAAATTTCGCGCAATCGGGCCGTGGCGATGGCTTCTTGGCCTTCGGCGATGACCACATTGCCCTTCACTCGGGGCTCGACGATGTGCAGGTACGCCAGTCCGAAGCGATTTAATCGCCCGGCAAGGTAATCAAATAAAGCGTCCGGATTGCTGTCGGACATGCCGTTCCACGTTCCCGCGGGTCCAATGCGCACGCCGACGCGATCACCGCCCCACACGGAGCCGAGGGCTTCCAGGATTTCCAGAACGAATCGCGAGCGGTTTTCGATGGAGCCGCCGTACGCGTCGGTGCGGTGGTTGCTGCCATCCTGGAGGAATTCATCGGGAAGGTAGCCATTGGCGGCGTGGAGTTCTATCCCATCAAAGCCCGCGGCTTTGGCGCGCTCGGCAGCTTTGCGATAGTCCTCGACGATTCCCGGGATTTCGCCAATGTCTAGCGCGCGATGGGGAGAAGTCTTGACCCAACCCGAAGGGGAGGAGACGAGGCTCTCATAAGAGGGAACCGCGGAAGGCGCAACGGGCATTGCGCCGTTGGTCGTGGCCACGTTGGCGGCACGGCCGACATGCCAAAGTTGCGAAAACATGCGGCCACCCTTGGCATGAACCGCGTCGACGATGTTTCTCCAGCCAGCGACTTGGTCGTCAGAGTACATTCCCGGGGCCCCAAACCAGCCGCGGCCGGCGATTGAGATGGTAGTCGCTTCCGAGATGATGAAACCGCCTTGCGAAGCACGTTGCCCGTAATACTCGACCATCAGGTCGCCGGGGATATCGCCTGGCTGCACGGACCTGGA
>Ga0209447_10000530_pt1 | contig 10611 bp, 11 predicted proteins | sample BogFormECP04_OM3_FD_188243 | JGI IMG/M metagenome (GOLD analysis project Ga0209447, IMG submission 188243) | Bog forest soil microbial communities from Calvert Island, British Columbia, Canada - ECP04_OM3 (SPAdes) (version 2) | ecosystem: Environmental > Aquatic > Freshwater > Wetlands > Bog ... | reverse complement strand
CCGCTGGATAGCGCGGAGGGCACGCTGGTGACGGCAGCGATCCGCGACATCAGCGTGCGCAAGGAGGCGGAGAAACACCTGGCGCGCATGGAAGGCAGATACCGCGGACTGCTGGAGGCAGCCCCAGACGCCATGGTGGTGGTAGATCAGAGCGGAGCCATCGTGCTGCTGAACGTGCAAGCGGAAAAACAGTTTGGATACAGCCGTGACGAGCTCGTTGGGCAGCAGGTAAAAAACATCATTCCGGAAGGGTTCGCGGAACGGCTGATAGCAGACGGTACACGAAGTGCCGCGGAAGCGCTGGCACAGCAGATTGGAACAGGAATCGAGCTGATCGCTCGAAGGAAGGACAAAACCGAATTTCCGATCGAGATCATGCTCAGCCCGCTGGAAAGCGCGGAAGGCACCCTCGTGACAGCAGCGATCCGCGACATCAGCGTGCGCAGGGAGGCCGAGAAACATCTGGCGCGCATGGAAGGCAGATACCGCGGACTGCTGGAAGCAGCCCCAGACGCCATGGTGGTAGTAGATCAGAGCGGAGCCATCGTGCTGCTCAACGTGCAAGCGGAAACCCAGTTTGGATACCGGCGCGACGAACTTGTCGGCCAGAAAGTGAAAAACATCATTCCTGAGGGATTCGCGGAACGTCTGGTCGCGGACGCCCTTCGCTCGGTGGAGGATGCACTGGCCCAGCAAATCGGCACGGGCATTGAACTTGTGGCGCGGCGGAAGAATGGCAGCGAGTTTCCGATCGAAATCATGCTCAGCCCTCTCGAGAGCGCCGAGGGCATCCTGGTGACCGCCGCGGTCCGCGACATCACCGCTCGCAAACAAGCCGAATCGCAGCTTCTGAACAAGGTCGAGGAGTTAAACCGCTCCAACGAGGAATTGGGGCAATTTGCTTACATCGCCTCGCACGATTTGCAAGAGCCCCTGCGTATGGTGGCCAGTTACACGCAGCTGCTATCCAGACGTTACAAGGGAAAGCTGGACTCCGATGCCGATGAGTTCATCGCCTTTGCCGTGGACGGGGCCAACCGCATGCAGCGCTTAATTCAGGATCTGCTCTCCTATTCGCGCGTAGGCACCAAAGGGCAAGAACTGCTGGAAGTCTCGAGTGAAGATGCATTCAAGCAGGCGCTTCTTAATCTTCAGGGAGCCGTCGAAGCCAGCGGCGCGCTCGTCACTCACGATGCTCTGCCAACAGTTCTGGCGGACGAGATGCAACTGATCCAGTTATTTCAAAACCTCATCGGCAATGCCATCAAGTACCAAAACCCTGGCATTCCCCTTATTCACACTTCCGCGGCTCGCAATGGCGGAAACAAATGGACATTCTCGGTCAAAGACAATGGACTGGGAATCGACCCGCAATACTTCGAAAGAATTTTCGGCATGTTTCAACGGTTGCACAAGCGGGAAGAGTTCGCGGGCACCGGCATTGGACTTGCCATATGCAAGAAAATTGTCGAGCGGCACGGCGGAAGCATCTCGGTCGAGTCGGAGCCGGGGCACGGTTCCACGTTTCACTTCGCGCTGGCAGGGAGTGGAACGAAATCATGAACACCAAGAAAGCTTCTGATTCACTGATGGAAGTTCTGCTCGTGGAAGACAGTCCTGGAGATGTGCGTCTGACGCAGGAAGCCTTCCGGATTGCCAATCCGGACGTACATTTGCATGTGGCTTCCGACGGCGTCGAGGCCATGGCCTTTCTGCGGCAAGAAAGGCCCGGCGTCAATGCTCCCCGTCCAGACCTGATCTTGCTGGATTTGAATATGCCCAAAATGGATGGGCGCGAGGTCCTGGCGCAAATCAAGCGGGATGAGGGACTGAGGACGATTCCCACGGTGATTCTCACTACTTCCGAGGCGGCGGAGGATATCGCCACGAGCTATCAGCTCCAGGCCAACTGTTTCCTCAGCAAGCCCGTGCAACTGGACGACTTCGATGGCCTGGCCAAGAGCATCAACGATTTCTGGTTGCTCAAGGTCAAGCTGCCGAAGCAGGGTCTGGCCTGATGAATAGGAAACCGGCCGGCATTCTTCTCGTGGCTGAGGAAACCCTCGGCGGCTACCGTTTGCCGCGCGAGGCACGGGACGATCACGCCGCCTACCACGACCGAGTTTTTGCTGCGTCGCAAGCCGGCAGCGCACCACATTGCGCTTGGCCCGGGGACGCCGCGGAAAAGAATCATGAATCCCATTGGAGGAAACGGTATGCCCATTGAAGTGCTTCTGGTCGAAGACAGTCCGGGCGATGTTCGGCTCACCCGCGAAGCTTTCAGCGATGTCAATTCGTCCATCCATTTGCACGTGGCCGCCGACGGGTTGGAGGCCATGACTTTTCTGCGCCGCCAGGGAGTCCACGCCCACGCTCCGCGCCCAGGCATCATTCTGTTGGACCTCAACCTCCCCAAGATGGATGGCCGCGAGGTCCTTGCGCACATCAAGGAAGATGCCAGCCTGAAAGCCATCCCGATCGTCATCCTCACGACTTCCGACGCCGAAGTGGACATTGCCAGGAGCTACGAGCTCCAGGCCAACTGCTACCTCAGCAAACCCGTGCAACTGGACGCGTTCGAGGCCCTCGTGAAGAGCATCAACGATTTCTGGCTGACCAAGGTCAAGCTGCCTAACCTGAGGCAAGGCGGATGAACGAGCCATCGATCGACCCACTTCTGTTGCTGGAAGACGCTGCCGCGGTTTTCCAGCCGTGCGCCTTCGCTGCCAGGCTCACTCGCGACATCGCGGCGAGAACTCCACTCCAGCGAGGCACCACCATTCCATTGGGCTTGGGAAGAACCGAGAGGGAATCGTGAGTCTCATCCCGAGGAAAGATATGCCCACGGAAGTTCTGCTGGTCGAGGATAGTCCCGGTGACGTGCGCCTGACCAAGGAAGCCTTCCGCGACGCCAATCCGTCCATTCACTTGCATGTGGCTTGCGACGGCGTGGAAGCCATGGCTTTTCTAAAGCACCAGGGCGCGTATATCGATGCTCCTCGTCCGGACATCATCCTGCTCGATCTGAACCTCCCCAAAATGGATGGCCGCGAAGTTCTAGCCCACATTAAGGAAGATGAGAGCCTGAAAACCATCCCCATCGTGATCCTCACCACCTCCGAAGCGGAGGTGGATATCGTGAAAAGCTATCAACTCCGTGCCAATTGCTACCTCACCAAGCCCGTCCAGCTCGAGGAATTCGAGGCGCTGGTGAAAAGCATCAATGATTTCTGGCTTAGGGAAGTCAGGTTACCGCTGCAGAGGCAAGACGCATGATCAGAAAATCGCTGAAAATACTTCTCCTGGTCGAAGACAACCTCGGGGACGTCCGCTTGCTCCGCGAGATGTTCAACGAGGAGGGCCTGTACAAGACGGAATTCAAACACGTGATGAACATGAGGGAGGCCGAGAAGAATCTTGCGGAGCGCGAGTTTGACATCATCCTGCTGGACCTCGGGTTGCCCGACGAACAAGGCTTGGGCGCGGTGCGGCGTGCCCGCGCCGCCGCGCCAAGCATCCCTATCGTCGTGCTTACCAGCCTGGATGACCAGGCGATGGCTACACAAGCCTTGCAGGAGGGCGCGCAAGACTATCTGATCAAAGGCCAAATCGATGTGCGCGGGCTGCTGCGGGCCTTGCGCTATGCCATCGAACGCAAGCTCATGGAAGAGGCGCTGTTCGTCGTCAAGGAACGCGCCGAGGTCACCCTCAACTGCATCGGTGACGCTGTCGTTTGCACGGACATCGCAGGAAATATCACCTTCCTCAACTTCGTTGCGGAAAAAATGACCGGCTGGTCCTGGCAAGAAGCCTCCGGCAAACCCATGTCCGAAGTCTTGCGGATTCTGGACGCCACCACCCGCGAAACGACACCCAATCCCATGGAACTGGCCGTGGGACAGCACCACACCGGGCACCTCCCCGCAAACTGCGTCCTCATCCGGCGTGACGGATTTGAAATTCCGATTGAGGACTCCGTTGCCGCCATCCACGACCGCGAAGGAAAAGCAACTGGAGCGGTAATCGTTTTTCGCGACGTGAGCGCCGCCCGGGCAATGACCCTGCAGATGGCCCATTCCGCGCAGCACGACTTTTTGACCGGCTTGCCCAATCGCATGCTCCTCAATGACCGTGTGAATCAGGCAATCGCCCTGGCAGCCCGGCACTCCAAGAAGGTCGCGGTTCTCTTTTTGGATCTGGATGGCTTCAAACACATCAACGATTCTCTCGGACATCCCATCGGCGACAAACTTCTGCAGTCCGTCGCCAAACGCCTGGTGGCTTGCGTGCGCGGCTCGGATACCGTGAGCCGGCAAGGAGGTGATGAGTTTGTGGTGTTGCTTTCCGAAATGGAACTGCAGGAGGATGCGGCCATCTCGGCGCTCAGAATCCTGGAAGCTGTGGCACAGGCTCATTCCATCGACCAGCACGACCTCCACCTGACCGCCAGTATTGGCGTGAGTGTTTCCCCCAACGATGGGGTGGATGCTGAGACGCTGATCAAGAATGCGGACACGGCGATGTATCAGGCCAAGGAAAATGGACGGCAGAGCTATCAGTTTTTCAAGGCGGCCATGAACGTCCGCGCGGTGGAGCGGCAATCGATCGAGGAGAGCCTTCGGCGCGCCCTTGGGCGCAACGAATTCTCGTTGCAATACCAGCCTATCGTTAAGCTTTCGACTGGAGAAATAACCGGCGCGGAGGCCCTCATACGCTGGACCCATCCAAATCGCGGGCCTGTTTCTCCGGCGCAGTTTATCCCCGTGGCGGAGGACTGCGGTCTGATTCGTCCCATCGGCCGCTGGGTCCTCCTGGAAGCGTGCAAGCAAGCGCGCGCCTGGCTGGACGCGGGCTTGCCCCTGGGTACCATCGCGGTGAACATATCTTCAATGGAATTCCGTGAAGAGAGTTTTCTGGAGAGCGTGTTCACGACTCTCGGCGAAGCCGGCCTCGCGCCGAGCTTCCTCGAGTTGGAACTTACGGAAAGCGTCTTGATGAAGCGCGCCGAGTCCGCTGCCACGGTGCTGAAAGCCTTGAGAGCCAGAGGGGTGCGGATTGCCGTCGATGACTTCGGAACGGGCTACTCCAGCCTGAGCTATCTGAGAAAGTTTCCGATCGATGCGCTGAAGATCGATCAATCGTTTGTCCGGCAAATCAGTGCCGCTCCGGACGATACGACCATCGTGACCGCGGTGATCAGCATGGGCCGCAGCTTGAAGCTGCGAGTCGTTGCCGAGGGTGTCGAAACGCGGGAAGAGCTGGAATTTCTTCGTGCTCACCAATGTGAAGAAGCGCAAGGATACTATTTCAGCCGGCCGGTGGTTCCCCAGCAATTCGCCATCTTGCTCAAGACTGGAATGCCCGAAGCGGCTGCTGTGCTTCATCGATAAGTATGCGTCTTGCAATCACAACTGCGAAAGAGTTCGCCTGCGGCGGTCTTCTTCATAGGCTTAGCGCCGATGCTCTGCTATCAGATCGCGGCCAGGCAGCCGGGTAATGGAGCTGTCTAACAAAACGCACCATCGTCAATCGCCTGCGGCTCCCACTGGGCCTGCCGAGAGGCGCACTGCTACCCGCTATCCTTTTTCTCCCGCCGTGGAAGCGTACGATATTGAGACGGATACTCGAATTAGGGGCCGGCTTTCCGATATCAGCAGGAACGGCTGCTACATGGATACCATCAACCCGTTTGCCAAGGACGCTGCCGTCACGCTTACTGTTACGAGGAACAATCAATCTTTCAAGACCCAGGCAAAAGTCGTCTATTCAAACATGGGCATGGGTATGGGCCTGTCGTTTACTACGGCTGAGCCCGATCAACTCCAAATGCTTGGTTCCTGGCTGAACGAATTGGGCGGCGGGAAAGCCGAGGAAGAAGAGTTAAACCTCTTGCTGCAACGCGAGACCGCCAAGAGCGCGGATGCGGAACTTCAGCAACTCCGGAAAATCGTCAGCGAACTAGTTGCCTTGCTAAACGGCAAAAACATCCTGAACGATTCCGAAGGGATGGCCCTGCTGCGAAAGCTCGCCAAGTAACTCGAATGGGAAAAGCGTGAGCCCTGACTGTCTTAACCAGCCGCAAGGCGTTCGCCGGCCGTAATAAGCTCATGAGCTTTTTCCACCCCACAACCCAACCCACGGAATGCGCTGTCTTGTAAAACTTCCGCGCAGTTTGGCTGTCCCGCGGTCTTGCAAGCCGTTGTAAAACCTAACCACGCTACGCCGATAAGGGCGAGGTAGGTGGTTCAAGTCCACCCAGGCCCACCATTTAATTTCGGTCCAACCCGGAGACATGGGTGTCCGGCCCGGGTTGCTGGGGGCACTCACCTACCATCTCGCGGAACTCACACGAGCCCCGCTATGGTCATTGCCTGAGGCAAGATTCCTAAGAATTACCAAAGGACCTTGAGACCCTTGTACAGGTTGAATTTTTCGTCGCAAGTCATCACCGGGATCTCTTCGCATAAAGCCTGGGCGATGATTTGACGGTCGAAGGGATCTGCGTGCAGGGGCGGTAGATCGAACAGAAAGAATGCATGGTTCGCCGTGTACGGCAATACGCGAATGTCCAGGTCCTCCAGCGCGCGGCGCGTGTCAGCAGCGGAAAATTTCAACTTGCCACGAGCCGCTTTGACGGCGATTTCGGAAACAGAAATCGCGCTCAGTTCCAGGATGTTTTCCGTGTTCTGCAAAATGCCAGCCGCGCGCTTGGTGAGGCGTTCCGGTGACTCAACAGCGAAAATCAGAGCGACGGTGTCCAGGAGCACCCGCACCTAGTCTCGCCCTTCGACGAAAGCGTCAGCCTCGTCGTCCGACATGGGTTTCCACCAGTCGACATCGCAAATGTGAATTTTTCCTTTCAGTGTTCCGAGCTTCCGTTTTTTGCGACTCGGCATTTTTGTGCGGATGATGTCCACGGCAGGGATGCCGCGCCGGTAGATGGTCACCGATTCGCCACTCTCGACAGCCTTAATTAGCTGGGGAAGCTTGTTCTTGGCGTCGGCGACGCTAACTTTCATAGCCTCGATGATAGCTATCTATTATGGCTATGTCAACTCCCCAGAACCGGTACCGGCTGGTCCGTGGCCGGCGCCCGCAATTCTGATCAGGACGACGCCGGTGGTTCAAGTCCACCCAGGCCCACCATTCAAATCACCAATAATTACAAGGCGATTCTCACTTTTCACCTTCACCTAGCCCCGCCAAAAAAGCGATTTGCCAAAAATTTGCCAAAAGTTCCAGCCGTTCGTCACTGCCTTCATCCCCTCTTCCGATGCATTCTCCCGTTGCGGAGGACGACGCGTAAGCAGCTTCCTGCTGCGGCAACCTCCTATTCAGCCGCGGGCGCCGCAGTCCACGGGTTGATGACCGTGATGCCAGCGGCTCGGAAAGGAGCTTCGTCGCGTGTAGCTACGATAAAACGACGGGATGCGGCAATGGCCGCAATCTGGGCGTCCGCAACAGCGATCGCATGACCATGCCGGCGTGCGCGCATAACAATCTCCGCGTAGGCTTCCGCCCCAGCTATATCGAAGGGCACGATCCGGCCGGCGAACAGCGAGATGATCTGTTCGTCGAGGGCGCCGGCGAGTGCACGGCGGCGTTTGCCGGCCGGGAGGCTTGCGATACCGAGCAGCAGCTCGGACAGGCTCACGGTCGCGAGGTAGAGGCTCTCCACCGCTTGCGCGTCGAGCCATGTAAGCACGGTTTGGTCGGGGTTCGAGCGCATCGGCTCGGAGACCACATTGGTATCGAGCAGGATCACGCTAGGTTCGCCGGCTTCGCCGGCTTTTTGTCTCTTTTAATCTCGAGCTCGAGGCCGCCGAATGGTTTCACGAGCGCCGCAAGCGCGGACCCGAGCTTTAGACGCGGCCGTACGACCCCATCAAGAATCGCGCGAATTTCGGCTTCCGTGCTCCGTCCGTGCTGTCTCGCCCGCACGCGCAGGGCCCGGTGAGTTTTTGCGGAAATGTTGCGCACAACAATTGCTGGCATGCACGGCTCCTCGAGTACCTTAAAACGATATCACATATTGTGAGATGATATCAATGGACGAAAGGGAAATTTCCGGAATAGACGGATGCCCGCATCCGGCCGGCTAGCGGCCACGATCGGGACCAAGCGCATACTCGAAGGGAACTGGCCGGCAAAACTGGCCTCGCGACGCTGTCACGATCGTGACTAGAAGGAACCTATGCAAAATCGGCGCGAGCGAATCAGCGTGAACCGGCCGTCGGCCACGGCCGAGCGCGTCTCCGTGGAACGTGTGTCTTGGTATCCGCCATAATAGACAACGTTGCAGCGGGGGTATCGCGCCAAGAGAGCCTCAGCTTTGGATTGCCGAGCCGGACCGCATCCGGTTTCGAGAAGAATGACACTGCGAGACCAGGACCTCAATTCTGATCAAGGCGAGGCCGCTGCTTCAAGTCCACCCAGGCCCGCCATTCCTCACAAATCGCAGGTTGTTGCGGCTGCCTTGCTTCGATAAATCACTCACTGCGGACCCCTAATTTTCGACCATGCGGTAGTCGGAGATGGTCGGGTCCATCACCCGGTTGGCTGCTTACTCCAATCCTTCTACTACGTATAAGTTCCCCAGAATTCGCACGTCGCTGTAGACATAAGTCTTGCTGCCTTGCGCGTAAGCAAGGCGCAGGGGAGCGGTCGAGCCCGCTTTCTCGCTCAGCGTTATCGTTTGCAGTAAGGTGCGCTTTCCGGTCGCCACCTCCACGCGATACATTCGGGCCTCCCACGATGTCGCCGAGTAAACCAGGAGAGCCTGCCCATCTTCCATCCATTTGGACAATTGTTCCTCCGGCTCAATGCCGGGGATGGCTTGCAGCTTCTGGCTTTCGCAATCAAACACCACGGCTTCGCCAGAGGCATTGCGCCCGGCAATCCTTTTTCCATCCTTGGCGACGGCGACTCCAAGGAAGCCGGCCGGGCCCAACACTTGCGGTTTTCCTCCACCCAAATCCATCTCGTAGGTCCGCAGCGGTTGCCCGTTCGCGGCTCCGACCAGCGCGAGATGCTGGCCATCCGGGAACCAGGCGACACTCTTCAGAGCCGTGATCTCGCCCACTGGCAAGCGCTGGCTTTGTCCGGCGCCGATGGGGTGCAGTATAAGTTGCGGGGGGCTGGTAACGAGCGGTGAGGCAACCATCGTTCCATCCGGCGAAAATCTGGGTTGCGCGCCTGGTCCCAAAGCCACCGGTGCAGAGCCGTCCAGTTTCCGGTAAACCACCAGGTATAACGGTCCGGCCGGCCCTCCCCACTCCAGGAACACAATGGCTTTTCCATCGGGCAGAACATCGCTCATGTTGGAGCCATCGAACCATTCCAGACCACGCAGCTCTTTCCCGGTTGCCGGATCGATACCCGTGATTTCCGTTCGTTGCTGCTCACTCGAAAGAAGTACTCGGCCGTCCGCCGCGATATCCAGAATCCGCGTAGTTTCAGGTGTGGCGAGGATGGGCCGCCGCTTCCCGGAGAGACTGACTCCAAATAGCTGCCGATTCGTCGAATCGGTGGCAGCGGTAAACCAGACTTCCTTTCCGTTTCTGGACCAGGCCAACCCTTGGACAGTTGCAAACTCTGGGGTCAGCTGCTTGTGGTTGGCGGCAGCGTCCAAGACGGATACCCAGCCGCGGTCATCACCGTACAGGGGGTGCTCAAGAAATGCGACTTCCTTGCCGGATGGAGAGACGCGCATATAATCCAGGTAACCGGAGGTCGTATAGATTACTTTCCCTGCCGGATATTCGAGTTGTACTTTCTGGTTTGCCTGCCGAACGACCGCGAGGTTTTTGCCATCCGGGGCGTAGTCCGCAGCAATGACGTCTTTCTCCTGGGCGCGCGGAGTGCCGCCTGCCATTTGCGTCTGTGCCATCGTTCCATGCATAAACCAGGTCTCGCGAACGGGATCTATGGCAAGTTCCAAGTCTCCGTTGGCTGAGAGTGCCAGCAGGGCCCCGCTGGGAAGATCGACTTTCGTGGATTGCGGAAATTCCATGCGCACGGAGTAAACCTGCAAAGGGTCATTATTCCACTGCGCGCTGTAGACCACCGTTTGCCCGTCCTTCGCAAAGCGGGCATTCTGCAGGTAGCCCAACTGATAGGTGAGCCGGTTGAATTTCGGCTGCGGTCTTGCCGACGACCAGTGGCCCACCGACCACCCGGTTACTCCCAACACTAAGACGCCCAGAGCCGCCGAGACCCATAGCAAGGAAGATCGCCTTGCGTTCGGCTGCTCCATGCCTTGGGTAGCGGTCAATGCCGATGTTCCGCTGAGCGATTCGATGGCAAATGCCAGATCGCTGGCCGACTGGAATCTCCTCTCGACATTTTTTTCGAGGCATCGCGCAAGAATGCGTTGCAGTCCGAGGGGACCTTGCCAACCGGTGTTGTTCAACTCCGGCGGCTCTTCGCGCAAAATGGCCGTCATCGTCTCCGCGGAAGTGTCGCGTTTGAAGGCCCGTTTGCCGGTGAGCATCTCGTAAAGCACGGCGCCAAAACTGAAAATATCCGACCGTGTTTCGCCGGGTTCACCCTTCACCTGTTCGGGCGACATGTAGCCGACGGTACCCATCACGGTACCGGGGGAAGTCGCCG
>Ga0209447_10000529_pt1 | contig 10635 bp, 10 predicted proteins | sample BogFormECP04_OM3_FD_188243 | JGI IMG/M metagenome (GOLD analysis project Ga0209447, IMG submission 188243) | Bog forest soil microbial communities from Calvert Island, British Columbia, Canada - ECP04_OM3 (SPAdes) (version 2) | ecosystem: Environmental > Aquatic > Freshwater > Wetlands > Bog ... | reverse complement strand
GCCGCAGCATCGGATGGGCACTCCGCGTGGCGTGAAAACCGTAGCCCGCCAGCAGAACGATCGAGAGCGCCAGAAGTCCAAGAATTGTGCGTGCGCTGAGTGTGTGCTCGCCAAATACTTCCAACACGTAGGAAAGCAGCGCCACACCCGATCCGAAAAGTATCAGCCCGGCCACATCTAGCGGATCGGTTTTCGGCTCGCGGTAATCCGGGAGATGCCGGTAAACCATATACAAACCCGCAAGCCCAATGGGAATATTCACGAAGAAAATCAATCGCCAGTGAAGGTAGCCAACGATCAAGCCGCCGGCGATCGGTCCGAGCATCGGACCGATCAACCCGGGAATAGCAACGAAACTCATGGCGCGAATTAGCTCGGAGCGCGCGAAAGTGCGCACGATCGTCAACCTGCCGACGGGCACCATCATCGATCCGCCGCAACCCTGCAAGATACGGCAAGCAACGAGCAAGTGGATGTTGCTGGTAATTCCGCAAAGAAATGATCCCAGCGTGAAGATGGCGATCGCCGAAGCGAACACGCGCCGCGTGCCGAAGCGATCCGCCATCCACCCGCTGATGGGAATAAATACGGCCAGGCTCAATGTGTAGCTGGCCAGCACCGACTTCATGCTCAGTGGCGCGACGTGCAGCGCAGCCGCGATCGTCGGCACCGCGGTATTCAAAATCGTGGTGTCCAACGATTCCATGAAGAACGCGACGGCGATCAGCCACGGAAGCAGCCGCTTGCTGGAATCGGCGAGAGAGGATTGTGAGACGGGAGGATTATTCGGACCCGGGGGACTCATGTTTCAGCGGTTTTGATCTCGCGAATGGTGACTTCAAGATCGTGTCCGTTTCCCTTCCCGCGTTTGTTCAGGAAATCTTGGAGCGCCTGCGCGAGCCGCGCCGGTTGGACACTCAGTCCGGCTTCCATTTCGCCATCCGCCAGCGGCAGCGTGTCGTCGAATTCCGCCGAGCCCGTGAAATTGCGCATGGCGAAGCTGTCGAGCCAATCCAGCGGACAGGGGCGGGCTTTGCCGTCCTCAATAATTTCAACATGGAGTTTCCGCGCGAACATTCGCGGAGAGTATAGCATCGCGGGAATTCGCAGCCGTCGCGCGCCGCGAGGGGAAATACTTCAGCCGGCTTTCCTCCAGCGAAGAAACGCAATCACCGCCCAGACGAGTTCCACTGCGCCAAACGGCCAAGCACCCTGCAAAAATCCGTAAATCGATCCCAGGATGCAGGCACCCGAGAAAGCCAAAATGTAAATTCGCCCGCGGCGCTCGAGCGCGTAACACACCACCATCGCCGTCACCGCGAACAATCCGAAGAGAGTGAGTTTACTCACGCAGCTAAAGAATCCCGAGATTCGCTGTAGCTCGATCCTCCGTGCAAACTAGAACTTCACCAAGATCGAAAGATCGATGAACGATTCATCCCGGCGAAGATCCGGGAACCATACGCTGCTGATTCCGCCGCCACAAGCCGATTCCGCTGCCGCAAGGCCCGTTTGCCCGGAGGTGACGCCGCTGGCGCAGGTAAAGAACTGCGGCGAGCCGGTATTTCCGCTCGGGGGAGTAATCCCGCCGCGACCCGTCCAGTAAGGCACGCTCGCGTGGCGATAATCATATTCCCAACGGAAGGTGATGTATTGCTTCGGCATGTAATCGACGGTGATCGAAGAATCCCACGCTTTAAACGGATCGCCGGGATTCTCCGTGAAGTACGGCGAATTCGTCGCTGCGGTGATGGCGCTCTCCCCGTTGATCGGTGGCAGCAGCACTAGATAGCGTCCAGGATTGTTAATCTGGCCGCCGCCGAGCGTCAATCCGAACAAATCCTTGTGGAACCAAAAGCGATTGTAGAGCATATAGCCGACGAAACTCTGCTTGGGGCCGCCCTTCCTGTCGCCGTAGCAGCTAACGCCGCCGCCGTATTCACAACCCAAATCGCCGGTAAAACTGAACGCCATTTTATCGAGCATGTTTTCCGGCCGGTCGAAATATTTAATCTCGATGCTGTCGTCGGTATGGATGCGCTTGCGGCCTGGTACGAACAGGTCATCCTGACCCAAGCCGTAATTGTTGGAGATGATGTTCATCCAAGGAAACGGTGTCCATTTGATCTGGCCGCCAATGCCCGGCCGGTGGTTGGCCGAAGCGTACGATTGCCATCCATTGATGAACCACGGTTCAATTTTCAAATGCTTCGTGGGGAAGATCTGAACGCGCACTCCTTCGAAAAACCACGGCGTGTTCGAAGAAACGTATGACGGCTGGTAAGCCCAATTGTCAAAGTTGTAGTAACTGAACAAGCCGATGTAAGACAGGAAGATCCCAGCGTCCACATTGACCCCGTTCAACACGTTGAAGTGATATCCGCCATACGCTTCCGACAAGTAGCGGTAGGCGCTCACGAGATCCCATTGACCGTGCCCCGGACTGGCGTCATTCCGCGGCGTCGTCGCGGAATACATGCCGAACTGGGTCATCAGCCGGGCGCGAACGTTGTCGTAGTGGAAGTCGCCCCCCACGCCCAGTTGCTCCAGTTGGACTTCTTGCGACCGGAAGAGCTCGCTCGACCCGCCGATCGAGTGGTCCGTCGGATGGTTAAAGTCGCTCACGTACACGACATCTGCCCGAATCTCCGGCGTGAAGAATTTCGAGTCCCAATAAATATCCTTAGTGCGAGGGTTGCCGTTGAGCCAGGTCCAGTCGTAATCCGAAAATGGCTCGACCTTGCCGGCTGGCTTCTCCGAAGCGGCCTGGGTGCTTTCCAAACTCGGCACGCGCTTAAAATCGGGACCGGCGCCCGATGCGCCCGCTGCGCCCGGATTTGCAGAGGCGTAAGGCGCGCTCGTTGCGCTCGTTGCGGCGGACGGCGCGTTCGTCGGAGCGCCCGGACCAGGCGAAACCTGTCCAGTGGCGGCCGAAGCATTGCCCTGCGCCTTCATGCTTTTAAGCTCCGCCTCGAGTTGTTCGATGCGCTGCTTCATCGCCTCGAGTTCCTTGGTAATCTCGGCCGTCGTCGGCTGCACCGCGCCCCCGTCATCTCCCGTCGCCACCGGGGAAGATTGAGGCCCGCTGGGCAACGATGCCGCGCTCTGCGCCTGAGGACGGGGCGCGGCCCGCGAGCCTCGTGGCGAAAGCAGGCAGAGAATCAAGCCAAGATACGTCAAATAAGCTCGCGCAATTTTGCAGCCGGTTCGCTCGTTTAGTTTTTTCATAAAGGCTCGCTCTTTCTCCTTGCCGGAAAAACGTCGGGGTGCATATCTAGGCCAGGCGCCCATAAGGGGATTGCACCATTTGGATGCCCGCGCACACTTTTTCAAGGCATTTATCTGCGGTCCGGATGCCGAGCGGCGCTTCCGGAGTAGCGCCGGAGGCGCTGAGCATCGGCTCGCAAAGCCTCGGACGCCGCAAGTCTAGAAATCAGAGATCTAAGCTCGAGCTCACTTCAACACCCCGCAAATATCAGCTACGCTTGTTTTTTCGTGAGAGGACTGACATGGCTCCCGCCAGCGTCATCCGCCAAAGGGGTAACGCCGGATGATAGCGGCGGCGCCGTCCCGACGTACGAAATTCGCTGGCTCTTGGCCGACGCTCGCTCCCGCTTCCGCAAACCGGAAGTCGCGTCCGGCGCACTTCTCCTCGCGGACAATCTGGACCACTGCGCAAACGAGTGGCCCGGTTCCCTGACCGCCGTGGACGAATCAAACTCATATCGCCCGCCCGTCGAACTCTTCAAATGAGACGCACTTGCACTGTGACGCTTTTCATCACGCCGAAGCTGAACGAGAACGTACACGTAAAACGCGCATGCGAGAACCGCCGGGATTGCAATCGCGTATCGCATGGGAATCGCTCCTTCGCGCCGACCAACAGCGCCTCCACGGCCTGCACGCGCCCGGGCGCACAGTCCATAACTAGCACGATATTCCGCGCGCATCAGAAAGGGATAAGCGAGATGTAAGGATTTCGTAAGTGGGTTACGTACCGCTGGCGTCCGCGCCGGCTCTTTCGAGCAAAGAATGAGGCCGCAGCCGCAATCGCCCCCGGAACACAACGCTGCCAGGTAGCACAGGCACTCCTGCCTGTGCAGGCTGAATTATTTCAGCGTGCAGTGAGTGATTGACCCGTCTGGCCTGGAGACGACGAAAGCCCGTGGCGAAACTCGAGTCCCTAAGGAGCCGGCGGAGACTCCCGCGTTACGTTTACGGCGCCGCTTGAATCGGCAATCCAAATGGCGCCAGTGAATCACGCAGCACTTTCTCTTCGCCGACGGCGACAATGGTCATCCGCGACGCCGGAAAGTATTTCTGCGCTGCAGAATCCGCATCGGCCGTAGAAACACCAGCGATCTTCTTTCCATAATTTCCAATTTCATCAGGCGTCAAGCCGTCGCCCCACAATCCAGCAAGCTCCCCAGCAAGCGCCTGGCTCGATTGCAGCCGAATGGCCTCGATGCCAAGCAAAAATCGCTTCGCCTTCCCCAATTCCTCATCAGTGGGATCAGTCGTAGCCAGGCGATTCATCTCGTAGGTAATTTCATTAAAGCTAGCGCCCGTCACGGCATTGCGCACGTCCGCCTGCGTGCGCACCAGTCCCGCAGACTTCAAAGTCTGCACAATCGCAAACGGGCTGTAGGTATATCCCTTGTCCTCGCGAATATTCAGAGTCAACCGCGAGCTGAATATCCCGCCATAAATCGCGTTGGCAACTACCGTCGCCTCGTAATCCGCATCGCCGCGGAGCGGTCCAAATGCCGCGAACACCAGCGTGGATTGCACCGAGTTCGGCCGCGCAATGAAATAGATCGAATGAGCCGGCGCAGCCGAAGGCCTCGGCGCCGCAGCAACCGCGGGCGTCGATGGCGCCTTCCATCCGCCGAGCTTTGCTTGAATCGCAGCGGTCATTTTCGCCGTCTCAAAATCGCCGACGACTACCAGCACTGCGTGATCCGGCCGGAATCTCCGCGCAAACTCTCCGCGAAGGTCGCCCGCCGTCATCTTCGCCAACGATTCCTGCGTCGGCGACACCACGCTATAGGGATTGCCGGGAAACATCACGCGAGCCAGCGCCCGATTCGCTTGAAATGAGGGCTGCGCCTCGTTCTGCCGCAGCTTGTCGCTGGCATTCTTTTTCGCCACCGCGACTTCGCTCTCGGGAAAAGATGCATTCTCGAGAACATCCGCAAGCACGCTGAGCGCCGCATCCGTCTTCGATGACAGCACGTTCGTGGTCACCGAAGTGCGGTCGCGCGTGCAAAGAATGGACAGGTCACCGCCGGCCGCCTGAATTTCCTCGGCGATCTGCTTCGCGCTGCGATTTGTGGTTCCTTGCCCGAGAACTTTCGCGAATAATTCCGATAATCCCGGCCGGTCGCTCGGATCGGCGGCGAGCCCGCCGTCCACCGAGATCGAAAATGCCACCTTAGGAAATCCCGGCCGCGAAACGAGCCACACCGTAAGTCCGTTCTCAAGCTTCACGGTTTTTACGTCCGGCGCCTGCAACGGATTCTGCGGGCCATACGCCGGCAAATCCTTTGGCAGCGGCTGCTCCTTTTGCGCGTGCGCGCTCGCCGCGAGAAACAGCGCACAAATCGCTACGAGTATGGATTTCACTGCGCACCTCCCGATGGAGCCGCCCCGTTTTCATTAAGCGCAGGAACGCGATTGATGATGGTGCGATTTTTCGCCACCAGATACTTCGCCGCAAAATCGCGAACCTGTTCCGGCGTCACTTTAGCCACGCGCTCGGGAGTCTCATAGACGCTATCGAAATTTCCTTCGATCAAAACGGCATGAGAAAGCGCCGAAGCCCGATTGACGGGTATTTCGAGCTGATCGTACCAATCTGAACGCATCTTCGCGGCCACGCGTTCCAGTTGCTCGCGCGACGGCCCCTTCGTAGCCAACGCCGAGATGACTTCGTCGTATGCCGTCACCACTTGATTTTCCGTTACGTTCGGCGGGTACAGAATGAAAGACGTCATCAACGTCGGGCCATCGTATTCGAACGCATTTCCCAGCGGCCAATTGTCCCCGCCGCTGACTGAAACCGCGACCTGCTTATCCTTCACCAGCGCTTGATAAAGGATCGAAGCTTCGCCATTCAGCAAAAGGTCGCCGGTCACCGCGCCAACAATCGCATCAGGCGAAGTTCGCGGCGGCATGCGATAACCAACGGCCAGCGCGGGAATTCTCGCCAGCTTGTCGGTCTGCTCTCCGCGCCGTTCCGCCGCTTGCGGCACTTCGCTAACATCCGGATGCGGCGGAGTGGGCCGCGGATGAACGCCGGCAAAATATTTTTCGACCATGGCGAAAATTTCATCCGGCTTCACGTCTCCCACAATCGCCAGCACCGCATTGTTCGGCGCGTAATATTGCTCGTAGAATTTCTGCACATCGGCAATGCGCGCCGCATCCAAATCCTTGAAGTCACCGTAGAAATTGTGCGAGTTTGGATATTTGTCGAAAGCCTTCTCCGGCAAGTCGAGCCATTCGAACGAACCATAAGGCTGATTCATAACGTTCACGCGGACTTCTTCCTCGACCACATTCCGCTGGTTATCCAGATTCTTGACCGAAAAATCCAGCGTCTTCATGCGATCGGCTTCCAGCCAAAGAACCGGCTCGAGCGTCGAAACCGGCCCCGATTCGATATATTCCGTAAAATCATACCGAGTATCCCCATTATTGAATCCGCCGCCGCCCTCGATCACGCGATCGAACACGCCTTTCGGCGCCACCGGCGTGCCCTCAAACATCATGTGCTCGAAAAGATGCGCAAAGCCGGTGCGGCCTTCCGGCTCCAGCCGAAAGCCGATTCCATAACTGATGCACAAACCAAAAGTCGGCGCCGAGTGATCCTCCGACACCACGACCCTCAATCCATTCGTAAGCTTCTTCATCGACGTCGGCGGTTTCCAAACCTGTGCCCCCACGCCGCCAGCGGCAATCAGCAGCGCCAGGACGCACGTAACTCGCAGAAACAGTTTCATGCAGCAATCCTCCTGAAATGCTTAGACGAAGAAGCGCGGATTTAGGCAGCCCAGCGCGCGGCATTTTATACTAAATCGTAAAAACGCAATGTAGTTTTTCAGTTTCTTACCCGCGATGGTGTCTCCAAAAAGCAGCGCCAAAATCGTTCACAGCGTTTCCTGAATGTCCGAATCGATGATCACGTGGGTCTGCGGAAAGCCATTGATGCTGAAGCTCTCGCCAGCCTCCCGCGAAAAGTGGAAAAACCGGCTGATGTGGTAATCGTCATCCAAAGACCCGAAAAGCTTCTCGGCCTCCGCCCGCGGCAATTCGAAAGCAGCCAGCGCCACCGGGCGTCCATACCCGCCGCCGATCCGCAAATATTTTTCCACCATCTCGCGCAGTCCCATCGCCAATCCCCAATCCGCGGTAGTGTAGCAGAATGGTCGAAGCTCTCAGCGTCCAAGCCATTCGCATCCCCGCTCGTGTGCGCCCGTTTGTCACCTCCACGCGTCTCGGCTAGAATAACGTCGCGTTCGAAAATTATTTTTCCCTCGCTGCGTGCGAGAACTGAGGAGACTTCATGGCCATTCAAGTAGGATCACCCGCGCCGGATTTCGCGCTAAAGGATCAAAATCAAAAAGAGATCAAGCTAGCCGATTACAAAGGCAAAAAGGTAGTGATCGTTTTCTATCCGCTCGACTGGAGCCCAGTCTGCACCAACGAACACATCTGCCTGGTAAACGACATGAAGCGCTTCGAGCAACTGGACGCGCAAGTGCTGGGGATTTCCGTGGACAGTGCCTGGTCCCACAAAGCCTTCGCCGAAAAAATGGGCATCAAATATCCGCTGCTGGCCGATTTCCAACCGCGCGGCGCAACCGGCGAAAAATTCGGCGTCTATCTCGCCGATAAAGGAATCACCGGCCGCGCCATCGCCATCGTCGGTACCGACGGAAAAATCGCCTGGTTCAAGCAGTACGATATTCCTACCGTCCCCGACATGAACGAAGTCGCGCAGGCTCTTTCAAGCGTGAATTAGAACTGGGGTGCAATCGAAAGTTCGCAGCTACCGCGGCGCCGAAGGCGGCGCCGCCGGCGGCACCGGCGAATAAAGCTGCGGCTGAGAAAAAGTGCGGATGTAATCAATCACCTGCCATCGTTCGTCTTCACTCAATCTTTTTTTGAAGCTGGGCATCGGCCGGTTTCCAACGGTAATCTTCCAGAACAACTCGCCGTCCGTCATCGCCTGCATCACTTTCGCGTCGGTGAAATCCGCCGGCTTGGTGGCGTAACGCCCCGATTCGCTTCCCTTGCCATCGCCGGTATCGCCATGGCAACTAGCGCATCGCGCCGCGTAAATCGATTTTCCCGCGGCAATCGACTCGTCCGTAACCGGAATGGGATTCTGTCGGGCGACAGCTTCCGGAGGCGCTTTCCAATTCGTACTGGTAATCGCCAGCATGATCGCCACAACGACGCCTACAGCGACCACGACGATCAAGATCAAACCACTCGCCGCACCAGGTCGCTTGGCCAAATCAGCTTTTCCCGCCAACAACCGAGTACAGCAGCCAACCGTTCAATCCCAAAACAACGGCAGTCGTCACCATTGCGAGCACCGTGGTCCAAGTCCGGTTCACGTGCGTCCCCATCAAATCCCGCCGCCGCGTCATCATCAGCAAAGGAATCATCGCGAATGGCAAACAGAAACTCAACACCGCCTGGCTCAGCACCAGCGTCTTCAACGGATCCAGTCCCCAAGCGATCACCAGAATCGCCGGAATCATCGTCAAAATTCGCCGCGTGAAAATGCTAATGCGCACCTGCAAGAATCCCTGCAGGATTACCTGCCCGGCCATTGTGCCGACGCTCGAGGAAGAAATTCCGGAAGCCAGCAACGCCACCGCGAATGCGATCCCCGCGAACTTGCCGAGTAGCGGACCCAGGGTCTGATGCGCCGCTTCGATCGAATAAACCGCCAATCCATGCCCAAAAAATACCGCCGCGGCCATAATCAACATCGCAGAATTAATCAGCCAGGCTCCGTTCATCGCCAGCAGCACGTCGAACAATTCCATCTTGCGATGATGGTGATCGACGCGGTCGCCTTCCTCGCGGCGCGGCAGCACCAGCGCCGAGTGAAGATAAATCACGTGCGGCATCACCGTTGCGCCCAGCATCGACACCGCAATATAAATTGACGAGCCGCTGGCGTGCGGCACAATCACCCCACGCGCGATCGCTCCCCACTGAGGCTTGCTGATAAATACTTCCCACGCGTACGCCAGCCCAATCACCGCCACAAACGCCATGATCACGCGCTCGAGCCATTGATAGCCCGCCTGCTCGATCATCAAAATCAGCATCACCACGACGCCGGTGATAATCGCGGCGGGGAGCATGGGGATTCCAAAGAGAAGATAAAAACCGAGAGCCGCTCCAAGAAACTCGGCAAGGTCGGTAGCCATAGCAGCAATTTCCGCCGCGATCCAAAGCATCAGCGTCACCGGACGCGAATAGCTCTCGCGGCAATTCTCCGGCAGCGTCTTTCCGGTAGCGATACCCAATTTCGCCGCCAAATACTGCACCAGAATCGCCATGGCGTTCGACCACAACAGCACCCACAAAAGCTTGTAGCCAAAGCGCGCCCCGCCCTCGATGTTCGTAGCGAAGTTCCCCGGGTCCATGTAAGCGACGGAGGCCACAAACGCTGGACCCAGAAACCACCAAGCCTCGCGCGGCCGTTTGCTCACCGCAGCATCGCCCCCAATGCGCAACGCCGCCGCTGCCGGGAGGGCGTCACCAATCGCTTCAGTTGGACGGGAAGCTGCCATCGAGTTAACCAAGCTAAACTTCTCATATAAACTACACTTAACATCCGCACCTGTCAATGCAACTAAAGGCGATGTTCAGTAGCACAGGCACTCCTGCCCGTGCCCGCGGTCAACCACAAGCAACAAATCCAAATCGAACTCCACCCATCGCATCAAGACTCTTCCCTGCACCACAATCCCCGCTCTGCTATATTGAATTTGACGCTAGAAAATTCGGGAGGAAGCAATGGCAGAGGAAGCGAAACCGCAGCAAGTGCAAATCAAAGCCGACGAGAAGGAACTCCTCGGCCAATATTCCAATCTAGTGATGGTTCATCACAACGCCGAAGAATTCACACTAAATTTCGTTTACGTTTACCCCAGCGTCCCACAAGGCAAATTGGTTTCAAGCCTAATTCTCAGCCCGGGCCACCTCAGGCGCCTAGTCCGCGCGCTCAACGACAACATAACGGGATACGAAGCGCAGTTCGGCCCCATCAAAGAAGCCCCGGAAGGCGGTCCCACCCCGAATGTGGGTTTCGTGCAGTAAAGCGTAGGTTAGTGGCTACGGTTTAGAAGTTAGTGTCTGGAGTTTACAGGTTAGAAGTTGGAGGTTGGAGGTTGGAGTTTAGATATTGGAGTTTAGAGATTGGAGGTTGGAGTTTACAAGTTAGTGGTTCGAGTTTAGAGGTTAGAAGAAAACGACCGGCCATGGTAAAATTTTTGGGTTGTTCCTCGAAGGGCCTGTAGCTCAGGTGGCTAGAGCGCGCCCCTGATAAGGGCGAGGTCGGTGGTTCAAGTCCACCCAGGCCCACCATTCTTTTCAATCAGTTAG
>Ga0209447_10000526_pt1 | contig 10650 bp, 6 predicted proteins | sample BogFormECP04_OM3_FD_188243 | JGI IMG/M metagenome (GOLD analysis project Ga0209447, IMG submission 188243) | Bog forest soil microbial communities from Calvert Island, British Columbia, Canada - ECP04_OM3 (SPAdes) (version 2) | ecosystem: Environmental > Aquatic > Freshwater > Wetlands > Bog ... | reverse complement strand
CGAGCCCGCGCTGAGCACCCGATGCGCTGAGAAAATGACGTCGTCCGCGGTGAAATCTTGCCCTTCGTGGAACTTCACGCCCTTGCGCAAGTGAAAGCGCCAATGCAGCGGGTCCAGAATTTCCCAGTTCGTTGCGAGACAAGGCTGGAGCTTCATGTCCGGCCCGCGCCGGACCAGCCCCTCGTAGACCGCCATGTTGACGCTCTCGCTGAAGCTCTCGTTGATCTGGTAGGGATCGACCGACTTCAATTCGCCCTGGAAAGCGAACCTCAGGGTCTTGGCTTCGACGGACGGCGCCAGCGCCGGCCCTAGCATGATCGAAAATACGCAGAGCGCCGCGAGAACCCGTCTCTTTGCCCTGAGCGAAAACGTCATACGTGATTCTCCGTCAAGATCGAGCGCTTCGGTCCGTTCGCGCGGCACTCCATCCGCGAAGTCGCATAGGCGCGCGCCCGCATCGGAGCCGCGCGCATCTAAGCGCACACGAAGCGATTGGTCCAGTTGGCGTTATCCGGCTTGGCAAGGACGTGCTGGGACGTGCTGGTGCCGGCCGATCATCCATCGGCTGCCCCATCGGGGGCGGAAAAATCACAGCCGCGCGATGTTTTCGCGCGCCTCGAGTTCGGCGACGACGCGATCCGCTAGCGCCTCCGCGCTCGCCTCGGCCGTGTTCAAGACGATCTCGGCGTTTTCGGGCGCCTCATAAGGCTGATCGATGCCGGTGAAATTTTTGATCTCGCCCGCCAGAGCGCGCTTGTAGAGTCCCTTTGGATCCCTCGCGATCACGGCGTGCAACGACGTCTCCACGAATATCTCGATGAACTCGTCGGCCATAGCGATTTCTCGCGCCAGCCGACGCTCCGCTCGGAACGGCGATATGAACGAGGTCAGGACGATCAGGCCAGAATCGGTCATCAGGCGCGCGACTTCCGCAACCCTTCGGATGTTCTCGACGCGATCGGCCGCGGTGAAGCCGAGGTCCTTGTTGAGCCCGTGCCGAACGTTGTCTCCGTCGAGCATTGCGGTATGGACGCCCCGCGCGTGCAGCCGGCTCTCCACCAGGTTGGCGATCGTCGACTTGCCGGCCCCGGAGAGGCCGGTGAACCAGAGCACCGCCGGCTTCTGATGCTTCAGGGCCGCATGCGACTCGCGCGTCACGGCGTAACCGTGACGGTGCACGTTGGTAGCGCGGCGCAACCCGTGCGCGATCATGCCCGCGCCCGCCGTTTCGTTGGTGCGCCGGTCGATCAGGATGAAGCCGCCGGTGTCGCGGTTTTCTGCATAGGGGTCGAAGGCGACCGGCAGCGTCGTCGCCAGATTGCAGAAACCGATTTCGTTCAGGCCGAGCGTCTTCGCGGCCAGCTTTTCCTGGCTGTTGACGTCGATGCGATGCTTGAGATCGGTGATCGAGGCGGGCGTGGTGCGGGTCCCGATCTTCATGAAATACGAACGGCCCGGCAGCATCGGCTCCGCGCTCATCCAGATGATGTGCGCCGTGAACTGGTCCGCGACCTCCGGGCGGCTGTGGGGCAACGCGAGGACGTCGCCGCGCGCGATGTCGATCTCGTCCGCCAGCGTCACCGTGACGGCGTCGCCCGCGACGGCTTCCTCGACCTGCCGATCCGCGGCCAGCAGGCCGACGACGGTGGAAGTGCGCCCCGACGCCGCGACGACGATGGCGTCGCCTCGCCGAAGCCGGCCGCTCGCAATCGTGCCGGCATAGCCGCGAAAGTCGAGATCGGGCCGGTTCACCCATTGCACCGGCAGCCGGAACGGCGCCTGCGCGCGATCCTCGTCGACGTCGCAGGCTTCGAGATAGGAGAGCAACGCAGGGCCATCATGCCAGGGGGTGCGGGCGCTCGGCGAAGACACGTTGTCTCCGACGCGCGCCGAGATCGGGATGGCGACGAGCGAACGAAAGCCGAGCGGCTCGGCGAATTCCTCGAAGGCCGCGGCGATTGCCCGGAAGGTCGCTTCGTCGTAATCGACGAGGTCGATCTTGTTGACCGCCAGCACGACATGCCGGATGCCGAGCAGCGAGACGATCAGCGCATGGCGGCGCGTCTGCGTCAGCAGGCCCTTGCGCGCGTCGATCAGCAGGATCGCCAGATCCGCATTCGAGGCCCCGGTGGCCATATTACGAGTATATTGTTCATGGCCGGGCGTGTCGGCGACGATGAACGAACGTTTCGGCGTCGCGAAATAGCGATAGGCGACGTCGATCGTGATGCCCTGTTCGCGCTCGGCCTCGAGACCATCGACCAGCAGGGCGAAGTCTATTTCGGCGCCGGTCGTGCCGTGCTTCTTGGAATCGCGCCGGAGTGCGGAGAGCTGATCGTCGAAAATCAGCTTCTGCTCGTAGAGCAGACGTCCGATCAGCGTCGACTTGCCGTCGTCGACCGAACCGCAGGTCAGGAAGCGCAAGGTGGGCAGGGTATTGGACAGTGTCAGCGCGTCCATGGCTAAAAATACCCCTCGCGCTTCTTTTTCTCCATCGAGCCGGATTCGTCCGCGTCGATCAGCCGCCCCTGCCTCTCGGAGGTGGTGGCGATCCGCATCTCGCCGATGATCTCGTCGAGCGTATCGGCGTCCGATCGAATCGCGCCCGTGAGCGGATAGCATCCGAGCGTGCGGAAGCGAACGCGCAGCATCCGCGGCGTCTCTCCGGGCAATAGCGGCAGACGATCGTCGTCGACCATGATCAGCGTGCCGCCGCGCTCGACGACCGGACGCTCCTTGGCGAAATAGAGGGGAACGACGGGAATCTCTTCGGCGCGGATATATTCCCAGACGTCGAGCTCGGTCCAATTCGACAGCGGAAACACGCGCATCGACTCGCCTTCGCGAATGCGTGTGTTGTAGAGTTTCCAGAGCTCCGGCCGCTGATTGCGCGGGTCCCAGGCGTGCGCGGCGGAGCGATGCGAGAAGATACGCTCCTTGGCGCGGCTCTTCTCCTCGTCGCGACGCGCGCCGCCGAAGGCCGCGTCGAACTTGCCGGCGTCGAGAGCCTGTCGCAAGGCCTCGGTCTTCATCACCTGGGTATGGACCTGGCTGCCCGAGGCGACCGGCGATATGCCGCGCGCGACGCCGTCGGCGTTGATGTGAACGCGAAGGTCGAGGCCGAGCCGCTTCGCCGTATCGTCGCGAAAGGCGATCATCTCGCGAAATTTCCAGGTCGTATCGACATGTAGCAGCGAGAATGGCAGCGGCGCTGGGTAGAAGGCCTTGAGCGCGACATGCAGCATCGCGCTCGAATCCTTGCCGATTGAATAGAGCATGACCGGATTGCGGAATTCGGAGACGACCTCTCGCATTATGTGAATAGCTTCCGCCTCAAGGCGTTTCAAGTGCAGCGGCAAGGCGTTCGGCATGGAATTCGCTTCGGGTTGAATTCGTTGAGGGCCGGCGAGAGAAGGCGCATCGGTCTCGGCGCATCGGCGGCACGGCGGGTTCCTATGCCGGCACGGGCCGTTCAGGTCAAGGCGCGCCCAAGATCCACAAGATCCGGCGCCTTGGTGATCACCGGCTATTCAATCGTCAGCCGCCGCGGGAACCTCGACAGTGCGACGCCATTGATTCTGACGGCGATGCTCCTAAAGCTTATGAAGCGCCGCCGCCGGCCGATTTGATGCGAACGATTCGAAAGGCTCATCAGAATGAACGCGACGACAAACCCCACCGTCCCGCATGACGTCATGGCCAACGCCATTCGATTCCTCGCCGCCGACGCCGTCGAGAAGGCCAAGTCGGGCCATCCCGGCTTGCCGATGGGCATGGCCGACGTCGCGACGGTGCTGTTCACGAAGTTTCTCAAGTTCGATCCGCTGAATGCGAAGTGGCCCGATCGCGATCGCTTCGTTCTGTCGGCGGGACACGGCTGCATGCTGCTCTATGCCGTGCTCTACCTGACCGGCTATCCCGAAATGACGATCGAGCAGATCAAGCGCTTTCGCCAGCTCGGCTCCATGACGGCCGGACATCCCGAGTATCACCCGGGGACCGGCATCGAGGCGACGACCGGGCCGCTGGGCCAGGGGATCGGGATGTCGGTCGGCATGGCGATCGCGGAAGCCGCGATGGCCGCGCGCTACGGCAAGGATCTCGTCGATCATCACACTTACGTCATCTGCGGCGACGGCTGCCTGATGGAGGGAGTCAGCCACGAGGCGATCGATCTGGCGGGGCATCTGGGCCTCTCCAACCTGACCCTCATGTGGGACAACAACAGCATCACGATCGACGGCGCGACCTCTTTGGCCACCAGCAACAAGCAGCTCGGGCGTTTCGAGAGCGCGGGCTGGCATACGATCGCCATCGACGGCCACGACCCCCTGGCGATCGAAAAGGCGCTCGAGGAAGCGAAGGCCCAGACTCGTCCGACGATGATCGCCTGCAAGACGATTATCGGCTTCGGCGCGCCCCACAAGCAGGGCACCGAGAAGACGCACGGCTCGGCGTTGGGCGCCGCCGAGGTCGAAGCCACGCGCGAGAACCTCGGCTGGCCCTATCCGCCGTTCGAGATTCCGGCCGATTGTCTCGAGGCCTGGCGCACGGCGGGCGCGCGCTCGCGGGGACTGCGGGAGGAATGGGAAGCGCGGATCGCCACCCACCCGAGGCGCGACGAATTCTGGCGGGCGGCGGCGGCCGAGATTCCCGCCGAGTTTTCGAAGCGCATAGCGGAATACAAGGCCGGGCTCGTCACGAGCAAGCCGAACGTGGCGACGCGGAAATCGTCGGAAATGGCGCTGGAAGTCATCAACGACGCAATCCCGATCACGTTGGGCGGCTCGGCCGACCTCACGGAATCCAATCTCACGCTAACCAAGGGCATGAAATCGATCGCGCCCGGCGATTTCTCCGGCCGCTATATCCACTACGGCATCCGGGAATTCGGGATGAGCGCGGCGATGAACGGCATTTGCCTGCATGGTGGGTTCATTCCCTACGGCGGGACCTTTCTCATCTTCTCGGACTATGCGCGCGGGGCGATCCGGCTGTCCGCGCTGATGGGAATCAGGGTGATCTACGTTCTGACCCACGATTCGATCGGCCTCGGCGAGGACGGACCGACCCATCAACCGATCGAGCAGCTCGCGTCGTTGCGCGCCTTGCCGCATCTGAACGTATTTCGGCCGTGTGACGCCATCGAGACCACCGAGTGCTGGGAACTGGCGCTCGCCGAGACCCGGCGCCCCTCGGCGTTGGCGCTTACACGACAGAGTCTGCCCACGCTTCGCACCTCCAGCGAAACAAACTCCTGCGCGATGGGCGCTTATGTCTTGAGCGAGGCCGATGGCCCGCGCGATCTGACGCTGCTCGCCACCGGATCGGAAGTCTCGCTCGCGGTGGCGGCGGCGAAAACCTTGCGCGAGAAGGGCAAGCGCGTCGCCGTCGTCTCGATGCCCTGCTGGGACTTGTTCGAGGAGCAGAGCGAGGATTACCGCGCCAAGGTGCTGGGCGCCGCACCGCGTATCGGCATCGAGGCCGCCGCGCGCTTCGGCTGGGACCGTTACATCGGAGCGGCCGGCGTCTTCATTGGCATGTCGAGTTTCGGCGCGAGCGCCCCGGGGCCCGACGTCTACAAGCATTTCGGCTTCACGGCCGACGCGGTCATCGCCGCGGCGGCGAAGCTTGGTTCTTAGGATTCGCTGCTTTGGCCGTTCGAAGAGCTCGACCCCCGGCCCCTCCCCGTGAAGAACGGGGAGGGGAGAGCGCGCCATCAATTCCCGTCCCCGTTCTTACGGGGAGGGGTGAGGGGTGGGGCGCTCGCGGCTTCCGCGTGGTTCAAAAACAGGAGACGATTGCGTGACCTCGCCCGTTCTGATCGCGCCCTCGATCCTGGCGTCCGACTTTTCCAAGCTCGGCCAGGAGGTCCGCGACATCGTCGCCGCGGGCGCCGACTGGATCCATCTCGACGTGATGGACGGCCATTTCGTTCCCAACATCACGTTCGGCGCGCCCGTCATCGCAGCCTTGCGCCCGCTCACGGACAAACGATTCGACTGCCATTTGATGATCGAGCCCTGCGACGCCTATCTCGAAGCTTTCGCCGACGCCGGATGCGACTCCATGACCGTGCACGCGGAGGCGACGAGACATCTCGATCGCTCGTTGCAGGCGATCCGCGCGCTCGGGAAGAAGGCGGGCGTCGCGCTCAATCCCGCGACGCCGCCGGAGGCGATCGAATATGTGCTCGATCGCCTCGACACCGTTTTGCTGATGACCGTCAATCCCGGTTTCGGCGGCCAAGCCTTCATCCCGGCGGTGATCGAGAAGGTCGCGCGGGTCAAGAGCATGATCGGGTCGCGCAAGATCGACATCGAGATCGACGGCGGCGTCTCAGTGGAAACCGCGCCGTTGGTCGTAGGCGCGGGCGCGAACGTGCTCGTGGCGGGCTCGCACTTGTTCAAGGGTGGCTCGGCCGCTTACGCTGGGAACATCGCGGCGCTTCGGGGTAGTGTGGCCGGCGTCGCCGGTCGGGCGGCGTCATGACGGGCTTGCGCGTGCCATCGTCGCAGTTTTCGAACCTCTCGAAGTCTGGAATTACTTTACAGTCACTGGCGCCGACTTCGTCCAGCCGCCGGACCGAAGAACATATCGGTAAATATCATGAAATTGCCTTGCGGTCGCTTTCAGCATGCCTTGCCCTTCGGACCTCACGGCTTGTTTTGCTTGCTCCGACTCCACGTGGTCGGATTGATAGGGGGTGGTCCATTGGATTACGCCCACATCTGACGCTTGCGAGACGACAGCGGGGCTCGCACGGCCCGAAATTGCCGGCTGCGCGCTACTCGTCGTGCCGGACCTATTTGGCGAGTTCTGCCATTCCGTCGACATACCCTCGACTTGGCTCTGGGCGGATACGGCGAGGCAGGCTAGGCCCGATGAGCTGGAAAAGGAATTAAAGCCGATCATGGTGCGCCTCCGCGCCTGCCAGATCCTCCGGCTTTCATAGCCTCGGGAGTCTGAATTCCGCAGCTTGATGCGGCGGCAATCTGTTCACGGTTGCAGAAACGGCTTTAAACAAGGATGAACCCGTTGAGATAACTGCGCGGATACTGCCCGACGATGAATGTCATGGTTACGGAACCTACCGTCCGCGGTGAGAATGCTCGCTGACCCCTGTCCGCGCCAGCGTGGCCCTGTGATCCCGCGGCCGGATCGATCCCGTGTCCTGGGATACTCGATGACGGGGCATCCGTCATGGCTCGGCTGATCGTCCGTCGCATCGCGTGGGCAATTCCCACGCTGTGGCTCATCGTCACCATCTCCTTCTTCCTCATGCGCGCCGCGCCCGGCGGCCCGTTCGACCTCGAACGCCCGCTCGATCCGATCGTGATGGACAACCTTCGCCGCATCTATCAGTTCGACGAACCGCTGTGGCGCCAATATCTGAGCTATGTCGCCGCGCTCGCGCACGGCGATTTCGGCCCCAGCTATTATTGGCGCGATTTCTCCGTCGCCGAATTGTTCGCCAAGGCGCTGCCGATCTCCGCCGGGCTCGGGGTGACCGCATTGGCGCTGGCAGTCGTAGTCGGGTCGGCGGCTGGCGCCTTCGCGGCCTCACGGGCGAGGAGCGCCCTCGACGTCGTCGTGACAGCAACAGCCAGTCTCGGCGTCACGCTGCCCAATTTCGTCGTCGCGCCGCTGCTCCAACTCGCTTTCGGGCTTTGGCTGAAGGTGCTGCCGGTGGGCGGTTATGCCGAAGGCGCGCCTGGAAATTTGGTCCTGCCGATCGTCGTGCTCGCTGCGCCGCAGGTCGCGGCGGTCGCCCGGCTCACCCGAGCGGCGATGATCGAAGCGCTCGCCGCGCCTGCCTCACGTACGCTTCGCGCCTACGGCTTGCCGCACCGCGTAGTGCTCGCTCACGCGTTTCGAGCGGCCCTGATCCCGCTCGTCTCCTATCTCGGACCCGCTGCGGCGGCGGTGATGACCGGCTCGGTAGTCGTCGAGACCATGTTTGGGATTCCCGGCGTCGGGCGCTATTTCGTCGAGGCTGCGCTCAATCGCGACTACACGCTCTCGATGGGAGCGGTCATATTGGTCGCCACGGCGATCATCGTGATCAATCTCATCGTCGATGTCGCCTACGTCTTCATCGATCCGAGGGTGCGTCTTGATTGAAGCGCGCCGTACTGTCGCCCTCGCCTCGCCGTGGCGGCGCGTCGGCGCGCGCTTCTCGCGAAATCTGCCCGCGATGGTCAGCGCCGCGGCGCTGCTGGCGGTCGCGCTGTTCTGCATCCTCGGCCCGTCGCTGTCGTCGACCTCATATGACGCGATCTTTCCCGACTATGTCGGCGCTTCGCCGTCGCTATGGCCGCATCCCTCGGAAGCGGAAGCGCGCACCGCGCTCGAAGGGATCGCCAGGCGACTGCGCGCGCGACTCGTGCAAGTCGCGTTCGACGGCGCAGAGGCGCGCGTGACGCTGCAAGCTTCGCGGCCGATCGACGAACGCGGCCTCGCCTATTTCGAGCGCTCGGACGCGTTCGGACCCGCGCAGGTCGAGGAGCGACGCGACGACGGCCGCACGCTCGTGGTCGCAGCGCCGCTGCGCCTGACCTGGATGCCCGCCGGCGCCGACGCCAACGGTCGCGACCTCTTCACGCGGATGATGATCGCGGGACGCATTTCGCTCGCTGTGGGCGTGCTCGGTTGCACTGTGGCGCTGTTCATCGGCGTCGGCTATGGCGCGGTCTCGGGCTATGCAGGCGGCCGGATCGACATGGCGATGATGCGTATCGTCGATGTGCTGTACGCGCTGCCGTTCATCTTCTTCGTCATTCTCTTGATGGTGTTCTTCGGCCGGCATTTCGTTTTGATCTTCGTCGCGATCGGCGCGGTCGAATGGCTCGACATGGCGCGCATCGTGCGCGGCCAGACGCTCAGCCTGAAACGGCAGGAATTCGTCGCCGCGGCGGAAGCGCTGGGCGTCAGCCCCATGGCGATTCTCGTCCGGCACATCGCGCCCAATCTCCTGGGCACGATCGCCGCGTTTCTCGCGCTGCTCACGCCCCGCGTCATCCTGCTCGAGAGCTTTCTGTCGTTTCTCGGACTCGGCGTGCAGGAGCCGCTGACGAGTCTCGGCGTGCTCGTCGCCGACGGCGCGCGGCATATCGAGGACGCGCCCTGGCTGCTGTTTTTCCCCGCCGCCCTGCTGACGCTGATCCTCTATGCGCTCAATTTCCTGGGCGACGGCTTGCGCGACGCGCTCGACCCGCGTGAGCGTTGACGTGAAAAGACTGCTCTTCGCTATTCGCGACTTGCACGTCGCCTTCGCGACGTCGGAGGGAGAGGCGTCGGCGGTTCGCGGCGTCGACATCGACGTCGCCGCCGGCGAGGTAGTCGCCATCGTCGGCGAATCCGGCTCGGGCAAATCGCAGACCCTTCTGGCGGCTCTGGGGCTTTTGCCCGGCAACGGTCGTGCGACGGGCTCAGTGCGGCTCGACGGCGAGGAACTGATCGGCGCCTCCGAAGCGAAGCTGAACCGCGTGCGCGGGTCGAAGGTCGCGATGATCTTTCAGGAGCCGATGACTGCGCTGGAACCTCTTTATAACGTCGGGGAGCAGATCGCCGCGCCGCTGATCGCCCATGCCGGCGTTTCGTCACGCCAAGCGCGCGCTCGCGCGGGCGAACTGTTGGAGCAGGTGGGGATCACGAATGGGCGTTCGCGGGCGCGCGCCTATCCGCATCAGCTCTCGGGTGGCGAACGGCAGCGCGCGATGATCGCGATGGCGATCGCCAATCGCCCGAAACTGCTGATCGCGGACGAACCGACGACGGCGCTCGACGTGACGGTACAGGCGCAAATCCTCGATCTGCTCGTCGCCTTGCAGCGCGAACTCGGTATGGCGATGGTCTTCGTCAGTCACGACCTGCGCCTGGTCCGGCGCATCGCGCGGCGTGTCTACGTCATGCGCGCGGGCCTCGTCGTAGAGACGGGCCTGACGGAGGAGGTCCTCGCCCACCCCCAGGCGGCTTATACCCGCATGCTCGTCGACGCCGAGCCGGCAGGCGCCAAATCGCCGCCGCCCGCCGAGGCCGGGTCGCTGCTGGATGCGCGGGACATCGTCGTGACCTATCTACAGCCGACGGGCCTCTTGACGCGTGCGCGCCGCGTTCGGGCGGTCGACGGCGTGAGTCTCGCGCTGCGGCGTGGGCAGACGCTCGGTATCGTCGGCGAATCTGGATCGGGAAAGTCCACTCTCGCAAACGCGCTGCTGCGCTTGACGCCCTGCGAAGGGCGGCTGACGTTCGACGGCCGCGATCTACAGGCGCTGGACGCCCGGGCCATCCGGCCTCTGCGGCGAAAGATGCAATTGATCTTCCAGGACCCATTCGGCTCGCTTTCGCCACGCCTGAGCATCGGCGCAATCGTCGCCGAGGGCCTGCGCGCACACGAGCCCGGCATGAGCGCGCGGGAACGCGACGTCGAGGCGGTCCGCGCGCTGGAGGCTGTCGGGCTCGATCCCGCGCTGCGCGGGCGCACGCCGGACGCGTTCTCCGGCGGCCAGCGCCAGCGCGTCGCGATCGCGAGGGCGCTGATCCTGAAGCCCGCGCTCGTCGTCCTGGACGAGCCGACCTCGGCGCTCGATCGCTCGGTGCAGCGCGACATCCTTGCGCTGCTGCGCGCGCTGCAGGACGCGCACGGGC
>Ga0209447_10000524_pt1 | contig 10660 bp, 12 predicted proteins | sample BogFormECP04_OM3_FD_188243 | JGI IMG/M metagenome (GOLD analysis project Ga0209447, IMG submission 188243) | Bog forest soil microbial communities from Calvert Island, British Columbia, Canada - ECP04_OM3 (SPAdes) (version 2) | ecosystem: Environmental > Aquatic > Freshwater > Wetlands > Bog ... | reverse complement strand
GCTACGCGCGCCAGTCGCTGGCGACGTTGTCGGCCGAGCTGACCCGCTGATGTGCCGGCTCTTCGGGCTGCACGCCGGGACCAGCGTTGTCACCGCCACGTTTTGGCTGCTGGACGCTCCTGACAACCTTGCCGCGCAAAGCAGAAAAAACCCCGACGGGACCGGGCTCGGTGTGTTTGACGGCCGGGGTCGCCCGCAGGTTCGCAAGCAGCCGATCGCCGCATGGGAAGACGCCGAGTTCGCCACCGAAGCCCACGACCTGACCGGTACCACCTTCGTCGCGCATGTCCGCTACGCGACAACCGGAGCCCACAAGGCCGTCAACACCCATCCCTTCCTGCAGGACAACCGGATTTTCGCGCACAACGGCGTGGTGGAAGGCCTCGATGCGCTCGACGAGCGACTGCGCGAATTAGGCACTGCCGATTTGGTATTGGGGCAGACCGACTCCGAGCGGGTGTTCGCGTTGATCACCGCCTCCATCCGGGCGCGCGGTGGCGATGTGCACGGCGGTCTGGTCGACGCCTTAGGTTGGCTGGCCGCAAACGTTCCGATCTACGCGGTCAACGTGCTGCTCAGCACGGCAACCGACCTGTGGGCACTGCGCTACCCGGAGCCCAACGAGCTCTTCGTCTTGGACCGTCGCAAGACCCCGTCGGGCCACCGGTTTCATCTGCGCACCAACCGTATTCGCGCGGACAGTGACCGTCTGCGGTCCCGGCCGTCGGTGGTGTTCGCCAGCGAGCGGATGGACGACGATCCGCGATGGCGGCTGTTGGAACCGGGCGAGCTGGTCCATGTCGATTCCGCGCTGCAGATCACCAGTGACGTGGTGTTGCCCGATCCGCCTCGACACCAGCTGCGCCCTGCGGATCTCAACGCTGCGGCGCAAGTGGCGCAGCACTCCTCGTCGAAGTGATGACCAAAAGCGCGCTGGTGCTGGGCGGCGGTGGCGTCGCCGGAATCGCTTGGGAGACAGGCATACTACTCGGGATCGCCGACGAGTCTCCGGCCGCGTCGGCGGCCTTGCTGGATTCCGACGTGCTGCTTGGCACTTCGGCCGGCTCGGCGGTCGTCGCACAGATCAGCAGTGGGCTGGATCTGGCGGAGCTGTTCGCGCGGCAGGTCAGCGAGACGTCCGCTGAACTCGACCCTTGCGTCGAGATCGAGGCCATTCTGGAGCTCTTCCTGGCCGCCCTATCGGACCCGGACACCACCGTGGTGCAGAAGCGGCAGCGGATCGGGGCGGTGGCGCTGGCAGCCGATACCTTGGCCGAGCCGTTGCGGCGCAACGTCATCGCGCAACGACTTCCCTCGCACGTCTGGCCCGACCGGGTGCTGCGCCTCACCGCCATCGACATCGCCACCGGCGAATTGGTGGTGCTCGACCGCGATTCCGGCGTCGACCTGGTCGACGCGGTGGCCGCCAGTTGCGCGGTACCGGGAGCGTGGCCGCCGGTGACGATCGGGGATCGGCGTTACATGGACGGCGGCATCGGCAGCACGATCAACCTCGACGTCGCCGACGACTGCGGGGCGGCGGTGGTGCTGGTGCCCGCCGGTGAATCGGCGCCATCGGCTTTCGGCGCCGGGCCGGCCGTGGAGATCAGCGGGTTTCGCGGCACAGCGCTGGGCGTGTTCGCCGACGACGACTCGCTGGCGGCATATGGTTCGAACGCACTCGACCCGCGCTGCCGCGTGCCCTCCGCGCACGCCGGGCGCGCGCAGGGCCGGCGGGAGGCGGCAGCCGTCGCGGCGTTCCTCTGCGTCAGGTGATGGTGTCCAGCGCCCGCGCAGCCAGCTCGCGGCCGGTCTCGATCACCTCTGCCGCGCGGTGGAATTCCAGGCCGCGGCAAGCCGAGCGCGGCACCTCGATCAGCAGATCGGGCGGATAAGCCGCCAGCGTGTGACGGGCCAGCGCGGCTTGGGCGATGTCGATGGTGCGGTTCATCACCTCGAACCCGCCGAGCCTGGGCGGTTCGGACTCCGGGACGCTCGCTGTGTCCACAGTGCCCTCTGCGTCCTCTTCTGCTTTGTCTGCACTCGACGCACCGAACCGGTCGAGCACCGCGCGTGCGGTCGGAGAGTCCAGCAGCGCCGACGTACTGCTCAGCATCCGGTTCAGCCACTCGGTGGTGGGCCGTGGTTCGGGCTCGGCGTCCGCCAGGGTCTCGCTGCCGGACAGACTGACGGCGATGGTCAGGTCGGCGTTGACGGCCGCGATCGGCGCCATCGGCAGCGGATCGAGGATCCCGCCGTCGGCCAGCAGCCGCCCGTCGATGACGTGCGGTGCGATGACTCCCGGGATCGCGATCGACGCGCGGATCGCCTCGTCGACCGGGCCGCGCTGCAACCACACCGACTTGCCGGCCAGCAGATCGGTGGCCACCGCGGTGTAGGGGATCGGCAACTCCTCGATGGTGGCGGCGCCGAGAATGTCGCGCACCGCGTCCAGAATCTTCTCGGCCCGCAGCACGCCGGCCGCGGTGATCGACGGATCCAGCAGCCGCAGGATTGAGCGCTGAGTCAATGACCTTGCCCAGTCGGCGAATTCGTCGAGCCGCTCGGCCGCCTGTAGCCCGCCGACGAGCGCCCCCATCGACGAACCGGCGATCCCGACGATCTGATAGCCGCGGTCTTGCAACTCGTGGATCACCCCGATGTGGGCGTACCCGCGGGCACCGCCGCTGCCCAGCGCCAACGCCACCCGCCGCCCGGGTTCCGGTTCGGGCGCTAGGTCGGAGTCCGTCATTGACTCATTGTTCCCCGCGCGGGGGCGGTAGGGCGCAGCACCCACACGCGCGGAGGGTTCGGCGGCCAGTTGGTGGCGACCGCCGAACCCTGCGGGCGGGGGATCAGCTGCGGTGAGCGCTGACCAGGAACGACGGCAGCTGCGCGCGCCCGTCGCACCCGATTGTCACGTTGCGGTATTCGAAACCGTCGGGCAGAGTCCGTGGCACGTTGACCCATGCACGCGCCGGCCGCACCTCGTCGACGACGAGGTGCCTACCGACGGTCTCGCGCAATTCTGGCTCGGTGAATGGCCGTGGCCCGAAGTCGGCATTCGGCGGGAAGGCGTCGGTAGAGAAAACCAGGGCAAAGAATCTCCCGCCAGGCCGCAGCGCTCGTGCGCTCGCTTCGATGTAACCGTTGCGCAACTGCTCGGGCAGGCAGTGAAAGACCAGCCCGTCCACGACGGTATAGAAGTAGTTTTCGTACCCTGTCGATTTCGAGAGGTCGGCGACGCCAAATTCGACGTCCTGACCGCCACTGGCTGCTGCGCGCCTAGCTCGCTCGATGGCGCTGCTGGAAAGGTCGAGACCGACGGCGTCATATCCCTTTTGGGCAAGCGCCAACGTCGTGACTCCGACCCCGCAGCCAGAGTCGAGAACCGGACTTCGGAAACGCCCCTGACGCTCCAGGGCGGCGAGTTCGGGTTGCAATTCACCGATATTCCAGCCGGGATTTCCGGGCGCGTAAGACGCCGCTCCGTTGTATAGCTCATCCCAGTCGACGCTGTTCACGTTAAATGTTGGCATAGGACCGAAGGTAAGTACGCCGAACAACGGACGCAACTGGCCGAAGCCATTTTAACGACTTTAATACGGGCCGGTTCGCGTGCATTATGCGTCGGAAAATTGAAAAAAAGCTGGAGATTTCCTTTGGCTATGCCAAAGCCTCCTCAACGTCATTGCATCGGCTGAACACCTGCCGGCGAATGCTGGGAATGCAAAGAGAAATCTATTTACCGGCCGGGTCGCTACTGCCGTCCAGCCCCGAACCCGCTTTTTGCTCGGCGTGATTCAAGCGCGGGCCGGCCCTCAGCCGCATTCGTCGTTGGCAGCCGCTCTGGCCGCGACGATCACCCCAGCCTGCCGCGACAGCGGCAGGGCGGCCCAGGCGATGTTCCAGGTGCCGGCTCCGACGACGCCGGGCGTCTGGACCGCCGCCAAATACCTCTCCACCGGTGCCGCCCGGTCGCCGGGGTGGCCCTGCATCCACGTCTTCGCTGCATGGCAGGCCTGGAAGTACTCCTCTTCGGTCGAGTACGAGGGCACGTTGATCTTGGTCGTGACGCCCGCGGGGGAGATCGCCAGGACGCCCGGCGCCGCTGCCGCCGCTGCCGTCACCGTGCTCGACGGCGAGGTGGATACGGTTGGGGCCAACGTGTCGGTGGCGGAGCAGCCCGTCATCACCGATGCGGCGGCCAGGACAGCAACAGTGCCCGACATCAGGGGGCGAGATGGTCGCGACCGCACGCGGCCAATCTATGCAACACTGGCGACCGTGATGCAGCGAACCCGGTTTTGGGAGTGTTGTCGGCCCTAGCCTCGGCGACGATGCAGGCCGGAACGGCCTGAGGAGAAGCCGGGAAATAGGGCAACTGCCGCCGCCCCCCAATACGCCCGCTCGCTTTGGAGCTTCCCCAATGGTTTCTGCACATCTCGTTGCTGACCCTGTCCTGTCCAGACCCTCGCGTCTGAGATCTGTCCCCGGTCCTACCCGGCTGCGGCTGGCCGACCTGCTGCACATCACCGACCGAACCGCTGACGACGTGCTCAGTGGCCGCTACGACCACGTCGTCCCGGCGGGCGGTGTGCCTACCGACGACCGCTGGTTCGCGCGGTTACACGGTGACGACGAGGTCGATGTCTGGCTGATCAGCTGGGTGCCCGGGCATCGTACCGAGTTGCACGACCACGGCGGATCGCTGGGCGCGCTGACGTTGTTGTCCGGGTCACTGGACGAATTCCGTTGGGACGGTGAGCATTTGCGCTGCAAACGGCTCGAGGCGGGGGATCAGGCCGCGTTCCCGCTGGGCTGGGTGCACGACGTGGTGTGGGCCCCCACCGGTCCGCCTGTGCCAGCGGCATCGGTGCCCGGCACGCCGGGGCCCTCGCTCAGCGTGCACGCGTATTCGCCTCCGCTCACAGTGATGTCGTACTACGAGGTCACCGAGCAGCGCCGGCTGCGGCGCCAGCGGACCGAACTGACCGACCAACCGGAGAACCTATGAGCCGCATCGATCAGGCACTGGAGACGGCACGTGCCCGGCTACGCCGCCTGGCCGCCGACGAGCTGCCCGCGGCGCTGCGGCGCGGCGCGCTACTCGTCGACATCCGGCCGCAGGCCCAACGGACCCGTGAAGGCGAGGTGCCCGAGTCGTTGCGGGCCCTCCTTATCGAACGCAACGTGCTGGAGTGGCGCTGCGACCCGACCAGTAACGCCCGACTGCCGCAAGCCATCAGCGACGATGTCGAGTGGGTGGTGCTCTGCTCGGAGGGCTACACGTCGAGTCTGGCCGCGGTCGCGCTGCAGGACTTGGGCCTGCACCGCGCGACGGACGTCATCGGCGGTTACCAGGCACTGCTCGCGGCCGGCCTAGTGAAGGCGACCTAGCCGCCGCCTCCGCCGCCGCCGCCCCCACCGTCGGCGCCTTGGTTGTACCACCAGTCGTTGTAGTCATTGGGGTTGTAGTACTCATAGTTGTGTCCCGGCGGGGCCGGCGGCTCTGGACCTGGAGGCGGATCCGCAGGCGGCGGCGCCGGTAGCACGCTGGGGGTACCGCCGAAACCAGTCGCCGCGAATGCCGGTGCACCGAAAGCGGCGAGGGGCGCGGCAAAAAGGACGCCTGCCGCCGCGATCTTGGTCGCAACCCGGCCAGCACTCGATGGGATAGTCCAGTTCATCGATCACTCCCTCCCTTAGGGGATCCGATGAGGGTGATCCTGCCACTTGATTGTTCGATGGACTAGCTAGGAGTCGAAAACCCTTGGCACACTCACAGCGTCCGTTTACCTGGCGTTAGCTGTCGCTGGCGTGCAGCAGTGGGCGAAGTTTGGCAGTTTTCTCCGGTGTCCACCCCGGCGGCTGCAGCACCGCGGCCCAGCCGTTGGCGACGTCGGCGACGTAGACATGACCGTGGCCCTGCGGCACATCGACGGCAACCGCCATGTCGGCCGACACCTGTAGGAACGTCACCACCGGAATCCACTCGGTCTCGGGAAGCACGTCGTAGCCACGCTTTTCGGTTAGCCAGTCCGGCTGGCGGAACAGCAGATCGGGATCCCACCAGGCGATGGGATCTGAGGCGTGCTGCAGATACACCACCCGCGGCGCATTCCATTGCGATTCAGGGCGTTTGAGGTCTTCAGGACGTGCCACGAATCGCACATTAAGGCCGTGGTCGTAGAGCGGCAGCCACTCCGGCGACCCGCGATCGCGGGTCGCGGTCAGATCGGTCCAGATGGTGTTCTTGAATGTCGGCCCGGAGAACAACGCGCCGTCGGTGCGGGCCAACACGTTGTTGAGGCTCATGAACGGCGCCTCGCCGCCGAAGGAGCCCAGGCTTTCGCCGAACACGACGAGCTTGGGGCGCTGCGCTTCCGGCAGCCGGCGCACCAGCCGATCAACGGCTTCGAACAGCGCCTGGCCCGCATGGCGCGCGTTCTCCTTGTCCACCAGGAAGGACAGCCAGCTGGGCAGGAACGAGTACTGCATGCTCACCACCGCGGTGTTGCCGTTGTACATGTACTCCAGCGCGTCGGCCTCGGCCTCGTTGATCCAGCCCGTGCCGGTGGTGGTTCCGACCGCGACGACAGCGCGGCGTAATCCGCCTTCGCGCTCCAATTCTCGCGCGGCCACCTCCGCGGCCGCGGTGATGCCGTCGGCGGAGTCGAGTCCGGCGTAGGCGCGGATCGGCTCGGTCGCCGGCGCGCCGTTGAACGCGGTGAGCTGGTCGACGCTGGGTCCGCCCTTGATGAATATCCGGCCCTGGTGCCCCAGCGATTCCCAGGTCACCAGCGACTGCGGTCCGCCGGACCGCAGTGGTGTCCGCGGCGCGGCGGTATCGGGATTGATTTCGTTGTTGACCGTGGCGAATGTGTTGTTCATGGTCCGCATCGCGAATTTCACCACGACGCCGTTGAGCAACGCGATCGTCAGAGCGACCAGCAGCAAAACCACGATCACGGCTGAAACACGCGGCGGCGCAATCCGATCGAGTCGCAGATCGAGAAAATGGACCAGTCGGCGGATGAGCTGGCCGGTTTCGACGACGCCGAACAGCACGACCAACGACAGCGCGGTGGTCAGCGGGTAGTCGAGCCATACCAGGTGCTTGACCCCCATCAGATCGCGCACCCGGTCCTGCCAGACGTGGAACCAGATCACCATCGCGACCATGCCGATCGCGCCGACGACGATCAGCGCGAGCCACGCCCGCCGCGGTGCCGGTGGGCTGGAGTCCCGGGAGAGCATGAAGCGCACCAGCCATACCGCGAAAACGCCGATGGAGTAACCGATTGCGCCGGCCAGACCGCTCACCAAACCCTGAAACAACGGACCGCGCGGCAACAGCGACGGCGTCATCGAAAACCAGATGAACACCAGCCCGACCGCGGTGCCGGTGAAGGTGTAGTGCCGAACCCACCACGCTTCCCGGCGCTGCGGCTCGACGGCTGGCGCGGGTTCGGCGGTGGCAGTTTCGGTCACCACAACTCCTTAGCGGTGGGTGAAGTTCGGCGGGCGCTTCTCGATGAACGCGGCCATTCCTTCGGACTGGTCGTCGGTCGCGAAAGCCGAATGAAATAGCCGACGTTCGTAGAGCAGACCCTCGGTCAGCGTGGACTCGAAGGCGCGGTTGACCGCTTCCTTCGCCATTCGGGACGCCGACCGCGACATCTGCGAGATCGTGGTGGCGACGGCCTTGGCCTCGGTCAGCAGGTCGTCGGCGGGGACGACCCGTGCCACCAGGCCGCTGCGCTCGGCCTCCTCGGCGTCCATGTTGCGTCCGGTCAGGATCAGGTCCATCGCCTTGGCCTTGCCGATGGCCCGGGTCAGCCGCTGCGAACCGCCCATACCCGGCAGCACGCCCAGCTTGATCTCCGGCTGACCGAATTTCGCGGTGTCGGCGGCGATCAGCACGTCGCACATCATCGCGAGCTCGCAGCCACCACCGAGCGCGTACCCGGCGACCGCGGCGATCGTCGGCGTCCGCACGGCCGCGAGCTTGGCCCACGGGGCGAAGAAGTCGGCGGCGAAGACGTCGGAGAACGCCAGGCTGGACATCTCCTTGATGTCGGCGCCCGCGGCGAACGCCTTCGCCGAGCCGGTGATGATGATCGCTCCGATGCCGGGGTCGTGGTCGAATTCGGCTGCCGCGGTGGTGACTTCGTCCATCACCTGGCTGTTGAGCGCGTTGAGCGCCTTCGGCCGGTTCAGGGTGATGGTGCCGACCCGCTCGTCCTGTTCGACCAGGATGGTTTCGTACGCTTTCGTCATCGCTGCCTTCCTAGAACTTCAGTTCGTCGTCGACGGGTGCGAAGTATGCCTCGACGTCGGCCGCGCTCACCTGAGGTAGCGATGCCGGCGACCACTTCGGGTTGCGGTCTTTGTCGACCAGCTGAGCCCGGATGCCCTCCACCAGATCGTGCGAACGCAGCGACGCGGACGACACCCGATAATCCTGGGCCAGAACGTCTTCCAGCGTGTCGAGCTTGGCGGCGCGGCGCACGGCCTCCAGCGTGACCGACAGCGCGATGGGGGAGCGGGTCGCGATCAGGTTCGCGGCGTCGTTGGCGGGGCCGGCGGCATGGCCCCGCAGCGCGGCGACGATGTCGGCGACGGTGTCGCCGGCGTAGCAGTGGTCGATCCAATCCCGCTGCGCGGCAAGCTGACTGGCCGGCGGTTCGACGGCGTGGGCGGCGATGGCCGATTCGACGCCGTCCGCGGCGATAGCCTGGCGCAACGCATCCAGTTTGTCGTGCGGCACGTAGTGGTCGGCGAAACCCAGGGCGATCGCGTCGGCCCCGGAGAACGGCGCCCCGGTCAGCGCGACGTGCAGACCCAGCGATCCCGGTGCGCGCGACAGCAGGTAAGCCCCGCCGACGTCGGGGATGAAGCCGATACCGACCTCGGGCATGGCCACTTTCGACGTCTCGGTCACCACCCGGGTGTTGGCGTGCGCGCCGACCCCGACTCCGCCGCCCATCACGATGCCGTCCATCAACGCGACGTATTTCTTCGGGTAGCGACCGATCTGACCGTTCATCAGGTATTCGTCGTGCCAGAACCGCCGGGCCTCGGCGCCGTCGGCGCGGGCGCTGTGATAGATCGCCACCACGTCACCGCCGGCGCACAGCCCGCGCTCGCCGGCCCCGGAGAGCACCACCGCGCTGATCGCGTCGTCCTGCTCCCACGCCGTCAAGACCGCGCGCAAGCGAGAGACCATGTTCTGATTCAGCGAGTTGATCGCCTTGGGCCGGTTCAGCGTCACAAAGCCGACGCCACTGTCGACACGGCTCGCAATGTCGTCGGATTCGTCCGTCACGCGTGTGGTCTCCCCTCGGTGAATGGTCTCGAAGAATCCCTCGTCGAATGCAGGTCGGGGCCTGAGGAGCAATCTAGATCGTTACCCCCGCCAGGGTGCCCGGCGGGTAAGGTTTGTCTGGAGTGGTGCCGGCCGCACATTCGGGTAAATCCCCCGCTGGGAACAAGGCTGGACTACCGTTCGTTGATCACTTGTTCGCACAGCTCGAACACACAGCTCACGAGAGGAACCGACGGTGCGGGAGACTAGCAACCCGGTATTTCGCTCGCTGCCCAAGCAGCGCGGCGGATACGCGCAGTTTGGCAGTGGCGTCGCGGGAGCCGCGACACAGTACGGGCATCAGACGGACCCCTATGCCCCCTACACCGACCAGCGGGCAGGCGTTTCCCGCCCGCTGACCATCGACGACGTCGTCACCAAGACCGGCATCACCCTGGCGGTGCTGTCGGTCGCCGCGGTTGTCTCCTACTTCATGGTGGAGGCCAACCAAGCGCTGGCGGGCATGTTCACCTTCGTCGGCGCCTTCGGCGGCTTTGCGCTGGTGATGATCGCGACCTTCGCGCGTAAGCAGGACAACCCGGCCATCGTGTTGAGCTACGCCGTCCTGGAGGGGCTGTTCCTTGGTGCCTTCTCCTTCCTGCTGACCAACTTCACGGTGTCGTCCACCAGCGCCGGGGCGATGATCGGGCAGGCGGTCCTGGGTACTGTCGGGGTGTTCTTCGGAATGCTCGTGGTCTACAAGACCGGCGCCATCCGAGTCACCCCGAAATTCACCCGGATGCTCGTTGCCAGCATGTTCGGCGTGCTGGCTCTGATGCTGGGCAACCTGGTGCTGGGCATGTTCGGTGTCGGCCACGGCGAGGGCATGGGGCTGCGCAGCGGCGGCCCACTGGCGATCATCTTCTCGCTGGTGTGCATCGGGATCGCAGCGTTCAGCTTCCTGATCGACTTCGACGCTGCCGACCAGATGATCCGCGCCGGAGCTCCCGAGAAGGCCGCGTGGGGTATCGCGCTGGGCCTGACCGTGACTCTGGTCTGGCTCTACATCGAGATCCTGCGCCTGCTCAGTTATCTGCAGAACGATTAGCGCTTGACCCAAAGAAGCCGGCACGTGCAACGTGCCGGCTTCTTTGGCTTCCGGAAAGGCGTCGCGGCCGGTTCGGCTCAGCCAGACAGTCCGTTCTTGATGAGGGTGTCTTGCTTTTGGCCGAGGTCGGTGACGAAATCCGGTGGCGGCAACATGTCGGGGGGGCCAACAAAGTTCAGGGTGGTGAACGCCTTGCCCTCGGTGAAGAGCAACATCATCACGCCCTTTGCGCCGTCGGGTGA
>Ga0209447_10000522_pt1 | contig 10672 bp, 7 predicted proteins | sample BogFormECP04_OM3_FD_188243 | JGI IMG/M metagenome (GOLD analysis project Ga0209447, IMG submission 188243) | Bog forest soil microbial communities from Calvert Island, British Columbia, Canada - ECP04_OM3 (SPAdes) (version 2) | ecosystem: Environmental > Aquatic > Freshwater > Wetlands > Bog ... | reverse complement strand
CGATGGCTTCCGTTTTGCAATGTACGCTTAGACTTTTCCGTACGGGCGCGAGGCGGTGATGCCCTTTCCTTCGGTCACTGTGACGGTGGCACCCGCCGGAACGTTTGTCAGGCGATCGAGTTGGCCGCTGGGCCAGCGAATCTCAATGGACTCCGCTTGTTTTGCGGAAGCCAGCCCGAAGGTGAGGACGAGTTCGCTGGCGGAGAGATAACCGGAACCGCTGCGGAGCATTTGCGATTGCGTGCCGCCGGAAGTGGTTAGACGGACGACGGCGCCGATGCCGTCATGATTGGAGTTGGTGCCGACGAGTTTAATGCGCAGACTGTTGTTCGTGACGCCTTCGTTATGAAACAGCACGGGGCGGCCGCCGTTGGTTGCAACGAGCAAATCGAGGCGGCCTTCGTTATTGATGTCCGCATAGGCGGCGCCGCGCGCCACGCGGGGAGCGGCGAAGGCGGCGCCTACCGACTGCGTGGTCTCCTGAAATTTTCCATTGCCGAGATTGCGAAAGAGATGCGGCGGTTCGGCGTACTTCTCGTTGGGCTGGACTTTTGAAATTTCCGGATCGATATGGCCGTCGGCGACGAAAATGTCGGGCCAGCCGTCGAGGTCATAATCAAAAAAGAAGCACGCGAAGCCCAGGGTGAGGAGGGAGGCGCGGCCGACTTCGGAGGCCGGGGCGGCATCGACGAATAATCCTTTGCCCTCGTTGTGGTAGAGAGAAAGCATTTGATTTGAAAAATTGCTGACGAGGAGCCCGGTTGCGCCGGAGCGGTCGTAATCGGCGGCATCGACGCCCATGCCGGCACGCGCCACGCCGTCTTCGCTGAACGCTACGCCGGCGATGACGCCCTTTTCGGTGAAGGTGCCGTTGCCATTGTTGCGGTAGAGTTTGTTTGGCTGCGTGTCGTTGGCGAAAAACAGATCGGGCCAGCCGTCGTTGTCGTAATCGAGAATGGCGATGCCCAGCGTTTTGGAAGACGCATCGAAGAGGCCGGCTTTTCGTGTAGCGTCCTCGAAAGTGCCATCGCCGCGATTGTGCCAGAGACGCACGGAGGTTCCTTTGTAGGATTCCGGCGTGCAATAGGATTTGGATTTGCCGTCGAGCGTGCAGTAGATGTCCGTTTCCGGAGTCCACTGAACGTAGTTGCCGACGACGAGGTCCAGGCGGCCGTCCTTGTCGTAGTCCACCCAGGCCGCGCTGCTGCTGAATTCGCTGACGCCGGCGAGACCGGCTTTCTGAGTGACGTCGGCAAACGTACCGTTGCGGTTGTTGTGAAACAAATGGCTTTGGCCGAGCGCGGTGACGAAGAGATCGTCATAGCCATCGTTGTCGTAGTCGCCGACGGCCACGCCCATGCCGTACATCTCGATGTCCAGGCCGGCCTTGTGCGTGACGTCGGTGAACGTTCCGTCGTGATTGTTGTGGTACAGCTTGGGAGTCGAATGCTGGCGGACGTGCCCCGGCCAGTCCATGCCATTCACGAGAAAAATATCCGGCCAGCCGTCGTTGTCGTAATCGATGAAGGCCACACCTGGTCCGAGAGTTTCCGGAAGATATTTTTCTCCGAAGGCTCCGTTGTTGTGGACGAAGCGAATGCCAGCTTGCAGGGTGATGTCGCGAAATTGAATTGAGGATGCCGGCGCGGGAGCCATGCTCAAAGGCAGCGCGTGCATTCCAGCTTGCGAGGCGAGTAAAAAGGCCGAGGCCCCGAGAAGGAAAAGCGCGAGAGCCCGGCGGCGGCGATGCCTACCATTTTTCGTCAACGTCCGACCCCCAAAGCATCCGCCACGCGGTTGATGTAGTTGAACCAGGAAGCAATCAGCGTGATCTGCAAAATCGCCTTGTCATCGAAGCCTGCTTCGCGCAGTTTCGCATGATCCTCGGGGCTGCAGCGCGTGGCGTCTTTTGTCAGCTTCACGACGTACTCCACCATCACCTTGTCTTGCTCAGAAATCGGCGCCGACCGGTAATCTTTCTTCAGCGCTTCCACCATTGCTTCGTCCAGCGTGACGCGGCGCAGAAACTCTGCGTGGGATTCGATTCAATAGTGGCACCGGTTGGTCACAGAGACCATCGTGGCGATCATTTCGTGCTGGTGGCGCTTGAGCGGGAGTTCGGGAGACATCAGAGCGCCGAAAGTGCTGAACGCGTGGAAAAGCACGTCGGGAAGCAGCGAATGCGAAGCCACGATGCTGGAAGATTCGCCGTTGGCAACGGGATGGACTGGAGTGGCGTATTCAATGGGATACAAACTGCGCTGCGCTTCCATGGCTTTCTTGACGCCAGCATCTTCTTCCATGCTTACGGTTTTGATCCACGCCATAGCGATTTTCTCCTGGAGTTCTCAGCCAAAGACGGCTTAGTGCAATCCACTCGGATGCTCCGCGCGGTTTTGCGCGGCCTTGACGGGAGGGGGCTTTGTGTAGGACTCGCCCAGTGGAACGGAAACGTGTTCGTGGATGGCCTGGCGCTCATTGTTGTCCTCGGGGTGCGCGCGGCGATAGGGTCCGGTGATGGATTGCGCGGATTCATCGGCCTTGAAACGAAGGTAGCGCGCTTTGTAAGCGTTGGCGTGCGATTCGTCACCGAGACCGCTGTAGCAAAGCATCAGATTGTAGTTGGCCTGCAAATCTTCGGGATCGACGCGCAGGACTTCTTCGAATTGCTTCACGGCATCGGCATAGCGCTTTTCGAGGAATAGTTCACGGCCCAGTTCGTTGCGCACGACGCGGTCGCGCGGAAACTGCGTCAGTACCGTGCGCAAGCGTGCGATGGCGCCCTCGTAATTTCCGTCGGCTTTGAGGACGCGGGCGTAAAAATAGTTTGCACGGGCAAGATCAGGCTTCAAGGCGAGCGCTTTTTGCAGCACTTGCCGCGCGCCTTCCACGTTGCCTTCCTGCACGCGCACGCGGCCCATGTTCACCCAGCCATCGGCATTTTGCGGATCGATCTCCGTGTCCTTCCCGAACGCCGTCTCGGCACCTTTCAAATCGCCCTGAAGGAAAAGTCCGATGCCGTAATCGTTCCAGCGCACCCAGTCGTCTTTTGCAAGAGAGATGGCTGGCGGCTGGGCGGGAGCGGAGCGAGGGAGCACGCGCAGCGTTTTGGAATCTTCGGCCACTACGACAATCGGCGCGTTGGGAATTTCCTTGCGCTTCGCGGAAACATGAGAAGTATCACCGGTAAAGAGCCAGGTGCCATCGTCGTAATTTGGGGTTACATCGGGATGCGGCTGAGCAGGATCGCGCTGGCCGGCGAAAGAAAACTGCGTGTTCCACCAGGAAAATTTCCGGTAATTCAGTTTTGCGTGAAGTGTGATTTTGTCGCCGGCGTTTTGCGGAACGCGCAGCCGGTAATGCGCCGTATCCGCAGCGCCGGGAGGGATCAAGTGCACGTAGACCACCGACCGCGTGGACCACGCATTGCGTTTGTTGATGGGATTGCCGTGAGCATCCACCTGCAGCGAGCGATAAAAATGCGCGCCTTTCTCCACTGGTCCTTTGCCGTCGTCTTCCACTCGCCCGCTCCAGAAAAGTGTCTGACCTTTTTCGTCGGTGGCCTGCAGTTCGAGCCACACGTCAAAGGCGTCGACGGTGCCACCGGGGAAAAAGTGTCCGACCTTGCGCGTGCGCACCACCACGTCGACGCGCACTTCATCGCCGCGGCGAACCGCAGCGTCGACGCGGCCCAGGGGCGCGGTCAGCGCACGCACTTCGCCGGCAGGCCCGATGCGCTGCGGAAGCTCTGCTTCATCGCCAACCGCGAAAGTGGTGGAAAGCTCGGGGCGCGGAGCCTCCGGCGCCGCCTCTTTGTCCGGCGTCGCGGGCGAGATCGCGAATATGTCCACGCTAAGATTGTTGTCTTTCAGGAATTTTTCGCTCAGCGCGACTTGCGCTGCATCCTCATTGGCGAAGGGCACCGCCGTATTTGCACCCGGGAAGCGGTGGGAATGCACCAGCCCATCGATATTGCCTTCATCGTTCGAGGGAATCATGGGCATGTGGCAATCCGCGCACATCATCGGCTTCGCCGGATAGTAAAAGGCGCGCGCACCCTGCCCGGAGACGCCGCTCGCTTGCCAGTTGTCGTATTCGTTGAATCCGCGGAACCAGCGGTAGCGATTGACCGGCACGTCGAGGTGCACTTTGTGGCAGCTCGCGCAGAACTCCGCGGTCTGCGTGCGCATGAAGGGTTTCAGAAAAGTTCGCCGGTGCGGCTCAGGGTTGAGCCGCACGACGAAATCGTGCAGCCGGCGCATCCAGGGATTCGGGCTGGCCGCCAGCTCGTGGAGTTTCGGATACTCTAGGATAAAGTCGCCCTGGCCCATGGTGCTTTTCACTTCCACGACGCTGTGGCACATCAGGCAGCTCAACCCTGCTTGCCCTTCCGGCCGGTCCTCGATTTCCCGAATAGGTTTATCGAACATGCCGCTGAAGAGGAGCGCAGGGTCGTGGCATCCGGCGCACCACTTGGAAGATTTCACGCCGGTCGTGTCCTGCATGTACTCGATGCTTTTGCGGTACCACTGATTGTTGAAGGAAGAAAAATGATGCGCCGAACTGTACCACTGCTTGTAAATGTCGCCATGGCAGCGCTGGCACGCTTCGGACTGCATGAAATACTTTCCGGGGATCGTGCCGCCGTGGCGCGTTTGCGCGGAGCTGGGGAAAAACAGGCCCTGCGGGCCGTCGCCCTCGGCATCCATCGTCTCCGGCGCTAAAAGCGGATTCTCGATCCGGTTGCTGCGCCGGCTCTGCCAGCCAATTTCGCGCGACCACCAAGCCCCGCCGGCGACTGCGGCGGTAACAGCGACGGCTGTGGCCAGCCGGAATGCGTAACCGCCCGCGCCCTTCCCCAGCCACCCTCGAGTCCCCATCCACGAAGCGGCCAGCAGCACCATACCCGCGACGGAGGCCGCAAGATGCGCATACAGCCACGGGCGAAATCGATGCGCGGTCCCGATGCGAATCAAAACAAGTCCGAACATCGCGCCAACCGTGAGCAACAGCCAACCGCACCGCGCCGTGATGGTTGCGATTTTTGTGAGCCGCGCGACGAGAAGCAAAAGCAGAATGCTCAGCACGATCCCCGCTCCTACATGGAGCATCGCGATCGCGCCAAACGTCAGGGTTGCGGATGGAAACGCATAGAGAAATACGCCCGTTGCGGCAAGCAGGCATACTCCTCGGGAAGACCAGGACTTCATTGCGCCTCGCGTAGCGATGTGGGAGCTGCTGTTTTCTCCGGTCAAATCTAAAAGTCAGGTCTGACGGCTCGGGACCGTCAGACCATGGGGTGTTTTATTGTCAGCGCAAAGGGGCTTCTTTCGGAAGCCGAAAACAATCGGTAGGAAGATTGAACAAGGAACCCCGCGTTCTGGCAATACTTGAAAAATACTAGAAGCCGTCGAGGGTCGTAATGTTCTTCCCCTCGATACACTCATACGCGCGGCCAGCCGCAAGATTCTTGTACTCCTCGGTCCTCCCGCTCGGCCATTGCAATTGTACGCGGTCGATGCGCTCGCGTTTTGCGACTCCGAATGTGACCGGCAATTCCGATTGGGAAAGATAGCTCGATCCGCCTTTCACGACGCGCGACTGGCTTTCTCCCCCATGAAAGATGCGCACTTTCGCGCCGATGGCGTCGCGATTGGATTTGACGCCAATCAGGCGAAAACGGATGCTGCGGTTTCCCGCGAGCTGATCGTTGCGGTAGAGATACGCTCTTCCGTTGTTCGTGGTCATCAGCAAATCCACGTCGCCGTCGCGGTCGAAATCGCCGCAAGCCAGGCCGCGTCCAACTTTGGGAGTTTCGAATCCGCCGCCCGTTTCTCCAGCCACATCACGAAAATGTCCAGAGCCAAGGTTCAGAAAAAGCTGCGGCGGCTGCGCGTAGCCGACGTTTCCGCGGATATTTCTGACCGTTTCGTCGATATGGCCATTCGCCACGGCCAGGTCCAGCGCGCCGTCCAGGTCGGCGTCGAAAAACATGCAGCCAAATCCCAGGGTGCTGCGCGAAGGCTGCCCGGTTCCGGCGAGGATGGACACATCGTCGAAAAGTCCGGAACTCCCGGCGCGGTAAAGACCAATCATCTCGTTGTCGAAATTTGTTATGGCCACCCCGGGTTTTCCCGAACCGTCGAAGTCGCCGACGTCGACGCCCATGCCCGCGCGCGCTCTTCCCTCGGTGCTGAACGCCAATCCGGTTTCCACGGCCACATCCTTGAATTTGCCGTTGCGCAGATTGTGGTACAGCTTGTTGGGCTGCGTGTCGTTGACCACCAGCAGATCGGGCCAGCCATCTTCGTCATAATCGAAGAGTGCCACGCCCAGCGCTTTCGAGCTGGTGTCGAAAATGCCGCTGGAAGCCGTGACATCCTCAAATGTTCCATCGCCGCGATTGCGAAACAGCCACGAGGTCGCCCCGCGGTACGCCTCGGGGGTGCAATAGGATTTGTGCTTTCCATCCAGGCTGCAGAAGACATCGTGCTCGGTGGACCACCGCACGTAATTGCAGATAAACAAATCCAGCAAGCCGTCGCGATCGAAATCAAACCACAGCGCGGAGGTGCTGAAACCCAGCCGCCCGCCAAGACCGCTCGTTTGTGTCACATCCACGAAGGCGCCCTTGCCGGTGTTGTGAAACAAATGATTCTGTCCCACGCAGGTCACCAGAATGTCGGGGAATCCATCGTTGTCGTAATCGCCCACGGCCACGCCCATGCCGTACATCTCGACGTCCAGCCCGGCCTTGCGGGTCACATCGGAAAACGTGCCGTCCCGGTTGTTGCGATACAAATGCAGCGTGGACCGCCGCTGCGCGTGTCCCGGCCAGTCCATTCCGTTGATGAGCAGGAGGTCTTGCCAGCCGTCACGGTCGTAATCCAGAAAGGCGCAGCCCGACCCCAGCGTCTCCGGCAACAATTTTCCGCCGTACGCGCCGCTGTTGTGCTGGAAAGCCAGCCCGGCCGCGGAAGTCACATCGGCAAATCGGAAAGCGAGTTTTGCTTGCGGTTCGGCCCAAAGTGATGTGGAAAAAATAGAAGCCGCAATCCCCGCTTTGCCCGCCCCAAGCAAAAATTCGCGGCGCTTCACGGCAGGTTCACCAGCCCGTTGCGGATGGCATAGACCACGAGCTCCGCCGTCTTGTGAAAACCCAGGGCGTCCATGATGTTGGCCCGGTGCACGGCCACGGTATTTGCGCTCAGGCCCAGTTGCGCCGCGATCTCTTTGTTCGATTTTCCCGCGGCGATGTGCTGTAGAACTTCCAGCTCGCGGGGAGTCAGCCCGTGATCGCGCTCCCCCTTGAGCGATGCGTTCTTTGAGATTTGCGGATCGAGGACGATCTCGCCCCTGGCCACGCGCCGCACCACCGCCACCAAATCAAGGTTCGCGGCGTTTTTCAGCACATAGCCGCGAGCCCCGGCATCCATTGCCTGCCGCACCAGTGTGTCCTCGGAGTGCATGCTCAGCATCAGCACGGCGGCGTGCGGCAGGAGTTCGCGAATTTTTCGCGTCGCCTCCAGACCGCCCATCTGTGGCATGGCGCTATCCATAACAATGACGTCCGGCTTCAGCGTGCGCGCCAGCCGCACCGCCTCGGCGCCATCGCCCGCTTCGCCCACCACGGCGATGCCCGGATCATCCTCGAGCATGCGCCGGAATCCGCGCCGCACCAGCGCGTGATCGTCCACCAGCAGCACAGTGAGTTTACCCGCCACGAGGATCCTGCCTTTCCCGCGGAATCTGCAAGCGCACCAGCGTTCCCCCGGTGTCAGGCCGCAGAAACTCGATCGTGCCTCCTACGAGTTCCGCGCGCTCGCGCATGGCCACCAGCCCGATCCCATGTTGTCCCGTGGGCATCACCAAACCTTTGCCGTGATCTTCGATTTCCAAATTCAATCGATCCGCCAGGAAACGTAACCGCACCCAGGCTTCGCGCGCGCCGGAATGTTTTACCACATTGTTCAAGGCCTCTTGCATTACGCGATAAGCATGAATCGCGGTGGCGCCATCCACCGCAAACGGCTCCCCGGACTTTTCATAGTGTACGGCTACACCCGTCTGCCGCTCCACCGTAGGCAAATACCATTCCAGCGTGCTCTCCAGCCCGGACTCATCGAGAATCACCGGATGCAGCGCCTGCGAGAGGCTGCGTATGTTGTCCAGAGTCGATTGCGCGATCTCCCGCACTTCCTGCAAATCGCTGCGCAGCGGCGAATCCTCCGGCATAAGTTTTCCCGCACGCCCCAGCAGCGATCCGATGGCCGTAAGCACCTGTCCAAACTCATCGTGCAGCTCGCGCGAGATGCTGCGCAGCGTGGACTCCTGAGTGGAAATCAGCTTTTGCGCCAGCTCGCTGCGCTGTTCCGAGAGCGTGGCGATCTGCGCGAACACCCGCCGGTTCGAGCGGATCGAATACAGGCTGGTCAGCAAGATGGCGAACAGCGTCGCCGTAAGAAACCAGTACGCCTGGCTTTCCACGCGGTCGTAAATCTCTCCCACCCGCGCCGCCGCCAGTTGCTCGCTTTCGTTGTTTTCCACCAGCAGCTGCGCCACCGCCGCGTTCAGCGAAGCTTGCCGCGCTTGCAGCGAGAGCCGGATTTGTGTGCGCGCTTCCTGCTCTTGCCCGCTATCGGCAAGCGCAAACGTGCGGTCCACCGCGTCCCAGAACTGATTCATCGCGCTGATCAGATATTCCCGCTGCTCGGGCGTCCGGTTCATTACCGCGAACCGTTCTTCGGCCTGCAGCGCGTCTTGCAAGTCGGCGCGCACGCGCAGGAACTGCGCCGCCCAGGCGGTCAGCGGATACGGTTCATCGGCATCCAGCATGTCGCGCATTTCCAGCCCCAGCAAATTCAAATCGTTCTGAATTCGCAAAAGCTGCAGCGAATCCTTGCGGTTTTTGTCGATCAGATTCACTTGCATCTTCCGCAGTCCGCTGATCTGGCTGGTTATGTAGGAAGAATAAGCCACCACGGCCGCCAGCGTGATCAACAAGCCGAAGAGCAACCCGGTCGTCGGAGAGCGCTGGCTGGCGGTGGACGGTGACATGGTTCTGAGAATATACCGCCAGCCCGCGCGGCGCGAACGCCGGTATTGCGCGTGGCGGGCACGAGGCCGTTCAGCCGAGCCAGCGCTCTCCGCGGCCAGCCAAGCCTGGCCATTCACAAAATCGTTCTTCTACAACTCAATTGACATTTTCTTCCGGCCAGCTTACCTTTCGCGTGCTTCTTTCTGCCCGGAGGTCTTCACTCATGAATAAAAAAACTATTCAATATTTCTCGGCGCTCGCTTTTTTGCTGTTGCTGATCTCTCCCGCAGAGCACCGGACTTCGGCGCAACGCTCGGCCGCGCCAATCGGAATCTTTGAAGGCCACCTCGATGTCGGAACGGTCCTTCATCCCGGCTCTGCCGATTATGACGCCTCGAAGCACACCTACTCCATCACCGGCAGCGGCGAGAACATGTGGTTTTCCGCCGACGCGTTTCAGTTTGCCTGGAAAAAAGTGTCGGGCGATGCCGCGCTGACCGCCGATATTTCGTTCCCCGCCGCCGGTGGCAATCCGCATCGCAAAGCCGTTTTGATGATTCGCCAGACTCTCGATGCAGATTCCGCCTACGCCGACGTCGCGCTGCACGGCGAAGGTCTGACCTCCCTGCAATATCGCGATGAAAAAGGCGCGACCACACACGAAGTTCAATCAAATATCTCGGCCCCCAGGCGCCTGCGCATCGAAAAGCGCGGCGAATATGTATACGTCTCCCTCGCCGGCCCCGGCGAACCGCTTCATTTTTCAGGCGCATCCATTCGCGTCCCGATCAGCGGATCGTTTTATCTCGGCATCGGCGTGTGCAGCCACGACAAAGACGTCGTCGAAAAAGCCGTCTTTTCGAATGTGGAACTCACTTCTCCCAGTCCTGCGTCCGCCGGCCAGCCCAAACTTTACAGCACTCTCGAGACCGTCACCGTCGCTTCCACCGATCGCCGCGTCGCTTACGTCACCTCACAACACATCGAAGCGCCCAACTGGCTGCAGGACGGCTCGGCATTTCTCTTCAATGGCGACGGCCGCATTTATCGCCTGCCCTTCGCTGCAGGCGCCAAGCCGGATAGGATCGACAGCGGCTTTGCCATCCGCTGCAACAACGACCACGGAGTTTCGCCTGACGGCAAGCAGTTGGCCATCAGCGATCAATCGCAGGAAGAGCATCGCTCCATCGTGTACATCGTTCCGCTCGCCGGCGGTGCTCCCCGGCGCATCACCCAGCGTTCTCCCTCGTATTGGCATGGCTGGTCGCCGGACGGCAGAACTCTCGCCTTTGTCGGGGAACGCAACGGCGATTTTGACATCTACTCCATTCCCGCCGCCGGAGGCGAAGAGACGCGTCTCACCACCGCCAAGGGCCTCGACGACGGCCCCGAATATTCTCCCGATGGAAAATATATTTATTTCAATTCCGAGCGCACCGGCATGATGCAGATCTGGCGCATGAAGGCCGACGGCACGGAACAGGAGCAGATCACTTCCGACGGCTACAACGATTGGTTCCCGCACATTTCTCCCGACGGAAAGTGGATGGTCTTCCTCTCCTATGAGAGAGACGTCAGCGGACATCCCGAAAACAAATACGTCCGGCTGCGGGTCATGTCCCTCGCCGATAAAAA
>Ga0209447_10000521_pt1 | contig 10676 bp, 9 predicted proteins | sample BogFormECP04_OM3_FD_188243 | JGI IMG/M metagenome (GOLD analysis project Ga0209447, IMG submission 188243) | Bog forest soil microbial communities from Calvert Island, British Columbia, Canada - ECP04_OM3 (SPAdes) (version 2) | ecosystem: Environmental > Aquatic > Freshwater > Wetlands > Bog ... | reverse complement strand
TGGGATTTGATACGGCCTCAGAGGTCGGATTGCTGGCGATGACCGCAGGCGCGTCTGCGGGCAATCTGCCCGTTCTAGCGGTACTTTCGCTGCCGATCCTATTTGCCGCTGGCATGACGCTCATGGACACGACCGATGGGGTCCTGATGTCAAAAGCGTACAACTGGGCGCTATTGAACCCGGTCAGAAGGATTTTTTACAACGTCGCATCCACGGGTCTGTCAGTAACCGTGGCGCTCGGGATTGGTTCCATCGAGCTGATGCAGGTCCTGATCAACGTGTTCGGACTTCACGGGACCTTTTGTGACGCGATCTTAAGGCTCGACTTCGGCAGCCTCGGCTATATCGTCGTCGGGCTATTCCTGCTGGCCTGGGGACTCTCGCTCGCAGTCTGGAGATTCGGTGGCGTTGAGGAGCTCTCGTAAGGGCGGGGCCGCAATCGCCGCTAACTTTTGCATCTACCTCGCGTGTTATCGCTCGGCGAAGCCGGCGCCATTGGAGTAGTAAGCCGCGAGCATGGCGATTTCGCTGGGGGTTAATTGGCGGGCAACGCTGCGCATTTGCTCACTGATGTCATTGCGCCGGCTACCCGCCGCAAGCGCCTGCATCTGCTGTTCTAGATACGCCCGCTGCTGACCCTGCAGTCCCGGCGCGCCGAACGTGAGGCCGAGTGGGCCATGACACGCTGCGCATGGCGCGAGGTTGCGCAGCGGATTGCCGACCTCAACCAAATGCCGGGCGGTAGCATCAACGGACTCCGGGATACTCACTGCTGCCGCGTACGGATTCGGCAACGAGGCAAAGTGGGTGGCAAGGTCGAGCATATCCTGCTGCGACAACTCGCGAAGGTACACGCCCATCACTTCGGGGTTGCGCTTGCCGCCTTTGAAATCCTCGAGTTGCTTGTAGATCGCCGCGACGCTTTGACCGGCGAGATTCGGGAATGCCGCGTCCGCGCTGATTCCGTTCGTGCCGTGGCAGTTGTTGCAGGTCCCCGCAAGTTCGCCGCCCCGAGCGGCGCCGCCTTGCGTGATCTGCCGTCGCGTCGAGACCGTCCACGCAACGTTTGATGAGGATTGCCCTGGCACGGACTCTGTGGCTCGTGTCTTGCCACTCGGCAAACCGACCGCGCGGCAGATGATTCCCCAAATATCCGCCCGGCCAGAACCTTTCTGAAACGAAGGCAACCAGACGAAGCCGACAACGAATGAAAGAATAAAAAGGACCACCGTGGCACCGATCCAGGTTGCGAACCTGGGATCAGTCGGGCCTTGCCGAGCATTATATGTCATGGTCCCTGGACCGCGTACGCGGGCACTCCGGTATGCTCGAGGAACAAAAATTGCGCCAACGGGAAGCCATAGTTTGCCAGGGTCAAAGCGACCACCAGCAGCGTCCAAACCCGGAAGCCGTTCAACGATGCCGGCAGGACGCTAGGCGGGTGGACCGCTAGCGAGAACTTCAATGGCGAGTTTTCGGCGAGCGGTCCGCGCTGCGATGCGAACAATATGCCGACCAGTAGCAGCGCCGAAAAGAGGAGAACGAAGCCGCCGAGCGCCGATATGCTGACCCAAATTGCCTGCGGCGCTAACGCGGGATCCGTGTAGTCGTAGTAGGCCATGCGGCGTGGCTGCCCCATGATGCCTACCAGATGCCACGGCAGAGTCACGATGAGCATACCGACGCACCAGGTCCATAGCTGCAAACGCACGAGTTTGGGGGCGGCCAGCTTGTGACCTGTCAAATGCGGCCAGAGTTCGTACGCAATCGCGAAATACATGATCACGATCGATCCGCCGTAGATCAGGTGGAAGTGGCCCGTCACCCATTGCGTGTTGTGAATGGTCGAATTGAATGCGTAGCTCATATTGATCAATCCGCCCGCGCCGCCCAGTCCCAGCATTAGCAATGCAAATCCAGAAGCCAGCACCAGCGGACGTTCCCAGGGCAATGCGCGGATCCAACCCAATAGTCCACGCCCGCCGCGCAGGCGGCCTGCGATCTCGAGCGAGGCGGAAATCGTGAAAATCGTGAGCAGTGTCGGCACCGCGACCATGGCGGTAAACACCGTGTGGAGAAACTTGAAGCCCGCGCCGATCTGCGGATCGGCGAACAGATGGTGAAGGCCGATCGGCATCGAGAAGATCAGCAGTTGCAAGAACGCGATTCGACCAAGCCTATCGCTGTACAGCCGCCCGCCGGCCGCCGCCGGCAGCAGTACGTAGAATGCGACGTAAGTCGGAATCAACCAGAAATACACGATCGCATGCAGGGTCCATGAAAAAAGTACGCGGGCAAGCCCGGGATCGATCGTGTCGGTCCAGCCGTATGCGTTGGGCAGGATCAAGAAGAGAATCTCCGATCCTACTCCAAGCGAAGTCCAAGCCCAGAGCAGCGCGCCCGCCGTAAAGGCAAACATGGCGAGCGGCACCGGCAATCCCGTGTGGTCGCGCTTCCACCGGGCGAAATGCGAAACCATCAAACCGACCCAGATCCAGGAACCCATGATTGCAATGATGATACCCAGGTAGTAGTAGGGACTTCCGGTGAGCGGCGGATAAAATGTGTAGAGTACCGTCGCTTTGCCGGCGGCCACCGTCGCGATTGCCATCACGGCGCCGGCAATCACCAGCCAGAATGCGGCCCAAGCGAGACGAACACCGTGCATCGGTCGCCCGAGCGAAACTGCGCATACGGCATAACCAAAGCCCATGGCAACCAATGTTGGAAATACATATGCGAGGGTGGTGCCATGCGCGGTGACGGCCCGATAGTATAATTCCGGATCGACCCATCGGTGCAGGGGGCTGCGCACCAGCATTTGCCACGCGCCAAGGAGAATCGCCGCTGTGAATGCGACGAACGCCGCCCAGAAATGCGCGAGGACGAGTCGGTTACTTCCCTGCACAGGAGGCCCTCGACTGGTTGCCGTACAGTCTGGCGAATTCGAAGCGATCGAGCACCTTGACCCGCGCCCACATACCTTGGTGTCCCACGCTGCAATATTCGTGGCATGGCATCAGGTGATCGCCCGGTTTGTCAAAACGCGTGCTCACCACGGCGATGAATCCTGGCATCACCATGCTATTGACGTTGGTGTCCGAAATAAGAAACCCGTGCAGCACGTCAGGGCTCGTCGCGCGAAACACGACTCGAGTACTGGCGGGGACCACGATGCAATCCGGCACGAACGAATATTGCTGCGCGATGACCCGCACGATCACCGAGCCGTCCGGCTGAACCGCAGTGCCCAAGTTGGATTCCATGAACTCACCGGCAAGGTGCAGGCGGCTCGCGTCAATGGTTTCCAAGTTCGATGGGGGTTGTGCGGCCCAGTGCACGCTGCTGAAGATAATCACGATAAACACAAACCCGATGACGCTCGCGACCACGTAGGCCCACCGGTGTTCGGACCGCTCGACCTCGTTGGTGGGAGGCATGCTCGGGTACCCTAACCGATCGCGCCGCGCGGCAGAAACACGAAGATGAAGAATGCGACCCAGATGGCAAGCACCAGGACCACCGCCAGCCCGGCCAGCGCCACGGCGCCCCACGGACCTGCGTTGACAATCTCCATCACCTCATCCTGACTGCCGTTGAAGGCGACGTTTTCCGACGAAAACGCGGACGAGACATGATCCTTTACTTCTTCATCGACCGTCGGCGGGGTAGCCATTCTGTTACACCGCCTTCACGAGGCCCAAAGCGGCTTGCACCTTCGCGGGCCTAAATGGTACCGAGCGTAGCCGCGCTCCAGTCGCATCAAAGACAGCGTTGGCGATGGCCGAAGGTACCACTGATGTGGTCGGCTCGCCGGCACCCCACGGAACCTCGGTTGGCCGATCGATCAGATCAATGGCGACCTCGGGAACATCAGGAAACGTCAGGATCGGGTAGCTGCCCCAATTGAGGCTGGTGACTGCGCTGCGGCTGAAGGTAAGCTCCTCGACCAGTGTGCGGCTGATGCTCTGCACGACGTTACCTTCGATCTGATTGCGCAGCCCATCGGGATTGATGATCTGGCCGCAGTCGTGTGCGACAAAGACGCGATCGACCTTGACTGCGCCGGTGGTGCGATTGACGGTCACGTCGGCGACAATGCCCACGTAGGTTCGTACGAGCTCGTACTTCGCGTAGGAAACGCCGCGCCCGTGAGCCAGCGCGCCGGCGTCACGCGGATGCTGCGCACGGGGTTGCCACTTCGCGAACTGCCGCAGCCGCTCGAGTAATTCGAGCCCGCGTTTATCGGTCAGGTGGCGGATGCGAATCTCAAATGGATCGATGGATGTAGCCGCTGCGATCTCGTCCAAGAAGCTCTCGTTGCCAAAAGTGTTCTGCAGGCGCGCAGGGGCCCGTATCCAGGCCGCCGGCAGCGGCGTATCGAGGAGCCAGTGCGCGGTCAACTTGCTGTTGGTCAGGACATAAGGGATACCCAAGCCGGGATTCGAGAGGTTAGCGTTCGGCGGTCCGAACTTCGGGAGCTTGGCGAGCGTGGCCGCGAGTAGCGTCGCACCGGAGCGCCTCATCGGCCGTTCGGGCAGAAATATGTCCGATTCCCATGCCACGATCCGGTTTTGCTCATCGATGCTGGCGCGATAATCGAGCAGGGTCGCAGGGCCCTTTGGATCCCATCCGTGCTCGTCGGCTCGCATCCACTGCAGCCGCACCGGCTGACCGATCTCCTTTGCGATAAGCGCCGCTTCGGACGAGCAGTCATCAGCACCATTGCGGCCATAGCAGCCTGCGCCCTCAAGATAAATGCAGCGCACGCGCTCCGGCGGGATTTGCAGCATGGTCGCCAGCTGCTCACGCAGCAGGTGACTCGCCTGTGACGGGGTCCAGACCGTGAGCCTACCTTCCTTGAAGTCAGCGACCGCGCAGGAGGGGCCAATCGATCCATGCGTATTCAGCGGAAGATCGTAGGTCGCCTGCAGTGTCCGGTTGCCGGCTTTGGGTGCGTCGCTCGTATTGCCCATGCTCTGCAGTACTTCATTGCGGTCAACCTTCGAACTCCGCAGATACTCAAATAGCTGAGACTGCTCGGGCAAACCCTGCCAGGCAGTCCAGGTTGCTGCAATCGTGCTCGCTGCGCGGATGGCAGTCCATTCATTGCTCGCAACGACGGCGAGCAGATCGCCCTTGCGCACTGCTTGCACATAGCCTGGGAGCTTGCGGCAAGCATCGTCGTTCCACGCTTCGAGGCTGGCCCCCGCAGCGGCCGGATGAACCATGCGCGCATGCAGCATGCCAGGCAACTTAAAGTCATGGACGTAGGTGAATTTGCCAAAAATCTTGTCGGGAATGTCGAGCCGAGCAACCGGGGTACCGACGATTTTGTAATCCCGTGGATCTTTGAGCGGTGCTGACGGGTTCACCTTCATCGTAAACGTCTGGCCAGCCAACAATTGTGCATAGGACAGCCCCTTGCCACCCGATTTCGGTGTGATCAGGCCGTCGTCAGTCCTGAGTAGGTCTTTCGCAACGCCTAGCTTGCTCGATGCCCGGGTCAATAGTGCATCGCGCGCCGTGGCGGCCGCTCGGCGAATCTGTGCACCGCCGTTCTGAATCGAAAAACTCGCATACGTCGGCCCTTGGTTGGGCGTTAGCAGGGTATCGCCTTGTATGGTAGTGACACTGGCGAATGGCACCGAGAGTTCTTCCGCAATGATCTGAGTGATCGCGGTGAGCACACCGGTGCCGAGTTCCACTTTTCCGGAATACAGAGTGACGAGCCCATTAGCGTCGATCGCGATAAAACCGCCTACCTCGTCGGGGGAGACAGTCTTCTCCGTTAGCGCCGCCGCATCGCACCGGGTGGACGGCGAGGCGAAAACGAACGTCACGACGAGCCCGCCACTGGCTTTCAGGAACGCCCGTCGAGAGACCTCCTTATCAGGCATGGGCACTCGGTTGCTCGGACATCTGCGCAGCAGCGCGCATGATGGCGCGCAAGATGCGGACGTGGGTGCCACATTTGCACAGATTGGCCGCCAGGGCCTGGCGAACCTGATTCTCGGTCGGGTTTTTTGTTGTCGCAAGCAGCGCAGCCGCTTGCATGATCATGCCGTTGATGCAGTATCCGCACTGAGCTGCTTGTTCGTCAACGAATGCCCGCTGTAGCGGATGTGGTGCTTCAGGCGTACCGAGCCCCTCCAGGGTCACGATCGCGCCGCCGGCTACGGCTGAGATTGGCATGATGCAGGAGCGCAATGCCACGCCGTCGTAGTGCACAGTGCAGGCGCCGCACTGCCCCAACCCACAGCCAAAATGAAGCCCATGCAGCCCAAGCTCATCACGTAACGCGTACAGCAACGGCATATTGGGATCCTCCGTGTGCAAAACGCAGGCCTTGCCATTGACTGTTAGCTTGATGGGAGTGATCACGATTCTGCCTCGGCGTTCATCCAGGCGTACCTATTTGGCGCGGGTGGTTCGCCGTCGATCCGGCCGCACCAAATGGTAATAGTTAATAGTCTAGGTATATGCCAAGTCGCCCGCGCCAGTGCAATAGGCCTTTAGGGCAGAATCGCTCGCGCCGCTCTCAACGCCTGCAGGTCCGGACGCGCCAATAAATCCAGGTCTTAACTGCCGTCGAGCGCCTGGCGCTGTCTAATATTCAATTGTAGTCCGCAAAAATTCACTCACGCGAAGCCACGCGCGCGAGGATATGGATCGGCGAATCGAATAATTGCAGCGCACAGAGGCTGTGACTGGTCGCGGCCGGGCAAAGCCCCTGACCGACGCAGCTGGGATCCACCGACTCGTCACGACCCCCAACGCGACAGTAATGACGGTACGCTTTGCCGCATCGAAACCGCGCAGGCCGGTGGTCGGTTACTTGGGAGTCGCGCCCGCTCTTGGCGGCGCGAAGAATGCCAGCGTTCAAATTGTCCCATCAACCCGACGAAGCTGTGATCGGGAATCCTTGTGATCCCCGTTGGGCCAAGGTCTACTGTCACGCGTCCGGAAAAACCTATAAGGATCACTCAATCCCCCTGAACGCGGTATGTGGATTGGATCGCATGGATTAAGGAGAACTCGATGATCGCAACTGACATGTCCTTTAGAACGGCTCTTCTTGAAACAGCTCCTAACCGGTCTGCGGTATCAAAGTACACCTCGATGAATGGCCTCGTCTATCTCGGAGCCGGAGCCTTACTCATGGTTTGGCCAGGTGCGGTGCAGACGCTCCTCTTCGATCAACCTTTCGCGGGGCACGAGGAGGGACTTTTTCGTGCAATTGGCATGGCGGTTGCCGTTATTGGCTGGCTCTACTTGTTCGGCGGCCGTTCCGGAGGCCGACAATTCGCGGCCTGTACAGTACTCGACCGCTGGATTCTCGTTCCTTTAGTTTGCATACCGCTATCGATTGCTGGCGTATTTCCTCATACATTCCTCGCGTTTGCATTTCTCGACGTCGCGCTCGCCGTTGGTACGTGGGTGATCCGAAAGCGCGCGACGTGAAAGCACCAAAATTCACAAGACCTACGAGCTATCGAATGTCACGCGGGGGGAATTGTACAGCCGTGTTTGATTCGGCTAGCGGTGAACGGCTTTCTGGCGAATATTTCAACACGGCGACCGACAGGTAGTGGCTGCGGACTGTTGAGATTCTCCCGCCAATATCCATCCTACAATGATCGACGCGACCGGCAACCTGGTGGAGGAAGTGAATCGCGATTCGTGCGAGGCGGCTGCGCCAGCTCTTATTGATTGTGGTCACGTCCAATATTAGATGTGACGATCCATGGCAATCAGGTACTTATAGTGACGTATCTTGCTGAAATATTGGACGACGCGCGTATTGATATTGGATACAAATCATCGACTTACGGGTGATCGAGTGACGGCCTTCGAACCAGGGGGTCAGGAGTTCGAATCTCTTCGGGCGCGCCACCTTATAAAACAATAGCTTACGCGAGATTTTCATCTGCGAGTACCTGGTCAAGACCAGGTGGTCGGGACATTTACGTGTAAGTTTTAATTGCAGGCTTTCTCCGCTGCAGAAATTAAATTCGCGAGTTCGGATCTTGAATAGTAAGTCGTGATGCGACGGCTCTTGTGACCCAGAAGATCCTGTCGGTCCTCGAACGAAACTCCTGCCGCGCGCAATCGACGACCAAACGTGTGCTTAAGATCGTGAACTCGTAGGCGCCGAAATCCAACTGGAGAGATTGTTCCCTGTGCCATTGCCAGTAAATCTCCGGCTCGTTCGCGTGCACGCCTCCATCCTGTGTTGTTCATTTTCTTAATCGGCGCGGTGCTGCCGCCTTTCTTCTGAACGAACACGAAAACCGGATGCATTCCGCGAGCCGACTCTATCGCCGACATCGCGTAGCGATTCAGCACGATCAAGCGATCTTCAAAATTCTTCACCTGCGTTCCTGGGATTACGAAAACTGACGTGTGGAGCTCGGGGACACTCTTTTCCCATTCCCACTTGAGGCTGCATACCTCTTCTTGGCGGCATCCTGTATTTACCTTGAACAATGCCATACGTAACAAATGTTCCGGTAGTTGACGAAAGAGCAATCGCTCCTCGTCCACCGAAAGGGGGTAGGGCCTTCGCGCATCGGTGACGCGAAACAGTTTGATCTTAGGTGCCGCTTCCAACCACGTTAGTCCCTGCTCATCCCTCCATTCATGGGCGGCTAGACGGAGGATCCGCCGGACCTTTTCGATTGAAAGATTGATGGTCTGCGTCTTTACACCGTCCTTTCGGCGACTCTCAATAAATGGCTGAAGGGTTTGCATGTAAATTCGCGAAAGATATTCGTCGTCGATGAAAGGACCGAGTATCGACAGGTGATATTCGTCATCGCCGATAGTCCTCTTCTGTTGGTTCTCTGCGAGGTACTTTTGTGCCGCCTCTCGAAACGTTCGCTTGGGGCGAACTCCGTAAAGCTGCGCTAGGCGTACGCCCTCAATACGGTGCGCCAGTAGGGCCACAGCTTCCGTCACAGACTTGCTTCCAGTGCTCTCCCGGATGCGGAAGCCCCTGAATTGTTTGTCCAAATGCCAAATCTCACCACGTTTCGTTAGACCGGACTTTCTTACGTTTGTCATGGATTCACCCAAAAGGGGCGAAATATGCGGACGAGTACCTGTATCGGGCCTCGTCCGGCTGCCTCAGTTGACGCGCAACCTTTCGAGGGCCAAAGCTTGGGGTTCACTCGACACATCTCGCTTGCTACACGCCTCCTGCCAGGACCTGCAGATTTCGATCGCCTCCTCGACAAAGTTCACTGTGGATTCGGGATGATCGCCGCTGTTGCCCGACTCAGGTGGAGCTGCGATTCCGGGACAAAAGACTCTGATGAGATTGGCTCGCGGCAGCAGCGCATGAAGCTGCAGGCTGATCGAGTCGGCGCGCTCGCGTTCCGGGCTGGGGTACGCGCTTACAAGAAAAACAATGGCAACGCCCTCGGGGTCCGCGCCAGGCGGCAGCCCGGCATCTATTTCTGCGGTCGAGAAATGCCGTGCATCTATTCTCTCGCTGCGCAACATCCGCACGAGCATCTCGCTCGCAAGATCGTCGGCGGGTGAGCCTAACGCCATGCAGATAACGATGGACCCGGCGGGCACGCCGAGCGGGCCCTGCCATTTGCCGCTAAGTTGCTCGCGCTGTTGACGCAGCCACCGTCCGGCGGTCAGATCCTCCAGCACTGCGCCTCGATGACGGCGTTGCCGGACCTTGGGGCTATTGCCGCTGAGCGAGGTGGCGACATGGACGATGACGCGGCGAATCTTCAGTTGTTGGTCCTCAGTGATCGCGTCCGCCACCGCGTCGAGCCGTGCCAAGTGCAACGCCGGAATCATCACCCGATCGCAGTACGCCGCGAGCGAATCACTCTTCAGAAACGCGCGCGCATCGGCGATGATCTCGTGGGAATCTGCGGAGAGCGCCCGCTGGTAAAATCTCTGCGGTAACGTTAGCGGCCGCGTATTGCCCAATAGCAGCTCTAGGACACCGAGCCCCTTCATGTGTCGCCCCGCCACCAGGAGACACAAAGTGATGGGCGTGGACAAGATCAGGCCGGCCGGACCCCAGAGCCAGCTCCAGAATATCGCTCCCACGACTACCGAGAGTGGCGATAGCCCCGTGGCGTGACCATACAGGTGCGGTTCCACCAATTGACCCACGACGATGTCGAGCAGGATGAACACACCCAAAGTGCTCAGCGCCAGAGACCATCCTGGATCGACGGCCAGGGCAAGTACGGCGGCAAAGAGCGCGGCTATTGCAACACCCACGTAGGGTACGAAGCGCATCACACCCGCCAGAATTCCGCAAAGCAGGGCCTGCGGGACGCGCAGCATGCTCAAGCTCATCCAGATCGACAGCCCGAAAGCGAGGTTGACCGCGAACTGCGAAACAAAATACCGGGAGAGTCGGTCGCCGGCGTCGTTAAGCGCGAGGGTGGCCCAGCGTATGTCGGTCGCGCCGACGATGCGGATGAAGCGATCGCGCAGTGATTCGTACTCAAGCAACACGAAGATCAGGACGAGAAGCACGATGCCTGCGAATTGGACCGGATGCCACACGGTTGTCAAGATCTTCCATACAAGCTGCATCGGGTGGGACTCGAATTCCGGTGGCTGGATCGCCGCAACCCCGGGCACCGCCGCGGGCGGCGACCGCTCGACGTCACGGGCGGGGACGGGGGGAGCCTCTG
>Ga0209447_10000520_pt1 | contig 10680 bp, 8 predicted proteins | sample BogFormECP04_OM3_FD_188243 | JGI IMG/M metagenome (GOLD analysis project Ga0209447, IMG submission 188243) | Bog forest soil microbial communities from Calvert Island, British Columbia, Canada - ECP04_OM3 (SPAdes) (version 2) | ecosystem: Environmental > Aquatic > Freshwater > Wetlands > Bog ... | reverse complement strand
ACCGCTTGACGAAGTCGTCGTAGAACTCCCCCGTGGCCCCGTCCAGAATGCGATGCACATCGGCTTCGGCGTGCTGCCAGTCGATCGTCGTCAAATTCAGCGCGCCCTGCCTGGCCACCTGCAGAAACTGACTCCGCTGGGTCTGCGCCTGCTGAGATTGGTGAGCGCGAAACCCCAACCATCCGACCAGTCCTGCCAACACAACAACCATGAGCACACCGAACAGCGTTACGCGCAACGACGGCGCTATCGGCTTTTTCGACGGCGGCGTCGGCTCGCCATCGGCATCGTCGGCAGCGGACTCCGGCTCGAAGTCCTCGATGTCGACGACGTCGTCGTCCTGGGCCAGTTCGGAATCAGTCGCTACTTGCATACCGTCCTCCGTTCGTCGGGGTCGTTAGAGCCGCGCGCCATTGCTGTCAGTTGCCCGGCGGCAGCAACATCGTTTGCCATGATTTGTCCTTCGGCGCGGTTTGCGCCAGATCGGATTGGGTGTACTGACGCCCGTCCGGCCCGATATAGGTGCCGGTGGCCGGGTTGTACTCGGCGGCGGCCACCGGCGGTGGCGCGGGAGCCGGTGGGGCCGGTGCTGCCTGCGGCGGCGACCCGGGCGGCAGTTGCGGGATGTCTTGGCCGGTGTAGGTGCCGTTGGGGTCGCCTTTCCAGTTCCAGCCGTCGTTGAGCGGCACATACTGTTCGTTGCTTTCGCACAGCTTCACCGTTGGTGCGCGTTTGCCGGGCCTGGTTTCGCACGGGATGTTGCGGACGCCGCGCACGGTGGTAATGGGCGAGTCCTGCGGGATCCTGCAGTACAGGTCGCCAGCGGGCCGTTCCGGATAGTCTTCGAAAACGGGGTTCCGCTGCTGCTGGGCCGGCAGAAACCCAGTGGTGCACGGCGGCGGCAGGTTGATGTTGAGGTTGAAGCTGAGGTATTGGCCTCTATAGGCCTGCTTGGTGTTCAGGTTCCCCAAGATGCCGGCCTGTTCGGCTTGGATGGATTCGGGGAAGATCACCAGCAGCGATTCGATGTCGTTTTGGTAGGTGAGCGCGACCTGGCTCACGCTGTTGAGGTTGGCCAGCAGAACCGGCAGGGTCGGTTGCAGCCGCTCGAGAAGTTGGCGTGTCTCCGCGAACCCGGAGCGGCCGTTGTCGATGACGGCGGCGACGGCCTTGTCGTGGGTCTGCAATTCGGTGGTCACCGTGGCCAAATGCGATGCCCACGCCGCTATCGCATCGGACGTCTGGATTTGGGAATTGGCTACCGGCTGCCAATTATCGATCAGCGCAACCAGCGGGTCGAGATTCTTGCGCGCGTCGATCGAAAGGTTCGACCCGCCCTTGACAATGCGAGAAAGTTCGGGCCCGAGCCCGCCCACGGCCGTGTACGACTCGTCAATGACGGTCTTCAGGTTGTCGTGAGGTATCGCTTGCAGAGCCGTGTTGGCGGCACTGAGCAGGGCATTGATGTCGGGCGGTACGGAGGTGTCGGTCACCGGAATCACGTCGCCGTCCTTGAGCGGTGGCGAGGTGCCGTTGCGGGGCAGCAACTCGACGTACGATTCGCCGACCGCCGACTGACTGTGCACCTCGGCTTTGAGGTCTCTCGGGATGTGGATGCCGGATTTCAGCGACAGCACAGCTTCGACGCCGCCGTTGGTCAGGTGCACCGACTGCACCCGGCCAACTTCGGTGCCGCGATAAGTGACGTTGCCGGTCTGATAGAGCCCGCCGGATTGCGGCAGTTCCATCCTCACCGTGTACCGGCCGACGCCGAACAGCATGGCCGGCAGTTTCACGAAGTGCAGCGACATCACGGTCAACGCGACAAGCGCGATAACGGTAAGGACCACTAGCTGAATCTTGACTCCTCTGTGTAGATGCATCTAGCGCCCCTGGTCCCAGTGGTAGGGAATCGTGAGCGGATTGCCCGGGTTGAACGGGCCGCCAGCCAGGCACGGGCTGGGGTACTGGCCGACGGTGCGGCCCCACTGCAGCTCTAGCTCGGTCAGATCGCACGCCCACTTCGTGCCGGTGAATAGTCCGGCGTCGATGCGGCTGAGCGTGAGGTCGATGATCCCCGTCAGGTTGACGTAGTCACCGCGCATGAAGTTTTCGAAGGTTTCGTTCGGAAATGGGAAGGTGGGAATCAGGCTCAGCGATCGTGTCAGGCTGGGGCCAGCGTTGGCGAGCGACTCCAACACCGGTCCGACTTCCTTTAACTCCTTGACCAGGTTTTCTTTGGTTTTGATGACCGTGTCGGCGGTCAGGGCGCTGAATTTGCCCAGCTGGTCGGCCGCCTCGACCAGGCTGTCTCGCTCTTTGTTGAGCACCGCGAGGGCGTCGGGGATGGTCTTAATGGCCCGGTCCAGGACGGGTTGCTGAGCGGCGAACTTGCCGACGAGGTGGTTGAGCTTCTCGGCGGCTGCGATGATGTCACCCTTCTGGTCGTTGAGGTACGCCGTGAATTTGTCGAGCTGTCCGATCAGGCTTCGCACATCTTGCTCGCGGCCGCGGAACGCGGTGCTCAGCGCCTCGGTGATGTCCTGTACTTGGCTGATTCCGCCGCCGTTGAGCACCAGCGACAGCGCCGCCAGCGTCTGATCGGTGGTCGGGTAGGCACCGCCATGTGACAGCGGAATGAGTGAGCCGTTGCGCAGCTTGCCTTGCGGCAGTTCGTGTGTCGGCGGCGCCAGCTCGATGTGCTGCGAACCCAGCAGGCTGGTCGTGCCGATCTTGGCGGTCGCGTTGGCGGGCAGGTCGACGTCGCCGTTGAGCTGCATGGTCAGCAGCGCATGCCAGCCCTGGCGCTCGATTTTTGTCACATGGCCGACCGTCACGTCTGCGACCCGCACCCGCGAGTTCGGTTGAATGTTGTTGACATCGGGCATCTGCGCCTGGATCACGAAGGAGCCCGGGCCGTTGCCCTGGGTGCCGGGCAGCGGCAGCGAATTCAGCCCGCGCCAGCCGCAGCCGGATATCCCGGCCACGACCACGAGCGTCACCAGGCTCGCCGCCACGCGGCGCCAGCGGCTGTGTCTCATGAGCCACCTCCCGGGGGCACCATCATGCCGGGCAGTCCGGCCGCCGGGTTGGTGGCAACCGTCTCGGTGGCCGGCGCACCTGGGCCCGGTGCTTCGGCGGGCAGCGGCGCACCCGGAGCCCCGGCGGCAGGCGGCGGGCCGGTTGCAGCCGCTTGGGCCGGCGGCGGCGTATTAGCTGGCGGAACGTAGTCGGGCCGCATCCAGTCCTCGCTGTAGGTGACCTCGTTGGGCCTGGCCTGTGGTCCGACGAAGAGGTTCTCTCCGATCATCGGGAAGTTGTACTGGCGGTTTTTGAAAATCGGCGCCAGGTACTGCGCGCAAAGTTTCGACGCTTGCTCGGCCCCGAGGCGGGAGGCGGCCTGCACCGCTCCGCAGAGGAAGGCGATCGGGTTGGCGAAGTTGTTGATCGCCAGCGCGCCGGTCAGCGCACCGTTGGCCGGCTCGAAGATGTTGTTGAAGTCCTGCAATACCGTCGGGCCGATATGCAGCGTCTGCTTGATGTCGTCGAGGCTCTCGACCACCGCCTTGCTGATCGACGCCAGCTTGTCCGACGTGGTGCCGATGGCCTCACGGTTGTCTGCGGCGAAGCTCTGCAAGTCGTTCAGGACCCCGTTGAGGCTCTCCACCGTCTGACCGACCTTGTTCGGATTGTCGGCCAGCACCGACGAGACCGCGGCCAGGTTGCGGTTCAGCTGTTCGAGCAGATCGGCACTATCGTGCAGCGCCGTCACCAGCGTCGACAGGTTTTTGAACGTGGAAAAGATGTCCTTGCTGTGGTCACCGAGTGCGGACATCGTCTGCGACAGTTTGATGATGCTGTCGCGGATGGTGGGGCCCTGCCCGCGCAGGTTGTCGGCGGCGGTGTTGATGAGCGAACCCAGCGTGCTCACGCCGCCCGGCTGGGTGGGCTTCAGCAATTCGGTGACGCGCTGGAGTTGGTCTCGCAAGTCATCCCACTCGACTGGCACCGCCGTGCGGTCCTGGGGAATGACCGCGCCGTTGCCCATCGTGGGCCCGCCGGTGTAGGGCGGGGTCAGCTGGATGGCCCGACCCGTCACCAGCTGCGGCGACAGGATTACGGCCTTAGCATCGGCGGGGACCTTGTACTTGCGATCGAACCAGAAAGAAATCTTGGACCGCAGGGGCTGCGGTTCAATCTTTTCGACCTTGCCCACTGGCACGCCCCGGATGCGCACGTCGTCGCCGGGAAACACGCCGTTGCTGTTGTCGAAGTAGCCGACCACCACTGTGCGGGCGACCTCATCGCCGGCTCGCATCGCGACGAACAACCCGGCAACGAGCACTAGGACCAGGGTGCTCGCGAGCACCACGCGGGAGTTGTTTCGCAGCCAGCCCATCACGGTTGGCCTCCCGGTCGCGTCGGGGGGTCGTTCACAATGACCGGCGTGGGCGTCGGTGCGGGAATAGGAACAAGGGGCGGCCCCGGCGGCGGACCGCCGGGCGGCGGGGCCGGCGGCGGTTGCCGATAGGGGTAGCAGCCAGGACCGGGCAACGCCACGCCGGGCACACCGCACAGATGGTCGTCCGGGTTGCCGGTGATCGCGTCGGGCAGATTTTGCCGCGGCTGGCCGCCCTGGCCGGTCCGCGGGTACGGCATCGGCAATGGTGGAGTCCCGGGCTGACCGGTCGGCGGGTTCGTCAGCTGCGACGGCAGCAACGTGGCCGGGTCCAGCCCCAGATCGGAGAATGCGGCATTGATGTACGGCTGCACGAATTGGCCCGGCAGCAGGTTCACCACGTATGCCTTGAAGAACGGGCCCGACGCAACCGACTCGCCAAGCGACATGACATAGGCATTGACCATTGGGATGGCCTTCTGCAGGCGCTCCTTGCGGTTGTCGATGATCGTCAACACCCCGTTGAGCTTGTCCAGTGCGGGCCGCAGCTCCTGCCGGTTCTCGGCGATGAATCCCTGCAGTTGCCGCGACGCCGCGGAGATATTCATCCAGATCTGGTCCAGGGCCGCGCTCTGCGTCCGCAGCTGCGCCAGCAGCGCATTGGTGTCCTTCACCAGGCTGACCACCTGGTCGGTGCGCTTGGCCAACACTCCCGTCGCCTTGGCCGCGTTGTCGAGCAGGGTGCGGAGGTGGGCGTCGCGTTCGTCGAGTGTTTGGGCAAACCTCGCCACCCCCTGTAACGCGTTCCTCAGATCCGGCGGCGTATGGGCAAAGGTTTTCGCCAAGGTGGCCAGCGATCCGGACAGCTGGTCGGTGTTCAGGCCGCTGATCGTGGTGGCCAGGTCGCCAAGAGCGTCGGGCAGCTGGTAGGGCGACATCGTCCGATCCATCGGGATGGTGCCCTCGAGCTGGCCTTCGCCGCGGGGTATGACGTCGAGGATCTTGCTGCCGAGCAGGCCTTTGGTTTTGATCGCCGCCTCGGTGCGGTTCCCCAGATGAATGCTGTTGCCGACTTTGAATTTGACCAGCACGCCGGGCCCGTCAAGGTCGATGCTGGACACCTTTCCCACCGGGAAACCGGAGACCTCGACGCCGTTGCCGGTCCTCAAGCCGCCGGCGTCAGCGAAATAGGCGGAGACGGTTCTGCCCTGGTTGAGAAAGGGCAGCTTCTGCCACTCCAGCGCGGCCAGCACAACGACAGCGACGGCGGTGAGGCCAACGGCGCCGATGACCATGGGGTTGCGTTCAGAGAACAACTTCATTTTGGCGTGCACCGTCCCGAGGGCTGACCGGCGATCTTGATATACACCGGCTGGCCGCCCTTTCCGTTGAGCTTGAGCACGACGTCGCAGAAGTAGAAGCTGAAGTAGTCGCCGTACATCGCCTGGCGGTCCATCGCCCGGTATTTGTCCGGCAGCGTGTTGATCAGGTTGTCGAGGTAGTCATGGTCGGCCAGCGCAATGTTTGCGACCCGGTCGGTCTGCTGGACCACTTTCCGGAACGGCTGCCGGGCCTGCGACATGAGGTCGGCGACTGAGCCGGCCGCGGCGTTGGTGTAGGCCACCGCGTTGGAGATGTCGGTTTTGCGGGCGGCCAGCCCGTGAACCAACTGGGACAGCGACGTCACCGCTTTGTCCAATCGGTCGCTCTGACCGCCCAGCGACCCCAGCACCACATTGAGGTTGTCGACCACCTGTCCGATCAGCAGATCGCGGTCGGCCAACGTGTTGGTCACCGCGGCCGCCTGGTCCAGAAACGTCCCGATCGTGGGTCCCTCGTCCTGAAATGCCTGGATGAACAGTTTGCTCAGCTCATTGACCTGGTCCGGGTTGAGCGCCCGAAACAGTGGGCGGAAGCCGCCGATCAGCGCATCCAGATCCAGCGCGGGTTCGGTGCGGGACAGCGGGATCGTTTGACCGGGCCTAAGCGTCTTGAGCCCCCCGGCCCCTTCTTCGAGCGCCAGGTAGCGGTCGCCGAACAGGTTGTCATACCGCAGCACCGCCCGGGTTCCCTCGGTGAGGGTGACTGATTTTTCGGCGGTGAACTCGACCCGCACCGTCGCGTCCGGATTGATGGAGATGTTCTTGACCTTGCCGACCTCCACCCCGGCGATCCTGACCAGCTTGCCCTTCCTCAGATTGGTCACGTTGTTGAACTCGGCGTAGTAGGTGTTGCCTGCGCCGAACCGAACCTGCGCGAACACCGAAACCAAAAGGAACGCCGAGAGCAGGCAAACCGTCAGGAAAATGCCCAGGCCCACAACGGTGCCTCTGAGGTTTTCCTTCATAGCTTCTCTCCTGCGTCTGTGGATCGTCGGCGGTCACAATGGCGGTCAGGGTGGCGGCGGACCCGTTGCCGGCGGCGGCGGACCCGGCGGCGGCGGTGCCGGCGGCACCCCGGGAAACAGCGGCACCCCGCCCGGCCCGTAGAGCTGCGCGCCGTACGGCGGCGTTGCCAACCCAAGGGTTGGCTGCGGCCCAACCGCCGTCCCGGGGATGCACCCGCGGAAGCGCCTGCTCGTCGCCGAGGCCGGTTCATCGAGCCTCGCCTGCGGCGGCTCCGGCCAAGGGTGGGTAGCCCCGAAGTATGACCCGTAACAGGGACGCCCGATGCCTGGGTTGGGCCGGATATCGAGCCCGGTTCCCCAACCGGTGTTCGTGACGAGCTGGCGCACCGGGAAGTTCTTCGTGGCGTCCGGCAGCGACCCGCACCCCGGCTTTCCGCCGGGTCCGCCCTTGGCCTCGGCAATGGGCAGGTTGTCTGGATAGAGGTACGGGTCGTTGCCCAGCAACAAAGCGACGTCGAGTTGAAGCGTCCGGCCGTCGGCGCCGCCGAACGCCGAATAGCCCCCGTTGTTGAGATACCAGGTGACGCCCTGTAGGAAGCAGGTGTACTCGGGGCTGTACTTGAGCAGCAGGTTCGTCGTCGGTTCCAGGGTGTTGACCGTTGCGACGAAGTTGTCCTTGCTCGGGCCGAGCAGGTTGGTCCCTGCCTGTGCAAAGCCGATGGTGTTGAGCAGCAAGTCGTCCAGCGCCTTCTGATGATTCACGACGGTGCTGCTGGTGGTGCTGGCGGCGTTCAAGATGGTCAGGATGTTCTGGGCGGCTGCGTCGTAGGTGTTGCTGAGGTTGCCGAGCTTGCGCCAGTCCGCGCGGATGGTGTCGCTGCGCGCGTTGAGTGCCAGCAACACCTGGTTGAGGTCGGTGGTAGCCTCGCCCATCCGTTCACCTTGTCCGCGCACGCCGTCGGCCACCGCGGTCAGCACCGCGTTCAGCTTGAGCGGATCGACCATGTTGAGCAGGTCGACAACATTTTCGAAGACTGTGTTGATCTCGGTGCTGACATTCTTCGAATGCAGCACCGCACCGGCGGCCAGCCGCGCAGGACTCGGGTTCGGCGGATACATCAGGTCGACGAATTTGGCACCGAACGCGGTGGTGGCATTGATCTGTGCCTGTACGTTGGCCGGGATATACCGGATCTGGTCAGGGTCGATCTCCAGCCTCAAGCTGGCCTGGTTCTTGCCACCTGCGATCTGGCTGACCCGGCCGACCTGGACGCCACGCAACATGACCTTGGCGTTGGTCTCCAGTACCAGCCCCGCTCGATCCGATGCCAGCGTCACCGGCACATACGACCTGCCCAGCCCGCTGAACGCCCCCAAAGTCACGAACAGGAACACGCCGACCGCCGCCAACAGGACCACCGTCCACCAGGCGGTGGGGATGCGGTGTTCTCCTGGCCTGCGTTGTGCCATGTCAGCTCGCCAGGTGGAAGTTGCCGGACTGGCCGTAGACGGCGAGCGTGATCAGCACGATCTCCACCGCCGCGACCACCATCGAGGTACGCACGGCCCGGCCCACGGCCTCACCAACCCCGGCCGGCCCGCCGTGCGCGGTGTATCCGTAGTAGGTGTGCACCAGCATGACCACGACCGTGATCGCCACCGACTGTAAGAACGACCAAATGATGTCGCGGGGACTGAGGAACGTGTTGAAGTAATGGTCGTAGACACCGGAGCCCTGGCCGTAGACGGCGGTGGTGCCGGCGCGGGAGGCCAGAAAGGCCATCATGATTGCGATGCAGTACAGCGGGATGACCACGATGACCCCGGCGACGACCCGGGTGGACGCCAGGTAGCTAACACTGCGGATACCGATCACCTCGAGCGCATCGATCTCCTCGTTGATCCGCATCGCACCCATCTGAGCGGTAGCGCCGGCACCAATGGTCGCCGACAAGGCCACGGAGGCGGTTCCCGGCACGATGAGCCGGACATTGAAGTACGCCGACGCGAACCCGGTGAGGGCTTCGATACCGACGGACGCCAACTGGTTGTAGCCCTGCACCGCCACCAAGGCGCCGGTGGTCATCGTCAGGAACCCGACGATCACGACGGTCCCGCCGATCATCGCGAGCGCTGCGGTACCCAACCCCATTGCCGCGATCAGCCGCAACAGCTCGGTCCGGTAGTTGATGACGGCATCGGGAATCGAACCCAGCGTCGTGGCATAGAACCGCATCTGCGATCCGATCCGATTCCACTCGCGGACCAGAACGTTGGTGGTGCGCTGCAGCCGCGGATGGAGCCTGCTCGGAACGGTAAGCGTCATGGGTTCACCTCATGACACCGTGAACTGGATACCGACGGCCGTCACGATGACGTTGATCGCGAACAACGTCATGAACGTGTACACCACGGTCTCGTTGACCGCGTTGCCGACACCGGCCGGACCACCGCCGACTGAGATGCCCTTGTAGCAGGCGATCAGGCCTGCCGCGTACCCGAATAGCGTCGCCTTGACCATCGAGACGAGGACGTCGGCAATGCCGGTGAGCGTCGTCAGCCCGGTCACGAACGCACCCGCCGAGACGTGTTGGACATACACGGTGAAAAAGAACGCGCCGGCGAGACCCACCACGGTGACCGCGGATTCCAGCGCCAAAGCCACTGTGGTGGCCGCCAGCACACGCGGGACTACCAGCCGCTGGACGGGGTTGATGCCGAGCACCCGCATCGCGTCGAGTTCTTCGCGGATGGTCCGCGCTCCCAGGTCGGCGCACATCGCGGTGGAGCCCGCGCCGGAGACCACCAGCACTGTGACGATGGGAGCGATCTGGTTTACGGTGCCGATCGCGGCGCCGGTTCCGGAGAAATCGCCGGCACCGATTTCGGTCAGCAGAATGTTGAAGATGAACGTCAGGATTACTGAGTACGGAAGGGTCATCATCAGCGCCGGCAGCATCGACACCCGCGCCACGAACCAGGTCTGAAGTAGGTATTCACGCCAGGCGAACGGCGGCGTGAACGTCAGCACCATGCCGTCCAGCGCCATCGCAAAGAAGCCACCCATCACGCGGACGGGCTTGCCGAGTTGATAGGCGGTTACCACCGATGCCTCCACGACACCGCCGACTGGGTGCATCGTTGGTTCAGTCGTGAATGCCCGCGACGTATGCATGGCCGGCGCAAAGGTGAAACTCCCTGGGGGCATAGCAGTCGGCGACCACCTGTGCCGGGCTCTCGATGCACCACATCACGCGCAAAAAAACCGCGTGCGGGTGCGCCCGGAGACACCGCCACGGCGAGGAAGTCCCCAGCACGCGGCTGCAAATAGTCACGCTCGGCCGGCGGCATGGCGAAACGATATCGACGCCGTCAGCAAAGTGACTGCTCCACCAAGGGGGATTATGGCTCCCTCGTCAGGGTCACTTTGCGGTTATTCGGCAGTCCGGGCGGTTTGCTACGAACGTGTTGAACGAGGTGTCGAATGCCACACTGCCGCAGGCAGCTGCGGGGCCTTAATCGTCGCGGCGTCGTACCAGGAGGTCGCGGACCCGGGTACGCCTCCCGGCCGATTGTTCGGTCCATCCGTCTGGACTCCTCACATCCGTTCATCTGGGAAACTTGCGCTGACGGCACCGCTACCGGGCCGAGGGCGATTTGAAGGAGGCCGTGTGCAACGTCGCGATCCTGCGCTGCGGTCGTCTCGGGCTGAGCGCGTCGCCGCCGATCTAGAACACGAGATCCTCACTGCGCGTCTGCCGGTCGGAGCCCACCTGGGACGCCGCTCGGAGATCATGGATCGGTTCGGTATCAGCCCGACCGTGATGAACGAGACGCTGCGCATCCTGCGTGATCGCGACCTGGTGACCGTCCGGCCGGGACCGGGCGGCGGAATCACCGTGGCGAGTGCACCCCCGCAGGTGCGTCTGGGGGC
>Ga0209447_10000518_pt1 | contig 10693 bp, 10 predicted proteins | sample BogFormECP04_OM3_FD_188243 | JGI IMG/M metagenome (GOLD analysis project Ga0209447, IMG submission 188243) | Bog forest soil microbial communities from Calvert Island, British Columbia, Canada - ECP04_OM3 (SPAdes) (version 2) | ecosystem: Environmental > Aquatic > Freshwater > Wetlands > Bog ... | reverse complement strand
GAGCGACCGGCTCGAAGGTCGCTCGCGCCCCGGCCATTTTCGCGGCGTAACCACCGTGGTGCTGAAGCTTTTCGAAATCGTGCAGCCACGCTTCGCCTATTTCGGCCGCAAAGACGCGCAGCAAGCGCGCCTGATCCGCCAGATGTCCGCAGACCTGAATCTCGATGCCAGCGTGGTGGTCTGCCCGATCGTGCGCGAAGCAGACGGCCTGGCGCTTTCCTCGCGCAATGTATATCTCCAAGCGGAAGACCGCCGTGCCGCCGCCGCTCTTTCGCGCTCGCTCACAGCCGTGCGGGATGAAATTATCAAAGGTGAACGCGACGCCAGCCGCTTGCTGGCCGCGCTGCGCCGCGTGCTAGCAACGGAACCGCGCGTCACGCTCGACTACGCCGAAATTGTAGATAACGAAACGCTCGAGCCAATCGCCAATCTGCGTGGCACCTGCTACGTCCTGCTAGCCGCCAAAGTAGGCGAGACGCGCCTGATTGATAACGCGCTGATCGAACCAGACGGCAATTCCTTCCGCGTCACGATCTAGCGAGTTCTCGCAACAGCCACACGTGCCAAAACGAAACGTCGCAACACCAGTATTTCCGCAGCCGAAGCACGCCTTTAACCCGATTGCGATTGACACGCGCGAGCCACAGCGTTAGCCTGCCCTGCGCGCGATAATTTGCAAGCGTGTTTTTCGTTACGAGCTTTTCCGGCCCCCTGGACCGCCCCTCCCCAGTTAGTTTTTGCGAATCGTTTCGACCACAAGCACGACCATAACCAACTTCACACGGAGGAAAATTATGTTGAAGAGGACTTGCATCGTCTTGGTTTTCGCTTTTGCACTCACGCTCGCCTCGGCCATGATTGCGACACCGACAGGCGCGCAGGAACAAACCCATTACACCTACGTTTCAGAATGGAATGTGCCGCGCGGCCAGTGGGACGCATTCGAAAAGGAACGCGATCAGCAGAACGCAGCTTTGCAGCATCTTGTCGCCGACGGCACGATCGTCGCGTGGGGCAGCGACGCAAACTACGTGCACACCGAAGACGGTTACACGCATGAGGATTTCTTCATTGCCACCAGCCGCGCTGGAATTCTGAAGGCGCTGGATACTCTACGCCCGCCAGCCACTGGCGGCTCTTACACCTCTGTCACCAAGCACAAGGATTGGTTCCTGCACACGATGGCCCACGGCGGGAAGACGGCTTCCGCGACCACTGGTTACGTCCGCGTCGGCTCGTGGATGACCAAGCCGGGCGAAGGCGACGCGTTTGCAGAGCACATGAGGAAATACATTCTGCCGATGCTGGACGCGGATATCGCCGACGGCACCGTATTGATGTACAACCTCGACACCGAGGACATTCACACCGATCCGCAAGGTTCCTACACCCTCGCAGTCCTGTATCCCAGCGGTGAAGCGATGGACCGGGCTTACGCGCGGTTGGCAGCCACGATGAAAGAGAATCCGGCGGTGGGAGAAGTGATCTCGAACATCACGGTTACCGAGGCGCATCGCGACTACCTCGGCAAAATCTCATCTTACCAGCACAAATAGTCGCGCCTGCTTGAAGACGCGCGTTCTCCGGGGGGGGCTGCCGCCTTCTCCGGAGAATTATTCCGCGCGCAATGCCGTTAGTACTTCGGTGGCGTGGCCTTTGGGCGTCACTTTGTCCCAGATGGCGCGGATTTTTCCGTCCGGGCCGATCCAATACGTCATCCGCACAATCCCCAGAAACGATTTGCCGAGGAAACTCTTCATGCGCCGCGCGCCGTACGGCTCGATCACCTGAAATTCGGTGTCGGCCAGCAGCGGAAAAGTCAGTTTGTGCTTCACCTTGAATTTTTTCTGCGCTTCCACGGAATCGCCGCTGCAGCCCACGATCGCGGTGTTCAGTTCGACGAACTGCTTGAGGGCGTCGCGAAACTCGGACGCTTCGTTGATTCAACCCGGAGTATTCGCTTTCGGATAAAAATAGAGGATCAGGTTTTTGTCGCGATAATCCCGCAGCGAGACGGTTGCCCCGCTGTCGTCCGTCACCTGAAAGTCCGGAGCCTTGTCGCCTACCTTGAGCATCTGGTTTCTCCGCGCTGGTTGCGAGTTATGACTCCGCCCGTGTGCGCCGCAAGATTTCGTTTACGAATCGCGTGACGGCGCCGCGGCCGACTCGGCGTCATCGCGCTCACCGCTCGGCTCCTCGCCGCGCAAAGCGGTCAGCACTTCGGCCGCGTGCCCTCGGGGGACCACGCCATTCCAGATCTTCACGATCTTGCCGTCCGGCCCGATCCAGAAAGTGGTCCGCACGATGCCCATGAACGTCTTGCCCAGAAAGCTTTTCATCCGCCGCGCGCCGTACGCTTCGATCAGCTCGAATTCCGTGTCCGCCAGCAGTGGAAAATTCAGATTCAGCTTCTGGCTGAATTTCGATTGCGCTTCCACGGCGTCGGCGCTCACTCCGGCGATCTCCGCGTTTTGCGCCTGGAAATCCGCGAACATGTTGCGGAATCCGTTCGCTTCGTGGATGCACCCCGGCGTATTCGCCTTGGGATAAAAATACAGAATCAGATTCTTGCCGCCGTAGTCGGCGAGCGACACTTTTCGCCCGTCGTCCGCCAGCACTTCGAAATGCGGTGCCTGATCGCCTTCCTTCAGCACGATGTTTCTCCTTCCGCCACTTTCACACGCAACTCCCACACGTCACTTCAACACGTCACTTCGTCACGCAAATTCATCACGCCAGCGCGCCGCGATCTCTACGCCTCCGCCAGCACGCGCTTCAGAATTTCGTTGACGATCTGCGGGTTGGCCTGCCCGCGCGTTTCCTTCATCACCTGGCCCACGAAAAATTTGAATACGCCCTCGCTCCCCGCGCGATACTTCGCCAGGTTGTCCGGACTCTTCGCGATTACCGCGCGCGCGATCGTTTCGATAGCGCCAGTATCTGAAATCTGCGCCATGCCTTCGGACGCGATGATCTCGGCGGCCTTTTTGCCTGTGTCGAACATGGTGGCAAACACTTTCTTGCCGCTGGCCGCGGTAATTTCGCCGCGCTCCACGATCGCCAGCAATTCCGCCAGCGCCGCCGGCGCCACCGGACAATCCGCGATCTCCTTGCCCGCATCCTTCAATCTCCGCAGCAATTCCACCGAAATCCAGCTCGCCGCGGCACGCGCCGGAGCTCCCGCGCGCGCCACAGCTTCGAAATAATCGGCCAGCGCTCGCGTCGCGGTCAGCACACCGGCATCGTACGCGGTAATTCCATATTCGCTGACGAACCGCGCGAGCTTGGCACCCGGCAATTCCGGCATCTCGTCCTGAACTTGTGCGACCAGAGTCGCAGAAGCTGTCAGCGGCAGCAAATCCGGGTCCGGAAAATAACGGTAGTCGTGCGCAAATTCCTTCGAGCGCATCGCCTCGGTGCGTCCGCCCGCCACATTCCACAGCCGCGTTTCTTGCGTCACCGTGCCGCCCGCTTCAATCACGCCGATTTGCCGCTCGATTTCATATTCCAGCGCGTGCGCCAGATAGCGAAACGAATTCAGGTTCTTGGCCTCCACCTTCGTTCCGAATTTCGGCGCGCCGCGCAGCCGCACGCTCACGTTGGCGTCGCAGCGCAGCGAACCTTCTTCCATGTTGCAGTCGCTCACTTCGGTGTACTCCAGCACCTGCTTCAAGGTCGTCAAATATGAATACGCTTCGGCGGGGGTGCGAATATCAGGCTCGGAGACGATTTCTATCAGCGGGGTCCCGCAGCGATTGTAATCAATGTAGCTCCAGCGGTCGGAATCCGCGAAACCTTCGTGCAAATTCTTGGCCGCGTCCTCCTCCATGTGCACGCGGGTGATGCCGATGCGCTTGGCGGCTCCCTCCGCTTCAATCTCGAGCGAGCCCGCCAGCGCCAGCGGCAGCTCGTACTGCGAAATTTGGTAGCCTTTCGGCAGGTCGGGATAGAAATAATTCTTGCGCGCGAAGACGGAGCGCTCTTGAATCTTGCATTCCAGCGCCAGCGCCGCGCGAATCGCCAGTTCCCGCGCCCGGCGATTCAGCACCGGCAAAGCTCCCGGCAAACCCAAACACACCGGACAAGTATTGGAATTCGGAGGGTCGCCGTAGCGTGTGGAGCAGCCGCAGAACGCTTTCGTGCGCGTCTTCAGCTGTGCGTGCACTTCCAGACCGATCACCGCTTCATACTTGGCCATGATCTCGGGCGTCACGCGATTTGCTTCCTGAATATCTCGGGTCATGTTGTGCCGTGCACAGCGCGGCGCTCGGCGCCCCGCGAACCCAGAATTATAGCATCCGTCACAATGGTTGGCGTCCTTCTGGGGAAAAACCTGTTTTCAAGTCGGCCGACGAGCCGTTTGGGATGCGACCCGCCGCGCCAGTTCCTGCAACGAATCCTCAATCAGCCCGTCATGGAACGGCCGTATGACCCGCCAATAATTCCGCCCTTGCCAACCCGCAAAATTAGCCAGGGTGACGTTAAACACCTTCGTACCTTGCGGAATTTCCTCCAGCACCCAGCACATCAGCGCCGACGTGAGGCGATTCCGCACGCCCATGCCCGCCTCGCGCGGCGGGTCCACCCATTCGATCGCAAAAAACGCATAGTGCTTCCCGGCTTCCAGAGGTTGCGGCGGGTGCGACACGATGCCGCGGTCCCAGCCGCACAGTTTCCCGATTGCCCGCCGCACCCCAAACAGAAATCTCCAGCGCCGGCCAGGAAGCAGAAGCCCCGGCGCGCCCAACTCCGCGAAAATCCGCTCGCGCGGCGCCGGAATTTCCATCGCATGAATATTTACAAAGGAAAATTCCGGCGCTCGCCGTGCGGTCCATGTCCCGCTGTGCTGCGACAGAAAGGCTGATTCGGATACCTTCAATCGCACCTCGTCATCGGATGTCTGCCATCTCAATTATCCCCGTGGCCCCCCGCAGCCGGGATTTGCAATTTGAATCCTGCCATGAAATTCAAGCGCAAGGACGGGAATCCCAGAGCTTCCTCGTATTTCTGATTCAGAAAATTGTTCAGCCGTCCATACACCTCGATTCCTTTCGGCAACCGGTAGGCGAAGCCCGCGTTCATCAGTTCATATCCGTGATTTCGGAAAAGGCAGGGAAGCATCAGGTCGCAAGCAAAAGTCCCATCATTCGGCTCGACGTCCAGCACCGCGCCGCGAATCGTTCCGTTCATGTTGAGCATCAACCGCTTCTTCGTCCAAGTCGCGTTGAACCCCGCGGCATTGCGCGGGCGGCGAAGCAGTGGTTCTCCGACCGAGAAGGGATCGATGGGTTCCGTAAAGCCGGCCAGCGACTGGATCGCGGTATTCATCCAGGTGTACGAACCTGAAAATTCGAACGAGCGAAAGGGATGGGTGCGAATCGTCGTCTCCAGGCCGTAGGCTCGCGACCTTCCGATATTCTCTGAATCGAAATTGGTGGGCAAGTTGCCGGTGGACACGATTTGATCCTTGAATTCGTTATAGAAGTAAGTGACGTCCAGAATCGCGCGGTCGTGCGCCATCCGTTGCTCGATGCCCGCATCGTAGCTGATGCTCTCCTCGGGCTTGAGTGCCGGATTATCTGTAAACGCGAGTTCGAATCCATTCGGCGCGCGGAAGCCAGTTCCAAAACTGGCGTGTAGCCGCGTCGCGCCGAAAAAGCCGTCGCCATCTCCCTGCCGCGCCACATACGCGGCGGAAATTCGCGGTGTGACCTTGGCAAGGGTATTGGCGGGAATCCCGGGCTGACCTTCGCCTACGTTCACCGGAACGGAACCGGTTTGCAGGTCGTCCACGCGCACTCCCACATTGATGAACCAGCGGTCGGAGGGATTCCAGCGGTTTTCCGCGAAGAACGCATAGCTATTGCGCCCCAGCAGAAACGGCAAGTCGTTGGTCCCTTCCACAAATAGATTCTTGTACTGGTCGCGGTCGTATTCGAATCCCGCTACCAGCGTGTCCCGCGAAGAAACCGCGATCTCGCTCCTGGTATTGGCCACAACCCGCAGATTGTTGGTGAAAAAATTGCCTTCCGACGGCGAAATGAATGTGATGCGGTCTGTGGAAACGCTCACCGTGGTGACCTGCTGGAAACGCGAAGAGTACTGTTCGACTTCCTGCGCCTGGTAGCCGAAAAGATTTTGGTTCTGCTGCGAGGACGGGTCAAGGCCCGGAAACAGACCGTCCGGGTCCGAACCATACGGCCCCGGAAGTCCGACGAGGCCAGCGTAACCGAAAAAGGTCGCATCGAATTTGCGGCGCGGCGAGCGTGAGTATCCCAGGCTCACCGTCGCGGTCTGACCGCGGTAGGCATCATTCGGGACTTGGCCGTTGGTTTGCAAACGCGACAGGCTGTACGCCCAACTGAAACCCTTGTTCAGTCCCGCTCCGGTGGTGCCTAGTCGCCACGTATATAGACTGCCGCCCTCTCCCACGAACGAAAAATGCGGCGGGCCATCTCCTCGAATCGTTTCGATGTTGATCACGCCTGCGACCGCGTTCGACCCGTACAGCGCGCTCTCTGGGCCGCGAATCACTTCGACTTGCTCGACTCCTTCAGCGGGCAGTGGCGACAGATCGAATCCGCCGCCGAAATCGTTCAGTTCAATTCCGTCAATCATCACCAGGTTGTAGTCCGAATCTCCGCCGCGAATGAAGGCGCTGGTAATCGTTCCGCGGCCGCCAGACTGATTGATTTCAACGCCAGGCAGGCCCCGCAGCACATCCACAGCAACCTGCGCGCCGCGATCATCAATCTCGTCCGCGGAGACGACGCTTACCGATGACGCAATTTGCGAGCTCAACGCACCGCCCGGCGCGGCCGAGACGACCACCTTGTCGCGCAAGGCGCTCAACTGCAAATGGAGATCGCTGACGCGTTTTTCACCGACCCGCAAGTCAATATCCACCGGCAATTGATCGAAGCCCGAACTCGTGGCCAGAATTTGGTATTTTCCCGCGCGCAAACGCACGAAGCTGTATTGTCCTTGCGCATTCGTTTCTCGCGTTTCCAGTTGGGCCATCGCGTAGAGCAGGGTGACGCGAGCTCCCGGCACGACTTGCCCGGCAGGATCGAAAACCGTGCCGGAAATCGCGGCGTCCTGCTGCTCATGCGTGGAGCGAGGGGCGGAACCGGTCGCGGTCGCGGAACCACCTGTGGAAGTCGTCGGAGCTTGTGCGTGGGTGCTGCAGGCGAAAAGCAAAAATAAAGAAGTGAAATACAAAGCGGCGGAGCGTAGTCTCATTTTTCCCCCTCTCCCTCTCGCGCGGGAGTTGAAGGTTGTCCAAACGACGCGCGCGCCGCCTCAGGCGCTTGCGTATCCGGATTGAGACTCCGCCGGTCTCCTGGCTTGGCGGCTTGCCGTGATTTCATCACCACAAACGACGATGAAATCCTGGCAGCAGCGCGGCCTTCCCATCTTTCACTCGGAATCGCCACCCTTGTTGCGATTCCTTGCTTCAGACAGTGGTGCGCGCTGAAAAATTCCGCCTTACAGTCGCGCGGCGGCGACGGTTTTTCACCGTCTTCCCGTGCGCGGAGTCTCTGATGATTGTGGACGGCGCCGTGAAAATCCCCCAAGCGCCGCTTATTGCCAAAAAACTAGTGGCTGCCGCGCAAAATCACGCGCGGACGCCCGCTCGAGCGCATCTCCACCTCCAGTGGCGCTTCGAACACTTCTTCCAGCACATCCTGCTGATACACTTCCGCGGGATCTCCCATGCGCAGGCACTTGCCTTTGTGCGGCAGGGCGATGTGGTCGGAAAATTCCGCGGCCAAATTCAATTCGTGGGTCACCACCACCACCGTGTAGCGATGTTCATCGGCCAGCCGGCGCAAGCGACGCAGCAATTCCACTTTGCCGCCGATATCCAGATGTTGCGTGGGCTCATCCAGCAGCAGCAGAGAAGGCTGCTGCGCCAACGCCCTCGCCAGAATCACGCGCTGCTTTTCGCCGCCGGAAAGCTGCTCCATCCAGCGGTCGCGCAAAGCGTCCGCGCCCACCTGTGCCAGCGCGTTTCCCGCCATCAGGCAATCTTCGTCGGATTCGAAGCGCAATCTTTTGCCATAGGGATAGCGTCCCTGCAGCACGTATTCCCACACGCGCAGCGGAAAAAGCAGCTCGCTTTCCTGCGACACCAGCGCGATCTGCTGCGCGCGCGTGCGCAATTCCAGCTCGCTCACTTCCGTACCGTCCACTTCCACGCGCCCGGAGAGCGGCTTGATCAATCCCGCCAGCAATTTCAGCAGCGTGGATTTTCCGCTGGCGTTTGGCCCCAGAATCGCGATCAGCTCACGCTGTTGCGCTTCGAAACTCACCGGCCCCAGCGTGAATTTCGGCGCCGAGCGGTCCGTCGCGGAATAAGCGTAGCTGGCCTGCTCCACCTTCAGGCGCACGCGGTTGGGGGGCGCGAACGGCACCGGCTGCTGCGCGAATGAAGTTCCGTTTTCCGCGCCGGAGTTCATCGAATTCTCCTGCGCATCAGGTAAATGAATACCGGAGCGCCAGCCAGCGCCGTCATCGCGCCCACCGGCAATTCCGTTGGCGCGACGATCGTGCGCCCCAGCGTATCCGCCAGCACAATTACGATCGCGCCGCCAATCGCCGACGTGGGAATCAGCAGCCGGTAATCCGTGCCAAATAACATGCGCATCACGTGCGGCACCAGCAGGCCCACGTATCCAATCGTCCCGCTGACGGAAACCGCCAGGCCCGTGAGCACCGAAGCCGCCACGTACACCACTAATTTCACGCGCGTCACGTTCACGCCCAGGTGCCCCGCTTCTTGCTCGCCGGTAAGAATCAGATTCAGATCGGAGGAGGTGGTGTACATCGCGCCCGCGGCCACCACAAAAATAAAGTAGAGAAAACCAAACCAGCCCAGCACATTCTGCGTCGGCGGAGGCGCCGTCAAGTCGCCCATCAGCCAGAACGTCATGCTGCGCAGTCCCGGCCCATTCACCAAAGTCAGCAGAAAAATAATGATCGCCGAAAGAAACGAAGCCGCCACAATTCCCGCGAGCAGCAGTGTCGCGCTGTCCAGTTGCCCGCCGCGCCGGCCCAGAAAATAAACCGCCGCAATCGTCGCCGCCGCGCCGATGAACGCCGCCAGTTGAATCGCGCCCACCGTGTGCGGCGCAATGATCAGGCTGAGCATCGCGCCCAGTGCCGCTCCGCTGGAAACTCCCAGCACATAAGGATCGGCGAGCGGATTGCGCAGCAGCGCCTGAAATCCCGCCCCGGAAGTGGAGAGAGACGCGCCCACCAGGATTCCCAAAGCAATGCGCGGCAGGCGCAATCCGAAAATTACCTGATTGAATTCTGAAGTATCGCCGCGTCCAAGTACGCCGTTAAACAAGGTAATCACGATGTCTCGCATGCTGATGGGATACGCGCCCACGCGCAGCGAAATCACCACCACGGCAAAAAGTACCGCCGCCAGCAACCCGCAGATCGAAAGAATCCGTTTCGGCGTCAGCGGGCGCATGTGCCGCACCCCCGCAGCGATTCCGCTGTCGCAGTCGCAAAAAATTTCGCGCTGTTCCCCATTTTCACTTTTCCATTTTCCGTTTTCGTTGGGAAAACTTCCGGATGCAATTCATGCGCCAGCGATTCAATCGCATCCACCAATCCCGGCGAAGGCCGCGTGAATTCGTCGCTGGCCATCACCACGTGCCCGGCCTTTACCGCGCGCAGTTCGCTCCATGTGGGGCGATCGCGCAGATTGTTCACGTGCTCGTGCGTCTCCGCCGCCAGATGGTCAGACGTCAACACGATATAGTCCGGCTGCAAGCGCACCACTTCTTCCATGCTCACCTGCGGCCAATTTTGATTGGCCACGATAATCGATTCCGCGCCCGCCCAGCGCAGCGCATCGGCGATAAAAGTATTTTGCCCGATTGAAATCAGCGGATCTTCCCACACCACGAATAGCACGTGCGCCATCGGCCGGTCTTGCAGCGCCGCATGCAGCGCGTCCAGGCGTCTCTGCAGTTCCGCAACCAGCTTCGCGCCCGGTTCGCTTGCGCCCAGCAAATCTGCCATGATCGCAGTAGAACTCAACATCCCGGCAATCGTGTGCGGATCGCTGGTGTACACCGGTACGCCGATCTTCAGCAGCGCGTCCGCTGTCTCGGCCCGATTGATGGAGGTGGTCGCCAGCACCAGATCCGGATGCAGCGCGACGATCGCTTCCAGGCTCGGATCCTGCGGCGCGCCCACGTGCGGTTTTTCTTTCGCCGCGGGCGGAATGTCGCAATAGGTCGTGTCGCCTGCCAGCTTGGCGTCCAGGCCCAGCGCGTAAATTGTTTCCGTCAGGTTCGGCGCCAGGCTCACCACGCGCTCCACATTCAGCGGAATCGCCATGCGCCGGCCGGTTTCATCCGTCACTAATTTCGTCGCGCGCTTGTTCGCCGCGGTTTGCGCCGCGGGATCCGCGGGCGTTGGCGCGGTCGCGCTTTGTTGCGAGCGCATGTCGGCGCCGCAGGCAGTGCGCATCCCGCACGCGAACACACCACAAGCCAGCGAGAGCGCTGCCGCAAGAATCCGTGGTGTTGCTGTGCCTGCCGCCAAAATATTCCCCCGTGCAATAAAAAAGCCTCGCGAATAGAGCGAGGCGTCTCGCCACACTCCCTCGCGCGGAGAGTGTCAGCTTCGACTAGTTCGGGTAGGTTCCCTGACTTTCGGTTTACCCTTC
>Ga0209447_10000514_pt1 | contig 10710 bp, 6 predicted proteins | sample BogFormECP04_OM3_FD_188243 | JGI IMG/M metagenome (GOLD analysis project Ga0209447, IMG submission 188243) | Bog forest soil microbial communities from Calvert Island, British Columbia, Canada - ECP04_OM3 (SPAdes) (version 2) | ecosystem: Environmental > Aquatic > Freshwater > Wetlands > Bog ... | reverse complement strand
AAGGCGGGCAGACGTTGAGGTTTTCGGCGCGAACCAAGTGGTGCGCCGAAACCCACAGATAGCCAGCGCTGACCGTGAGGCCCTTGAGGAGTTCGCGGTCAATTTCCAGGTTGGCTTGTTCCGAGTATGGAATCTTGCTGTCGTGTTGCACCATGCCGGCGCCTGCGGTGCAGGAAGGCGGGCACGGACCGGTGATGAACTGCTCTGGCACCTGACCGGTGGTGATCAGGGTAGCGGCGGCGGTTGCCGGCAACGGTTGCCCTGCTGACGGCGGCTGCGGCGTCAATTGATTCAGGACCCAGGTTGCAGTGTTGGCACCCTGGCGAATTCCTGGCAAAGTCTCACCCGGAATAATTACGGGCCGCTGCGGCTGGGTGATGAACAGGAACGAAAGGTTGTAGCGGTCGTCGAAGAGGCCGAAGCCGGCGCGGACGACTGTCTTACTGTTGGGCGACCAGGCCAGACCGACGCGCGGCTGGATGCCGTTGTAGTGCATATTGATTTGCTTGGAGAGTCCAGATTCAAGATCGTAGCGCAGCCCATAGTTTATGGTCAGGCTGGGCTTGATGCGCCATTGATCCTGGGCGTAGAAGCCGTAGTAGGCGTGGCTCAAGGTCTCCGAGAAATTTCCGGTCTCGCTGGGGATATAGGCGTTCGCCCAATTGGTGGGAATCGGCGGCGGAGTTGGCAGCTGGCCGTTGACGTCTGGTGCCACGGTGCCCACGGGAGCGCCCCAGAAGACGATGGGGACGCCGTTCAAGGGCTGGTCGTTGTTATTGGGACCAAATGGCGCGCCGATCTGAGTGGGAAAGAAGGGAGCCGTTGAGGTGGGGCACGGACCGTCGGCTGGATTGGAAGCGATGCCCGCCGCGGGGTTGACGAAGTTGGTGAAGTCCACCAGGCAATTCAGGCCGGGCAGGACGATGCGCATGGGAGTGAAGCCGGGCCAGATGACGAAGTTGTTGAGGTGGTTGTAATCCACGCCGAATTTTGCGACGTGATTGCCTTTGACCCAGGCCATAGAATCGGTGATTTGGAAACGGCTTTCGTACACGGCATCGAAGACGCCGAAATTGTGACCGAACAAGAGAGTGTTGGGGATGTCCAGGTTGGGCTGACCGGTGACGCCGGGGAAATTATAGTGGCGGCGGGCGTATTGCATCAGGAAACTGTTCACGAGATTGGGTTTTACGGTGGTGGCGACGTCGCCGACGAGCGATTGATCGCGCAGGAAAAGATTGTGTCCGCTGCTGGGAGCGCCGATGCCACCGCCGTCGAGTGTGCTGCCGACGAGCTCATTCAAGTCGCGGCCGTCTTCGATGTTGTAACGCAGGGTCAAGTGGTTGCTGGCGTTCAACTGATAATCCAGTTTGGCGATGCCGTAGTCGTTGTCCCTGGTTTTCAGGACGTTGAGATTTTCGGGAGCGATGCCGAGGGCTGCCTTGGATGCATTGATCAGATCCAGATTTTGATAGAGCACGCCCGGGAAAGTGGGAGATTCGCCGCGGCGCTGGCCTTCGTAATTGGTGAAGAAGAAAATTTTGTCTTTCTTGATGGGGCCGCCGAGGGCGGCGCCGAATTGATTTTGGCGCAGAACGTAGGCATCGGGAGCAGGCTGGAGGAGAGAGCGCGCGTCGGTAGCGTTGTTCTGCAAGTAGTCGTAGATGGAACCGTGAAGTTCATTGCCGCCGGACTTGGTGACGATGTTGACGATGCCGCCGAGCGCGCGGCCGTATTCGGCGCCGAAAGCGTTGTTCACCACGCGAAATTCCTGCACGGATTCCTGCGGCGGAGTGGAGCGTTGCGAGCCGGTGGCGGTGTTGACGTTGTCCGCACCATCTACCGTGATCATGTTGCTGAAGTCGCGCATACCGGCGAAGGAGATGCGGGTGGTTTCAAATTCGGTGATGGTGGACTGCAAGCTGCTGCGGCCGGTGGCGACGCCGGCGGTGAGCAACGCGAAATCGGTGAATTGGCGGCCGCTGATGGGCAGGTCTTGAATTTGTTGGGTGTCAATGACCTGGCTGATTTCAGTTTTGGTGGGTTCGATGGGCGGCACTTCGGTGGTGACGACGACTTCTTCATTTTGCGTGGCGACCTTGAGGGCGATGTCAATGGTGGCGGTCTGGCCGACGCTGAGCACGATCCCTTTGTCCACAGTGGTGGCGAAACCGGTGAACGCGACGGTCAACTCGTAGGTGCCGGGCGCCAAATTGGGGATTACGTAGAGGCCGGAGTCGTTGGAATTGGTGCGATAGACCGCGTTGGTGGCGGTGTCGCGCAGGGTGAGGGTGGCGTTCTTCACGCTGCCGCCGCTTTCGTCGTGCACGAAGCCGTTCAACTGGGCCACAGTGATTTGCGAAAATGCGGGGCTCGTGCAGGCGAAGAGCAGTGCGATAACCAGGACCGCGAGCAGCATCGGACGTGCGCCCATGGTTCCCCCCTTTAGCGGACAGCCATTTGTAAGCTGGATGATCCGCATCCACACCCTTTATGGGCTGAATGTCTAACGCCGTGGTGTAGGTTTGTCAAGCCTTTAATCGAGCGCTTGTGCGAATATCGCCCCAAGGGGATGGGAAGCCGCCTTGACTTGCACGGTGCAAAGCAGTATCGAAGCGGGGCATGGGAGCGCGCCGGGTGATCTGCGTCGCGGGAGAAACGCCTTGGCGCATCCGGAAATCCGGATTGTTCCGGTTGTTTTGCGTGGCAAGGCCGCGAGGTAATTTTGTGATGCAGGTTGGCGCGATGAATTCGTGGCGGGAAAAACATTGAACGCAGAAAAATATTCGCGGCGTGCAGGAGTTTTCGCTTCGCTGGGGATGGCGCTGAGCGTGGCCGCGGCATTGTGTGCGGGCTGCGGCGGGAGCGGTTCGCCCAGCGCTGAGAATGAAAACTCCGCGGCCTCTGCGAAGCAGGTTGTGAACGAAGCACGCGTGCTGCGCGCCGACCGCGAGCCGGGCAACTGGTTGGTGCATGGGCGGACTTACAACGAGCAGCGCTTCAGTCCGCTGAAATTGGTGAACGATAAAAACATCGGCCAGTTGGGACTGACGTGGTTCTACGATCTGGACACGCGGCGCGGGCAGGAGGCGACGCCGATCGTGGTGGACGGGGTGATGTATTTTACGACAGCGTGGAGCAAAGTTTTCGCGTTGAATGCCGCGACGGGTGCGCCGCTGTGGTCTTACGACCCGAAAGTAATTCCGGAGTGGGCGGTGAACGCCTGTTGCGACGTGGTGAATCGCGGCGTGGCAGTGTGGGGCGGCAAAGTATTTTTCGGCACGCTGGATGGACGTCTGGTGGCGCTGGATGCCGCCACGGGAAAGATGGCGTGGGAGAAGCTGACGATTGACCGCAAGTTTCGCTACACGATTACTGGAGCGCCGCGCGTGGTGAAGGGCAAAGTGATCATCGGCAATGGCGGCGCGGAAATGGGTGTGCGCGGCTATGTTTCTGCGTATGACGCGGAAACGGGCGAGATGGCGTGGCGGTTTTATACAGTGCCGGGCAATCCCGCGAAACCATTCGAGAATCCGATTCTGGCGAAGGCTGCGAAGACATGGACCGGCGAGTGGTGGAAATACGGTGGCGGGGGAACCGTGTGGGATTCGATTGTGTACGATCCCGAACTGGATCTGCTGTTTATCGGCGTGGGCAATGGCGGGCCGTGGAATCCGCGAATTCGCAGCCCGCACGGCGGAGACAATTTATTTACTTGTTCGATTGTGGCTTTGCGGCCAGAGACGGGCGAATACGTGTGGCACTACCAGGAAAATCCGGACGAGGCCTGGGATTACGATTCGGACGAGCAAATGATTTTAGCTGATCTGGTGATTCAGGGGCAGCCACGGAAAATTTTAATGCACGCGCCGAAGAATGGGATTTTTTACGTGCTGGATCGCGCGACGGGGGCGCTGATTTCCGCGGCGCCGTACACACATATCACGTGGGCCAGCGGCGTGGATATGAAGACCGGGCGTCCGATGGAGACGGCGCTGGCGCGCTATTCGGGGCGCGATTCCGAAGTGGTTATTCCCGGACCGTTGGGGGCGCACAGTTGGCAGCCGATGTCTTATAGTCCGGTTACCGGCCTGGTTTACATTCCGATTCAAGATGTGGGATTTCCGTACAAGTCCGATGCGGATTTTCATGCGAAAAATTTGGGATTCGATGTGGGGATTGATTTTGCTGCCGCGGGTATGCCGCAGGACCCGGCGATTAAAAAAGCAATCATGAGCAGCGTGCGAGGGAGGTTGGTGGCGTGGGATCCGCTGCAACAGAAGCAGACGTGGGACGTGGACCGTCCGGAAGCGTGGAATAGCGGAGTGGTTTCGACAGCGGGCAATCTGGTTTTCGAGGGCACGGCGAAAGGAAATTTCGAAGCGTATCGGGCGGATACTGGCGCGAAGGTGTGGTCTTACGCGATACAGACGGGCGCGATTGCGGGGCCGATCAGTTACGCGGTGAACGGCGAGCAGTACGTGGCGATTCTGGCGGGATGGGGCGGGGTGTTTCCTTTGGCTGCAGGGGAACTCGCTTTGAAATCCGGGCGCGTGCGAAATGTTAGCCGCATGTTGGCGTTCAAGCTGGGCGGGAAGGCGGTGCTGCCTGCGTTGCCGGAGATCGAGCCGGAGGTGTTGCATCCGCCCGCGGCGACGGCGGATGCGGCGACGGTGCGCCGAGGCGAGGCGGTGTATCAGCGATTCTGCGGAAATTGTCACGGCGATGTGGCGGTTAGCGGCGGAGTGCTGCCGGATCTGCGTTATTCGAGCACATTGACGAATGACCAGTGGTTTCACATTGTGTTGGGCGGATTATTGCGGGAGAACGGCATGGTGTCGTTTGCGAAAGAGATTTCGCACGGGGATGCGGCAGCGATTCGGGCTTATGTGATTTTTCGAGCGAATCAGAGTTTGAAGGAGAGTGGGAACGTACAAGGGCGCGAGTCTAATCCGTGATGTTTGCAGGCGGCTAGTGGACGGCGCGGTCGGTGTTGGCCCAGTACGGTTTGCGGAGTAGCTTGCGATCGATTTTGCCTGCGGGAGTTTTGGCGATCTCTGCGACGAACTCGACTGATTTGGGGGATTTCACCCCGCCGAGCTTCGCTTTGCAATGTTCGAGGACGTCCTGCTCGAGCAGTGATTGGCCCGCGCGCAGAACTACCAGAGCTTTCACGGCTTCGCCCCATTTGGCGTGCGGCACGCCGATCACCGCGCATTCGTGTACTTGCGGCAGCGCCATGATCGCGGCTTCCACTTCGGCGGAATAGACGTTGAAGCCGCCGGAAATGATCATGTCCTTCTTGCGGTCAACAATATAAAAATATCCGTGCTCATCGCGGTAGCCGATGTCTCCGGTGTGATGCCAGCCATGCGCGCGAATTTCCGCAGTGGCTTCCGGCATTTCGTAATATCCCGGCGAGACAAGCGAACCGCGCGCGACGATTTCTCCCGGTTGGCCGGGCGGGAGGAGTTGGCCGCGGTCATCCATGATCGCGAGACGCACAGCGGAGGTGGGCGTGCCGCAACTGCGCAGACGTTCGGGGTGATCTCCGGCGGCAGCGGCCGCGACGGTTTTTTGGTCGAGGAAGGTCATCAGCATGGGCGCTTCGGTCTGGCCGTAGCTTTGACACATGCAAGGGCCGAAAATTTCGACGCCTTGCTGGAGCTTGTCCGGCGACACAGGCGAAGCGGCCAACAGAAACACGCGCAGGCTGGAATAATCGAACTTGCGTACGTCCGGATGCGCGAGCAGGCCGTAGAACGCGGTGGGCGGCAAAAATAAATGCGTGACGCGGAGGCGTTCGATATTGCGCAGGACTTCGAGCGCGTCAAAACCCGGCATGATCACGTTCGTCGCGCCCAGCGTGAACACGGTGAACGCCACCACGCCTGCCGCGTGCGATAGCGGCGCGACGCAGAGGCACACGGGATCGCAGCCTTCGCTGCGCCAGTAGTGCGAAGCCATTTCCGTCATGGCGCCCCAGGAGAGGCTGGTGACGCGCACGCCTTTGGCGGGTCCGGTGGTGCCGCCGGTGGGAACCAGGCCGACGAGACGATCCGGATTGCCGCGGGCATCGGCCCATGCGATCTCTGGTGACGTGGGATCGCCGGCGTTGTCGTTGGCGCCGCGTTGCATGAATTTTTCGAGCGAAGGATTTTTTCCGTCTTCGGCGTCAATACAGATCAGGTGCTGCAGGGTGGGGACGCGCGCTAGCAGTTCGGGGACGCGATCGCGATAGCTGCTGTGATAGAAGAGCCAGGAAGTTTTGACGTAGTTCAGATATTCGACGTTGGCGTCAGGCGCGTTGCGATAATTGATGGGCACCCAGACGGCGCCGGCGCGCATCAGGCCCAACATGCAGAGCAGAACCCGTGCGTCGTTGATGGAATAGATCGCGACAGGCTGTTCGCCGCGCAGGCCGGCGGCCCACATAGAGCGGGCGATACGCTCGCTGGCGCTGCGCACATCGGCATACGAGTAACGCACGCTGCCGTCAACGATGGCTGTGCGATCGGGAATCGCTTCGGCTTGCTTGTCGAAATAATCTATCGCTCGCATGGGTCGGCTGCGCTAGTGGAGCGGTTCAGCAACGGGCTGCGGATGCGCGCTGCCGTTTCTGACGTTCGCGGTTTCTTTCAGGAACAACGCCACCAGGAACAAAAGGCCCGCACCGCCGGCGGACATCAGCAGCGTGATTCCCAGGCCGTGTTTTTCCGCCAGCGCACCGCCTAGAGTTGGAGCGATTGTGGCGCCGAAAACTTCGCCGACCAGCGTGGCAAGGCCAATCGAGGTGGCAGCAAACTGCGGCGGCACGCTTTCGGTGGGAATCAGCACCATCACGAGAGTGGGCATGCCCTGCCCCGCGTTGGTGAGAAACAGAATCGCGGCCAGGAGCCACGGATAGGCGTAGAGCGGCGGGACCAGCAGCACGAGCGGGACCAGCGCGGACATCGCGGCCATGGTGAGGAGTACGGGTTTGCGTCCCAGACGATCGGACAACGCGGGCATGAGAAAGCCCAGGACGAAACTGCCGAGGCCGGTAGCGCCGAGGAGAAATCCGGCGGTGGTGGCTTTCTGATGCGCCACTTCGGTGATGTAAAGCGGCGCGAAAACGTTGGACAGAAATAGCCAGGAGATGAAACCGGCGGCGCCGATGCAGCACAGCCAGACGTTGCGATAGCGCAGAATGGCGAAGTAATCGCGGATTCGGGGTTGGTGGAGGCGCTCGCCTCCCGCGCCGGATTTTTTGGGCGGCTCCTTCACGAATTTCCACATCAACAGGCCCATGAGAAGTCCCGGCACGCCGCAAACGAAAAACGCCCAGCGCCAGCCGAAGCGGGCCGCGACTTGCGTCGTAAGGATTGGCGCGACAGCGAGGCCGACGAGCGCTCCGGCGCTGACGACGATGCCGATGTTGCGTCCGCGGCGGCTGGGCGTGGAAGATTCTTCGATGAGCGCGGTCATGATGGACCAGCAGGGACCTTCGGCGATGCCCATCAGCGCACGAATCAGGAGCAATTGGTGAAAAGTGTGCGCGACGCCGGAGAGCCAGGACAAAAGTGAAAACGCGAAGACCGCGGGGATGAGAATTCTGCGGCGGCCAAAACGATCCGAGAGCGCACCGAAAAATAAAGTGGAAACGGCCCAGGTGATGGCGAGGACCGACGCCAACATGCCGACTTGTTCGTGAGTCAGGTGAAATTCCGGAGCGATGTAGGGAGCGAGGTAGAGCTGCGACATGCGGTCGAGAAAGACCGTGCCCCAGGAAAAGAACAGGATGGCTACGAGGGTATTTTCGTAGCGTTGCGAGTACTCTTTTGTATCCACGTTCATTTTTTGCCCGTGGTGATGATTGGCGCGGCGATCATCAGCGCAACAACATGCAAAGTTCCTGCGCGGCGGCGCGCAGGTGCGGCAGGAAATTGTTGAGCATCTCCTGATTGGAAACGCGTTGCGCGTGCGCGCCGACATTGACCGCGGCGACCACTTGGCCGCTGGGACTTTGAATGGGCACGGCCATGGAGCGGAGGCCGAGCTCGAGTTCCTGATCCACTATGGCGTAGCCGTTGCGCAGAACCGTGCGCAGAACCGGGCGGAGTTTGTCGGCGGTGACGATGGTGCGGTCGGTGTAACGCGTGAATTGAATGCGCGCGAGAAAAGATTCGAGCTCATCGGGCGGCAAATTCGCGAGCAGCACGCGGCCCATGGAGGTGCAGAAGGCGGGCAAGCGGCTGCCGACGCCGAGATCAATGGCCATGATGCGCGTGACGTTGGCGCGCGCGACGTACACGATATCGAGGCCATCGAGCGTGGCGATGGAACAGGATTCGTGCATCATGCGGCTGAAACGCTCGAGGATGGGATGCGCGGCCGTGGCGAGCGGCATGGAAGAAATATAGGAATGGCCGAGCGCGAGGACGCGCGGCTGGAGAAAAAAGTGGCGATTGTCGTCGGAGCCGGCGAAACCGAGTTTGGCGAGCGTGTAGAGGCAGCGGCGGACGGCGGCGCGCGAAAATCCGGTTTTGTTGCTGACCTGCGAAATGGTGAGCTGGCGCTTTTTCTGGGAGAAGGCCTGGATGACGGCGAGGCCGCGCGCGAGCGAGGTCATGAAATCGGGATCGCCGGTGAGGGCATCAATCTGCGCGGAAGGGCTGGGCGGCGCGGCGGGGGAATTCAGTGCGGGCTGGGATGGGGCGGCGGTGGCCGCAACCGTTGCGGCAGCGGGTGGCACTGCGCGATTCGGGCGTTTGGTGGATTTGGCGAGCTTGGCGGCTTTGTGAGTACTGGGGCGCGGCATAGAAAGTCTCCTACCAGATGGCCTGGAAACGGCGAAGGATACACGAATTGGGCGATAGGCGCACGCTATTTCGATAATCGGCCTTGACAAGAACGAGCGCGCCTGCATAAATTCGCCCAGGCATTTCGCAAGCGGGCATCCGAAACACGCAAAGCTCAGGGAGAAGTCTTGGCGACTCTCGCATCATTGCGCGAAGCGGCGGCGGAATTGGTGCACGACGGCGACTCCGTGGCGCTGGAAGGATTCACGCACCTGATACCGTTTGCCGCGGGGCACGAACTGATTCGGCAGCGCCGGCGCAACCTCACGCTGATTCGCATGACGCCGGATCTGATCTACGACCAGATGATCGGGATGGGCTGCGCTGCGCGATTGATATTTTCCTGGGGCGGAAATCCGGGCGTCGGTTCCCTGCACCGCTTTCGCGACGCGATTCAAACCGGCTGGCCCGCGCCGCTGGCGATTGAAGAACACAGCCATGCGGACATGGCTGCGCGTTATCAGGCGGGCGCGTCGGGGCTGCCGTTTGCGGTGATGCGCGGTTACGTTGGTTCGGATTTGCCGAAGCACAATTCCAAGATCAAATCCATCGAGTGCCCGTTCACCGGGGAAGTTTTGACGGCGACTCCGGCGCTGCGTCCCGATGTGAGCATCCTGCACGCGCAGAAAGCCGATCGCAAAGGTAACGTGCTGATCTACGGAATTATCGGAATACAGAAGGAAGCGGCGCTGGCGGCGAAAAAAGTGATCGTGACGGTGGAAGAAATTGTGGACGACCTGGAAGCGCCGTTGAACGCTTGTGTGCTGCCGGCGTGGGTGGTTTCATGCGTGTGCGTGGTGCCAGGCGGCGCGCATCCTTCCTACGCGCACGGCTATTACAAACGCGACAATGCATTTTGCATCGCGTGGGATGGAATTTCGCGCGGGCGGGAAACTTTTAGCGCATGGATGGAACGGCACGTGATGGGCACGGCGGATTTTGCGGAATATCGCCGCAGCAGCGAGGCGGAAGCGAAGGTGAGCAGCCATCGCTGAACTGGAATATTCGCCGGGCGAGATCATGACCATCGCGGCCGCGCGCTGGCTGCGCAATGGCAGCGTGTGTTTTGTGGGCATCGGGCTGCCGAGCGCGGCGGCCAATCTGGCGCGTCTGACGCATGCGCCGGACGTGGTGCTGATTTACGAGTCGGGGACGATTGGCGCGAAGCCGCAGGTGCTGCCGCTTTCGATTGGAGACAGCGAGCTGGCGGAAACGGCGGACACGGTGGTGTCTGTTCCGGAGATTTTTCGCTATTGGCTGCAGGGGGGGCGCGTGGACGTGGGTTTTCTGGGCGCGGCGCAGATTGACAAGTTCGGTAACATCAATACGACCTTTATTGGCGGGAGTTATGAAGCGCCGCAGGTGCGCCTGCCTGGCTCCGGAGGCGCGCCGGAAATCGTGACGGCGGCGAAGAAAGTGGCGATTTTGCTGAAGCAGAATAAGCGCACGTTTGTGGAGCGGCTGGATTTTGTCACTTCTTCTGGCTATTTCGAGCGCGGCGGGGGGAACGGCGGAGCGAAGGTGCGCGGGCGCGGACCTACTACGGTGATTTCGGATCTGGGAGTCCTGGTATCCGATCCGGCGACGAACGAGCTGGTGCTGACAGCTGTGCATCCGGGAGTTTCCGTTGAGCAGGTGAGAAACGCGACCGGATGGGCATTGCGCGTGGCGGCGAATGTGGAAGTTACTGCGAAGCCGAGTGCGAGCGAGCTGGCGGCGTTGCGCGATTTGCATGCGCGCACGGCCGCGGCGCACGGCGGCGCGGCGGGCACGGAGTGAACCGTTATCGCGGCCGTGGCGCGCGATGTATAGTGATGCTGAGGGAAATTGTATGAGCGAACTACCCGGCTACCGGCGCGCTGTACCTGGA
>Ga0209447_10000512_pt1 | contig 10728 bp, 6 predicted proteins | sample BogFormECP04_OM3_FD_188243 | JGI IMG/M metagenome (GOLD analysis project Ga0209447, IMG submission 188243) | Bog forest soil microbial communities from Calvert Island, British Columbia, Canada - ECP04_OM3 (SPAdes) (version 2) | ecosystem: Environmental > Aquatic > Freshwater > Wetlands > Bog ... | reverse complement strand
AAAGTACCACCGTGTCGCGGCCGCCTCGAAGATCGCGCAGGCATCGCCGCAAACGTCATGCCAGCTATCGCGCTAATGGCTGCAAGTCGCCGTAACAATATAAGCCTCGTATTCGCCTGTCTTCAGATTGTGAACGACCGCGCGTGCCGAACTGCCCTCTGGGTCCGCGTGCACAGCCATTACCGGTCCATCGAATTCCAATGTGTTCCCCGCAAGAATCGCCGGCGCCGGAATTCCTTTCACCAAGTACGCGCGAATCGAATCGCCCTGCGTCCAGTCGCCTTCAGCCGTAGACAAATACACAAATTCACCACGGCATAATTCCGTGAGCCCCGTGTGGACACTGTTCGGAAGCCCCGGTATTTTTACAACGGGACCTCGAAGAATGCGAGCCGGCCTTGACCCGAAGCACTGCAGCACACCCGCAAGATCCGGATTACCGACGCATTCAAAACCTTTGAGCGAGATGATTCCCGCTTTCAGGTCAATCGTGCCTTCCGGTTCACGCGACGGAACCCCCGCCTCCGGAATTACCGTGCTGCGAGAGAGTTGCCATCCCCCAGCGGATGATTTGTGATCTGCGACGCGTCTCGGTTCCAGGACCAACAAGGTCGATTCGCCGGAAGCCGGATCCTTCAGAACCGCAAAATCGAGAAACCTTTCCGGCTGCTTCCACACAAAACGCTTCTCGAGAGATAAGGATTGCTGGTCAAGCTCGGCTTCCATTGCGTCCAACTTCGAAACCGAGACAATCATGGTCGGACTCGGCTTCGCGTCCGTCGCATCCCCAGGAACTTGAATTACCCACAAGTATTCGCCGGCGGATTCCGAAAGTGTGAGCTGCAACGGAACCGCCGATTGCGCCGCCGTGGAATTCGCCGTGGGAAGCGCAAAGCTGTGATGCTGCAATTGTTCGCGCAGCGCCGCGCCAATCGCAGCCACGTGCGAAGCGTCGAGCGAAGAAATGTTTTCCACGCTGAGTGCAACCGCAACCGGGCTCATCGCCGCAGCAACTTCGTCGCCAAGCTTGGCCACCGCGTCATTCCACGATTTCGGCAGCGTGGACGCCGCTTGTGCGTGACTCACTCGTGGCACGCCCGAAAAAAATCCGACGAGAATTATGAAGACCGCAACGCGAATGGCGAGAGGATTCCGGCAGGAAGGCCGCATCAGTGTGCGCGAATCGTGAAACAAGTTCGCGAATCGTCATCTTAGCACACCGCCGAATCCGCAAAGCCGCACGCCTCGCGCGGCCAGTGTCCGCGCAGTTATCGTGGCACAGGCGATCGGCCCGTGCTCTTCGTTTTCCTGGCACAGCGGCCAGGGGTGGTTGTGCCGCGGTTAGTACATGATGGTGCGGGTTAGGTGGTGGGGCCAGTCGGTGGTGTGGTAGTGGGTCCAGATGCGGGCGTCGATTTGGGGGATGATGATTTGGTTGTCGGGCGCGCGGAGCTTGTTGACTTCTTCCGTGAGCAAGGCGGTCGCGTAGATGCAGTGGGCGCGGATTTCGATTTCCTGGGTGCTGTCACGCGGGATCAGCTGATGCGCGTTGATGGCTTTTTCCAGCGCGGCGGAGTAGCTGGTGATGCCCATCAGGCGCAGGCCGACGGGAACGATGTAGTCGGCGAAGGCGGTCATGGAGTGGACGTCTTCAATCTGAAATTTTCCGGATGGGTGCAGGCTCGAGTAGAGGAACCAGAGGCCGAGCTGCGGAAGTTTGTAGAGCTTGATTTCGTGGCCGTCGTACATGCTGACGTCGTTGAAGCGCGGGAATTCGACCACCAAGCGGTCCACCATGCCCTTGCCATGATCGTAGAGGCGCGGCGAGCAGGCACGGATGAAATTGTGGAAGCGGCCGTTGTATTTTGCGGCTAGCACGGCCCCGGCCTGGCGCCACAGCTCCAGCTTTTCATCGAGCATGGGGATTTCGAAATTGCCGGCGAAAAGTTTTTCCATTTGCGGGCGGGTGAGCTGCGCGAGGTAGTTGCCATCGAGGATCGGGATGCCCTGATCCATGGCGCGCTTCAGGCAGGCGACTTCGGCGTCGGAATCGGACCAGTGCTGGCCGGCGTAATCCACCTGGAATTTTACGTGGGTGGTGAAATCGGTGAAGGCGGTGTCTATGACGTCTGCGACCATGATGAAATCAATCGTTTCATCGGCATCGCCTGCGCCGACGCCCATTGGCAGGAAATAATCGGGCATGGGGAGTTCTTCGTAGGCCATCCAGGAGGCGACTTCGACGAGCTTGTCAATATTGGTGTGGACGTCGCGCGAATTTTCGATCACGGGAGGAAGGCTATCGAGGACGGGACTGCCGATAGGTTTGGGCCAGCGCACCTTTTCATGCGCTGCGGGGGTTGCGGCAGCTTGCCGGAGGCTTTCGCCTCCGGCCGCTGCTGCGATCATGGAGCTGGTTGCGGTTTGTATGAACTGCCTACGTCCCAGGGGCCCCAAGATCGTCAGAATACGAACTTGACGCCTGCCTGGAATGCGAAGGGAGTGCTGCCCGGTGCGATTCCCGTAATCGCGCGGAAGCCGTTGACCCCGATTCGCGGCAGGGTGGCTGCGGTGAGCGGCGCGCACGTGAATCCGATTGGGCCCGCTACCGAGCCAGTGAAGCCAGCAGAGGGAGCCGGCGTATTCGGCGAGCAACCGGAAAGCGAGATTGTAGCCGTATTGGGATTGTTGGGATTCGAGTAGAGATTACCGTGGTTGGTGAGGTTGAAGAAATCACCGGACAATACCAGGTTCAATCGGTCATGTACGTGGAGGGTCTTTTGCAACCGGCCGTCCCATTCGAAATACCCCGGCTGGTCGAATGGATAACGTCCCAAAAGAAACGTTTTGCCGGCGGCGTTTGTAAAGGTCGGACGGTCGTTGTTGTGCCCGAGGTCGGAGACTTCGTCGCCGTTGATGTCTTGTGCGATGTAGAGGGGGAAGGGCACGCCGGAGTGAGTGATCAAGCTGGAGCTGACTTCGAAGCCCCAGGGCAACTCGTACACGCCAGCGGCTTTGAATTGTTGGGTGATGTCCAGACCGTTGCGGCCGTAGTCAATGTTCAGATTGATGGGGTCCTGCTGGCCGAAGTAGGTATCGGTATCGCGCTCGCTCGCGGCATTATCTTTGTTCTGCGACCAGATGTAATTGGCAAACACCTGGAAATGATTCGAGAAGCGCTTGGTGAGATTGATGACCAGCGATTCGTAATTACCATGACTAAAACTCGCTGTTTCATTGTTTGAAGTGGGCAGCGTGGGATCGAGTGGCGTGGGACTGAAACTTGAAAACGCTCCGGCGGTGTAGTTAGTCGCACCCTGGAGGATAGAGCGTCCAAATGGGTCGGTTCCGCCAAGAACATAGTTCCGCTGCCAGGCTTCTTCTGAATCGTAACCGCCGGTGCGCAGATGAGCGGAATGCACGAAAGAGAAAGTAGCCGTTAACTGCAAGCTATAAGGAAGCGATTGCTCGATCCCGCCTGTGAAGCTGGAGACGCGAGGATTCTTAAACGCGGGATCCACGTATCCGCCTCCGGACGTTGAGTCCGGACAGCCGAACTGCGTCCCGCAAAGCTGGTTGACGCCTAACGTCGTCGAGCTGGGGTTGATATAGGGAAAGCCAACTGCCGTGTCCGCCACCACGCCCGGTACGTTTCCGCTATCCGGGAACAGGCAAGTGCCTATGCAGTGGGTCAGTTTGCCGGCTCCCGCCGTCGGCAGGAATATTCCCACGGTGAGCGCATAGTAGTAGCCCCAGGCAGCGCGGATGACCGTTGGATTACGACCTTGTCTCACGTTCCAGGCAACACCGATGCGCGGCCCCCATTGATTAAAGTCAGCTGGCACACGCTGTGGGACAGGGGCCTCGCGCGACCCGCCACCCTGACCAACGAGGACGGTGGTTCCATAAAGCGGAGTTTGCGGTTGAGGGTTCCAGGTGCCATCCCAGCGCAGCCCGTAGGTCACGGTAAGGTTTCGCGTCAGTTGCCATTTGTCCTGCCAATAAAGGCCGAGGTCGGACTGGTAGTTGGGGAACAGAGTTGTGGCCGGCCCCAGGAACGAAAGCGGCAAGCCATTCAGGGCGACGCCTTGACTCAGAAGGCACGTAAACTGTTCGGCGCAACCAGCTGCTCCACCCGTGACTCCGCTGTTGAAGGCAGCGATACTGAAGTAATCATATTCACCCGCACCCCAGCCGACGAAGGAATCTTTTCGGTCCTCGAAGGTGGCGGAATCGCCGCCGAATTTCATGTCGTGCTTGCCGAACGAATAATTGAAGTTGTCGGCGGCCTCAAACTTACCGTCCTGGTTGTTAATGGGCAGGTAGTAGCGCTGGCCGACGCCATAATTAAAGGCGCTGCCGACGGCGAGATCGGGGACGCTGCCGTCCGAGAGGGAAAGCCCGGGCGATTGGCTGTTGGAATGGCGCTCACGAGTTTCGTCCGAAAGGCTAATACGGATTTCATTCACCTTGCGACCCAGCACGGTGTTCAAGCTGAGAACAACGGAGGCGCCTTTGTTGATGAAGTCTTCGGTATTGTCGAACCCCTGGGAAATTTCATTCTGACCCTGCGCGCCGCTAAACCCATTCGTGTGGTTGCGGGTGAAGTAGCTGCGAATGCTGAAATGGTTGGCGGGGCTGAACTGATAGTCGTAGTGTCCCAGGATCGTGAACAAGTTCTGCAATTGATTATTGGCGCCTTGGAAGCCGGCTATCGAGGACACACCATAGCAATCCTTCAGGACTAGGTCTCCTGCAGCTGGGGTCCCGCAGCCGGAGGGCAGCACCGTGCCGGCCGGGACGTTGCCGGGTAGCGGGACTTGACCCGGGGTGGTAGCGGTTCCCGGACTGCAGGAGGTTCCTGGGATGCAGTTCGCAAAAACGGGCCCCGTGATCAGAGGTAGCTCCGCGAGGCAGGCTGCTTGGGCTGCTTGCCCCGCTTGCCCCGAACCTGGCGGACAAAACTGCGTTACCAGCGGGCCGTTCTGAAGCTGAGTATCGACGGCCAGGAACAGGAACTGGCGGTCTTTGTGAATGGGGAAGCCCGCCGAACCGCCGAACTGATTTTGCGTGGCGATGTTGGGTGGTTCGCCGACCGCGTCATTCGCGGTGAAATCACTGCCGCGATAGTAATCGTGCGCTTCGCCGTGAAGCTGGTTGGTGCCGGATTTAGTGACCACGTTGACCAAGCCGCCGGTGGCGCGGCCAAATTCCGGAGCAAAGCCGTTGGTGACCACCTGGAACTCCTCCACAGCCTCCAGCGGAACCGTGAAATTCTTGGTTTCCAGCGAGCCGAAGATTTCGCCGAAGTAGTTGTTAAAGGTGTCCTGGCCGTCAACCACGATGCCGAGGTAATCGCTTTGCTGGCCGCCCAGGCGGATGCCGCCGCGCAGGCCAGGAACCACTTGCGCCGAGGAGCTTAGTTGCGCCAAGTCGCGATAATCGCGGCCGGACAGCGGGAGAGTCTCCAAATCCTTCGAATTGATAACCTGGTTGATGCCGGCGGTGGAAGTGTCCACCGATCCAACTTCCGACGCAGAAACAGTGACAGTTTGCGTTTGGCCTTTAACGGGGAGTGTAATGTCCAGGCCCAGGCTGCCGCCAATTTGGACGACGACGTCGGTAACGATGGTTGAGGCAAATCCGTCTGCCTCTGCCTGGAGCTTGTATGTGCCGGGCAACAGCTGGGCGAAGTCGTACGAGCCGGTGGCATCGGTTTCGAGCTCGCGCTTATAGCCGGTGGAGGGATTGGAAATGACGACCTTCGCGCCGGGCACGATGGCACGGCTGGTGTCGTAAACAAAGCCGCGGATTTCGCCGCGCTCCACTGACTGCGCGCGCGCCCCGGGCGCGGTGAACAGGAAACTCGCGAGCGAAAAGACGACGGCCAGCACTGCCAGAAACGCTAGCTTCACCATTTTCATTGTTGCTCTCCCTCCGGGTGTGGAGCGATCCGTCGCGAAATTTGAGTTGCTGTTGCTGGAACGAGCGAGCTGTTCGTTTTGCATGTTATTTACCCGCCAGGCGCGAAATCAGCAGCTGTAGAAATTCTTCGGCGTTCACGCCGGTGGCGACCTGAACGTTGGGGTCCACGTGGTCAATCCCTTCGATGATGTAGCGATCGCCGTGGAGGACGTTGCGCTCGACGGCGTTGCGGCGATTGGCGACGGTTTCGCCGCGAGTAAACTCACCGCGCGATTCGACGTCCACGTGCATCGGTTGGGTTGAGACGATGGAAGGGTCAATGGCGGTCCCGACGGCGAGCGGGTCGTACATCGGCGAGCCACCACCCGAGCCGTATTTCGCTTCCTGACCCAGCAGGAAAATAAGAACCTTCACGACAAAGTCGTTTTCGGGGCCGTGAGTCTTCGAAAGTTGATCGAGATGCGCCTGATCGAACAAGGTCTTGTCGCCGACGTCGAGGCCGACCATGGTCAAGCGCCAGCCCGCATGAAAAACGATCTGCGCGGCTTCTGGATCGTTGTAGATGTTGGCTTCGGCGGCCGCGTTCACGTTGCCGCCGGTAATCGAGCCGCCCATGATCACCACTTCCTTCACCAGCGGAACGATCGAAGGATCTTTCAGCAGGGCGAGCGCAATATTGGTGAGCGGGCCGACGGGGACCAGAGTGATCTCGTGCGGCGACTCGTGAATCATTTGGATTATGAGATCGGGACCGAAGCGCGGGTCGGCTTTGCATTTGCTGGGCGGCAATTCCACGTTGGCGAGGCCATTGGCACCGTGCCAGAGTTCCGCGGTGGTCAGTTTTTGAAACAGCGGATGCTGGGCGCCGCCGGCGATAGCGATGTCGCAGCGATTGGCGAGAGACGCGAGCTTGAGGGCGTTTTCCAGGCCTTGCTGCGCGGTCACATTGCCGGGGACGACGGTGAGAGCGCGCACATCGAGTTCCGGCGAATTCAGCGCGAGGAGAATCGCGAGTGCATCGTCGGTGCCCGGGTCGGTATCAATAATCACTTTCTTGGGGATTACTTTTTCAGGAGCGGCGGGCGGATTCGCGTCGGTGGCAAAGCGCGCATTTCCGTCTGCGCGTGTGGCGGGCGCGCCGGCGAAAATCACGAACGCGACGATGAGAGCCATGAACGCAGCGAGCGTCGTGCCGCGGGACGTGGCGTCGCGCCCGCAGACGTTCGCTCCGGTGACGGATTGGCACGAGTTCTCGCGGACACCACAAGAGCGAAGCGAAAATTCTCCGCTCCAATCCTTCACGGACTGCGGAATTATTATGGGAATCACTTCTGGACAGGGCCCCCCAGCCCACTGAATGGAAGCAGGCTATCCTTGGGTACGCGCGGAGTCAACACGAAACTGAGTGCGAGCGAAAGTTTTCCACAGAGCGCAAATGAGTTCCATAAAGGAACTGCGCAGTATGGAAATCGGGATGAGTATTAAAGGAATGTGAATGAAGTGGTGCAGGGTTGCTATCCGCGCGGGGCGAGGAGGCGTCAAAGCTGTGGATGATTTCCGAATCGGGCACGACGTGGCAAGGCGATGGGCGTGCTGTTAGAATCTGTTCCGCAATGACCCGGCAACGAATGCGTTTTCGCAGGCCCCTGCTCATTTCCCTTTCCATCGTGGTTATGGCTACCGCGGACGTGTCGGGCGCTTTGTTGGGACCACCGGCGCGAGCGGCGTATCGCAGCTTGATCGCGGCGCGTGAGCGGCAAGCCGTACAAGCGCCGCCGCAGGCGCCCGCGGCGTCTCGTGGCGCATCCGCAGGACAAGCACAGGATGATGCCGTAAAGCTGCGGCACCGCAGCGAGATCACCAATCCTTATCATGTGGAATTTCGCGACGTGACCAATGCGGCGGGAATTCATTTTCATCACGAGCGAGCTTCGTCGCCGCAGCGGCTGTATCCGGAGACGATGGGCGCGGGCGTCGCGTGGATTGATTACAACCAGGATGGATATCTGGACGCATTTTTCGTGAACAGCGGTTACACACCTTATTATCACCCGCTGTTGCCGCCGCAGCCGGCGCTGTACCGCAATAATCGCGACGGCACATTCACGGATGTGACGGAGCAAAGCGGCATCCACAGCGACGGAACGTTTTTCTTCGGCGTGGCCGTGGGCGATTACGATAACGACGGCTTTCCGGACATTTATATGACCGGCTACCGCCATTCGGTGCTGCTGCACAACAACGGCGACGGCACGTTTACAGACGTGACCGCGAAGGCTGGAGTGGGCGACGACGGAAACTGGGGAACCGCGGCTGGGTGGTTCGATTACGATCACGACGGGAAGTTGGACCTCCTGGTGACGAATTACGTGCAGTACGACGTGGATCATCCCGTGCTGTGCGGCGATGTCCGTCCGGGATTCACGGACATTCCGCAGAGCAGCGCGTATTGCCATCCGGACAGCTTTCACGGGAGTTCGGCGAAGCTCTATCACAATAATGGTGACGGGACGTTTACGGACGTGACGGAAAAGGCGGGCTTGCTGAACACGGATGGCAAGAGCCTGGCGGTGGTGCTGGCCGATCTGAACGGCGACGGCTGGACGGATATTTTTATTGCTAACGACACGCAGCGGAATTTCTTGTATCTGAACAACGGCGATGGCACGTTTCGCGACGCGACTTATAAATCGGGCGTGGGATTCAGCGAAGACGGGCGCCCGGAAGCAGGGATGAGCGCTGACGCCGCGGACGTGATGAACAATGGGCTGATGTATTTGTTTGTGAGCCACCTGGATTTCGAACTCAATCGCATGTACCGGAACAATGGGGATGGGACGTTCACCGATTACACCATTGCTTCGGGGATCGGGCAGACCAATATATTAAGGAGCGCATTTGGCGCGCGTTTTTTCGATTTTGATAATGATGGCTGGCGCGATTTGCTGGTGATCAACGGGCATATTCTGGACAACATTGCGCTGTATCACCCCGAAGTTGCGTACGAAGAAGAGAAGATGCTTTACCGCAATCGCGGTGACGGTAATTTTATGGACGCCACGCGAACCGAGGGCGCGGATTTTCGCAAGCCGCGGGTGGGACGAGGCCTCGCCGTGGGAGATTACGACAACGACGGGTGGCAGGATTTTCTGGTGAACAATAACGGAGAGGATGCGCAGCTTTTTCGGAATGAGGGCGGCAGTTCTCCTGCGGCGCAGGGAAATCATTGGATCGCGGTGCGATTGATTGGCGTAAAATCGAATCGCGACGGGATTGGAGCCTCCTTGAAATTGACCGCCGGGGATTTCAAGAGCTACGACCAGGCGAAGGGCGGAATGAGTTATTGTTCGGCGCAGGATCCGCGGATCTATTTCGGCTTGGGGAAACATGAGAAGGTGGATTCGCTAGTGATTCACTGGCCGAGCGGCTACGTGCAGGAGTTGAAGGACATTCCGGCGGACGTGATCGTCACGGTCACGGAAGGCGTGGACGCAAAGGCCGTGAAGTACAGAACTCCTCCACAGAGATAGTAGGTACGACCCAATTCGACAAATATTCAGCCGCGATCGAAACCCAAGGGTTCAGGGGCTAAAGAGTGTGTATGAGATCTCGTGAATCTTTGTAGGTCGGAGCGTTAGCTACGACATAACCACGGCGAAATCGTGCGGCTTTACAGCTTGTGGAAAAACGCTCAAATTGTCATCCCGCAGGCGCCTTTTGCCGGAGGGATCTGCTTTTTCTTTGGCCTTTGCGCGAAAAGCAGATCCCTCTCCCGCTTCTGCGGGCTCGGTATGACATCCGCTCCACTTTTTCCGCAAACTGTTTAGCCCCTGAAGTTCCGCTTTTGCGGTTCTCACGCGGGCTCTGAAGCGGCGCCCCTCCGATTCAGCCAGTTCGGAGATCGTTTCTAACCAATTCTGCGTGGCATGCAGCTTCGTGGGATTACTGTGTTTGGTTCAGCTCGCCACGAAGCCGGTCGCGACGATGTCGTTGCCGCGGCGCTCCAGGATCACTTGCGGCAGGGGCTTGGGCGGAGGGCCGTCGAGGACAGCGCCGTTGGTGGCGGAGTAGATGCCACCGTGGCACGGGCAGGCGAAGATGTTTTCTTCGGCACGGTAAAAGACGGGGCAGGTGTGGTGGGTGCATAGGCGGCTGAAGGCGAGGTAGGTTTCTGCTGCGGGGCGGAGCAGGAAGCAGGGGCGGTCGTCGGCGGGATAGGTGAAAATTTTGGAGCCGCCGATGGGAATTTCTCCGGCTTGGGCGATTACTTTTATTGGGTAGCCGGGTTTGTGTTTCTGCCAATAGGCTGCTAACGCGCCGACCACTGCTAACACGCCCGCGACGCCGAACCATTTGTTGAAGCCACGGCGGGTGACCGACGGAGCTTCTTCTCGCTTGAGGCGGTCGTAATCTGTCTCGTTGATGGGCGGCTCGTTCAAGTTTTTTGGGCGGTGCGCCGCGCAACCAGTTGCGGTGGTTATGTCCTCGGTAATAGGGGCGCAGCAAGCAGCGCCCCTACCACTTCGATTTTTCGCCTTAGTTTATCTGTGTTCATCTGCGTTCATCTGTGGCGCCTTTGACTTCCGCGGCCCCACGCACTACTTCTGCGGCGGCGTTCGATACTTCACAGCCTTTGCGTCCACGCCTTCCGTGACCGTGACGATCACGTCCGCCGGAATGTCCTTCAACTCCTGCACGTAGCCGCTCGGCCAGTGAATCACGAGCGAATCCACCTTCTCATGTTTCCCCAAGCCGAAATAAATCCGCGGATCCTGCGCCGAGCAATAGCTCATTCCGCCCTTA
>Ga0209447_10000511_pt1 | contig 10730 bp, 8 predicted proteins | sample BogFormECP04_OM3_FD_188243 | JGI IMG/M metagenome (GOLD analysis project Ga0209447, IMG submission 188243) | Bog forest soil microbial communities from Calvert Island, British Columbia, Canada - ECP04_OM3 (SPAdes) (version 2) | ecosystem: Environmental > Aquatic > Freshwater > Wetlands > Bog ... | reverse complement strand
GCTGACCGCTTCGGTAGCTTTGCCTTCGGCGAAGCTGCTGGTGCGCCCGCCATTCGGCCCCATGCCAGAAAGCAAATCCGGAGCGACGGCGATATATCCTGCTTCGGCCACTTCATCCGCCAGCTCCTGAGCCCAATCGCTCAGCCCGAAAATTTCGTGAATGATCAGCACCACCGGGCGCTTGTCCTTCGTTTCGGGATAAACCACGAAAGTGTCCACCGAGCGGCCGTCGTGCTTCACCGTCGCCCATTCGCTATGCCGCGGCGATTTCGACAGGCGCGCGCGCGCCCAATCCTGCGCCGAGGCCGCTTGCGCCGTCAGCAAAAACAGAAAAATCAGTACGAGTTTGTTCACAAGTCAGCTCCGAATCGTCTAAGTAACCGCCAATTTCGAATCCATCGTACACCCAAGCCGCCAATCCGTATCCTCCGGAATTCACGCGCCGGTGAAGCGTCCTTATGCTTGACATTTTAGTACCAGGTGCGATGATTGATGTTAATCAACATTGATCAATCTAAGACATTAAAGGCGCCCCATGAAGCAAACCGTACACCGTATTCCGATCACCAGAGCGCGCATTAATCTCGGGCAAGTGGTCCGCCGTGCTGCTGTCAACCGTGAGTATTTCATTCTGGAAAAAGACGGTATTCCAGTAGCCGGACTCATGAGCGCCGACGAATTCGAGGATTACCTGGATTCCCAGCAGCCGGGACTCAAAAAACAGATCAGAAAGAGCTCCGACGAATACCGGCGCGGCAAGGCACGCAGCGCAAAGACATTTCTGGCATCTCTGCAAGTCGCTCGCGCCAAGCCAAAAAAGTGAAGTGCCTGCGTGACCGAATCTTTTCGCGTCTTAACCTCGCCCGCATTTGAGCGAGAGTTCCGCAAGATCTCGAAAGGGAACCCCGCCCTTATCGAGGCTTTTGAAGAATTGCTCGCCATCCTCCAGGAAGACCCCCAGAATCGCACGGCGAGACACAAGATAAAAAAGCTCGTCGGTCTGGCTCCGGGAGAAGGACAATGGCGTCCGTTGGAGAGAATACCGGTTAAGGTACGATATTTTTGGCCGCGATGTCGTGTTGCACTCGTTCCGGCACCGTCGCGAAGCGTATTGAGGTGATCGCGTACGGACTGACACAAGCCGGCTCGGCTGACATCGGCAGCGGCCTGCACAAGTACAGAGAGCGGCCGCTCGCGCTAAGTTTTATTCTGCGGCCGCTTTAACAGACTTTGAAACTCGGGATCGTCGTGCAGGATGGCGAGGTCGGGATCTTTCGTGCACCAGTCAACGTTGTAATAGCCCGCGTCTAGGGATCGCTTCAAAGTCGCTAACGCATCGGCTTTCATTTTCAGCAGGCCGAAGGTGCACGCGGCGTTGTACAGCACATTCGCATCCGAAGGGCGCATTGCCACCGCGATTCTGACGTGGCGAACCGCGTCGTCGGGACGCCCGAAGATGGCCAGGTCGGCGGCCAGCAGAGTGCGTGCGCGGACGTCGTCTGGAAATTGCTGCAACTGTTCTTCGAGCACTTCCATTTCGCGGCGGCGCAGACGCTCGGCATCGGCGATGCGGCCAAGAATTTCGAGCGAGTTGATCAGCGGGACCAGCGCGTTGTAATCGTTGCTGACTACTTCGAGCGCGCTTTCGGCCAATTGTGCCGCTTCCTCATATCGCCCGGAGGAAAAAAGCGCGCGGCCGAGCACGTCGTGCGCGCCTTCGCAATCTCGTTGCTGCGAGATGGCCTGGCGTGCCAGCCGGATGGCCTCGTCATATTGCAGTTGCGCGTAGCGAATCCGCGCCCATGCCGCGAGCACCTCCGGTGACTCGGGCGCCAGGCGCTCTGCTCTGGAGAGGGCCTCGAGGCCATTGGTGACGAAGAGCGGATCGGCGCTGCGAAATTCGTGCATGCCGCCCCAGACGCTGGCGATTCCGGCGTAGGCCAGCGCAAAATTTGCATCCAGCTTCACCGCTTCTTCGTACATCGCGAGAGCATATTCGAATTGGCGCTGCCGCAGATAATTTCGGCCGCGCAGATAGAAATCGTAAGCCTGCGAGTTGCCCGTCGGCTTTCTAGCGATCACTTTTTCTTCTTGCGGGGAGAGCGTGATCTCCAGAGCCTTCGCGATGCTGAGCGAAATTTCCTCCTGGATGGCGAAGACGTCTTCCATCTCGCGGTCGTAGCGCTCGGCCCAGACGGAATGACGCGTGGCGCTCTCCACCAGTTGTGTCGTGATGCGCAGGCGATTGCCGGCGCGGCGGATCGACCCTTCGAGCACATACATCGCGCCCAGCTTGTCTCCCACCTGCGGCGCGGTCACCGGCTTGTCGCGGAAGGCCAGCATTTCGGAGCGCGGGAAAATTTCCATGCGCGCGATTTTCGATAGCTCGGTGATGATGTCTTCGGTCATGCCATCGCGGAAGTATTCGTCTTCCTTGGCTCCGCTCAAATTCTCGAAATAGAGCACCGCCACCGTTTTCTTTTTCGCCGATGTTTGCGGTGCCGCGGCAGTTCCGCCGGACGCGGCCGAAGCGGTGCGCGCAGCGGATTCAGTTCGCGAAGAAGCATCCAAATCGCGCTTCAGGCGCTTCAGATCGGCGCGCAATTCGGCCGCGGCCTGGCAGCGCATGTCGCGGTCTTTCTCCAGCGCTTTCGAAATGATGCGGTCGAGATCGGCGGGCGATTTGCTATTCACCTTGCTGGCGGGCTTCGGAGTCGCATTGAGGATCCCGCTGTAGATAACGGCGGTCGAGCTGCCGGGAAATGGCAGCGTGCCGGTAGCCATTTCGTAGAGCACCACGCCGAGCGAAAATAAATCGGTGCGCGCGTCGAGCTCTTCGCCACGGGCCTGCTCGGGGCTCATGTACGCGACGGTGCCCAGCGAGCTGCCCGGGCTGGTGAGATCCACTTCGCCAGCGCCGGCGGCGGCACTGCCGCCGGCCGTTTCGAGCGTGGATTCCGTGGCCGCTTGGCGCTTCGATTCGACCTTGGCCAATCCGAAATCCAGAATTTTTACCTGGCCGCGTTCGGTGATGAAAATGTTGGCGGGCTTAATGTCGCGATGAATGATGCCTTTGCCGTGCGCCACGTCCAGCGCGTCGGCCATCTGAATGCCGAATTCGACTACCAGCGCCGCGTCCAGAGCCTTGCCGCTGATGCGGTGCTTCAGCGTTTGGCCTTCGAGCAGCTCCATGGCGATAAACGAGCGGCCCTCGGCTTCGCCTACGTCATAAATTGTGCAGATGTTGGGATGATTCAGGGCGGAGGCGGCTCGCGCTTCACGCTGAAAGCGATCGAGGGCCACTTTGTCGCTGGCCATTTCCGGAGGAAGAAATTTCAGGGCGATGTTGCGGCCCAGGCGCGTGTCCTTGGCCTTATAGACGACACCCATTCCCCCGCCGCCAATCTTTTCCAGAATTCGATAATGAGAGACGGTCTGTTCAAGCATGAGAGAAGAGCCGCGCGAACCGCCATATTACGCTGCGAGTCCGGCACCGTCAACGCACGGCGAATCCAAAGAGCGCAAAATTTGCTGCAACTTCCGCACGCGAGCCTGCGTATCATTGCTTGAGGAATTTGTCGCTTGAGGAATGTGTCGCGCGAGCCGGGGCCCTTGCGCAGACGCAGACTCTTCGGAAAGTTGGCCTCATGGATTCGTTCGGGCAACAGCTTCGGCTGGTCCTTCGCAGACTGCGTCGCGCGCCGTTGTTCACCGCCATCACTTTGATCACGCTTGCCGCAGGCGTGGGCGCAAACGCCGTGGTGTTCAGTGTACTCGAAGGCGTGCTCCTCAAGCCGCTGCCCTATCCTCACGCCGAGGAACTCGTCGGCGTCTGGCACGCCGCGCCCGGCCTCAACATCACCGAACTCATCGCGGCGCCCTCGAACTACTTCATCTATCGCGAACAAAATCACACATTTCAGGACATCGGCCTGTATAACGAAGATTCCGTGAGCATCACTGGTGTGGCCGAGCCCGAGCAAGTGCGCGCGCTCAAAGTCACTGATGGCACGCTCCCGATTCTGGGCATTCCGCCCGTGCAGGGTCGCTGGTTCACGCGCGAGGACGATTTGCCGGGGACACCGGAGACGGCGGTGATCACTTACGGCTATTGGCAGCGCAGGTTCGGCGGATCGCCGTCGGTCGTCGGCCAGTCGATCATGATCGACGGGAAGTTGCGGCAGATTATCGGCGTGATGCCACAGCGCTTCCACTTTCTCGACATGGAAGATCCTTCGGTGATCCTTCCGTTTAAATTCGATCGTAGCAAAACGATGCTTGGCAATTTCAGTTATCAAGCGGTGGCGCGTCTAAAGCCGGGGGCTACGATCGAAAGCGCAAGCGCCGACGTGGCGCGGATGTTGCCGATCGTGAGCCGCAGTTTTCCCGCGCCGCCTGGATTCAGCCTCAAGCTTTTCGAGTCAGCGCGCATCGAGCCAAATTTACGTCCGTTCAAACAAGTGCTAACCGGCGATGTGGGTAAGACTTTGTGGATTTTGATGGGCTCAATCGGCATGGTGTTGCTGATCGCCTGCGCCAATGTGGCGAATTTGCTGCTTGTGCGCGTCGAAGGACGGCGTCAGGAACTCGCGGTGCGCGCCGCTCTCGGCGCTGGGCGCGGGCGCATCGCGGGTGAATTGATGTTCGAGAGCGTCGTCGTTGGCTTGCTTGGCAGTGCGCTCGGGTTGGTGCTTGCGTATCTCGCCCTGCGGGTTCTGGTGGCGATGGCGCCTGCGGGTTTGCCGCGAATCAATGAGATCGGGATCAATATTCCGGTTCTGCTCTTCACGTTGGGAATTGCGCTTTTCGCCAGCGTGCTCTTTGGCTCGATTCCAATTCTGAAGTATGCCGGCGCGCGTCTGGGCACCAGCTTGCGCGAGGGCGGGCGCGCGCTGAGCCAGAGCCGCGAACAACATCGCGCACGGAATATATTGGTGGTGGTGCAAGTGGCGCTTGCGCTTGTACTGCTCATCAGCTCGGGATTGATGATCCGCACGTTTCACGCGCTGACGCAGGTGCGGCCGGGATTTAACGCGCCGGCCGAGCTTCAAACATTTCGCATTTCCATTCCTGAGGCGCAAGTGCCGGAACCTGAGAGGGTGGCTCGCATGGACGAGGCGATCACGCGCAAAATTGCCGAGATTCCGGGAGTCACTTCCGTGGCTCTTTCTTCGACCGTGCCCATGGACGGGCAAGGAAGTTTCGATCCCATTTTTCCGGAGGGCCGGACTTACGCCGAGGGAGAGCTTCCGGCCATTCGTAGATTTAAATATGTATCACCCGGATTGATCGAAACTTTGGGCACTCCGTTTATCGCGGGCCGCGATTTCACCTGGACCGACATTTACGCGAAAACGCCTATCGCCATCGTGTCGGAAAGTCTCGCCCATGAATATTGGGGAAGTCCTTCGAATGCGATCGGGAAACGCATGCGCGTGGGCACGACAGGCGAATGGAAGGTAATCATCGGCGTGGTTGCGGATGTGTACGACGACGGCGTCAACAAAGAGCCCGCGGCCTCGGTCTATTGGCCGTTTCTAGCCGGGCGCATGCACACCGACGATTCGCAATTTGTCCGGGACTTGGCCGTGGTGATTCGCAGCCCGCGCGCCGGATCGGAAGCTTTTATGAGCGAGGTGCGGCAGGCGGTTTGGTCGGTGAATCCGAATCTGCCGCTTGCTGGGATTCACACGCTGCAATATTTTTATGCCAAGTCGCTGGCGCGCACTTCGTTCACGCTCGTGATGCTAGGCGTGGCGGGCGGCATGGCGCTGCTGCTCGGGATCGTCGGGATTTACGGAGTGACTGCGGTTTCCGTTTCGCAGCGGACGCGCGAAATCGGAATTCGCATGGCGCTCGGCGCGCAGGAACGATCGCTGACGGGAATGTTCGTGCGCCACGGTTTGTGGCTCACGGGTATCGGAGTGGCCTGCGGCCTGGCGGCGTCCTTCGCGCTGATGCGCCTGATGTCGTCCCTGTTATTCAGGGTCAGCCCAGCCGATCCGCTGAGTTATGTCGGCGTCTCGGTCGTGCTGGTTGCTACGTCGTTCGTGGCAAGCTATCTGGCTTCGCGACGCGTGACAGCCGTAGATCCCGTCGAAGCGCTCCGATCAGAATAATGCCGCCGGAGTTAGATCGAGACTCGCCTTGGCCAGCGTGTCTTCCTCAGCGAAAACTTGCCTCGCAATAAAATATCCCAAATATCTGGCCGAGAATTTAAGTACGATGTGCCGAGCGGGAGTGGCACAACTCTCCAAGCAGGAGCGCAGGCTGCAGCGCGATGAATCGATCCATTAAGTTTTTTAGTCTGGTCTTCACAATTGCGGTTGCGCTACAGTTTTTTGCCGCGTGGCACGCGGGCGCGCGCGCTTCTCACCAAGACCAATCGAAAAAGAAGCTGGTCGCAGTTCTCGACTTCGACGCCACCGATGTGGGCACCGATGTCCTGGGCGATAAAGTGGATGTCGGAAAGGGGATCGCCGGGCTGCTTGCGCAACAGCTGGCCAAGGACGGCAACTACCTCGTCGTCGATTCCAAAAAGATGTCCGCTGACCTGGCGGAACACAACTTTTCCAAAAGCGACCGCTACGATTACGAATTCGCCGTGAAGCTAGGGAAACGTCTTGGTGCGGACGGCGTCATTCTTGGAAGCGTCACGCTATTCGGTAAGGATGCCCACGAGCGGCCGGTTCCCCAAGACGAGGTCATTCGCAGGAAAATCAAGGCCAGAGTCACGGCAGACGCGCGGATCGTTGACGTCGCTACCGGCGAGATTGTGGCCGTCGCAAGTGGCCGCGGCGAATCGAAGCGCGAGGGCATCTCTCTCACCAGCGGCGGAAGCACTTGGCATGATTTCCGATCCGGGAACTCCGGTTTCGATAGCAGGGAATTTCAGGAGACGATTCTGGGTGAAGCTGTGAATGATATGGTGCTGCAGTTAACTAAGGCCCTCGCGGCCGACGCATCGAAATTGACCGTTAAAACAATGGCGCATTAACCGAAGTTGCCTCTAAACACCGTTACTCCGCCTTCTTTTCGTCTTTTGCTGCGGCAGGCATCGCTTTTCCAGCTAGCGATCGGATGTAAACGATAAGATGCCAGCGCTGCGTTTCCGTCAGCCGATCGTCCTGTCCCGGCATGTCTCCCTTTCCCTTGGAAAGAATGTAGAAAAGATCGCCGTCGGTCATGCCTTTCAGGGCGGCGGCGTCGTGATAGTCGCGCAGCGTGAGTTTCATGTCTTGCGCAAGCTCGCCTTTGCCGTCGCCATCTTTGCCGTGGCAGAGGTAGCATTGCGAGCTAAAAAGTTTTTTGCCGTCGGCGACGGCGCTCGCATCATTTTTCAGCGGATTGGTTTTCTTGGAATCTTCCGGCGGAATTTTGAATTCAGCCGCAGGGGTTGCTTGAGTGTCTTTCGGTTTGTCCTGCGCGAAAATTCCCGGCACAAAAACAGAAAAAGCTAAACACACGATCGCGAAATTGACGGCGAGTTTCTTCAGCATAAGTGACCTCCAACCGCCGAACATCGCGGGTTGAGTTCGGCACATTGCAAATGGCGTGGCGCGTACCGCAGTGCGAGAGACGGACATTCCCCGGGAATGCGGCCATTGTAGCTGGAATTGTGAGGGCCGGCGGAGATTAAATTGCAAAACAGGGCTCGCGAGCGGGCGCGGGGCATGGTTGGATCTGCGATGGTCGGATGCCGGCTCTTCGCAGTACTCAGGGTAAGCAGAAACGCCCTTCGCAGGTCGGGTGAACCGGCGGTGCGAAAGCAAATGCAAAGAAAAAAGCCCGTCCCGCATCGCGGGACGGGCCTTCTTGTGCTGCGACCAACTGCAAATCGCAGCGTGACGATCGCCGAGTTGCTGGCTACTCGGTTTTCTTAGCTTCAGCCTTCTTCATCGGTGCGGCCTTCATCGCCTTGGGCTTCCAGAAGTCGGGATCGGCCTTGATCCAGTTCTCGTCGATGTAGCTCTTCTTGGGGCTGAAAACGAAGAGGTTTGTGAAACTCTCCTGGATCGCTGACGCGGAAAGTTCGCTGAGCTTGGTCATGCCCTCCATGCCCATGGCGGCCATGAATTTCGGGTTGTCGGCGAAGGCTTTGTCGATTTCCGCGGCGGATTTCAGCGGAGTGATGACCAGGTACTCGCCGCCGCCGGTGCCGAACATTTCCTGATACATGGCCCAGTGAGCCTCGGGCATGCCTTTCTTGTAGGCGTCCATGACCAGCTTGACGGCATCGTCCCAATCCTTTTCATGACCGGGGCGGACGATGAAGACTTCGATTTCGAACATGCGCATGTGCGGCATGTCTACTTCGGCGTTGTAGCTCTGGTCTTCGCGGTAAACGAACGCGGAGTTTTCCGTGGAATCGAGCAAAGCGCCGTCGGTTTCATTGGCGCGATCGAGCGCCTCCGAGAGCGTAGGGTTCTTCGTCACCGCGACATAGTCGTTCTGCCACGCTTCGAAGGACTCATACCCGGTGAAGAAAAGCGAGCGCGGCTTGCCGGTGAGCGAATCCATGGCCAGGTAGTGCGTGGGCCATTTGGCGGCGGTCATGGCGTTGACGAACAGGCTTTCGGTCTTATCGTGAGCGTTGCCGTTCTTGCCGGGCTTAATAAACTCGCGCGTGATGGTGAGAACTTTCGGCGGCTTGTGACCCATTTGCTGGCTGTTTTCCTGGGCCGTTGCGACCACTGCCATTCCTAGAAACAGACACAATCCAACCAGAACTCCACTAATCTTTTTCATCGTAGGTGCCGACCTCCTCGGCTGCGCTGCGGATTAATTGAAAGGGACCGACCTCTGATTTCGAGAGGAACCGTGACACGGAGCAGAAGCAGCGTGCATCGCGGCAGCGGGGAGATTAGCGAAGGGGATGGGTGAAGTCAAGCAAACCGCGGGTGCTGTTAGAGTCCGAACTTGATCTCGGTTGCAGCTTCGTACGGGGATCTCCGCATTCGTTGCGGCGGAGCCGCAGAAACACGGTGGCAGCCCCCGAATTTATTCGGGGGAGGAGCGCTTTAGCGCTCCGAAAAAAGTCGCGCTTCATCGATGCGCTTTAGCGCTGGGCTTCAGACGCGATCACAAAGACAAATGCAGATCGCTCACCCCTGAAGGGGTTGGGGATGACAGTCGCGACAAGGTGTGCTAGCGGACTATGGGACAGGTGTCCGGGAGAACCAGCGCCTGCCCCGGAAAAATCAAATCTGCAGTGCGCAGATTTGGATTGGCATTGGCGATGCACGGGAACGCGCGAGCGTTGCCGAATTCTGCCTGCGCTACGCTCGAGAGCGTATCGCCCGGACGCACGACGAAGCGTTTGGCGATCTGTGATTCTTGCGATTGCGGCGCGAGGCGAATCGAATCGCCGACGTGGATTACATTCGGATCGCTGATCTCGGGATTGAGCTGAGCGAGTTCGTGCCAGCGAGCGCCGTTGCCGAGATGCTCTTCCGCGAGCTTCCAGAGAGAATCGCCGCGCTGAACGCGAACGGTGCTCGTGGCTGTCGCAAGCGGCGTTGTTGCGTGCCCTGCGATTGTCGCATGTGCCGCGGCGGAAGCATGCACGTGCGTTGGGGCCGCGAAATGCGTGGCATCCGATGGCGCCGGCGTAGGCGCTGGCCCCGCCGGGAATTCCGGAGCCGCGGGCAGCGACTGATTTTTTTGCAGGTCAATGATCAGCGCATCGTCAAGCATCGCATGCGCGCGCCGCACTCGGGGTGCTGCCGGCGTCCTGAAATTCTTGGCCGCGAAATAGGGTGCCGAAAGTGCCGGCGCGAATTCACCGAAAGCCTGTGCTTGCGGCAATGAGAAAGGCAGCAACGAAATAACGGGCACGCCGTTGATGTCTGGCTGGCCGGGCAAAGCGCCTGCCACGCTCGCGGGTGCGTCGGGCGTCGCGGAATTGTTGTCGGCATCATAGGCCGGTGATGCGGCGTTGCGGCGCGCTTCAAGTACGCGCTCTTGATCCTCAGGGACCAGGATGTGTTTGCGCTTCAAATCGTCATTGGTATAGACGTGATTGGCGCGGTGCGCAGAGTGCTGCTTGCGCTCGCGCTCCAGCTTGGCTGCGTCGGCAACGTTCTGCGCGAAGCATGGCCCCGCGCACGAAAGCAGCACGGCCGCTACGACGCCGGAAACTAGTCCTGCACGATTCTTGGTTGTAAATTTCATCGGTTGCCCCTGCCGGTTGAATGGAATTGCGCGGCCCTTCCAGCTGAGACTATTTTGTGCGCGCCATCGCGGCAGCGGCAAGGCAATCGCCCAAATCTGTGCAGTGAAGGTAACTGTACGTTGGTACAGGTTTTGCAGGCCGGGATCTGTTTCCACAATTCGGCGCGTGATAACCTCCAAACGAAAAATATGCCGACGCGAATGCGATTAATTGCTTGCATGCTTTGCGCCGCAGCCGGAGCGTTTGCGTTGATTGCGCTGCCTGATTTGCGCGGTGGCGACCGGACTGCCGAGGCTGAGGCGCTTTTGGCTAAGGCTTGGAATCTGGTGGATCTTCGTGGATCGGACGGGGCGCCGTTTTTACTGAAGGCCAAGGCGCGGCTTACGGACGGGGCGAAATCTGTGGACGGCGTGTTTGCGATGTCGTGGGCCGCGCCGGACCGGTATCGGCGAGTGATTGGATTTCCGGATTACAAGGAGACCGACGTCGCACGGGGAGAAAATTATTATTCTAAGCGGAATACCGACGGCATTCCGTTGATGATCTGGCAGCTCGG
>Ga0209447_10000510_pt1 | contig 10735 bp, 8 predicted proteins | sample BogFormECP04_OM3_FD_188243 | JGI IMG/M metagenome (GOLD analysis project Ga0209447, IMG submission 188243) | Bog forest soil microbial communities from Calvert Island, British Columbia, Canada - ECP04_OM3 (SPAdes) (version 2) | ecosystem: Environmental > Aquatic > Freshwater > Wetlands > Bog ... | reverse complement strand
CGCGCAGATGGTTCCAAAAATGGTTCGCAAACATTGCGTGATCTCCGCGGAAGGCGAAAAGCTCCTCGAAAACGCCATCACCCGCCTGGGGCTTTCCGCCCGCGCTCACGACCGCATCCTGAAAGTGGCGCGAACGATTGCGGACCTGGACGCGGCGGCGGACATCGAGCCGCGCCACTTGAGCGAGGCGATTCAATATAGGACGCTGGACCGGAGCTACTGGGCGTAAGAACGGCCAATGCAGAGGCTTTTTCGTGAAATGCAAGGGGCCCTGGGAATATCCGAGTCGACCGGCAGTCAAACTGAGCGTCGGAATTCGCTCCCGGCGCTGGCGCCGGGTTAGAGGCAGGAACCGGTGGAACTGGATAGTCCATTGACTCCGTTTCCGCCGCTGTGTTACCCATTAAGCGGCCACTCCAAGGGCAAATTGGACGGCGGCCACACATTTCTATGACGCCAGAGGGCAAGCACCTCGAAGTCACGCTGGAGACGCAGGTCGAGAGCGTCAATCTCGCGGAAGAGATGTGTCTGCGGGTGGCGGAGGCGGCGGGGTTTGGAGAAGACGACTGTTACCGGATTGGCATGAGCGTGCGCGAGGGCGTGATCAACGCTTTTCACTACGGAAATCAGGAACGCCCGGAAAAAAAGATTCATCTGGCCGTGGACCTTACGTCCGATAAGATGATCATCCACGTACTGGATGAGGGGACCGGCTTCCGGCTTTCCGACGTGCCGGACCCGCTGGCGGAAGAAAATCTGTTGAGCACTTCGGGACGGGGAATTTTTCTGATGCGGTCGTTTATGGATGAATTCGATGTGGTGAAAGGGGCTACCGGCGGGGCGGAAATCGTGATGTCGAAAAAATTACCGGGGCTGGACAAGACCTCGGCCAATGGCGAGGGCGGGCAGAGTTCCACGCCGCGCCCGGAAGCGTAAGGAGCGAGATGTCATTACACGCGACGCACCGCGACGCGGGCAACGTCACGGTGGTGGACTGCAGCGGGAAAATCACGCTGGGAGACGGCAGTGCGCTGCTGCGCAAGACGATTCGCGGCCTGCTGGACGAAGGACGCACGCACATCGTGGTGAATCTTGCGGATGTCGATTACATTGATAGTTCGGGGATCGGCGAACTGGTGAGCGGGTTTACGGCGGTACGAGGGCGCTCGGGGGAACTGAAGCTTTTGCACCTGACGAAAAAGGTGAAGGACCTTTTGCAGCTCACGCGGTTGTATACGGTCTTTGAAGTGTATTCGGACGAAGCGACGGCGCTGAGCAGCTTTAAGTAACCCCCGCATTCCTCTAAGAAACCCTCACTCCGCACCACGCCGGCGTCGGAAGGCTCGCGCGAAGCGCCTTCCTGCGGGACAATCTCAAGCATGGCAAGCATCCGCGATCACGACTGGATCGCCGATCGCGCAAGAGCGCTGGGCTTCGATTTGTGCGCAGTGGTGCGCGCGGAGAAGTTCCCGGAGCTTGCGCGCATGCGGGAATGGCTGGAACGCGGCTATGCGGGAGAGATGAAGTACCTGGCCGATCCGCGCAGGAGCGATCCGCAAGCGGCGTTTCCGGGCGTGAAAAGCGTTATCGTGTGCGCGTTGAACTACAACACGGAAGCGCCGCGATCCACGGATGCCGCCGCGCGGGAACAAACCGGCGAGCCGCGGGGCTGGATTTCTCGCTACGCCTGGGGACGCGATTATCACGAAGTGTTGTGGGAAAAGCTGAATGCGCTGACGCAAGAAATGAAGCAGCGGGTTGCGGAGCCGTTCGCGGCGCGGGCCTACGCCGACACCGGACCGGTCTCGGAACGCGTACTGGCCAAGCACGCGGGACTGGGATGGATCGGCAAAAACACATTGCTGCTCAATCAGGAGATTGGCTCTTTCTTCTTTTTAGGCGTCATTTTGACAACGCTCGAAATGCAGCCGGGGATTGCCGCGGACGAAATGCCGCCACCGGATCTGTGCGGCACTTGCCGGCGCTGCATCGATGCCTGCCCGACGGAGGCGCTGATCGAGCCCTATGTGCTGGATGCGCGGCGGTGTATTTCGTATCTGACAATCGAGCTGCGCGGGAGTATTCCGGAAGAATTCCGGGAGCCGATGGGGCGGCATGTGTTTGGCTGCGATATTTGCCAGGATGTCTGCCCGTGGAACCGCAAAGCGCCCGTTTCGCAGCTGGAAGAATTTCGTCCCCGTGCATTCGCACTCCAACCGGGCCGGCAGCGTGCAGACACGGGCGACGCCGGGGAAGGCTCTCTCTTTTTGCCCAGGCTGGAGTGGCTGGCAGCGATGGGCGAGGAAGAATATCGTGAGGTGTTTCGAGCAAGCCCCGTCAAACGCGCCAAATGGCGCGGGCTCATCAGAAACGCTTGTATCGCCATCGGAAACTCCGGTGTTCCACGAGAAGCGGCCGCACATGCACAAATCTGTAAATTATTGGAGCATTTGACGGCATCAACCGAACCGGCCATCGCCGAATCTGCCCTTTGGGCGCTCTCGCGCATCCAATGAACGTTTACACGAGGCGCGAGTCTGCCGGCGAATCCACCACTGGTGGGCATTACCCTGGGGCAACGGTATCGCAGTATAATGCCCCGCGCAGTTCGACTAGCCCACCGCCTTGCAGGAGATCCACATGAACCGCCGCAAGTTCCTGGTAAACACCGGTATCGTCGGCGCGGGACTGCTCGGGGCAGGAAGCGCCGCTCCGAGTTTTTTGAGCGCCGGGACAGCAACGGATGCGCATTCAAATCTAAATCTGGAGGAAAAACCTGTGGCCTTTACCGTGCCCCCTTTGGGGTATTCCTTTGACGCACTGGAACCATACATCGACGCCAAGACGATGGAGATCCATCACGACAAGCATCATGGCGCTTATGTGACCAATTTGAACAAGGCGCTCGACGGCCATGCCGATCTGCAGGCCAAGTCGCTGGACGACCTGCTGAAAGGACTCGATGCCATTCCCGAGGCCATTCGGCCGGCAGTCCGCAATAACGCGGGCGGGCATTGGAACCATACGCTGTTCTGGACGCTGATGAAGAAGGGCGGTGGAGGCGAGCCGAAAGGCGACCTCGGCGCGGCGGTCACTTCGACGTTCGGAAGCTTCGCCGATTTCCAGGGCAAATTCTCCGCGGCCGGCCTCGGAAGGTTTGGTTCCGGCTGGGCATGGCTGCTGGTGAAAGATGGAAAACTGGTGATCGACTCGACGCCCAACCAGGACACGCCGTTTATGCTGGGCGGCAAGGCGGTGATCGGAATAGACGTCTGGGAGCACGCCTATTATTTGAAGTATCAAAACGTGCGCGCCGACTATATCAAGGCCTGGTGGAACGTGGTGGACTGGGACAAGGCCTCGGAATTGTACGCCGCGGCGAAGAAGTAAGCCGGGCACCGTTCCAAACACAAAAGCGAAACGGCCTGCCGCTCGTGCGAACGGCAGGCCGTTTTCTGTTTTCTGTCACTGGGAATGGGAATCAGGCCATGAGCGGTCGCCGCGCGAGCGGCACGACGGCGGCAGTGCGCTGCGGCGCTCCGTTGTAACCGCTGGCCGCTTGTGCGAACGAGCGCACCTCGCGGCTAGCCACGGGTGCAGGCATCAGCATGGATGCCCCAGTATGCCGGGAAGCTTCGCGCACCAGTTCCATCCGGCCACGCACGCGGAATTTTGCGAGCAGCGAGGAGACATGGAATTTCACCGTGCGCTCGGAAAGATTGAGAGCGGCGGCGATTTCCTTATTGGCCAGACTGCGAATGACGCCGCCGAGCACTTCTTCTTCGCGGCGGGTGAGTTTTACGGCGCTGCCGGCGGAGTGCCCCGCTTGCAGCAGTTTTTCGGCTTTCTCGGTGAGACCTTCCAGGTCGGTGTTCTCCGCCTGCACCATCACCACGTAGTCGCTTGGCGATTGCCCGCGCACCATGCAATGCATGGCCAGCAGCCCTGCGGCCTGGTCCACGGGAAAACGCCCGTCGGGTCCGGCTTCGACATGAAAATGCGAGACCCCGGTGGTTTTTTCATAGAAAAAGAACTGATCGCGGGTAAGCGACGGGCGGGGATTGTTCAGCTGGTGTGGTTGATCACTCCTGCGGATTACCTTCACGTGCATCCCTCCAATGCAGCCTCGCAAGGAACCGAAGCCCATGATTGATTTATGTATGTTCGCCCCAACGAGAGACGTAGTGCACTGCGCCAACCGGCGGTCAGGTAAGAAGCCGGGACAGAGGGCTGAAGACACGGAGTCAGTACCCTAACTACTGAATCGCCGGGACATCAGAAGGAGCTCCCCGCTAGTTTGCTCGCAGTCGTTACAACCCCGAACCGCTCCAGTACTGCAAATTTTCTGCCTTTCGGTACAAATTACAACCGGTTCTAGAATGTGCAACTTACGCCCAGGCCGGGGTTGCCTTACGACAGGGTTCCCTGTAGGAATTGCATGGCTTGCGAAATTTTTCCACGCCTTCCCGAAACCTTCATCGGCCAGGAACGCATTACCTTGAGGACCTTCTCAAAATGGGAACACTTGGGGAACGATCGGCTCGCTTCCGCTGAACGTAAATTTCCATTCAGGAGCAAGTTATGACCCAGAACGGATTACGCTTTTCCAAGCAAAGCATGAAAATTGCATTACGTGGCGGGCGAAAGGCGAAAGCCTGTGGAAAAGTTTCCGGATCGGGCTGTAACCCCTGGTTTTCCGTTAATAGGACACGATGCGCGTTTGTTCCGGGGCCAGCAGTTCGTACACCACACCCCGCCAGCGAACTTTGCGCGTGAGGAGCGAGGCAGCGAAGTTCACCAGGTACAGGAATGGGATAAAAACTCCGAGCACGATGTAGATCCACGCCTGGCCCATGATTTGCGCGCGCGCCGCGGGCAAGGCTTCGGTGACTCCCGTCAAACGCAAACCACCGCGAATGGCAGCCAGCAAGAGCGGCAGAAAGGTGAGAGTGGCGAGATGGAAGGCCGGGCGCCCGTCCAGGACATCTCCGAGAGTCAGAGCCACGCCAAGAAGGAAAGTGGCGCAGAAGAGCAGATGCGTGGCGGCCGCGGCTTGCCAGATTTTTTCCGCGTACACCCGCGTGATGAGGATCTGGCGGTTGGTGAATTCCAGCAGGCCGGTGAAGTCCGTCTCGACATAGGACAACGTGAGGCACTCCGGAAGAAACATGATGGTGCGGCCGGTGCGCTCCAGAGCGCGGGTCATGGAATAGTCGTCGCTGACGGAATTTTTCCACTCGTCGGAAACACCGATCTGGTCAAAGATGCTGCGGCGGATGGCTGTGCCGCCGCCCCAGCAAAAATTTCTCCCTTTCTCGCTGAGCATGGTGACGACGGGCGCGTTCCAGGCGGCCAGCAGAGCGGTTGCGAAATCGTTCTTGTTGGGGATGAACCAGCGCATCGTGGTGGTGGCGCCGATGCGGGCGTCGGCGAGCGGCGCGACGAGGCGATGCAGCCAGGACCTACCGGGCCGGCCGTCGGAATCCGCAAACACGAGCATCTCGAACTCCGGGGGCAGCTGCTCGATGGCGATGCGCAGATTGTTCACTTTTTCGCCGCAGGCTTCCGGCTTGTCCGCGATCACCACGTGCGCCTTGGGCCGGGATTGCGCAGCCACCCGCTTCACGATGTTATAAGCAGGATCGGAAGCGGAGGCCAGGATGAAAAAGATTTCGTAGCTCTGGTAATCGAACTCGGTCAGCGAAACGAGATTGCGTTCGAGGCCCGGCTCGACGCCCTTGCACGGGCACAGCACCGCCGTGCTCGGCGCGTAGAACCCCGGATCGCTGAACATGCGGCGGCGCACATAGCCGAGCCAGCGCAGCGCCTGCACAACCATATAGAGCCCCAGCAGGATCTGCACGATGGCCAGGAAATAAAAAAGTGTTTCCACGCGTATTCAGAGTAGCAGAGGCAGATGGCTCGCGCGCGACGGTGTGAACAGGTAGAATCGCACCGGTAAACGCCATCTCGAGGGAGGATGCGCACATGGGAAGAGTGGATGCGGCCATGGTGACTTCGGCGGTCGATCTGCCAGGTTACCGGATCGTCAGAAATTTCGGGATCGTGCGCGGCATCGTGGTGCGGTCGCGAAGCGTGATCGGGAATTTGGGAGCCGCGCTGCAAACGATTGTGGGCGGAAATATCACCATCCTGACGAATCTGTGCGAGAAGACGCGCGAGGATGCTTTCGAACTATTGTTGCAACACGCCTCCGAGCACGGTGCCAATGCGGTGATTGCCATGCGCTACGACGCCACGGAAGTGATGCAGGGAGTGACCGAAGTGCTGGCGTACGGGACGGCGGTGCAGGTCGAGCGCATTTCGTAAGCCCCGGCCATCGATTGACAAGCTCGCGGCGGGTCTCGGTTGGATGGTAGAATCCGCTCGCTCATGTTCTGTGCAACTTGCGGCGCAAAGATTTCGCCCACAGGCAAGTTTTGTTCTTCGTGTGGCAAGTCTGTGGACCCGAATGCGGATGCTACGATCGCAGGCGACGATCTGGGGATGGAGCAGGAGACGATTGCTCCACCAGCGTCGCCTTCCGGCAGGACACCTTCCGTTGCAACGTCTCCCCGCGGAGCACGCACTCCTTCCAACAGTCCAGGCTTCCTGACCAGTTCCGATCCCATCAGCGGCGGTCGTTTCGCGGCCGGCCAAATCATCGCCGAGCGCTATCGCGTGGTGGCGCTGGCCGGAAAAGGCGGGATGGGCGAGGTGTATCGAGCCGAAGACCTGAAGCTGGGCCAGGTCGTGGCCATCAAGTTTCTCCCGGAAACCCTGCTGCAGGATTCCTCGGCGCTGGCGCGCTTCCATTCCGAAGTGCGCATCGCGCGCCAGGTGTCGCATCCCAACGTCTGCCGGGTGTTCGATATCGGCGAGTCGGATGGGGCCCTGTTTTTGACCATGGAGTACGTTGACGGCGAGGACCTGGCGTCGGTGGTGCGGCGCATCGGAAGGCTGTCGCCGGACAAGGCTGTAGAAATAGCGCGGCAAATTTGCGCTGGCCTCGCTGCCGCGCACGAGCGCGGAGTGATTCACCGCGACCTGAAGCCCGCCAACGTGATGCTGGATGGCGCGGGCAAAATTCGTATCACGGATTTTGGGCTGGCCAGTATCGCAGCGAGCATTCAAGGTGCCGAGATTCGCGCCGGCACGCCTGCCTATATGGCGCCGGAGCAACTCTCGGGGAAAGAAGTCACGGCCAAAAGCGATATCTATTCGCTGGGGCTGATTCTTTACGAAATCTTGACGGGGAAGCGAGCCTTTGAAGCCGCGACTCTGCCGGAGTTGTTGAAGCTGCGAGAAGAGGGAGTGCTCACGCACCCTTCGAAGCTGGTTCGCGACCTTGACCCGCTGGTCGAGCGGGTGATTCTGCGGTGCTTGGAAAAAGATCCCGCGCAGCGTCCCAGTTCGGCGCTGCAAGTGGCGGCGGCGCTGCCGGGCGGCGATCCATTGGCGGCGGCGCTGGCCGCTGGGGAGACGCCTTCGCCCGAGATGGTGGCGGCTTCTGGCGCCACGGACGGAATGCGTCCGCGTGTCGCGCTCACCCTGCTCGCGGTGGTGGTTCTTGGACTCATTGCCTATCTATTCGCGGCGGATCGCTACAAGTTAACCAACTTGACGCCGCTCGAGAATCCTCCCGAGGTTCTCTCAACTCGCGCCCGAGAAATCATCAAGCAACTTGGCTTCACCACGCCTCCCGTGGACAGCGCGTTTGGGTTTTACACCGATGGCGGCTACCTGCAATACATTCGCATGCAGGATCATACCCAGGACCGCTGGAAAGTATTGGCCAGCGGACATCCCGCATCAGTGATCTTCTGGTACCGCCAGAGCCCGCGGGAACTGAGAGCCATGAAGTTTTTTTCTTCGGCCGGCGCGGGGACGGTCACTCCGGATGATCCCCCGCTGGACATCACCGGTGCAACATTGGTCCTGCTGGACATGCGCGGACGCTTGCTGCATTTCGAAACCGTTCCGCCACAGAAAGAAGCGCCGGTGCAGAATTCGCCCGCTCCCAACTGGAACGCTTTGTTTGCCGCCGCGGGCCTGGATCCGGCCACTCTTCGTAGCACCGAACCCGAGTGGACACCGCTGGCCTGGGCAGACGCACGCGCCGCATGGATAGGTTCCGTCCAGGGAAGCAAGCCCATCCCAGAACGCATTGAGGCGGCCGCCTATCGCGGCACCCCCGTCTATTTCGATCTGATCTACCCATGGACCACCGCCGATCGCGACACGCCTTATTCTCCAAGCACGCATGAAAAGATTGCGGTCCTCACGCTGGTAGCGTTGTTCCTGATTCTTCTTGTCGCCAGCACTGTGATCGTTCGCCGGAACCTGCGCCTCAATCGCGGGGACCTTCGTGGCGCGTCCCGGCTGGCAACCTTTGTGCAACTTGTTTTTTTGGGCATGTGGCTGCTGCGCGCTCACCATCTGGCGTCTCCGAATGAATTTGATATCGCGGTGCTCGCCCTGGCCTGGGCCTTTCTCATTTCCTCGCTGGCGCGTGTTCTTTACCTGGCACTTGAGCCTTTCGTGCGCCGCAAGGATCCGCACACCATCATCTCCTGGAGCAGACTCATCGCCGGAAACTTTCGCGATCCGCTGGTGGGCCGCGACCTCCTCATCGGCGTTACCTACGGGGTCTTGCTGAGCCTTTTTGAAAGCTCCGACAACTTTCTTCTTCCGCTCTTCGGCAAGCTTCCCCCGATGCCGGGAACTCCCGCATCCGAGGCCTTGCTCGGCGTCGGCCCGGCTCTCGGCGGAGTTCTCCATTACACCTGGATTTTCGTGGTCTACTCTTTGCTCATTTTCTTTTTGCTGTTCCTGGTGCGTTTGGCGGTCCGCAAGGATTGGATCGCCGCGATTGTGATTGTGGTTCTTGGGGCGGCGACGAATTCCGGCGGTGACTCCGCCATCGTCACCTTTGTGTTTGCGGCCTTCATCTGGCTATCCATCTATTTAATCCTCCGGCGGTTCGGCCTGCTCACGCTCATCGTCGGTTTTGTGGTCCAGAATGTGCTCGTCGTCTTTCCGCTCACCTCTCACCTGTCGCGCTGGTACGCGGCTCCCGCGCTCGCCGGAATTTTCGCCATCCTCGCGCTGACGCTTTACGGTTTCCGCGCCGCTTTGGCCGGCCAGCCGCTATTCTCCGCAGACGTTCTGGACAAGTAGAAGCACTTCCACGTTGCTTCGGGAAGACAGCGCAGGATGGTAGAATCCCGTCTCTCATGTTCTGTTCCTCCTGCGGTGCACAGGTATCGGGCAGCGGCCGTTTCTGTTCTTCGTGTGGAACTCCGCTTCAGCTAGATTCGGCGGCCACGATCGTTGGGCCAAATGTCGAGGACGGAGCGGAAACGATCGCGCCGGCCCCGCCGACGCCTCGTAGAACGCCCTCCCATCCGCCGCCCACGCAGCGCGCGCAGAAAACTCCTTCCGGCGGCGGATTCCTCACCAGCTCCGATCCCATCGGCGGCGGGCGATTCACGCCCGGTCTCATCCTCGCGGAACGCTACCGCATCGTGGCGCTCCTTGGCCGTGGCGGCATGGGAGAAGTCTATCGCGCGGAAGATTTGAAGCTGAGCCAGGTGGTGGCCATCAAACTCCTGCCGGAAAGTTTGTCGCAGGATGAATCCGCTCTCGCGCGGTTTCATGCCGAAGTGCGCATCGCGCGCCAGGTTTCGCACGCCAACGTTTGCCGGGTCTTCGACATCGGCGATGTCGATGGAATTCCGTTTCTGACCATGGAGTATGTGGACGGCGAAGATCTCGCTTCGCTGACGCGCCGGATCGGGCGGCTTTCGCCTGACAAGGCCACGGAGATCGCCAGGCAGATTTGCGCGGGGTTGGCGGCGGCTCACGAGCGCGGCGTCGTTCACCGCGATTTGAAGCCGGCCAACGTGATGCTCGATGGCGCGGGAAAAGTTCGCCTCACGGATTTTGGCCTGGCGGCCATCGCGGCAAATATTCAGGGGGCGGAAGTCCGCGCGGGGACACCAGCTTACATGGCGCCGGAACAGCTCGCCGGCAAAGAAGTCACCATCAAGAGCGATCTTTATTCCCTGGGACTCGTGCTCTATGAAATCTTGACTGGGAAGCGCGCGTTTGAAGCGGCCACCCTGCCGGAACTGTTGAAGCTGCGCGAGGAAGGCGCGCTGACTAATCCGTCCACGCTGGTGAAGGATTTGGATCCACTTCTAGAACGCGTGATTTTGCGCTGTCTGGCGATGGATCCCGCGCAACGCCCGGTTTCCGCGCTGCAAGTCGCGGCGGCTCTGCCCGGCGGTGATCCGCTGGCCGCGGCGCTGGCCGCGGGAGAAACGCCGTCGCCGGAAATGGTTGCGGCTTCCGGCACCACCGAAGGCATGCGCCCGCTCTTCGCGTTGCTCTGCCTGCTCGGCGTGATTTTCGGACTAGGGATGCTGCTGGTCGTTGGTAAGCGCTCCAAAATGATTTCCCTCTTGCCCTTCAAGGACTCGCCGGAGGTGCTGGCTGTTCGCGCACGCGAAATCGTTCAGGGCCTCGGCTACACCGACGCGCCCATGGACACCGGGTACGGATTCCAGCTCGACAGCGATTATCTCCACGACCTAGAAGCCAAGGATAAATCGACGTCCCGCTGGGAGGTCTTGCGGAACGACGAACCTGCAGCGGTGAATTTTTGGTACCGGCAAAGCCCGCGGCTTCTGCGTCCCTTCGAGCCCTCGGAGAATTTGCTTTGGGGGCTCAT
>Ga0209447_10000509_pt1 | contig 10744 bp, 12 predicted proteins | sample BogFormECP04_OM3_FD_188243 | JGI IMG/M metagenome (GOLD analysis project Ga0209447, IMG submission 188243) | Bog forest soil microbial communities from Calvert Island, British Columbia, Canada - ECP04_OM3 (SPAdes) (version 2) | ecosystem: Environmental > Aquatic > Freshwater > Wetlands > Bog ... | reverse complement strand
AAGTGGGATCCCCTGATGCCTAATCCTGAGGATTACGAGATGGAGGTTGTTGTTCTCCGTCCAGGCCTGGTCTTGTGAGTTGCTTTTCATACGATTTCTCACATTTTTCAAAGTTGAGATTGTCAGTTACATGATGCCTGGCACCCGCCACTATGTTATAACCCTCCAACATGCAATAACGTGGGGTCGTCATTTTATCACCGCTGCAACCGTTTCCCGAACAGTCATCGGGATCGTTCATACGTTTATCTTGGATTTGGGCTTGACAAACGTCCTTCAGACCAATACTCGAACGCTCATCCGGCGAATAATGATCATGTGGACCGATGCGCTTTGTTCTGATGAGAGCAACCCAGGTGCGATCGGTACCATCTGTGGTAGTTATCCTTTGCTAACGATCCATTGCCCCAATGTTCCAAATTAGTGGTGCACCCCCACACGCCCAACGTTTCGACTCCTGAAGGTTTCCTGGACTTTATTGCGGTCGGCACTCTTCTTCAGATGGGGTATCTGTTGAATCGGAAGTATTACAAAAACGATTTCACCCAGGAGGAGGCGGACGAAGATGCAGCGTCCAGATTGGCATTTTTGAAATACATGGCCAAATTTGGCGATGGCTACGGGATCTCAATCCAAGGAACACCTGTTCCGATTATGGCCCTCGTCGATTACGCACTCGTCATCTTTGCAGCTGGGGCGGTGAGATTGAAGGCCAGGGTTCACAAGGGAGTTCCGAATGTCGAGGGTTGTAGTTTTCTGCGGTTTCGAAAAGCAGTGGAGAGTTTCATGGAGCAGCAGTTTGCTGGGATGACGGCCTACTATCAGACCGTGCTTCGCAAGGATATTCCCTTCTTGTGGACCCATCCAGATATTGAAATTGCCGCTCGAGACACGATTGGACTTCGAAAGACTGCCAAAACCCATGAAGATGCTGCATTTCTACGGAGTGTGATGTTTGATGGGCCTGATATTGATGAGGATGAGTATTGGGATTCGGCGGAAGGTACATTCTATTCCACTTTAATATTCACCGGCTGTAGCTCATTTTTTTGGCATGCAGATGATGAAGAAGAGGATTCCGCTGAACCAAATAGAGAGGAATTTTCCACAAAGAAATTGCCAGAGGGTATGTTCCATTCTGACGGTAATATTTCTTGGCCGTAATTCATTGTTTCTTCAGTAGATGGTGATGATAATGCGGAGGATTTGAATGATTCTGATGAAGAGCAACCTTCCTCAAAGCGATTGGCGGATGGTAAGTTTTATTAGCACGTATTACTTCCACACTGTAACTCATTTTTTCTCTGGCAGATCATGACCTTGAGGTTGTTGCAGACCGAGTAAAACGACACCGTCATAGATGAATGTTCAGCATAGCAGTGTGGTGTGGGGTGTATGTTTCCCAAACCATAACGGTTTCTGATTTTTAAACTTGATTGAAATGGCTTTAGTTTGTAATTAGGTAATAAATCTGACATTCTACTGTTTTCGGGGAATTAAATACATTCTAAATGGTAAGGATTTCTGCAAGATTTAGAAGATCTAAACTACTTCCAAAGTAAATCCATTTCGACTTTCCAAAATAATTACTAATTTCAAACATTTCAATTTATTTCTGGAAATCTAAAAGGTAAAAATTTCGAACATAATTTCAATATTACTAACGTTGTTCGAAACTTTTAACTGCGCGGAATAACTTTTAGACGGTTTAAAATTAGCTGCTTCCCAGGAGTGAGTATTCAATCGAGCGATGTCACGTGCGCAGAGTGTCGGCACATCCGTGCACTTGAGAATTCCGCCTTGACCTTCAAAAAACAAACACAAAAACATGCAATCCAATTTATTTATTTTTACTTTTGCAAGAAAGTCAAATCGGTTAACATCATCCACCCAGCCTCAACCCGACCAAATCTCTCCATAACCACCTTTTTGTTGAAAAAAGCATAACAAATTCTGTCCCCCCAACCCCAAGCAGGTACACTGTGCCTAAGAGCGTTAGCACAGAATGCCACTGCTGTACCTGGGTTGTACATCAGCTGTACTCCAAGCTCTGGGAAGTCAAGTGTGGTGTAGGAATGGTTCCCCAAGGTTAGAAGGAAATCATACCACCCAGGTTCTCCTCCGCAATCTCGGTGTTCTTTGGTGGTTCGATTAATGATGACTGAGACTGCAGTGTAGACTGATTCCCACTCTGAAGCCAAGTCCTTTGTCAAGGCGCCTTTTCTAAGTTCGTCTCGAACTGCCATGGAGCTGGAAAAAAGCTGGGGGTGGATGAGTTCCATAGCCTTGTTGATGAGATTCACTGCAGGAGCAGAGTCCCTCATCCACATCTGAGCCTGGTTAATTCGAAGGCTGCAAGAGGGTTTGAGCGGATATTTGAGAGCCTGTGGAATGAAATAATAAGTTAAATCAGTTGAACGCAAAGAAAAATTGCAATGGGAGTCATACAGTGTGGGCCTGTGCAAGCCAGCCTGCCGAGTAGTTCTCCACCCCAGCCGAAAGAATTTGGGAAGACATTGAATCAATGAAGTATCTGGAGTCTACTCTCCAACTAAAATCAAGCAATCCTTCTGCTGTCTTGACATTCTTCTTGATAATAGATTCAAGGTGTGAGGCTGCCTTGATCAACTCTCTCTATAGAGCCCTTTTAATCAGAGCCAACTACTCATATGGATGACCATTCACCTGTCGAGGGGGAAGCAAGAGATGGGGCAGATACCACAGAAGAATACGCCCACAGCAGTCTACTACGATGGCTGGCTTGTCTAACAGCCCTATATCTAGGGGAGGAAATTTCTGGGGGGACTTATTAGTCGCTGCTGCAAATTCTGCAGCATCCCAAGAAAGGTGATCTATGATTCTGTTGGTGTTCAGTGCATTTTAGAACTGCGTCAGACACTTACATATGTTCTCCGCCGCCAGCCTGATAACTTTGCGAAGCTTTCTCATGTCCTCTGCTTCGGGAGTGCGCATCCTAGGGCGAGCCTGTTTTTTAGGTGAGTTGGACTTCGACATAACGAAGGCGACGCAATCCTGCGATCTATTTGAATTGGCAACGCGGTCATGTGATCTATTGAGTTGGCAACGCGGTCATGTGATCTATTCGGACCTACTTGAATCTGCATAAGTAGCGTAAAGCAGCGCTAAATACCTCAAAGTAGCACCAAATGTCAGAAGGTAAATTTGAGTTTTGCTGATGATCCTTGGTAAACGCAAAGATTACCAAGTCAAAGGCCTTCAGTGGATGGTCAGTCTCTGCAACAGCCGTCTTAATGGTATTCTGGCGGGCAAATTTGCTAAATGGGCCCCCAGTGACCGCATGATTGCCTACAAAGGGAACCCATGCCCTTTGCGGCTGCCTACCTGGGCCCATAAGGGCCGTAACCTATTGTAGAAAGTCAGTAAGGTGAAAACGGCTGTATTTAGTATTTAGTACAAGAGCAACCTATCGTAGATGTGTAAATCTACAACGATGATGGATCATAGGAATGGTGTGAAAGAAGTATAAACGGGAATTATTATTCTCAGTCCGTACAGTGAAGAAGATGGGAGTAGAATGAACATATGTATGGAAGTAAACAAGCGAAAGGGGGGCGGGGTAAAATGAAAATAAAAAATGCAAGTAATACAAGCGGCAGTGAGGAATTCCGGCAAAAAAAGAAACCTGCAAACTCGGAGTCCATTCCAGATATAGCTCAACGCATGGCCCGAGAACGCTCCTCCTTATCTTTCTCAGATGCCTTTATTAGACGCTTTTTCTCAAGGGGGAGCACTTTTAATGCTTTCCAATCTTCCTCATCGAACATCTCCTTCAAGTCATCTCCAGGCATAAATCCCAAGCCCACCAGTATGTCCTGATCCGATTGACACAGTTGATATTTGGCACACCACCGGGCGACAGTTGGCTGAAGTGGAGGCATTTGAGGTGGGGTTGGCTGCCTCTGAGTGGCTGCGATGCGATCCCAAGCCCAAACAACTAAATGGACGAGATTGATCCATCCATTGGTTTGGAGACAAAGCCAGATCCCAAAATCTTGCAGCGTAGACTCCGCAGTCAGCCTTCCGGGCGCATCGCTCAGCAGGTGTTGCAAATATGCTTGTCGTTCTTCAGGAATGTGCCACACCGCAAATGCAAGAAAACGCAAAAATTCATTGTTTGGACAGGCGACACCGCCTCCTAGCATATCGTGCAGGTCAGGAAGCTATATAAATGGCCATCAGGGATGTTTGAGATTGACGAAATGAAATTTACCTGTGGCATACCGCAGTGATAGCAGTGTTTAGTCGGAAACCTGAAGGAGGATCTCCAATCTTTGAATACGCTGTTTGAATAACTCCACCCCCTTGACAGCCCCATGCAATTCAGTGCGGAGTGGTCGGCATCAAGTCCACCAAGCAGACAAGCAGTACACTTGTTGCGCAGCGCCTCTTGGATTTCACGGAGCTGCTGTTTCATGTCTGCCTTTTCGATGTTCTGCAAGGAGCGTTCCACAGCGGCACGGTTACCTTCCCGCTGTGCTCGGAGTGATGAAATTTCTACAGGCATACTAACGATGTTGTTCAGCACCGACGCGGCAGCTGGCAGCGTACTTGGTCCCGAGAACTCAAACTCAAAAATTAATATCTTGAGTACATTTATGCAGATTAAGGTGGTCCTAAAATTCACCTGAACGCCAGCAGAGCATCCTAGACCATCACCCCCGCTGCTGCTACTTCTTTTCCGCTTCAGCAGAGCTTCCCTAGTACTAAATTTGGGCTGAAAATTGTAACTATTGAGCCACCAGCAGGAGATGCAATGGATAGAAGCGGGCACACCTTTTCAAGTTGACAGAAATTAAAGGAGCACCAGCTACAGAGCGCAACAATTACAAGCTGAATGCAAGACCGTCCACAGCCATCAAAGAATTCACCAGGAATGAGACGGAGGCACTGGTCAGTGCGTAGCCATGCCTGCTGCTCCTTAACCCCAATGTCACTTTCTTCTGCTTTAAGCTTGGGTGCAAACTTGTCCATGTTCCAAAACACAATTGCCTCTGCCTCTTTACCATCTCGCCCTACTCGGCCACTCTCTTGGCTGTGGTCAATATGGTTTCTTGGGGATCCATAATGGAATACCAAGCGCACGTTGCAGTCGACACCAGCACCAAAAGCATTGGTCGCAATGAGAACAGGTGACCCAGAATTGCCCTCCCACAGTTGTAGCGCATTCCGCCTTGCAGATTCATCTAGTTTTCCATGATAGTAGCCACATCCTAGAAGGGCTGCAAGATCCTCTGCATCGTCACGGCTCTGAGTGAACCCCAAGATGCGCTCGTGGGGTTTGAGAGCATCTGCTTTCATCTTGATGAAGGGAACAACGCTGAGCACAGCGCCGCCCTGAGTGGTGAAGTCAAATTTGCTACCATCGGTTTTCCATGGCGTCAGGAGTGGCAGCCTAGTGTACACAACATTTTCTCTCACAGTGGAAGCACGTATGAGCTGTGTGGAAGACGGAGTCAGGTGGAGCCTTTTGCATAGCTCTAGGATGTGTGAGGGAGGAAGGGTTGCGCTCAGCCCAACAATAGGTACCGAAATCTCCCGGAGTTGCTTTAAAAACTTGAAGGCTGGTCTATAATGCTGAGATGTAAGGACGAAGTGTATCTCATCAACTACAATGCGTGCAAGTTCCTTTCGTTTCGCCTTCAGTGAAAGGTAATCCAAAAACTTTTGATCTGCACAGCGGTCCACTGTGACCAAAAGACATCGCATGCTGCTTGCAGGCTCCGACCAGTCAGGAAGCCACACAGAATGGGAGATCTTCTTTTCCGTCAGTCTCTGAATCAAATCTGCTAGTAGCGCATTGAGGGGCACAACCACCACAGTTATCATTCTTCCTTTCACCTCCTCCTGATTCAACGCAGCAGCCATGAATAGCAGTGACTTGCCTCCTCCAGTTGGCAGAACGACCAGAAGATCCTTTTTCCGTTTAGCTGAGAGCTCAACAGCCACAGCTTGGGCTTTTGAGTGAAATGAGGCGTTGCACCCATACAGTGCTTGGAGCTCCTGATATCTAGCTGGACTCAAAACGACCTCCTCTACCCTGATGAGCTCTATCCCATGCTCTGTGAGGGGCTGCTGGATGCTTGGAGTGGGTTTGTGAATAGGAGTGATGGGAGTGATGGCAGCGTAGCCATCTGCAATGTTGGTTTGCATCAACGGGCCAAGGCGGACCGCAATGTCCAGAGCTAGTGCCGGAGCAAGCTTCATTACCAGCCTAGCGATATCCTCTAAGGTGGCGTTTGATACTCCAGAAATGGCTGTAGCTTGGCCTGGTCCTGGTCGGAACGAAGACAGAGAATCAGCAGGGAGCGCCTTCAGCCCAGGGGGTTGTACATTCAACGGATCAGAGATGAGGGTATGCTGCATCCTGCTCAGCCTGCTGAAGTTATGTAGACGTTCTTCTGGGAAATTCTGTATGCTGGCCGCATCAATGGCATACTTCATGGCCACATCATCGCTATGCCCACTCTGTTCATTAAACACCTCGTCTGCCAATCCATACCTGTCCACCATCCCACGAAAGTGCTTCTTCACAATTCCAATCATGAAATGGCGCGTATCTGCTAACCCCAAGGGATTCCCAAGCCCTCCTTCTGCGACTGGTTTCCCAGAAACTGAACTAAGAATGCTGCTAAGATCATCAGAGTCCCACTCGCGGTTCATGCTAGTGAATACAAGGGTATGTAAGCGGCGTGCTGTGGTGGTTGTTGATTGTGGTTTTATGGCGTCTGCGACAATCACAAGCGTCGGAACGACAAAGACCGCCCATGTAATCATCAGCTTCCCCACCCTTGGCTCCAAAGCTCGTGATATGAGGCGCTGGGTCCCCATGTTGGTTTGAGTCTTGTTGTAGAGGGTGACAAAGTTAAGCAAGTTGTCAAACCAGTAGCAGTTCCTGGGGTGAAGGTGCGTGTTAATCCAGGAAAGAATACAAAGCTCCGTCCCTCTTGCTGGCTGTCCAGCACCGTAGTGGCATAGTGGAAAAAGCTGGGTCAGGCACCTCTCTGCTATCTTCATCCAAGTTCGCAGCCCAGCTACATTCCAGAGGATGCCACTAGGGTTAGCGTGAGCCTGGTAGGCAAATTGATTTCCTGAAATTGCGTAATCTGTCATGGCATGGATTAGAAATTGTTGTTGTTTGAAAAAGGTGTTTCTCGAGTCGTTCAGAAAGGAGTAGCCAGGAGTTGTATCACTGAGGTCATCATGAATTCTGTCAGGGAATATGTCGGGCAAGTCCAGCCCTAAAAGCACTTCATCAAAAAGCAGGGAGGTGGCATTAGCCAACTGAGCGTTGAACATTGATCGAAAGGCCGCCATTGAGAACGAGTGCCCCTTGAACATCACCTCTTGGTCACCGTCGTCCTGCCACATCATTCTGGGCATACTAACAGAGTTTCGGGAAAGAAACGTCACATAGTGGGATATTTCGCAAAGGTAGCTAAAGTTGGTGAATTCGTCTTCACAAAGAAACTTCTGAATGCCCATCACTGTCCTAAAATAGTCGGTCAGCCATGAGAGCAACCTGGGCTGTAGCTGTACCACACTTACTTTAGGATGGGGCTGTCTCCTTCGACTGACACTTCTTCAACTTCGCTCTGCCAATCCACGCCTTCCACCCCCAACCTAATGTCCCTCAACCTCAAAACTATCTCATGAAATCCTGCTGCACGCATTGGCCACTTAAATTCCGTAATTATGCGTGATATATCTTCAGGGCGCTTTATCATCCCAGATAAATTTGTGTTTTTGAATATCAAGAACAGGGCAAACGAGCTCGGTGTGGTTTCAAAGGGGTTGGCTCGCTGTCTACAAAGAGTGACCATCAGCAGCCGATGGATGGCAGAGACGGCAGCGTTATCGCCATCTGTGCTCTTTAGGGCTTGGATTAAAGCAGCTGCTGCTTCGGAATCTGGCAGTTCAAGCTTCAAAGGTTCTTCAAGGCGAACGCGGCCCAGCTCTACCCTTAAAAGGAATGCGAGATAGGAAAGCATAAGTGCAGTATAGCGACTTGTAGTTTTCTCTCTCATGGGTACCCTAAAGGGCTGGTTGCTTATGGGACTTGGGAATTATAGGGGACATGAGGAACGGTGGAAGGTGATCAAAGAATTCACTCACAACTTTGCAGTGTTGACAAAGCGCAGCACAGTGGTCCAATTTTCTCCCCCACCAATCTCATCGACAATCCCATCATAGTAACTAGAAACCCCTTCAGTGAGACCTCTAAGCTCAATTTCATCAGCCCTGGGTACAGAGCTCCACTCGCTTGGGCATCTGGGTTCCAAATTAGCAACAACCGTATGCCACTTGTACTTTGCAAGAAAGGGGGAGAGGTGGGCTGCATCCAGCACTGCCGAAGAGTCGATTTTGGATATTATGTGGAGATACCTTGCCTCTGTCATCTCATCCAAACTGGGGGGCGCTGTCCCTGTTGTTGCTTGGGGCAGCTGAGGCAGGGTGACAGGATAGTACCTGCTGTTTGAGTCAAAGACAGCCTGGATAGTGCATGTAGATGGGGCGTTGTCCCTGATGCTAAGAGAGTGGGTCTTGATGTGTGCGCCCATTGTCTTCCTAGATTGGCGGCAGTGGTCGCAGCCTTGCTGGGGGCATTTGAGACCATCCATAAGGAAGGGAATGCCAGGCACTGCAGGAAAAGGCAACGGCAAATCCTGCAACTCGTCCCCATCAAGAACATGCAAATCCTTTATGAGCTGGTTGACCAGAGTCTCTGACACAGGACCATCATCTGCGTGTGCGCCCTTGCGATGACGCCTAAGGGACCTGGGCTGCACCGCAATACCGCATGGAACGCAGATAAGAATCCTAAGAGGGGTATACAGTACGCAGTTGAGTGTATTGAGAGAGGAAGCCGTCAAGATGTCCCTGCTTTTGTACGGAATGGGTAGACTCAGAAACTGCAGTGGGGCAGGAATAGGTAGCTCAGCGGGGAGAGCCCTGACAGGTATGGTGGGAAGAGGTGGAGGGTGGAGGGGGGTGGGAGGTGAAGCTGATGGCTGTGGAAGTGGGGAAAAGACTGCTTTCTGCTTCCCTTTGTCAGCAGCCGAATACATGGGCCTTGAATCCTCAGAGTCGCTTGGTGTGAGCGCTCTTGGGTGGGGGATGGGTTTTGGAGTGGTCGGAGGTGTGGCTTTGTATGGTGAATAAAATGCTCCCATATCCACATCATTCAAGTCGTCAGTAGGGTGAGTGCGTTTTGGTGTTGTTGGAGGTGTTGGTTGGTACGGAGAAAAAAATGCATCCATATCTATGTCATCTAAATTTGCAGGCCCCAAGTCTATTGGGAGCGGATCTGTACAGTCTGCCATGAGCGAATCCACTGCCGCCTTGGTCCCAGCCGGGGAGGGGTCATCGGAGGCATCCATGGTGTCATCTTCATTTTGAGCTCTGCTGAGATGCTCCTCCAGCTTTGCTGCATGGGAGGTGTCGGTAAGGGGAACGCGTCTGGAGTGGTTATACATCTGCTGGTATTTTTCAAACTGCTTGTCGCATCCAGGACAGAAAAACCGGTTGTTTGTTGGGTCACGGACTACAACGACTGAGGTATCTGGCTTGGAAAGAAATTTGAGCGAAATGCTTGCAGAGTGAAGCTGTTTGGTGTGATCTCGTAGCTCATAGGCAAGATTGAAGGTTGAGCTACACTGAGTGCAAGAGGCCATGGGCAGGGGGTGGTAGCTGCAAACCAGGACGCCTGGGAGTAAATGGGTGAATGGTGTGCTTGCCAGCGATTGCCCTGCAGGGATAAAACTCCAGAAGCCGCCCTTTCCGGGCAATGCGCAGTAGAAGAGACAATGCTTTGTGCAGGGTGTAGGGGCGTGGTGGTTCAATCGCTGCACTGCTGCGGCTATAGCTTAGCCGATGTAGGTGTTTCATAATGATGCAAACTCTCGATGATTCCATGCCCCACGAGGCGCAGCATGACCCCACAAGGCGTAGTTGTAACATGTAATAGCATTGAAGGGATAGCATACTGGTAACATTGAAAGGATAGGTAGTAACATCGAAGGGGTAGTGCGGTAGTATTAAAGGCAGAGCAGGGCTGGAGTGGTGTGCTTGGGCCGCAGCTTGTGACCAAATGGAGGAGATATATTCACAAGGTGTGAGGGTTCTGAGGAATGGGTGCAGGGTTGTCGTGCTAAACAGGGCATAGAATCAGGGGCAAACAAAAATCAATTAAATCAACCAAAATACTAACGATAAACCCCTAGTAATTCCTCACAGCTGCTTGGCTTCCACTGGACATCAGACCTAGAGGGCCTCAGCCTCGCAGCATGCTCCAAAATAGATGGACGCGGAGTCTACATCCAGCAGCTGGCTGACGCGGAGTCTAAGCCAGAGACCGACGCGAAGTCTAGGTTTAAAGCCACTGCCGACGCAAAGTCTAGGCGGTGGCCCATGGCTATAATAGTTAGGTTGCCAGGATGGCTGTGATGAGAGGCGGTTCCCAGTCAGAGTTGGTATGCTGGGGGCAGGAATGAAGATGAATGTTGAAGGGAGGTGTGGAGCCTGGAAGTGCTTGTGTTGAGAGGGCGTTGATGAGGTGGAGGGCGGGAACGGAGGTGAGGGTTGGTGGCGAATGGTGGGAGACAAGAGCACAATCGACGACAAACGGTAAGCAGTATCTGCTTTGACTAGGTCTGGGCTGACAAAGAACAGCTATTCAAAACACGGATGGGCATCTGTGGGGAAC
>Ga0209447_10000506_pt1 | contig 10750 bp, 8 predicted proteins | sample BogFormECP04_OM3_FD_188243 | JGI IMG/M metagenome (GOLD analysis project Ga0209447, IMG submission 188243) | Bog forest soil microbial communities from Calvert Island, British Columbia, Canada - ECP04_OM3 (SPAdes) (version 2) | ecosystem: Environmental > Aquatic > Freshwater > Wetlands > Bog ... | reverse complement strand
AGACAATCTGCGCGGCTTCGGGATCGTTATAGATGTTAGCTTCGGCGGCTGCGTTCACGTTGCCGCCGGAAATCGAGCCGCCCATGATCACCACTTCCTTCACCAGCGGAACGATCGAAGGATCTTTCAGCAGCGCCAGAGCGATGTTGGTGAGCGGGCCGACGGGGACCAGAGTGATCTCGTGCGGATTGTCGTGGATCATTTGAATGATCAGGTCGGGGCCGAAGCGCGGGTCGGCTTTGCATTTGCTGGCGGGCAAGTCCACGTTGGCGAGACCGTTCGCGCCGTGCCAGAGTTCGGCGGTGATGAGTTTTTGAAACAGCGGATGTTGGGCGCCGCCGGCGATAGCGATGTCGCAGCGATTGGCGAGCGACGCCAGTTTCAGTGCGTTTTCCAGGCCTTGCTGCGCGGTCACATTGCCGGGGACGACGGTGAGAGCGCGCACATCCAGCTCCGGCGAATTCAGCGCGAGGAGGATGGCGAGCGCGTCGTCGGTGCCGGGGTCGGTATCGATAATTACTTTTTTGGGAGCTGCCGGCGGCGTGGCGTTTTTCGCTGCGCGCGCGGTTTCGTTCGCGCTGGTTACGGGAGCGCCGGCGAAAGCGACCACCGCGAGGACCAGAGCGATGAACGCAGCGAACCGCGCGCGGCGCGGCGGGGCGATGCGCGCAGGAATGTTCATTCGCGTGACGGATTCTCGCGTGCCTTTACGAGCAGCACGAGAGCCGCGCGAATATTCTGCGCCACAATAGTTCACGAACTGCGGAGTAATTATGGAAATCACTTCCGGACAGGGCCCCCCAGCCCACAGAATGGAAGCAGGCTATCCTTGGGTACGCGCAGAGTCAACACGAAACTGAGCGCGAGCGAAAGTTTTCCACAGAAAGCGAATGCGTTCCATAAAAGAACAGAGCAGTATGAATTTTGGGAAAAGTGTTGCGGGAATGTGACTCAGCGGCTGGCGCGTTGCTATCGGGTGGAGAGATCGAGCGTCAAAGCGGGTAGATGAGGTCGAAACGGGACAGGGCGTGGTGTGGAGATTGGGTGTGCTGTTAGAATCTGTCCGGCAATGAGACAGCCACGTATGATTTTTCGCGGGCCCCTGCTTATTTCTATTTCCATCCTTATTATGGGTACCGCGGACGTGTCCGGCGCTTTGCTGGGGCCGTCGGCGCGGGCGGCGTATCGCAGATTGATTGACGCGCGGGTGCGGCAGGCAGCGCCTCACGTGTCGCATGGTGAATCCGCGGTCGCAGCAGGACAAGACGAGGCGGTGAGACTGCGGCATCGCAGCGAGATCACCAATCCTTATCACGTGGAATTTCGCGACGTGACCAGCGCAGCGGGAATTCATTTTCACCACGAACGCGCTTCGTCGCCGCAGCGGCTGTACCCGGAAACGATGGGCGCGGGCGTCGGGTGGATTGATTACAACCAGGACGGATATCTGGATGCGATTTTCGTGAACAGCGGTTACACACCTTATTATCACCCGCTGCTCCCGCCGCAGCCGGCGCTGTATCGCAATAATCGCGACGGAACTTTTACGGACGTGACGGAGCAAAGCAAGATCCACAGCGACGGGACATTTTCTTTCGGCGTCGCGGTGGGCGATTACGATAACGACGGGTTTCCGGACATATATATGACCGGTTACCGGCATTCGGTGCTGTGGCACAACAACGGCGATGGGACTTTCACGGATGTGACCGCCAAGGCCGGAGTGGGCGACGACGGGAATTGGGGCACGGCGGCAGGGTGGTTTGATTACGATCACGACGGCAAGCTGGATCTGCTGGTGACGAATTACGTGCAGTACGACGTGGACCATCCGGTGCTGTGCGGCGATATACGTCCGGGATTCACGGGCATTCCGCAGACCAGCGCGTATTGCCATCCGGACAGCTTTCACGGCAGTTCGGCGAAGCTGTATCACAACAATGGCGACGGAACGTTCACGGACGTCACCGAAAAAGCGGGTTTGCTGAACACGGATGGCAAGAGCCTGGGAGTGGTGCTGGCCGATCTGAACGGGGATGGCTGGACGGACATTTTTATCGCGAACGACACGCAGCGGAATTTTGTGTACTTGAATAATGGCGACGGCACGTTTCGCGACGCGACTTATAAATCGGGCGCGGGATTCAGCGAGGATGGGCGCCCGGAAGCGGGCATGAGCGCGGACGCCGCGGACGTGATGAACAATGGGCTGATGTATCTCTTTGTGAGCCATCTGGATTTCGAGTTGAACCGCATGTATCGGAATAATGGGGATGGGACTTTTACGGATTACACGATTGCTTCGGGGATCGGGCAGACCAATATATTAAGGAGCGCTTTTGGGGCGCGATTTTTCGATTTTGATAATGATGGTTGGCGGGATTTGCTGGTGATCAACGGGCATATTCTGGACAACATTCCGCTGTATCACCCCGAGGTTGCGTACGAAGAAGAGAAGGTGCTGTACCGTAACCGCGGCGACGGGAATTTCGTGGACGCCACGCGAACCGAAGGCGCAGATTTTCGCAAGCCGCGGGTGGGGCGCGGACTGGCGGTGGGAGATTACGACAACGACGGGTGGCAGGATTTTCTGGTGAGCAACAACGGAGAGGATGCGCAGCTTTTCCGCAATGAGGGCAGCAGTTCTCCCGCGGCGCAGGGAAATCACTGGATCGCGGTGCGGTTGATCGGCGTGAAATCGAATCGCGATGGGATTGGGGCTACGTTGAAATTGACCGCGGGGGATTTCAAGAGCTACGACCAGGCGAAGGGTGGCATGAGCTATTGCTCGGCGCAGGACCCGCGGATTTATTTTGGATTGGGGAAGCATGAGATGGTGGATTCGATCGTGATTCACTGGCCGAGCGGGTACGTGCAGGAGCTGAAGGATATTCCGGCGGATGTAATTGTCACCGTGACGGAAGGTGTGGACGCGAAGGCCGCGAAGTACAGGACCCCGCCGCAGAGATAGCTTTTTCAAGCGTTGCAATCAAGTATTTAAGTTCGCGGGATTGGTGTGTTCGTTCAGGTTGGTGCCACGAACCCGGTGGCGATGATGTCGGCGCCGCGGCGTTGCAGGATTAGTTGCGGTAGGGGCTTGGGCGGAGGGCCGTCGAGGACTGCGCCGTTGGTGGCGGAGAATATTCCGCCGTGGCAGGGGCAGGTGAAGATGTTGGACTCGGGGCGATAGAAGACGGGGCAGGTGTGGTGGGTGCAGAGGCGGCTGAAGGCGAGGTAGGTGTCTTCGGCGGGGCGGAGCAGGAAGCAGGGGCGGTCGTCGGCCGGATAGGTGAAAATTTTGGAGCCTCCGACCGGGATTTCTCCGGCTTGGGCGATTATTTTTGCCGCGAATCCGGGCTTGTGTTTTGCCCAGTAGGCGGCCAGAGCGCCTGCGAGCGCCAAGACGCTGGCGACACCGAACCAGATGTTGAAGCCGCGGCGGGTGATGGGAGGAGGTTCTTCTCGTCTTAGGCGATCGTAGTCTGTTTCGTTGATGATTGGTTCCATTTTCTGGTTTGGCCGCGCGTTGAGGTTCCGGTCGCTAAGTCCTTGGTAGAAGGGGCGCAGCAAGCAGCGCCCCTACCCCTTTGGTTTTTCGTCTGGGCTCATCTGTGTTCATCTGCGTTTATCTGTGGCGCATTTTCTTTTTGCATTTTTACGACGCTAGATGGCCCAGTTGCAGGCGCGTTTGCAGGACGTGGAGGATGGTGTCGCGGGCGATCATGCCTACGATGGCGCCGTCCGCTACCACTGGCATCTGATTGATGTCCTCGGTTTGCATGCGCTGCAGGACGCCCAGCGCGGGCTCGTCCGGCGTGGCGCAGTGGGCGCGGTCGAACGGCATCATCACCGCTTGAATGGAAGTATTGGCCCACTCCTCGCGGGGGACGGCCCGCGCGGAGGCTAGCGTCACCAGGCCCACGGGGCGCCCGGCGCCAGTGACGACGTGGCAGCGGCGTCCGGTGCGCAGCACTTCGTGTACGTAATCATCCACGGAGATGTTGCGTTCAACCGTAGGCACGTCCTGGGTCATGATGTCGCCGGCGCGCACGCCGGTGAGCGTGTTGCGGACAGCGACCTGCGTGTAACTTTCGCGCGCGGCGCTCAGCAGGAACCAGCCGATAAACGCTATCCAGATGCCGCTTACCACACTGCCGTGAAACGCCTGCCATACTCCGATAAAAATCATTACATAGGCGAAAAAGCGTCCGGCGTAGGACGCGATTTTTGTGGCGCGCGTGAAGTCGCCGGTAATTCCCCACGCGATACTGCGCAGGACGCGCCCGCCGTCGAGCGGAAATCCCGGGATGAGATTGAAGAGAGCGAGCATCACGTTGATTTCCCAGAGCCATGTGCAGGAGGCGACCACCAGTTCGTTGCCGTGGAAATAATGGGTGATCAGCCAGAAACATCCGGCAAGGAACAGGCTGGAAAGCGGTCCGGCGATGGCGATGTTGAATTCCTGCAGCGCGCTGGAAGGATCGCGCGAAATGCTCGAGAGCCCGCCGAACACGTACAGCGTGATGGACTGCACCGGGATGCGGTAGTGCCGGGCGACGATGCTGTGGCTGACTTCGTGAAACAGCAGCGAGCCGAAAAATAGGATGCTGGTGATGATGCCGAGCGCCCAGTGCTGTTGCGTGGACCATCCGGGATGCAGGGAGGTGAACTGCTCTCCGAGCGATACGGTGATCAGCAGGAAGATGATGATCCAGCTGGAGTGCAGGTAAACGGGAATGCCAAAGATGCGGAAGAGTTGAAAGCCGCCGGTGAGTTGGCCGGGGCGCGTCGCTTTGTCGGCGGAGGGTGGGGCGCCGGGATGGTCTTGTTCGGGAGTGGGTGTGGTGGCCATGGTTCGCGTGTGTGGCTGAAGCAGATTCTAGCAGAGGTGGGGCGATTGCGGGTGCTTGGTGGCGGCGGCGGCGGAATTTCGCGTCTGCGCTAGGGCTTGCGTTGCGTGTGGATTTCCACGGCGTGTTTACGGCGCCACGGTTGTGCGTGGGTGGCGCGGAGTCTAGTTGTATCTGAGTTTGCTGAGTTGCGGCCGCAAGCTGTTGAGAATGTTGGGTTGGGCGTAACGCTGGCGATTCGCCACTGCTGTATTCCTCGATTGGCTACCTTCCTGCTTTTAGTTCTTTCGCAGCCCAGCTCATACGGAGGACATAGCCATGGAAAACGGAATCGGATTTGTGGCGGTGGCGGGAGCGATTTTTATTTCCTTTGCGGTGGCGCTGGGGCTGGAGTGGCTGAGCTTGGTGTTGTTGATGCGTTTGATGCCGGCGCGGCCTACGCCGCAGACCGCGGCGCAGAGGTTGGCGGAGATGGCGCCGTCGCGTGGTGGCGGCGGGTCGGAGCGGCGCGCGGCGTAGTGGTCAAAGGGAAGGACGGGAGCGCAGCCAGGAGTGGCTGTGCCACGAGGTGACACATGCTTTTTCTGCGGCTGTTGTTGTTTGTTGTGAGTGTTGGGTTCCTGGGAGTGGCCGTTGCGATCGTGCTTTATGACCTTTATCTGGCGTTTGAGCTCAACCGGATTCTGCGATTGGGCGAACGCGCACCCCGGGATTTGGCGGCAAGCCAAGTTGCTGGGCCGTCGGGCGAGGGTGGACCAGCGGCCAGCAGCACCACCGCCGCCGCGTCTGCGCCAGTCGCGCGTCCGACGTTTTATTTGCCGCCGCGATCTACGGGACCGCGGCGGGCAATACGTTGGTCTGCTGCTGCGAAGTTCGTGGTATTCGCCGCGCTGTCGAGCCTTCTCGGAAAAAGCATTCTGGTTGTGCCGGATGGGTTCGCCGCGGTGCGCGTGAGCCAGATTTCGGGCGTGCGGCCGGGAACTTTGTACGCGGGGACGCACTTGCTGATGCCGCTCGTGCAGCGCGCGCAGCTTTTTGATATCCGCGAGAAAGTGTATTCGACGGCGGCGTCGGAAAATCCGCGCGACAAAGGGCTGGAAATTCTCACCGTGGAAGCGCGCGAGGGTTTGTCGGTCGGCCTCGCGGTGACGGTGCGTTACCGGTTGGATCCGCGCCATCTGGACTATGTGGATGCGAATCTGCCGCAGCCGATCGAAGACCAGATTGTGGCGCCCGTGGTAACCAGCACCTTCCGCGACCTCGCGCCGAATTACATCGTGCGCGATGTGTTTTCCACCAAGCGCGATGAATTCCGCCAGCGCGCCACGCAGGCCATCACGGCGCGGCTGGGCGAAGACCAAATTATCGTGAAGGAAGTGCTGTTGCGCAAAGTGTTGCTGCCCGAACAATACCAGCAGGGGCTGCAAGGCCTCCTGATGAAGGAGCAGGAAGACGACCAGGTGACGGTGGACCAGAGCATCGAGCAGAAAAAAGTAAAAATCGCGGAATCGCAGGCCGAAGCGCAAAAAGTCCGCCAGATCAAGCGCGCGGAGGGCGACGCGCGCACGCGTGTGTTGATGGCGCAGGCGGAATCGGACGCGATGCAGTACACGTTGCCGCTGAAGCAAAAACAGATCGAGCAATCGAAGCTGGAAGCGGAGGCGCGCAAGCAGACGACCATCGAGGACGCGGAAGCGGCGGCGTCGGCGCGCGTGAAGAACGCGGAGGCGGAAGCGCAAGCCAAAGTGATTGACAGTAAGGCCGAGCAGCAGCGGCGGGAATTGTTCGCGGCGACGCAGAACCAGGAAACCGTGCGCGGCGCCGAAGCCGCGGCGCAGGCCAAAGTGATTGACGGAAAAGCGGAGAAGCAGCGGCAGGATTTGCTCGCCGACGCGGAAGCGAACCAGATTCGCGTGACGGCGCAGGCGGGCGCGGAAAAAATGCAGCTTGAGGCGTCGGCCCTGAAGGTGAACCCGATGCTGGTGCAATTGACGGTGGCGCAGCGCTTGAGCGACCGCGTGCAGATCATGATGGTCCCGACGGACGGGAAATTCTTCTTCACGAATGATGTGCTGAAGTCGGCGCAGGCTTTTCCGGGGTTGAGTGATGGGCCTGCGCGGGCTGGCGGGAAGCAGTAATGAGATTCTCCGCTTTCGTGGCACAGCGACTCTTCGCTGTGCTCTTTCTTAAGAGATTCCCGGCCGGGGTTCTCGCGGCCTGTTCCGCGAGTAGGGCAGCCCGGTTCGGGAGTAACGCCGGCAAAAAACCCTTGCGGGTGGCACGGCAAGGCCCAGGGCACAAAGCGACGCGACCGCCGCAGCGAAGATTGCGTCCTGGAGCCGAGCCGCAGCCACCCAACCGGCGTGGTGGAAGTGTGAAGTAAATGCAAAGTCGAGAGCACAGCCAAGAGCGTGGCTGCGCCAAGGGAACAAAGAGCACAGCGAAGAGTCTTGGCTGTGTTCTCGCTCCGATTCGTCATCCTGAGCCCGCGGCAGCGGGCGAAGGATCTCTCTTCGATTTCAGCCCGTCGGCCTAGGTGGGACAGCGACGAGAGTGGCTGTGCCACCAAAAGAGCACAGCCAAGATTGCCCATGCCGCGATGGATTAACTGCGCGGGCACGCGCTGAGGGATGCGTCCAACTTTGAGGATTCAACGGTGTGCTAAGATGACGATTCGCGAACACGCTTCACGATTCGCGCACACTGATGCGGCCTCCCCGCCGGATTCCTCTCGCCATTCGCGTCGCGGTTTTTACGATTCTGGCCGGTCTTTCGTTGGGCATGACAGCGCAAGCGAGCCACGCGCAAGCCACGTCCACGCTGCCAAAATCTTGGACCGGCGCAGTGGCAAAACTAGCCGATGAAGCCGCCGCAGCCATGAGCCCCACTGTTGTGAGGCTCGATGTGGAAAACACTTCTTCGCTCGACGTCGCGCACGTTGGCCTGATTGGCGCGGCACTTCGCGAGCAGTTGCAGCGCCACAGCTTCGCATTTGGCTCGGCCAACTCCACGGCGACGCAATCGCCACTTCAATTGCTGTTGACGCTTTCGGAATCCAACACCGAATATGTGTGGGTAATGGAGGTGGTCAACGACTCGGGGGATGCGGCTTCGATTCCGATGATGATGGTTTCGGTTTCTAAATCAGCTCTTACCGAAGCCGAACCGGGCGAACAATCCTTGTCGCTCGAAAAGCGCTTCGTCTGGAAGCAGCGGGAAAGGTTCTTGGACTTCGCGCTCCTCAAAGATTCATCTTCAGGCCAAATCTTGCTTCTGATCCTCAAAACAAAAAGTCTGGATATCTACAAGCCTTCCGGCCCCGGATGGCAACTTTCACGCAGCACGCCAATTCCGCAGATGGCGGCTCTGCCACGCGACTCCGAAGGAACGATTGGCCTGAAAGAGGGGAAAATTTGGTTCAAGGGCTTCGAGTGCGTTGGCGATCCGGATCTCACGGGAGTCGTGCAGTGCAAGATTTCACCGCCGAACCACCTGATTGTCGACCGCACGAGGATCCCGGGGCTACCGAACAGTTTAGGCACATTGGTATACGGAGAATGTCGGGGTGAAACGATATCGGTCTATTCCGGTGAGGGCGATTGGACCCAAACCGATTTTCTCCAGGGTTATTTGATCAGTCTTAATCCCTTCTTAGCAGTTGCCGTTGGCGATGCGATTCAAGTCCGTGGTCCAGTGATATCCCTGCAATCGGAACGCGACACGAGCGCCGCACGCGCAGTCGTTCACAATCTGACGACGGGTGAATACGAGGCTTACATTGTTACGGCGACATGCGGTAATTAGCGCGTTGCTGATTGTGGGGTTCGCGGCTGTGCCTGCGCGCAGCGCGCGGCGGCCGCGATATGGTGGGACTTTGCGCGTGGAGATGGGCGCTTCCGTTGCATCGCTTGATCCGGATGTGACGGCCGCGACGCCGGAAGAGGCGGCAGCGAAATCGCAGATTGATTCTTTAATTTTTGATCAACGGAATGCGGATGGGAATTTTGCAGGCGCGGCGGGGAGTGGGGCGTTTCGTGTGACAGCCTTCGAGGCGGGGAAGCGGGCGGTGCTTGCCGCGAATGAGGAATTTCGCGAAGGGCGGCCGTTTGTGGATGCTGTGGAGATTGGAATGGGGCGCGGGGCGCACGAACGGCTCGTTGATTTGGAATTGAGCAAGACGGATTTGACGGAGATTGCGCCGCAAGATGCGCGGCGGGCCGCGGAGCAGGGCGTGCGCGTCAGCATCTCGCAGCCAGATGAATTGTTGGCGCTGGTTTTTGCTCCCGTGACGACTCGGCCAAACACGGCAGTCGCGGCAAGTGCGAACCTGAGCGGGCAAGCGTTATCGCTGGCGATTGACCGCGTGGCGATTGTGAATTTTATTTTGCAGAAGACGGGGGAGGCTGCCGGCGGATTGTTGCCGCAGTGGTCGAGCGGCACGGCGTTTTTGTTTCCGGCGGCGGCGGCGCCGACGGCGGCCGATCTTACACACGCGAAGGAACTTTGGAAGGAAATCGCGCCGTCGGGTGCTTTGGTGTTGGGATATGATTCCGCTGATCCGCTGGAGCAAAGCGTGGCGGAGCGGATTGTCGTGAATGCAAAGGAAGCGGGGATGGCGGTCCGTGCGCAGGCGATTTCTGGTGCTGGCGCAGGTGCGGAAAAATCGCGCGGCGTGGCCGGGCAAGCGACGCGCGTGGATCTGCAAATGGTGCGTTGGCGGATGACCTCGCCTTTACCGGGTGATGCCCTGAAAGATTTTCTCGCGCGGATTTATGCCGGCCCGCTAGCAGGCGTCGAGGTTGCTGCGTTTCCGGCGACCGCTTCGCCGGAGGACATCTATCAGCAGCAGCGGGCGGTATTAAACACGTATCGCGTGGTGCCGCTGGTTTGGCTGCCACAGGTTTATGGCTTAAGCGCGCGCGTGCGCGATTGGAAAGCGCCGGGGCCCGGGGAGAATTGGCCGCTGGCGGATGTCTGGCTGGATGCCGAAACGCCGACGCCTACAGGAATTCAATGAACCTGTGCGACAACACCGACTCAAAAGCGGCGCCCCTCACCGGGCAGCAGCTTCGTGTACACACACAACCTTTTGCATTTCGCGCGCCCGAAGAGGATGATGAATCTGTGAAAATCTCGACGATGACGCCCAGCCGATCCAGCGCCCTCCGCGCCTCTGACCATGCGCCCAGCATCGTCATCCTGAGGCCGGCGCTCTTGTTTCATGCCGGACGAAGGATCTCTCCCGCCTTCTTCGGCACCCTCGACCCCCCCAAACCCCAATTTCTATTCGATACAAATAAACCCTTTGCTTTCACCACCAATTTTTCAGCTCGAAGAAAACAAAGCACTTCTTTTTTTCTATTCGATACAAATGAGCCGTCTCAAATCACCAATCACCAATCCCTAATCACCAAAGCACGGAGAATTCCGTGACCTTTCGCACCAGATTATTCGTCAGTTTTATGCTGGCGCTGCTGCTGTCCGTGGGATTGATCGCCGCAGGCGTCACCGTCGTCACGCGGCGGGCGTTTGACGAACTGAACCGCGAGCACACGGACGCGCTGCTGGCGCAATTTCAGCGGGAATTTGCACGGCGCGGCAGCGAAGTCGTCGAGAGCGTGAAGGGCATCGCCGACGCGGAGCCAACCGTGCGCATGGCGATCGATTTGAGCCGGCCAAACGCGGATGTGTCGGTGTATGTGAACGACGCGCACGGCGTATCGAAATCGCACCAGCTGGATTTGCTGGATTTCGTGAACAATGACGGGACGATTATTTCCTCCCAGGAATCTCCGGCGCGCTTCAATTACAAGATGGAGTGGGTGACGAAGCCGGAAGATTGGCCGGCGCGCGGCGCTTTTCTGACGAAGCTCGATACGGAAGCGGGGCCGGTGCTGGCG
>Ga0209447_10000505_pt1 | contig 10751 bp, 9 predicted proteins | sample BogFormECP04_OM3_FD_188243 | JGI IMG/M metagenome (GOLD analysis project Ga0209447, IMG submission 188243) | Bog forest soil microbial communities from Calvert Island, British Columbia, Canada - ECP04_OM3 (SPAdes) (version 2) | ecosystem: Environmental > Aquatic > Freshwater > Wetlands > Bog ... | reverse complement strand
TCGCCGAGGCCGACATGTCACGTGTAGTTGCTACATTTGCAGCAACTACACGTGACACGGTTGGCCGGAATCCGAACTGATGAGGAGATGAATTTCCATTGAAGAGGTCATCTTCATTGCGCCAGTCATCTGTCAATAACACGTCAATTATCAATGGGGCAAATACCATTAAAGCCGCCTATAAAATCGATCCTGGAGTCACCTTTTTCATGTTGTTCAGCTCGGCTTGTGGGCGTTTGGTCTTCGTCTTGTTCGGTGCAGACAGGTCGTCTCTGGCTGACGTTGGTGCTGTGAATATATGCTTGAAAAACTGTTATTGACGGATTACATTTGCTTGTAATTCGAGGTTCAGAAACATAGCACTTACGCGTAAAAGTATCAAGTTTCTGAGTAGACCGCTTTTAGGGTCATCTGGGTCAAAGCCGTCGTGGGTAGCCGCCAGTGCAGACCTTAATCGCGTTTCGGAGTAGCTTCTTCCGGAATCTGTTGGAAGCGATCAATGGCAGCGGTTAACCCAGATTAATTCACTTACTCGTCGGGGTCGGCATTGTAGTCCTTAATGAGGATAACGGGGCAAAGCAAACGTGACAGCAACGGGCGATTGTGTCCTTCTGTCATCTTTTTTTCGGCTCCTCGTCTGATTTTGGGAACGAGCATTTCGTCAGGCTGCTCAAGGGCAACAAACTCAAGACCTGCCTCAGGCACAGCTACATCAAGCTAAAATTGTTACTATATGCGCCTGAAAACCCATTTCATGAATGGAGAAAAACAAAAATTAGCAGTTAGGCAAACTTCTGAAGCCCCTCTGGCTCTTTTTGGAAGTCCGAAAAGTCGGTGGAAAATCGAGTAAGGCCTTTGCGAAGCGCAGGATAGACCTTGAATTGATCGTTTTCTGGCAGAAGACTTTGTCCTGCAAATATTTACTGCTGTCAAAATTCCCGACTCTCAGTTCGATGAGATCGACACCAGTGATTTGGAAATGGACTCGGAAGGTGCTCGGAAGACGAAGATGAGCTGAGGCCTGAATATCTCATGCTGCATTAAAAATCAAAGATATCAACAAGAAAGGTAGGCTCCTCAGCGATCCAATGCTCATTGAACTCTATGCTCAACATCAGGCAGAAATCAAGCTGCAAGGTGCTGAAAAACAAAGGAGGAAGGATGCACGAGAGAAACATTCAGAGGCGCTGAAGCGATGGAGAGCAGCAGAGGAGCAGAGGAAGAAGATATGTGCTAAATGAATGAGAAATACTTGATGCTTGGATCGAAGAAAAGGAGCTCGCCCGTCATCTGAGTCAGCTCTACTGACTGGTCAGTCAGCTCAAATCCTTTTGCTCATCGATGCAAGAGTCCCCTGCATCTGAGCGTTGTTTGGAGCTGCCGCGCAGCATTCCCCATTCCCATTCCCCCTTACTCGGATTTTATGGTGCGCACCCACCTTCATGCAGCATGCTCTTTAGACATTGAATTCTCATTTCAACATAGATTTCCATCGCTAACCCCTTATGTATTCCGCCAATTCTCACTTACCACCTGCTGCCTCACCTCGCTGCCATCAGCCTTACAGGTAATTCACATGATGCACATCCACTCGGTTGAAATTATTTTGCTCATGTTGAATCTTGATAGAACAGCCCCCTGCATCTGGGCGCTGTGTAGAGCTGCCCAGCAGCATTCCCCATTCCCCCTCACTCGCCTTTTATGGTGCACACAAACCTTTGTTCTCTCTACAAATTGAATGCTCGTTTGCAAATGGATTTCCTTCAGCAACCGGTTATTTGCTTAGCTTGCTGCGTCACGTGTAGTTGCTGCAAATGTAGCAACTACACGTGACATGTCCGTTAGGCTGACATCAGCTTTATTCCCATCCCGTTTTTAACCTGCCCCCACAACTCTCTCCAAAAATGTCTATCTAATCTTCGGACTTTGAAACCGCGTTATGTCAACATTCCCTCGTCCCTCTGGGCTCTTTGACAGGTTTATCGTTCCACAACTCCTCCTAGCATCTTTAATTCAACTCATATTTTATTTAAAATGTTGCCAAACAAAGCCTTACATAAAGGAAACGGGGCTAAGCTAAGTAATATACTTTCCGGTCCTTTTTAATTTTTTTTATTCGAACTAACTCGAACTTGACTCGAACAGCCGGACCCTCTGCTTCGGAAATTAGGTCTGCGGCAAATCAAAAGCTCACGGTGAGACAAATTCTCAGAGGGAACGATTTTGACCGTTAGGATTCATGGCAGATTGAGATTCAAAGGAGGGGACTTACTGGACTTTGGGTATGTGGATATCGCCACATCTTATGCTTATTTAAACGTCTGTTTGAAGATCGCCGTTTAATACGAATTCCTGCGCAACATTGTCTCGACTCAGGAGAAAGTCCAATTAGCACTGTAGCAGCTTGGACCACGATGTCTTGGACATTCTGGGCCAATATGGTCGCGTTGATGACCGCTTGTTAAGTTCTTGCGCTGACATGCTTGAATTGCGATCTTTTACAGACTTCTATTTGCTGTCCAGCTAAGATGGCATTTCGGGGGCTGACAATATCCAGAGAGGTTCATATTTTCCACTTATTCTCTTGTATTCCATGTTTGAACTTTGGTCGAGAGCAACTGGGTCTTTCCCTATAAACAGTCGAAATTCCAGGAATGTCTGATCCAATGCGTATTTAGTGTTGTCTTGTCGGGCCATTCCAACTAAAATATACCTAGGTTGCGGTCTAGTACCTCGCAAACCGGGCAAATGGATTTTATTGCCAGCCAGGCGCCGGCTCTTTTCAAAGGGATCCGGAATCTCCTCTACATTTCCTTTTTCATCTCCCGGATTCTCGTCTCTTCAGCTCGTTCCTGGCAACGATACTATCTGAACAGCTTATACCTGTCTCGGGTACGTCATATGCAACAACCCTCTAAATTTTTATTAACCATTGTCCAGGTCTTTTCTCTCTCTGGGGAACCAACATTTTTGCATTTTATCAGCTGCCCTGAAGCTTAATCCATTCATCTCTCATTTTACCCAGCCATTTCATCACTGATGACCAACATTTTTATGTAATGATATGATGAAGGATATTGTTGTTTCTGCTCGCCATGCCTGGGTGGTCGCAGACCAGCGTCTCAACGCATTTTTAACTTGCATATACATTTATCCATTCGTTTTCCCTGAGTTAAAAAACGGTTCAAACATCATCCTGGTAGGGGCGTCTTTCCATCGGCCCGTTCCTGGTCTTCGGCTCAACTTCGGCTAAATTTCAAGCTCAGCAGAAGAGCTTATGTGAGACAACGGGTTGAAAAGCCCAAATGGAGCGAAACTTTCTTTGCCTTGAACTACGCCGTTCACTCTACTCGAATTTCAATGCCAACAGTAAGCTTTACCGATCTATGCTTGAATGGCCATCTCGTCGCCTGCCAGGGATGCTTCCCAATGTTGACACTCTCTCAGCAAGGGGATCGGTGCGTCCCAAAGTTCTAAACGTGGAAAAAATCTAATTGGCTCTCAGGAGTTCTCTTACTATCAGCATCGTTGAGACTGCAAAGCTAGAACTTGACATCAAAAAATCTGTCTCTGCATTCACAGTGAATATATATATTTATATTTGATTTCTGCATTTACCCCACTTCTCCTAGCACTCAAGATGGGATCCCAATATTGACCTTATTCTGGATTTTAAACTAGTGATTCCATCCATCCCCTCTTGGATGTCACCATACTCAAATGCGCCTACTGGATGCAATCACCGGATTCAAATGACGCTCAAGGCTCAGTGTTCCCAACCACAATACAAGGCCTTCACCCATGCCATCCGCTCCCTTGTGACTGATACCCTGTATGCCTGTCTGGAGTGGGCAGCTTTGTATTTCAATCATCCTTGACTCAGCTAACCTTCTTTTTCAAAATCTTACCTAGTAGCTCCGAAAGTCTCAACTTGTGGTATACAAGATGCCATTCTCTGTTCGTTATCTCCATCAGGCCTTGCTCGGCTTCTTTCACTTACATCAAATCATAGCCCACATCGTCCCATCCACGCCCTCAGCTTCAGGATTGAGGGCCTCCACGAAATCCCGCTCCGTGATTTAGAAAGGTTGAAGGACAAAACAGCATGGTTATCAGATAATCATATTGATTTTGCTCTTCGGTGTGTTGTCTTTCCTCTATGCCGTTGAGTGTCTATCTAAATCAAACAGGGATTTTTTCTGCCAATCTCTGGCTCAAACACCTCCCCCAAACCAGAATATGCTCCTTTTACCATGCATATTTTGGACCCAGCTTTCTCAGGACCCAGGCAAATTTACTGCCAAATATCAATCGAGGACCAAGCTATTCGAATACAATTATGTTGTCATGCCGATGTATGCAGAGTAGGTGCATTAATTAATCATAAGTTGCAACCAAAAACTGTTTTTCTTCAGTAACCATTGGAGGCTAGGGATAATCGAAAACCCTGCAGGTTTTTTGCAGGACAAAACGTAAGAAGATATTTTGCATTTGCAATCGTCATCTTGTATCTTACTTGTCCTTCTAGCGTTTTTCATATTCTTGATTCCCTTTCTACCTCCAATCCTGCTGTGTCTGAACTGGCGCGGCTTCAGAACATATTTCTCAAGTGCTTTGATCGAGAATCCTTCAAGGAGGGACGCATTTCTGTGAATGTTCCTCAGGTACCCATCCTCCATCCTTCTTTAGCATCTTTTAAACCATCCAATTGCGTAGGTACCAGCTCAATCCAACTCCTATGACTGTGGATGTTACACCATTTTTTTTGCCAAGAGCTTTATTGCCCGCCCAGATGCCATCCTGGAGCTCATCAAGGTTCCGACATCATTTTCCCCATGTGGACCTCAACTAACTGTTAAGACTAGATTCAAATCTCTTCTCCCACTGAGAGAAGAAGGCTCGCTTGGGGGCTGAAGGACAGTGACATGACTTGGGTGAGAGCAGACCTACGCTCTCTGATTTTGCAATATATCTCTAGAGGACAAGCAGATATTAAGTTTGCTGAATTGTCCTAATTTTGCATTTATATACATACCTCAGCTCCACAGGGAATGGATACCCACTATTAAAATTGGAGGGGTACGGTAATGTTACCTGCCTATGAATCTATTTTAAATTTCATAGATTGAGCTTAGCTCAACTAATCAACCCACCCACATGCAAACGGGAGTGGGGCTTATGACAAGTCAGGGGTCTCATCAGGGCAGTGCAAATTTCCAGCTGTCCATCCAATCAAGCCAGTTAGTTCAATCAACATGCCGGATGGGAGCCAAAAAAAGCCATGCCTTGGGAAAATCGCTGGAGACTCTGGCGTCCAAGGCTAAATTTGATATGGTCGACTTTTCTTTCTTCCAACAATCTTCTGCTAATGTTAGCACTGCCTCCCATCCGCTTTTCTCAGGGTCAGGGCCCAGATCATTTTGCCAGTCAGGTCCAACTATTTCAAATACAGCCCTCTCATCATGTCGCTCTCTTCTAGACCAAAAAAACTAAAGCCCAAAGGCACTGTCCAGGAGCTCAGGCTGGTCCGGAGCACTAACCAGCATGGAGTTGATGTACTAAAGGCTGAGGTGGTCAAGACACCACAGCAGGCCTCACCGAAAATTCTATCCACAAGCCAGCGCAGTCGCTCTTCTTCTCCTATTAAGCGTTCAAGGACGGAGATGTTTGACTCCGAGCCCATTCCATGTAACTTGGAAGAGCCTGACATGCAGAAGAAACGCCAGACAATGGTATTTCTTTTTCCATCTTCATGAGCAACGGTGTCCGACAATTTCCAGGGCCAAAATGACTTTTTGAAACAGTTCATCAGCCACGAGAAGGCATATTTGAGCCACCTCCTCGACCTAGAAATGCCACCAACCAACCTCGCATGCAGTAGTTGCGGTCACATTGAAGCTGGGTTTCGTTGTTTGGATTGCTATGGGTCGCATTGGTGGTGTCGGTCCTGCCTCATTGCACGCCACGCTCAACATCCCTTCCATCGCCCCCAACAGTGGAAAGACAACTCCTTCGAACATGTTTCATTGTGTGACTTGGGCTATATTTTTATACTGGGTCACTCCGGCTCAGGTCATTCATGTCCGGAGGATGACAAGTTGTTTGGAGATCGCCACATGACAGTTGTCCATGTGAATGGTGTTTTCGAGCATTGTATCAGGTTCTGTCGCTGCCCGGGTGCAAGTTTCGAGCATGAACAGCTTTTTTGCCACAGGCTGTTTCCTTCTACGTTTGATCGACCAGAAACCGCATTTACTCTCGATGTTCTGGATTATTATGGGATTGATGCTATGGAATGCAAAACCTCGGCGAAGAGCTTCTTCCAGAAATTGAGGAGGGTAACTAACAACGCGTTCCCCGACGAGGTCCCAGTATGTTGGTCCCTTAATGACAATTAACTAAGCAGCCGACCTTTGACCGCAGAACAGATATGTAGAACTGATTAGAGTCAACCGCCAGATGAGAAAACTACAGGTTTCAAAACGTTTCGGAGCCATTTACAACCCAGTTTCCACTCCTGGAAGCCTTGCGCTTTTTTGCCCCTCTTGCCCACAGCCAGGAATCAACCTGCCTACGAACTGGAAGGAGCTGCCAAGCTGGGTGACTCGTAGGACTGTTGCCGTGGATGGCAACTTTCATGCCGACCACATCAAGATGCGCAGACCAGATCTTGATATCATGCTGACTGATGGACAAGAAGGATATATGGTTGAGGAGGTGCGGTTCAAAGAATACTTGAATGCAGCCAAGGAGATGCATGGGGTAAATTTGATTCATGTATCGTCCTTTTGTTTCTCTTTTGACTTATTGAACCAGAGGCCATCCTGTCGGAACCACCGAGCAGTCAATGCCGCCCAGTCTGACAATCGCCGTAACCTAGATGCTACTGGCATTGTTGCTTCCTGTTGTGCCAGACATGGATGCTTTGTCCCAACTTCGGTCTGTGATTTGCAGAAGGGAGAACGGTAAGAGGCTTTTCCGACCTCTGATTGGCAGAAGAATTTGTTTAAGCCAGTTAATCATAGGCAAGTCAATGTAGACTATTCGGTTTGCAATGCTTTGAATTTTAACACTGATGGACTCCGGGAAAGCCTTGTGATTTATGATATTATGTGCCAGTATTCCGTCCATTTCGAGGATCGTATTCGCACAGTATCAGACTACTTGTCCTTGGATTCAGAGATGAAGATCCTGGGTGCTGTTGGGAAGTTCCACCTTGCCGACCATGTTGATAGCTGCTTTGCCAAATGGACGTTGAACTTCATGCAAGGGGCAGGTCACATTGATGGTGAAATCTTGGAGACGTTGTGGTCAGGAATGAACAAAGTATCAGGGGCTGCTAGATCAATGAGCAAAGCCCACAGGCAGGAAACTCTTGATGATTATATGAGGGATGCCAACTGGAAAAAAACTGTTGGAATTGGTGAGTTCTTCAGCACTTGCGATGGTTCTTGCTTTACATATTATTCTCTGTTAGTTCCAACACTCCTCACCAAGCATAAACGGAGTCAGGATGGCTTGACTTCCACACAACCTGCATTTGACGAGTTGACAAAGTTGTGCCTCCAACGAAACCTTCCCATTGAAGCCTGGAAGTCGGCTGAGCATTTGGCCATGAAGAAAAGGGGCAAGCACCTGCATATATTTGATCTACGGCATGAAAAGGCACCTACCCTTGCTCAAGTCACCCTCCAGCTCACCGAAACAAAGGACCGCTCCGCGAATGGTATGAACATTGTTGATTGGATTGCAGATGGGATTAGAGCCCAAAATGATCAGTGCGTTCTGAATGCAATTTATTGTCCAGTCTTACTTAAGCTAAGAGCTCCCAGAGCAAAGCTTAAGGTGGAAATTGCCAAGCTACCTGAAGAGCCAACGGTGAAGCAACGGCTTAAAGTTGCACATATGCGTGCTCGTTTGGGGAAGCAGGTCAAAGATTTTCTTGAAGCCGGAACTCTATTTCTCCCTGCTCTTGAGGAAGATGATCTTGTGGCCTTCCCAGATGAGGAAGTCGTTAACACACCTCCAGAAGAGGCTGTTGAACCTGTGGATCTTGATGTGGATGATAGTCTGGATGAAGACCATGAATTTGAGGGACTGGATGAAGCTGAGGTTCCCTCAGTTCTTCCAGAGGAGGTTATGCTTCCTCTCCCCTCAAACATTATTTCGACTGAGGTCAGAGCACCAATTGAATCTCTGAGATTGGTGGAAAGAGAGCTTCGAAAAGGCCAAGCTAATGATTCTCTGGAGGGACTACGTGTGGCATTAGCCAACAAATCCCTTCTTCTGCTAACAGATGTTAACCAGAGTACTACCACCAAGCAAAGCACCAGAGCTTGGGCAGGTGTTCGAAATGCGGAAAGCCAGGTTCTCAGTCAGGCCCGTTCGTATCAAAGGGCCTGGCAAGCACTTAAACATGTTGGGACGCAAGAAGATCTCCTTGTTTACCAGAAACTGGATGTGAAGGATCTGGTGACTGTCAAAGACATTACAATGGCGAAGCGTTTTGGACAAGGAAGTGACAGTTTGGCATGGTTTTGGCGTATTGGACCAAGTCAAAATGCATTAACAGGAGAATGGCTGGAGGAGTGTAAGCTGGATTTACTCTGCTTTTGGATGATCATTGGTTGACCTGATATATCTAGTTTATCGTGTTAATTGGCTTCGCGCAAAAGCTCGTGTTGATCGTTGGCTTGAAGAACTCTCGCTGGTGAAGCATGAAATGCAATGGACGATCCTGTGGTTTCAATACCAAGCCAATTTATGGAAGGAGCATTCAAAAAGGGAAGACGTGGACTTGCCAATAGGCCACAAAGCCTATGCGGCTAAACAGAATAAACTTTGGAGTGCATTCCAGAGGAAGGCATCGGAGAGATTTTCATTGTACCTTTTGTGTGGCCCAAATTAGCATCATTGCTGTTGTCCCCTGATTGCCTATGTGTATCTGTGGTTCCACCCCTTTTGACTGCATCTGTGTTTGTCTCTTCTGCTCTGACTGGTTCGCAATTTGCAAGCCCTGTCGCCTGATGTAAATGCTTTTGGACTTGAAGGAGCTACCGCATTTTTTCCAGCGGTCCGGCCGCCTCTTTCAAAAAGGGAATGCCTATTTTGGGAGATGCTGCGGCCGCCCCTTTCATAAAGGATGTGCTCGACTTTCCGGCCGCCTCCCGGCCCAAGGGGATTTCGATCTTGCTAGAAGGAGCGGCCGCCCCTTGGATAAAGGATATATGTATTTCTCTACTGGTCCGGCCGACCCTTTCATAAAGGGAATTTGTATTTACTGGAAGGAGCGGCCGCCCCTTTGAGAGAAATGTATGTATGGTCCGGCCGTCCCTCTGATAAAGGGAATCCCTATTTTACCCGACGGAGCGGCCGCTTCTTTCATAAAGGATATACCAATCCCTCCGGCCGCCTCTCTGGTAGAGGGAATTTATATTTTAATGGAAGGAGCGGCCGCCCCTTTGAGAAAGAATATATGTATGGTCCGGCCGTCCCTTTCATAAAGGGAATCTCTATTTTATCTGACGGAGCGGCCGCTTCTTTCATAAAGGATATGACAATCCCTCCGGCCGCCTCTTTGCTAAAGGGAATTTATATGTACCAGAAGGAGCGGCCGCCACTTTGAAAAAGGATATATGTATGGTCCGGCCGTCCCTTTCATAAAGGGAATCTCTAGTTGAACTCAAGGAGCGGCTGCCTCTTTCACAAAGGATATACCAAACCCTCCGGCTGCCTCTTTGCCAAAGGGAATTTGTATGTATTGGAAGGAGCGGCCGCCACTTTGAGAAAGAATATATGTATGGTCCGGCCGTCCCTTCTATAAAGGGAATCTTTAGTTTACCTCAAGGAGCGGCCGCTTCTTTTATAAAGGATATACCGAACCTTCCGGCCGCCTCTCTGCTAAAGGGAATTTATATTTACTGGATGGAGCGGCCGCCCCTTTGAGAAAGAATATAGATATAGTCCGGCCGTCCCTTTCAGAAAGGGAATCTCTATTTTAACTGAAGGAGCGGCCGCTTCTTTCATAAAGAATATACCGAACCCTCCGGCCGCCTCTTTGCTAAAGGGAATTTATATTTACTGCAAGGAGCGGCCGCCCCTTTGAGAAAGAATACATGTATGGTCCGGCCGTCCCTTTCACAAAGGGAATCTTTAGTTTGCCTGAAGGAGCGGCCGCCTCTTTGCTAAAGGGAATTTATATTTACTGGAAGGAGCGGCCGCCACCTTGAAGAAGGATATATGTATGGTCCGGCCGTCCCTTTTATAAAGGGAATCTCTATTTTACCTCAAGGAGCGGCCGCTTCTTTTACAAAGGATATACCAAACCCTCCGGCCGCCTCTTTGCTAAAGGGAATTTATATTTACTGGAAGGAGCGGCCGCCACTTTGAAAAAGGATATATGTATGGTCTGGCCGTCTCTTTCATAAAGGGAACCTCTATTTTACCTGAAGGAGCGGCCGCCTCTTTGCCAAAGGGAATTTGTATTTACTGGAAGGAGCGGCCGCCACTTTGAAAAAGGATATATGTATGGTCCGGCCGTCCCTTTCATAAAGGGAATCTCTAGTTGAACTCAAGGAGCGGCCGCTTCTTTCACAAAGGATATACCAAACCCTCCGGCCGCCTCTTTGCCAAAGGGAATTTTCATGTATTGGAAGGAGCGGCCGCCCCTTTGAGAAAGAATACATGTATGGTCCGGCCGTCCCTTTCATAAAGGGAATCTTTAGTTTACCTGAAGGAGCGGCCGCCTCTTT
>Ga0209447_10000503_pt1 | contig 10760 bp, 8 predicted proteins | sample BogFormECP04_OM3_FD_188243 | JGI IMG/M metagenome (GOLD analysis project Ga0209447, IMG submission 188243) | Bog forest soil microbial communities from Calvert Island, British Columbia, Canada - ECP04_OM3 (SPAdes) (version 2) | ecosystem: Environmental > Aquatic > Freshwater > Wetlands > Bog ... | reverse complement strand
CTAAAGGTCACTCACTCGCAACGGCTTGGGCACAATAGGCGGATAGAAGTCAGGAGAGTCATGCGTCCTACCACGTGGCGTACGTCTACGCACCTGATCGTGGGGGTGGGCGTGCTGGCGATCGTTGCCGCCTTGGTGGCTGCGGCTGCACTGCTCACCGGCAGCGGCCGCGGCGTGGGCGGCCCGAAGGTGCCGCCACCGCCGCAGGCCGTCACCGCCAAGCCGGGCGTCGTCCCGGTGGCCGACAGCGCCGCGACGCCGACCAAGTCCGGTCTGGCCGCAGCCTTGGCGGCGGTGGTGGCCGACCCCAACCTTGGCAGGCTGGGCGGCCGGGTCACCGACGCGGTGACCGGCGAAGAACTGTGGAGCCAATTCGACGACCTGCTCCTGCAGCCGGCGTCCACCAACAAGACCTTGACCAGTGCCGCGGCGCTGCTGGCGTTGGACCGCAACGCGCGGGTGACAACCCGCGTCGTAGCCGCCGATCAACCCGGGACCGTCGTGCTGGTTGGCGGCGGCGACCCGACCCTGTCGGGAGCGGCGCCGGGGCAGGACACCTGGTACCACGGCGCGGCTCGGCTCAGCGATCTGGCCGATCAGGTCCGTCGCAGTGGCGTGACGCCGACCGCCGTGCAGGTGGACACATCGCTGTTCAGCGGCCCGACCTTTGCCCCCGGCTGGGACCCGGCCGATATCGAGGGTGGCGACATCGCGCCGATCGAGTCGGTGATGCTCGACGCCGGACGGATCCAGCCGGCGACCGACGAATCGCGGCGATCGGTGACGCCGGCTCTGGACGCGGGACGCGCGCTGGCCACCGCGCTTGGTGTCGACCCGCAGCAGGTGACCGTCACCGGCCAGTCCGTCAGCTCCGGCTCGCGGCAACTGGCCGCGGTCCAGTCGGCCCCGCTGATCGATCGGCTCAACGAGATGATGAACGTCTCCGACAACGTGATGGCCGAGTGCATCGCGCGCGAGGTGGCGGCATCCATGCAGCGGCCACTGAGCTTCGCCGGCGCCGTCGACGCCGTGACCAACCGGCTGAGCACCGCGCACATCGACACCGGCAGCGCGATCTTGCGCGACTCCAGCGGCTTATCGGTCGAAGACCGCCTCACCGCCAAAATCCTCGACTCGGTCGTGCAAGCGGCAGCCGGATCCGGCCAGCCGGCACTGCGGCCGTTGCTGGACTTGTTGCCGATCGCCGGAGGCAGCGGCACGCTGTCGGATCGCTTCATCGACGGCACTCCCGCCGGCTCCGGCCCCGCCGGCTGGTTGCGCGCCAAAACCGGCTCGCTGACCGCGATCAACGCGTTAGCTGGGGTGGTGACCGACCGCAGCGGGCGGGTGCTGAGCTTCGCGCTGATCTCCAATGACGCCGGGATGTCCGGCCGCACGGCGATCGACGCGGTGGCCGCGACCCTATGGTCGTGCGGGTGCGTCGCGTGACCGCCTCAGCGGACTTGACTGTCGGGCGCACGGTCGACTGGGGATTCGCGGCGACGGTCGGCCAATGGCTGGCCCGCCCGGGCCCGCCGTCGACCGATTACACGCGGCACCAGGTGGTCGAAAACCTGGCCACCGCTGCCAAGGCGGCTGAGCCGCCGGTTCGCGAGGTCACCGGTCTGCACACCGATGGCGCGGTGCCCGAGGCCCGAATCGTCGACCGGCCGGGGTGGATTCGGGCCGCCGCCGAGTCGATGCGCGTGATGACCGGCGGAACGGACAAGCCGCGCGGCGCGATCAGCGGACGGGTCACCGGAGCGCAGACCGGTGCCGTGCTGGCATTCGTCTCATCGGGCATCCTCGGTCAGTACGACCCGTTCAGCGACGGCGGTGCCCTGTTGCTGGTCTACCCGAACGTCATCGCGGTCGAACGCCAGTTACGGCTTGAGCCTTCGGATTTCAGGCTGTGGGTATGCCTTCACGAGGTCACCCATCGCGTACAGTTCACCGCCAACCCGTGGCTGTCGGGTTACATGTCGCAAGCGTTGGGTGTGCTGACCCAGGAGGGCAGCGACGACGTCGCGCAGGTGGTGAGCCGGCTGGCCGATTTCGCCCGTGGACGTCGCGACTCCTCACAAGGCGACCCGAATTCGGCGGGCATCCTCGGGTTGCTGCGCGCCGTGCAGTCCGACCCGCAACGCGAAGCGCTGGATCAGCTGTTGGTGCTCGGCACGCTGCTGGAGGGCCATGCCGACCATGTGATGGATGCCGTTGGGCCCGTTGTGGTTCCGTCGGTGTCCACTATCCGGTCCCGCTTCGACGAGCGACGGAACCGCAAGCAGCCGCCGCTGCAACGGCTGCTGCGCGCGTTGCTGGGCATCGACGCCAAGCTGAGCCAGTACACCCGGGGTAAGGCGTTCGTCGACCATGTGGTGGATCGAGTCGGGATGGCACGGTTCAACACCGTCTGGACGAGCCCGGAGACCTTGCCCCGGCCGATTGAGATCGAATACCCGCAACGATGGATCGACCGGGTGCTGTAGCCGAACTCCGCGCGGTGGTGGCGGCGTTCGCGACAGAATTTCTCGACACTGCCGATCGCTGGTGTGTGGCGTTATCAGGAGGCCCGGATTCGTTGGCGCTCACCGGTGTTGCGGCGACGATAATGCCGACCACCGCCCTGATCGTCGACCATGATCTACAAGCTGGCTCAGCAGACGTGGCGACCACCGCACAGCGACAAGCCGAGTATTTGGGATGCGTTGACGCTCAAGTGCTTACCGTGCAGGTGGCCGGTGACGGTGGCCCGGAGGCCGCGGCCCGCAACGCCCGCTACATTGCGTTGGCGGATGCCCGTCGCGACCGGCCCGTTTTGTTGGCCCACACACTCGACGACCAGGCCGAGACGGTGTTGCTCGGCCTTGGCCGCGGCTCGGGTGCCCGTTCGATCGCCGGGATGCGCCGCTACGACCCGCCCTGGTGTCGGCCGCTGCTGGGTGTGCGGCGCGAGGTGACGCATGCCGCCTGCGCGGAACTGGGGCTGAACGTCTGGCACGACCCGCACAACACCGACCGACGCTTCACCCGCAGCAGGCTGCGTCTCGAGGTGCTGCCGCTGATGGAGGAGGTGCTCGGCGGCGGTGTGGCCGAGGCGCTGGCCCGCACGGCGACCGCATTGCGCGGGGACACCGAGCTGATCGATTCGCTGATCGCCCAGGCGATGCCCGTCGCGGTAACCCCCAACGGGCTCGACACCGAGGCGTTGACGGCGCTGCCCGACCCGGTTCGTCGCGGGGTCATCCGCGGCTGGCTGCTCGCCGGAGGCGCGATCGGGTTGACCGACAAGCAGATCCGCGGGGTGGACACGCTCATCACCGCGTGGCGCGGCCAGGGCGGGGTGGCCGTCGGCTCCGCATTGCGCAATCAGCGGCTGGTCGCCGGCCGCAGCGGCGGGGTCTTGACGTTGCACCAGGAACCGGTCTAATCGGCCACCGTTGGTTTCCGGCCCGACGACGTGGCACGCTGTGCTCGTGGCAGCGGAATCGCCGGAGCTCTACCCGGGCGACATCAAGTCGGTCCTGCTAGGCGAAGAGCAGATCCAAAGCCGCATCGCCGAGCTCGGCGCGCAGATCGGCGCGGACTACCGCGAGCGGGCCGCCGCCGATGATCGCGACCTGCTGCTGATCACCGTGCTCAAAGGCGCCGTCATGTTCGTCACCGACCTGGCCCGCGCGATCCCACTGCCGACGCAGTTCGAGTTCATGGCGGTCAGCTCCTACGGATCGTCGACGTCCTCGTCGGGTGTGGTGCGGATCCTCAAAGACCTCGACCGCGACATCAACGACCGGGATGTGCTGATCGTCGAGGACGTGGTCGACTCCGGGCTGACCCTGTCCTGGTTGCTGCGTAACCTGGCCACCCGGCATCCGCAGTCGCTGCGGGTGTGCTCGCTGCTGCGCAAGCCCGACGCGCTGCGGGCCAACACCGACATCGCCTACGTGGGTTTCGACATCCCTAACGAGTTCGTGGTCGGCTACGGCCTGGACTACGACGAGCGCTACCGCGACCTGCCGTACATCGGAACCCTGGACCCGAGGGTCTACCAGGACTGAGTCCGGTCCGTCGGCGTGCGCGCTCGGGGGCCGCAACTTATCATCTGAACATTCTGTATACGCCAGGCGAACAGCTCGGCGTCGATGCCGGCACGGCAGGGAGGCGTCGTGTTTGGCCAATACGTCGGATACGTGTCGGGCGATGACGGCATGTACGGATTTCTGTGCCGGATCGTGCGCGAACAACTGGGTGTGTACGAACGGAACCCGGCGTTTCGCGCTTTTCGGCTGCGGGGCAGCAACGAGGTCTACGCGTACGAGGAAAAGCACAGCCGGGCGCGGGTGATCTGCAAGTTCTTCGGACCCAGGTTCGGCTGGGACCGCGATCGTGCAGCGCGGGCAGCCTATCGGGAGTTCGATGCGATGCAGGGGCTGCGAAGCTATGACCTGGTGGGCTCACCGCATCACGTGGTGCGGCCACTGGGCGTGGACGTGGATCTCAACAGTGTGCTGGCCATCGAGTTCTATCCCGGCGAGCAGTTCAGTCAGGCCATCAAGCAATGCATTCGCCGCCACAACGACAGCCATCTCTATTGGCGTCTGAAAGCGCTGGCGTATTTTCTTGCCACTCAACATAATAGGACGGCCAACTGCGCCGCGGTCGACTTCGACGTCGACTGCCAGTACTTCAGCAGCTTGGTTTACAAGTTGAAGGACCGGAACCGCGTCGGCGCGTGGGACGCCGACGAATTGCTGTGGCTTCAGGGGCTATGGCGAGACAGGACGTCGATGTGGGGTGATCGGCAGGTGTGGCTGCACGGCGATGCAACCCCGGCCAATTTTCTATTCGGCCATGGCCTCGACGTGGCAGCGATCGACCTCGAGCGGGCCAGGTGGGGCGACCGGATGTTCGACATCGGTCGGGTCGCCGGCGAGATGCAGCATGCATTCATGTCGGCGACCGGCAAGCCCGACCGCGCGGAGCCGTTCATCGGTCATTTCCTATGGGAATACTGCTGCCATTTCCCCGACCGCGACGCAGCGTTCCGGTCCATCACCGCGCGACTGCCGTACTACATGGCGATGAATCTCCTGCGGGTGGCCCGCAACGATTACATCTGCGATCACTACGGCAATAAGCTTGTCCGGCAGTCCAAGCGGCTGCTGCAGGCGAGTTGATCGTGGCCACAGCACTGACCGGAGTGACCGCTGTCGCATTCGACGTCAATGGCACGCTTGTGCATATCCGTACCGACGAGCACCGCGAGGACATATTCCGGTCGATCGGGCACTTTTTGACCTACCAAGGCATCGATATGCGGCGACACGAGGTGCGTGACGAGTATTTCGGTCGTCTTAAGCGCCAGCAGCGGGAAAGCCCGCATCAGTATCCGGAATTCGATGCGGTAGCGATCTGGCGTTCGATCGTCGACGACTATGCCAGCGACTACACCCGCGCGTTACCGCCGGATCGTTTCGCCCAACTACCGCTGACGCTGGCAGAGATCTACCGCGGGGTGTCGCGCAAGAAACTGAAACTGTATCCACATGTGCGGGAGGTACTCGAACAGTTGCGGCAGCGGTTTCCCCTGGCGATCGTCACCGATGCTCAAACTGCCTACGCCCGTGGCGAACTGCACAAGGTAGGGCTGACAGATTATTTCGACCCCATCATCGTTTCCGGTGACCATGGTTTCCGTAAACCGGACCCGAGACTGTTCGAATATGCGTTGGAGGGACTCGGGGTCCCGGCCGCGCAGACCGTCTACGTCGGCAACGACATGTTCCGCGACATCTACGGTGCGGGTCAGGTGGGAATGCGGACCGTCATGTTCGACTCGGACCAGGGCACAAAGCACTACGAAGATTGCGCGCCCGATTATTGCATCACTGACCACCGAGAGCTGCTGCAGATCATGGGGATCGGTCAGTGACGACCGGCGCCGTCGCTGATGGCATTGAGAACCGCGGGGCACCGGCGTCGAGACGTACACGGCGAATTCGAATTCACCGGAACGACCCGAAGACCTGTCGTCGCCGAAACACGACGGTGACAGACTGGCGAATCCTCGAGCGGCTAACTAACAGGGAGCGTGACGCATCGCCATGACCGATCTGGTGCACAAATCATTCGGCGGCATTCCCACCAGCGGTGGAACTGCCCGCACAGTACCGAGCGCGGCGCGCACCGGAATGTCGGCCGGAGCGCTGCGGCAGGCCATCAGTGATCACTTGGTGTACTCGATCGCCAGGCCTGCGTCGGTGCTGACGCCGGAGCACTACTACCGTGCGCTGTCGCTGGCGGTACGCGATCGGATGCAGCAGCGCTGGATGGCCACCACCCAGGACTGGCTCAAGCTTCCGAACAAGGTGACGTGCTATCTGTCGGCCGAGTTCCTGATGGGTCCGCAGCTTGGCAACAACCTGCTGAACCTCGGGATCGAGGACGCAGCGCGGCAAGCGTTGGCGGAGTTGGGTCAAGACCTCGACATCATCATGTCCTGCGAAAAAGAGCCGGGACTGGGCAATGGCGGCCTCGGTCGACTCGCCGCCTGCTATCTCGACTCACTGGCCACCCTCGAGCGGCCGTCCATCGGATACGGCATCCGCTACGAGTTCGGGATCTTTGAGCAGGAGATCCGCGACGGCTGGCAGGTCGAAAAGACTGACAACTGGCTGGTTTACGGTAATCCGTGGGAAATCGACAAACCCGATGCCAGCTACATCGTCAACTGGGGCGGCTTCACCGAGCAGTATGAGGGCGACGCGGATCAGACCCACACTCGCTGGGTCCCGCAACGAGTGTTCAAAGGCGTCTCCTACGACACCCCGATCCAGGGCTACGGCGTCAATACCTGCAACACGTTGACGTTGTGGAGCGCGCGGGCGGTGGAATCCTTTGCGCTGGAAGTCTTCAACACTGGCGACTTCTATAAGGCGGTCGACGAAGAGGTCGTCTCGGAGACCGTCTCTAAAGTGCTCTACCCCAACGACGAACCCGAAGCCGGCAAACGGCTGCGGTTGCTGCAGCAGTACTTCTTCGTGACGTGCTCGTTGCAGGACATCCTGCGGATCCATCAGGAGCGAGTTGGGCAACCGTTAAGCAAACTGTCGCAAAAGTGGGCGATCCAACTCAACGACACGCACCCGTCGATCGCTGTCGCCGAACTGATGCGGTTACTGGTCGACGAGCACTCGATGAATTGGGACCGGGCGTGGGAGATCACGGTGGCCACTTTCGGCTACACGAATCACACACTGTTGCCCGAGGCGTTGGAAACCTGGCCGCTGTCGATGTTCGGGGAGGCACTGCCGCGGCACCTGGAGATCATTCTTAGGATCAATGAGCGCTTCCTCGACGAGGTGCGCGCGCGTTTCCCCGGCGACGAAGACCGGATACGCCGGATGTCGCTGATCGGTGAGGATGGCGGTAAATGCGTGCGCATGGCGCACTTGGCCACCGTGGGCAGTCACGCGGTCAACGGTGTGGCCGCATTGCATTCGGAACTGTTGAAAGCCAGTGTGCTCCAAGATTTTTACGAGTTGTGGCCGCAGCGATTCGGCAATGTCACCAACGGTGTGACGCCGCGGCGATTCTTGGCGCTGGCCAACCCCGGATTGCGAGAGCTGCTTGACGAGACGATCGGCGACGGCTGGCTGACGGATCTGGAGCGGCTGCGTGGGCTGGAAGCCTACGTCGATGACCGCGCTTTCCGGGAGAGCTGGCGAGACGTCAAGCGCGCCAACAAGGCTCGGCTCGGGGAATACCTGCACGCGGTGGCGGGCATCGAGCTTGACCCGACCTGGCTGTTCGACGTACAGGTCAAGCGGATTCATGAATACAAGCGCCAGCACCTGAACGTGCTGCACATCATCACCCTGTACCACCGGCTCAAGAAGAACCCCGGTCTGTCGATTCCGCCTCGGGCGTTCATCTTCGGCGGCAAGGCCGCCCCGGGGTATTTCATGGCCAAGCGGATGATCAAGCTGATCAACTCGGTCGGCGCGACCGTGAACTCCGACCCGGACGTAAACCGGTTCATGAAAGTCGTTTTCGTGCCCAACTTCAATGTGCAGAACGCACACTTGATCTATCCGGCCGCCAATCTGTCCGAGCAGATCTCCACCGCAGGTAAGGAAGCCTCCGGCACGGGAAACATGAAGTTCATGATCAACGGCGCCCTGACCATCGGCACACTGGACGGCGCCAACGTGGAGATGCTGGAGGAGGCGGGCGCGGAGAACTTCTTCTTGTTCGGTCTGAACGAGGAAGAAGTGGCCCGCGTCTACGCAGAGGGCCACCGCCCGTCGACGTACATCGACCGGGACTCCGAGCTCGCCGAAGTGCTCGACCTCATTGCCGACGGGCATTTCACCGACGGCGACACCGAGATCCTGCGTCCCGTCGTCGATTCACTGCGCTACCATGACCCGTTCCTGGTGCTCGCCGACTACCGCTCCTACGTGGACTGCCAGGCTGCTGTTGGCGACGCGTGGCAGGACGCGGAGGCGTGGTCTCGCATGTCGATTCTCAACGCGGCACGCAGTGGCAAGTTCTCCTCCGACCGCGCGATCGCTGAGTACTGCGAAGGAATTTGGGACGTGGCAGCGATGAAAGTGCAGCTGTGACGCTGGCGGTCAACGCAGCTCCCAGACCGCGGTAACCGAAAAGCTTACCGTTTGTTGCCCGGGCTCCAGCGGAACAGCGGACGCCATCCCACCCCGCATCGGCGCGGGTACCGGGGGCGTCGCGCCCGACGTTTCCGAGATCGACAGGATCTTGCCCAGTCCCAGCCCGGACAGCTGCGCGTACTGCGCGGCCCGGTCTTTGGCGTCGGCAAAAGCGTGCGCTCGCGCATCTTTCACCAGCTGCGAATCATCGGCGATGGAGTAGCTGACCGAGTTGATCCGGGTCGCGTCGCCGCCGGTTCCGACGATGACGGCCAGCAGGCGCGACGCGGTGCCGGCGGGGTGGATCTTGACCCGGATCGAGTTGGCGGCCCGATACCCGGTGATGGTGCCGCCGGCATTGTCGTATTGCGGTTGCAGGCTCACATCGGTGGTGCTGATGTCCTTGCGGTCGACGCCGGCGTTGGCCAGCGCATCGATGACCGCCTGCTGGCGGTTGTTGGTCTGATCCATCGCCGCGGTGACGTCGCGGGCGGTGAACTCGATGCCGACATCCGCGGTAAGCGTGTCCGGGACGCCTTGGACGTGGCCGGAGCCGACGACAGTCACTTGGCGCAGGTTGTCTCCGGCCCGTTCAGGGCTATGGTCGCAGGCCGATGCCGCTGCGGCGAGACCCAATGCGAGCACGAGACGAATCGGCGTTTTGGCGCGTTGGCTGATGGGCATGCTTGGCACCCTAGTCGCGGGTGACGGGCACCGGGTTGATGTGTTAGCCGTTGAGGGCGCTGTGCCGGCGGCCCCACATCAGGTAATAAGTCAGTGCCACCGCCAACCATCCGCTGAACGCGATCCAGGTGTACCAATGCAGGCTGAACAGGATGTAGGCGCAGGCCGCGATCGACAGGACCGGGGTCACCGGATAACCCGGTACCTTGAAGCCGCGCGGCAGATCCGGCTCCTGAATCCGCAGGATGATCACTCCCGCTGACACCACGATGAACGCCGTCAGCGTGCCGATCGACACGATTTCGGCCAGCCGGTCCAACGGTACGACTGCGGCCAGCGCCGCCACCGCGAACGCCACGATCATGGTGTTCTGCACGGGCGTCATCGTGCGCGGATTCACCTTCGCGAACGTCGCCGGCAGCAGCCCGTCGCGGCCCATCGTGAACAGGATTCGGGTCTGGCCGTACAACGTCACCAGCGTCACGGAGAATATCGAAATCACCGCTCCCGCAGCCACAATGGTGCTGCCAGCAGTATTGCCGGTGATGTGGTCCAAGATCACCGCCAGCACCGCTTGTTCGCCCTTGAAGTCCTGCCACCGCTGTGCGCCGACGGCGGCGACCGAGACGAGCAGGTGGATTGCCGTGACGATCAGCAGGGCGGCGATGATCGCGCGCGGCATGGTGCGTTGCGGGTCCTTGACCTCGTCGCCCGCGGTGGATACCGCGTCGAGACCGATATAGGCGAAGAAGATCGTGCCTGAGGCCAAGCTGATGCCGGATACGCCGAAAGGCGCCAGATCCTTGAAGTTTCCGGCGTTGAACGCGGTGAACGCAATCGCCGAGAACAACACCAGTACGCTGATCTTGATCACCACCATCACGGCATTCGCCTTGGCGGATTCGCTTGCACCCCGGATCAACAGCAGCGCGCACATCGCCACCAGCGCTATCGCCGCCACGTTCACGACGCCGGGTTCTGGGTCCCACGGCGCCGCTGAAATAGCATGTGGGAGAACAAAACCGAAGACATTGTCAAGAAACTTGTTGAGATACTGGCTCCAGCCGACGGCCACCGCGGCGGTGGACACGCCGTACTCGAGCAGCAAGCAGGCCGCGACTCCCATTGCCGCGAACTCTCCGAGGGTGGCGTAGGCATAGGAGTAGGCCGATCCGGAAACCGGTACCGCCGAAGCCAGTTCGGCGTAACAGATCGCGGCCAGACCCGCCGCGACGCCGGCAATGATGAACGAGATGACCACCGCCGGCCCGGCTTGCGGCACCGACTGCGAGAGCACGATGAAGATTCCGGAACCGACGGTTTCGCCGACACCGAACATCGTCAGCAGGAAAACGCCAAGGCTGCGTTGCAACTGGTCTGAGGCGCCGTCGGCGACCGGGGCCCCGC
>Ga0209447_10000502_pt1 | contig 10781 bp, 8 predicted proteins | sample BogFormECP04_OM3_FD_188243 | JGI IMG/M metagenome (GOLD analysis project Ga0209447, IMG submission 188243) | Bog forest soil microbial communities from Calvert Island, British Columbia, Canada - ECP04_OM3 (SPAdes) (version 2) | ecosystem: Environmental > Aquatic > Freshwater > Wetlands > Bog ... | reverse complement strand
CCCCGCCGTTCTGACAGAGCAAGTTCTAACAGGGACGGAGTCTCGCATCCTTTTCTTTCCTGATTACCAAGGTGCAGGAGTTACTCCTGCCGAAGGAAGCGTGAAACCCACCGCGGGTTTCACATTTGATTAAGCATCCGCTCAACTGTATTCATGTTGAACGCCGTTTACCATTTGCCGCGATAGGGTTACAGTCAGATCACGCGCAACGAATGATTTGCGCCTTAATCAAATGGCACTGGAACGCGACAAGCATACCGCACAGCACGCCCTGCTGACCCTTCACGAGAGCCAGCTCCTCGACCTTTATCGGCGCATGACGCTCATTCGGCGCTTCGAAGAGAAGACCGCGGAGATGTACAGCCGCGGCAAAATCACCGGCTTCTGTCATCTCTACGCCGGCGAGGAGGCGGTGGCAGTCGGGGCGATTTACGCGCTCTACGACAAGGACTACGTCGTCTCGACCTATCGCGAGCACGGCCATTGTCTCGCCAAAGGCGCCGACCCGCGCCTGGTGATGGCCGAGCTGTTCGGCAAGGCCACCGGCATCTCGCACGGCCGCGGCGGCTCGATGCATCTGTTCGATCAGGACCTGCGCTTCATGGGCGGCTACGCGATTGTCGGCGGCGGCTTGCCGATTGCCTGCGGGCTCGCGCTGGCGGTCAGCTACAACGAAGGTCCCGAAGTGGTCTGCTGCTTTTTCGGCGACGGCGCGCTGCCTCAAGGCGCCTTCCACGAGACTCTCAACATGGCGTCGCTGTGGAAGCTGCCGCTGGTTTTCATTTGCGAAAATAACTTCTACGGGATGGGCACGCTGGTCCAGAACGCGATCAGCCAGGAGGAGCTCTACCGCTTCGCCGAGCCCTACAAGATGCCGGGCGTGCGGGTGGACGGGATGGACGTGCTCGAAGTTTACGGCGCTACGATGGAGGCGGTCGCGCGCGCGCGCAACGGCGACGGACCGTCGTTGATCGAGGCCGTCACCTATCGCTTCCGCGGTCATTCGATGTCCGATCCCGCCGAGTATCGCTCGAAGCGCGAGGAAAGAATCTGGCAGGAGCGCGACCCGATTAAAAATCTGCATCGGCGCCTGCTTGCCGAAAAGCGCGCCACCGACGCCAAGCTCGACGAGGTCGAGCGCGAGGTCGCCGCCACGATAGATGACGCGGTCAAGTTCGCCGACGAAAGCCCCGAGCCCTCGATGGACGAACTCGGCAAGGGCGTCTACGCGTCGGAGAATAAGTAGTGGCGCAAATCACTTACCGCGAAGCGTTGAACCAGGCCCTGCGCGAGGAACTCGACCGCGACGAGCGCGTCTTCATCATGGGCGAGGAGGTCGGCTACTTCGGCGGCGCGTTCAAAGTCACCGACGGCTTGCTCGCCGTCTACGGCGAAAAACGCGTGCGCGACACTCCTATCTCCGAACTGACTATTGTCGGCGCAGGCATCGGCGCTGCGATGGGCGGGCTCAAGCCGATAGTCGAACTAATGACTATCAATTTCGGGTTACTGGCTATGGATCAGATAGTCAATAGCGCCGCCAAAATACATTTCATGTTCGGCGGCAATGCCAATGTACCTATAGTCATTCGCGCGCCGCAGGGCGGTGGCCATCAGCTCGGCGCGCAGCATAGCCAGAGCCTCGAAGCGTATTTCCTCCACTGCCCCGGGCTCCGCGTCGTTATCCCGGCCACGCCCGCCGACGCGAAAGGACTGTTGAAGACCGCTATTCGTCAGATCGATCCGGTGATGTTCCTCGAACACGAGTCACTATACGGCGTGAAGGGCGAAGTCCCCGAAGATCCCGAGTTCATGGTGCCGTTCGGTAAGGCAAATATAGTCCGCGAGGGTAAGGATGTGACTATCGTCACTTACTCGAAATGCGTATACGACGCGATCGCCGCGGCCGAGGCGCTCGAGAACTCCGGCATCGACGCCGAGATCGTCGACCTGCGGACGCTGAACCCGCTCGACATTGAGACCGTCGTCGCGTCGGTGAAAAAAACCGGCCGTGCGATTGTCGCGTACGAAGGATGGCGTACCGGCGGCGCCGGCGCGGAGATTGCCGCGCAAATTCACGAAGCCGCCTTCGATTCGCTCGACGCGCCCGTTGCCCGGGTCGCGGCGCTCGATTCTCCCATGCCATACAACAAGCATCTCGAGCATGCCTCGCTGCCGAGCGCCGGTGATATCGTCAAAGCGGCGGAGCAACTGACTTAAGCTACTGGGCGAGCCGTCATGAGCAACGAAATCACGATGCCCAAGCTCTCGGACACGATGGAGGAAGGCAAAATCCTCCGCTGGCTCAAACGTCCGGGCGACAAAGTCGCGCGCGGCGAGGCTTTGGCCGAAGTCGAGACCGATAAAGCCGACATGGTGCTCGAGTCGTTCGAAGAGGGCGTGCTCGACCAGATCAAATTGAACGAAGGCGAAAGCGCGCCGGTCGGTGCCGTGATCGCAACAATGAAAACCGCGGGCGCGAAGGAATCGAGAGCTGACGCCAAGTCACAGCCAACTGACGCGATGGAAAATCCGGGCGCCGAGGCTCAGGTGACCTCGGAGGCGCCCCCGAAGCCGGTTGCGATCAAGCCCAGGGCGGTCGAGAAGAAAGAGGCGCCGAAGAGATCGATCGCGCCGGCCGCCGTCGTCACGGACGGCTCCGCGGGTGATTTGCACGTCCACCCCGCCATGTCGGCGAATCCGAGCGCGGCGCCGACCGCGATCGCCGCGCCGCCTGCGCGCCCCGAGCCCTCGACTTCGCCGCCCGACGAGGGCGACGGCCACAAGCTTCGCGCTTCTCCGCTCGCACGTCGCGCCGCCGAGGAGGCCGGGGTCGACCTCGCGCACGTCCGCGGCACCGGTCCAGACGGACGCGTCACCAAGCGCGACATCGACAACTTCATCCGTGAGCAGCAGCTCTTCAAATTCCGCCGCCTCGTCTCGCCGCGCGAGGGCGCGCCCGGCTCGCGCGAGGAACTGTCCGCGATGCGCAAGACGATCGCCAAGCGGATGGCCTTGTCGAAGCGCGAGATTCCGCACTTCTACGTCACCGTCGAGGTCGCGATGGAAGACGCGGTGCGCCTCAAGGACTCGCTCGAAGCAACCGAGCTGTTCGAGGAAACCGTCACCTACAACGACATCATCGTGAAGGCCTGCGCACTCGCGTTGGGCCGCTATCCGCGCATCAATGCGAGCTACGAAGACGAAGGCATCGTCATTCATCCGAACGTCAACATAGGAGTCGCCGTCGCGGTCGAGGACGGTTTGATTCTGCCGGTGATTCGCGAATGCGAGCGGCTCTCGCTGCTCGAAATCTCGCGCGCCGCGCATCGCCTCGTGGCGAAATCGAGCCGCGGCGGTTTCACCTCCGACGAACTCTCCGGCGCGACGTTTTCGATTTCCAACATGGGGATGCTCGGGGTCGAGCACTTCGCTGCCGTCATCGTTCCGCCGCAAGCGGCGATTCTCGCCGTCGGCGCCATCAAGGATCGCCCGGTCGTCCGCAACGGCCAGCTGGCCGTCGGCAAGACCATGATGATCACGGGGTCGTTCGATCACCGCATCGTCGACGGGGTCGTCGCCGGCCGCTTCCTCTCGGAACTGAAGCGCTTCCTCGAAAACCCCTCCAGCCTGCTGCTGTGAAAGTGCTCCACCGCGCTGAATGAAAACTCGCGCAGCTTCCCTAGCGAGTCAGACCTATCTCGCCTTCCTACTGGTACACCTATCGGTTGCCTTTGTAGTTCTATTCGCCGGCGGTTGTGCCACTCCCGTAGGAGTTAAGCGTCTCGACGAACAAGCGGCCCATCGCGAGCTTAACGCGAACGTCCTATCCACCGGCAAACCCAGCGACTACTCGACTCAGCTCCTCGAGCGATCCGGTTTGACGGAGAGCTTCAAAAGCGATCCGCAAGCAGTGCTGGCCCAATTGAATTCCGATCTTGGCAAACCCGACGAGCGCAACCGCCTGTTCGCGCTATCCGAGCTATCCTTTGACTACGCGGAAGACTCCGGAAACAAGTCCTACTACCTCGCATCGGCCGCCTATGCGTACGCCTTCCTGTTCCCGGCTAACCCGGCCGACGCGCCTGGCCCATATGACCCGCGCCTGCGCCTGGCACTTGACCTATACAACCGAGGCATAGCACTGGGACTCGCATCCAGTGACGGAAAGGAAATCGATCTTGGCGCGCGTCAGCTGGCTTTGCCCTTTGGTTCACTCGATCTGAGCTCCAATCCCGCCGCATTCACCTACAGCGGATATCGTCTGACTAAGTTCGTATCGCTCGCCGACCTCGAGGTGCGCGGGCTGCGCAACACCTATCGCAGGCCCGGTATCGGCGCCGCGCTCTCGGCACAAGTTCAGGCGTCGCCGGGAGTGCCAGCCAGCCGATGGATCCCGCCGAATTCCAAAGTGCCGATGACCGCCTTCGTGCGCTTCGACAATCCGCGCCTCGCGATGAGCACCGGTCATCTGCATGGCACCGTCGAGCTATACGACGAGGACCGGACGACAGCTTTGCAGGTCGGCTCGGTTTCGGTGCCGCTCGAGTCGGATCCCAGCGCTGCCCTGGCCTATCGGCTCGAAGGCGCGCCGATTTGGGACTTCGAGCTCGCGGGTTTCCGCCGCGGCGACTTTCTGCTTCCCGGCATGAGCCAGACCGCCGACATCAACGGTCTCTTCATGTTGCATCCGTACCATCCGAACATGATTCCCGTCGTGTTCGTTCATGGGACCGCGTCGAGTCCCGCGCGATGGGCCGAGATGGCGAACGAGCTGCTAGGCGATCCCGCGATCGCGTCGCGCTATCAGCTCTGGTTCTTCGTCTATAACAGCGGCAATCCGATCGTGTTGTCTGCGATGCGGTTGCGGGAATCGCTGCAGGCTGTTCGCAAGGACGTCGACCCCGACGGCAAGGATCCGGCGCTCAACCAGATGGTAGTCATCGGACACAGCCAGGGCGGCCTGCTGACCAAGATGACCGTGGTCGATAGCGGCAACCGCTTCTGGAACAATGTCAGCAAGGTCCCATTCGACAAGGCCGACCTCGATCCCGAGACTCGCGACCTGGCCCAACGCGCGCTGTTCGTAAAGCCTCTGCCGTTCGTGACCGAAGTGATCTTCATCGCCACGCCTCATCGCGGCAGCTACATGGCGAGCAATCCTATCGTCAAGTTCGGCAACAAATTCATCAACCTTCCCGGCGGTCTCGCCAAGGCCACGGTTCAACTCGGAAAGCTGCGCGAGGCCAGCTTGATGGGCACTCCGTTTACTCTGCCGACCGCGCTCGACAACATGGACGCATCCAACCCTTTCATTAAGACACTATCCTCGCTGCCGATCGCGCCCGGCGTGCAGGCTCATTCGATCATTCCAGTGCTAGGCTCAGGCCCGGTCGAAGAGGGAAACGACGGGGTCGTCGAGTACAAGAGCGCGCATATCGACGGCGTGCAGTCCGAGCTGGTCGTACGTTCGGGGCATTCGACTCAGGCCACGCCCGCGACGATCGAGGAGGTGCGGCGCATCCTTTACGAGCATGCCGGAATCCACTGATGCGCCGCGCCCTCCGCATCCTCGCGACGATAGCTCTATCGATGCTCGTAGCTCTAGGAGTCGCCTGGGCTACACTAGCCCTATGGCTCGACGGCCCACAGTCGGCCCCTCTTGCCGGCACGCTAGCTCTAGGACTGGTGATAGTTATAGTCCTATCTCTAGCTCTCATTCGTCCACTGCTGGGAGGACTAGCTGTAGCAATATTTCCCATAGTTATTGTCGCTCTATGGTGGACCTCGATTCCGCCGAGCAACAGCCGTGATTGGACGCCCGACGTAGCTCGCACGGCGCGCGCAACCTTCGATGGCAGCCATGTTACGATTCAGAACGTCCGCAATTTCAACTACCGATCCGAAAACGACTACGACCAGCGCTGGGAGACGCGGACCTACGACCTTGACCGCATTCAAGGCGTCGATCTGTTCCTTTCATTCTGGGGACCAACTGAAATCGCGCATACGATCGTCAGCTGGGACTTCGACGACGGCCAACACCTCGCCATCTCGATCGAGACGCGCAAGGAAAAGGGCGAGTCCTACTCCGCCCTCCGCGGCTTCTTCCGTCAGTACGAGCTCTACTATGTAGTAGCCGACGAACGCGACCTCGTCGGCTTGCGAACTAACCATCGCGGCGAGCAGGTCTACCTCTACCGCCTTCGCGCCACGCCGGCGCAGGCGCGAGCGCTGCTGGTCGACTATCTCGACGAAGTGAACAGTCTCGCCGACCATCCGGAGTGGTACAACGCACTCACTCAGAACTGCACGACGACTATTCGCGGCCATACTCAACACATAGGCGCGGCAGGCAGCTTCGACTGGCGCATGCTGGCGAATGGCCATCTCGACGAATTGCTGTACGAGCGCGGCCAGATCGATACCAGTCTGCCGTTCGCCGATCTTAAGCAACGCAGCGACATTACCGTCAAAGCCAAAGCCGCTGACGACTCGCCCGATTTTTCCGCTAAAATCCGCCAAGGCCTATGAACAAGGACTGGATGTCAGGCAGCCTGTGGTCGATCCGCAGATGGTTGACCGTCAACTACTCGCCGCATCCGGAGGAGCGCTCGTTCCTCGAGCGTGCGCAGACCCAGCGGCAAGGCAAGGTTGAGATAACAGTTGCAGTGCCGAGCGACCGCGAGAGCGAGCGCGCATTCGGCGTCCGTCTTGCGCGCCATCGGATGCAGGCGGTCTGGCTGGAGGTCGATAACGGCGACGGTGAAGAGCTATGGCTCGATCGCGTGCAACTCGACCCCGACTACTACACGGCGCTGGAGGCCGCCAATCTCACGCACTTCAGGATGGGCGCGCGGCTGGTCGCGTTCGGCGTGATCGGCTGGCTCTTTCTCCCTCTGCTTCCGCTGGTGCCGCTCAAGCTGCTGTCCGCTCGCGCCGCGAACCGGCGCATGAACGAACTCTTCCGCACCGCGATGTTTCCCAGCGGCGTCATCCCGCCCGCCAAAAAACTGAGCGGTTTCATTTTCACGCGCCTCGATGAAGGCGTGAAGCGGGTTGATGTGCGCCTGATCGGGCGCACGAGCGCCTGCGAATCGCAGTTCATGATCGAAGTGCCCGGTCTCACGCTGCCGCATGCCGCCGAAGATTCCGCGCCGGTGCGCGACGCCAAAGAACTCGACGAGCCCGCGCTCAGGGACTGGCTCGAGCGGCAACCGCGATGTACCAGCAACGCACGCGGAACCGTCGAAGGCGATCCGCTGAACCTGGTCGTTGTGGGCGACCGCGCCAGTATCCAGGAATGCCTCAGCACGTGGGACGAAACTGAGTCGATCACGCTCGGCACCTCGTGGAAAACCGCGCGCGCCTTCCTGCTCGAATCGCAATACCGCTACTCGCCCGTAAGTCCGTTGTATCTTTACGGACGCCAGCAGGATTTCGCGCTGCAACGCGCGCGCGCCAGCCTCAATCAGCGCCTCCATCTGCGCCTGTGGACGACAGACGTGCGCTTCGACGGCCAACCGGTCTGGATCGGCCAGGTCAGCCGCGACATAGGCGTGCGCTTCACGCCGAAGACCTGGAACCTCACGACTCATCAGATCGATCCCAACGTCGACGAATCCCGCGACTACGTGCTCGACGATCTGCTCGCCTCGCGCCGCGTATCGCGCCTGGGCTTCGTCGGCGGCGTCGAGTCCGCACCGATCGCGTCGCCGCGCCACAACCTGACCGGCGACCCTTATTTCACCGACGGCCAGCGCGCAGTAGCCATACTCTCCCGCACCCGCACGATGCCTAAGTTCCTGCTCTGGTCCCCCACATCTTCCTGACAGTGGGCCCATCTTCACTCAACCGGCAGCCGCGCATCCTTCCACTCGATCATCCCGCCCTTCAAATTCCACACGTGCTCGAAGCCCAGGCCGGTAAGGATCGCGGCCGCGGTAGCGCTCCGCACTCCTACTCGACATATCGCGACGATGTCGCGCCCTTTCGCATCGCCTAGTTCACCGATTCGCTCGGGCAACTCCTTGAGCGGAATCAACTGCGCACCTGCGATATGCCCCAGCTCTCCGCGATACTCATCTTCCTCGCGAACGTCGATCAGAAGCGGCGGATTGGAGCCGGCGATCCGATCGCGCAACTCCGCCGCGCTCAACTGACGCACCTCGTTCAGTTGCGAGAGCGTGGGGAACTTGAGCGCGCCCGCATCGACGTCAGATTGGTTCGGCTGCAGCGCCTCCTGGATGCCGTCGGGCAGCGGCAGGCCGAGATTGTTCATCAAGTTGATGTAATCGTCGCGCGACTTGCCCGCCAGCCGCGGATTCGAGTGCTTCTCTTCGCCGATCGTCGATTGCGTATGCCCTCGATAGTCGTGCGCGGGAAAAACCAAAGTCTGATCGGGTAGCGTGAACAACTTGCGCGCGATCGAATCGTACTGGACGCCGGGGTCGCCGCCCGCGAAATCCGCGCGACCGGTTCCGTGGATAAACAAAACGTCGCCGGTGAATACGCGATCCCTGGCCAACAGGCTTATCGAATCGGGTGTATGCCCGGGCGTATGAAGGACTCGAAGCTCTTCATCTCCTATCTTCAATGCCTGCCCATCTTCGACGTGGATGCTGACGTGCGGCGCCGGCGCCAGCCGATGCATCGCCACCGGCGTCCCGGTCAATTCGCTCAACTCAAGCGCGCCGCTGCGATGGTCCGCATGAGTATGTGTGTCGACAATCAATTCCAGCCGCCACCCATGATAAGCCAGCACTGCGAGGTAGCGTTCGACCTTTTCCCGCAAGGGATCGATGATCGCGGCATTCCCGGTCTTCTCCGAGATCGCCAGGTAGGTTTTGCACTTGAAGTGGTTGAGTTCGCGAAAAATCATTTTACCGCCCCGTCGCCGCGTTGCTTTGACCATAGGCCTCGTCAACGTGCCCGGCTAGTCTCACCCTTACTCGATGCTTAGATTCAGGGAATAATAGAAAGCGCAAATAAAATCCCGAAGGAACTTCATCTTGCCAAACACCCGCTATGACCTCGTCGTAATCGGCTCCGGACCCGGCGGATACGTCGCCGCGATTCGTGCCGCTCAGCTCAAAATGCGAGTCGCCGTCATCGAGCGCGACCGCCCCGGCGGCGTATGCCTCAACTGGGGATGCATCCCGTCGAAGGCGCTGCTCAACTCCGCCACCGCGATGGACACCATTCGCGGCGCGTCGAAAGAACACGGCATCGAGACCGGCGAAATTCGCTTCGACTTCACCAAGGTCATCGCACGTTCGCGCGCCGCCGCCGACAAACTGTCCAAGGGCGTGCTCTATCTCTTCAAGAAAAACAAAATCGACTACTTCGAAGCTGACGCGAGCATCACTGGCCCGCATTCGGTCGCGCTCGCGCCGCTCGAAGGCAAACCGGCGCCGGCCTCTGCCACGCTCGACGGCGAGCGCATCCTGATCGCCGCCGGCTCGGGCGAACGCCTGTTCCCGGGAATGAAGGTCGGCGACGGCGTCGTCACCAGCAAGGAAGCCCTGGTGCTCGACAAGATGCCCGCGAGCGTCGTCGTCATCGGCGCCGGCGCCATCGGCCTGGAGTTCGGCTACTTCTACAGCGCGTTCGGCGCCAAGGTGACAATCGTCGAGCTGGAAAAACAGATGCTCCCCGGTATCGACGCCGAGGTCGCCGAAGAACTGCGCCGCGCATTCATCAAACGCGGCGTCACCGTGATGCTCGGGCATGGCTACAAGTCGATGGCGCGCAACGGCGATCTCTGGTCGGTCGCCGTGACCGCCGAGGGCGCCGACAAATCCATCGAGGCCGAAGTCGTGCTGGTCGCCGTCGGCCGCACGCCGCTCAGCCGCAACCTCGGCCTGGAAAAACTCGGCATCGAGCTCGAGCGCGGCGGCTTCATCAAGACCAACGACTCATTCCAAACCACCGTGCCGAGCATCTACTCGATCGGCGACGTCCTCCGTCCGCCCCTGCTCGCGCACAAGGCCAGCGCCGAGGGTATCGCCGCCGTCGAAATCATGGCGGGCGTGCGCGAGCCCGGCTTCGACCTGCTCGCTATTCCCGCATGCATCTACTGCGAGCCCGAAGTTGCGACCGTCGGCCTCAGCGAAGCCGACGCCAAAGCGCGCGGCATCGAAGTGAAGGTCGGCAAGTTTCCGTTTCGCGCGATCGGCAAGGCGGTGGCGATCGACGAGACCGCGGGCTTCGTGAAAATCGTCGCCACCAAGCAGTACGGCGAAGTGATCGGATGCCAGATAATCGGACACGCCGCCACCGACATAATCTCCGAAGTCGTGCTCGGCAAAACGCTCGAGACCACCGTCACCGAAATCGGCAAGACCGCGCATCCGCATCCCACGATGTCCGAGGCGATCATGCAGGCAGCTTTGGCCGCCGACGGCGAAGCGATAGACTTGTGACGATGAACCCGCGCGGAGCACTCACCGTCGCCGATTTGGGCGTCGTCGACTACGACGCCGCACTGGCGCTGCAAGCCAACCTGCTCGCGGCGCGCGGAAAAGGAGAAAATGCGGACATGCTCCTGATGTTGGAGCATCCCCACATTTTCACGCTCGGCCGCGGCGCCGACGAGCGGTTCATCGTCGCCAATCCCGAGGGAGTGCAGGTGCGGCGCGTCTCGCGCGGCGGACAGGTGACCTATCACGGCCCGGGCCAGCTGATCGGCTATCCGATCCTGAAGCTCGAAGGCCGCGACCGCGACGTGACGAAGTATCTCCGCAGTCTCGAGGCCGCGATGATCGATGCGCTCGCAAAAT
>Ga0209447_10000500_pt1 | contig 10793 bp, 13 predicted proteins | sample BogFormECP04_OM3_FD_188243 | JGI IMG/M metagenome (GOLD analysis project Ga0209447, IMG submission 188243) | Bog forest soil microbial communities from Calvert Island, British Columbia, Canada - ECP04_OM3 (SPAdes) (version 2) | ecosystem: Environmental > Aquatic > Freshwater > Wetlands > Bog ... | reverse complement strand
GGTAACGCCGATTGAGGTTTGCTCTAGCGGCAGTGGCCTGTGGCGCACACCGCAGACGCTCCCGCGCCGGCGCCCAGAACGAACCAGAACGCGTTACGGTGCAGACGTTGCCAGAATGTGCCGCCCTTTGCGGTGGCGACGGCGGCGTCGCGTTCGCGGGTCACGGCTTTTAATTTGGCGGCGTTATCTGTGGAATCCTGTTTGGCGGCCGCTAGCTGGGCCTGGCAGGAGCGGCAATCCTGCACGTAATCGAAAAGCGGCTTCAGATCGGCGGCGGGAATTTGCGCGGTGGGTGCGTCGGGAAGTTCTTGCTGGATTGCCGGCGTAGCGAGCGCGGGGGATTCGAGGCCGGGCGAACTCGCTGCCGCGGAATCGGCTGTGGGCAGCGGAGCATTCTGCGCGCAACCCTTCTTCTTGTCGGGACACGCCGATTTTTCGGACGGCGCAGTTCCCTGCTGGGTTGTGGGCGCAGCGCTTTGCGGCGAAGTAAGTGTGATGGGCTGAGGCAGCGAAAGAAATTTCGGCAATTCGCTGAGGACTTGCGCGGAAGTTTGCGTGTGGCGCTTCAGCGCCTCGATTTGTGCGAGCGTGTCTTTCAGCGTGACGGCGCGATCGCGTTCGCGCACGTCGGCGGCATCGAGCGCTTGCTTTTGCGTGGCGATGGTAGCTTGCAGGCGCAGGCGATCGTCATGCTCCGTGAGCCAGGCATGGAAGGCCATGGTGGCGAGGAGCACGGCTAGCAGAATACCGGAGATTTCTAGTGTATTTCGCATGGTGGAATGAACCTTGACTCGTGACTCGTGATTTGTGAGCCGTGATTCGTGAAATTCAATGCGCAAAACATGTGCGGAAAGTGCCTATTTTCGACCGATTAGAAAGTTGCTTTGTGCCTGATGGCAACGGAGTTACGGACTTTTCTAATCGCAGTGGAGCCGATTAGAATCTGCGCGATGAGTGATCAGTGCTTAGTGATTAGTGAATTCGGATCCACTTCGCCTGGTGACACCCCATGGGCATCTTGCGTGCCGCGTACCGCTTCTAAAACCTTGTGCCACTGCCCTTTATTTGTACCTTCGTCCAGTTGTTCCTTGGCCGTGCGTGCGGGCATCATGTAGGAAGGCATTCGGCCCGCGTAGGCGACAGTGCACCAGCATCGATGGACACGCATAATTGGACACGTAGCGTTGGACACCTATCGTTGCGACCAGCTCGAAACACTTGGAGAGAATAAATGCGACGCGCTTCCCTGGGGCTCGTTCTAGCGCTCATTCTTGTGCATGTGAGCTGCACAGGATCCACCAAGTCAGCCGGTACCGCGACGCCGCCCCCGCAAGTCACCGTTAGCGTTACGCCGACCGCCGCGAACGTGCGTGCTGGAGCTGGGCAGCCGTTCTCTGCCACGGTCACCGGCACAACGAATCAGAGTGTGACCTGGTCAGTAAATGGAATCGTAGGCGGAAATGCGACTGTCGGACTGATCACTGACACGGGTGTCTACACCGCTCCGGCCATTCCGACGAATCCGAACACGATTACGATTAGCGCCACATCAGCGGCGAACGCAGGCGCGAGCGGCACGAGCGACATCACGCTGTGGAACGCTAAGCCCGTGCTGAGCAGCGTGAGTCCGACAACTTTCACGGCCGGTGCGTACACGCTGACACTGACCGGAAGCCAATTCGCGAGTGGCGCGCAAGTGCTGTTCGGCGGCGCGGCGGTCACGACAAGCTATGTTTCGACTACGAAGCTCACGGCGACGGGATCGGCGCCATCCGCCGGAATATTTGCCGTCAGCGTCAGCAATCCAAATCCAGGCAGCAGCAATTCCGGCGCGATCAATGTTACGGTGACTTCGCAGTCCGGAGGGAATCCTCCGCCACCACCGAGCGCGTGCAGCGTGATGAGTGTTGGCCAGGGCGGCAGCTTGAACGGCTTCCTGCCCTTCCCTGCGGACAATTTGTGGAATCAAAACATCGCGAGCGCGCCGGTGGATCCGAACTCCGCGGCCATTATAAATTTCATCGGAGCTGGCGATCCTGTGCATCCGGATTTTGGCTCGGGCGAGTATAACGGCTCGAGCATCGGAATTCCCTACGTCGTGGTGGACTCGTCGCAACCACCGGTAGTGATCAATTTCACAGCTTACGGAGACGAGAGCGATCCTGGGCCGATGCCAGTGCCGGCCAGCGCGCCGATCGAGGGGTATCCGAATCCTGGGAGCGGCGATCGGCACGTGCTGGTACTTGATAACAGCAGTTGCTGGCTGTATGAGCTGTATAGTTCGTACCCGCAGAGTGACGGTAGCTGGAACGCGGACTCCGCGGCTGTTTGGGACTTGCTTAGCGACGAGCAACGGCCGCTGACGTGGACTTCCGCCGACGCTGCGGGGCTTTCGGTGTTTGCTGGGCTTGCGCGTTACGACGAGGTGGCCAGCGGCGCGATCAAGCACGCGTTGCGCTTCACATTGCAAAACAGCCGCGCCGCTTTCGTGCCGCCGGCGTCGCATTGGGCCGCGACTACGTCAAACGCCAATGCGGCGCCGATGGGGTTGCGCATGCGGCTGAAGTCGAGCTTCGATATCTCTGGGTTTTCCACGGCCAACCAAGTGATTCTGACGGCGCTGAAGCAGTACGGCATGATCATGGCGGACAACGGGTCGAATATGTACATCAGTGGCGCGCCGGACGATCGCTGGGACAACGACGATTTGCACAATCTGGGACAAATCACTGCGGCGGATTTCGAAGTGGTGCAGATGAATCCGATCTACACGCAATCGAATTTGCCTACTGGGGCGGCGCCGGCCATTGCGAGCTTCACGGCTAGCCTTGGGACTGTTTCTGCCGGCACGAACGTGACGCTTTCATGGAACGTCACGGGCGCTTCGTACTTTGACGTGACGCCGCAGGTCGGATCCATCCGCGGCACGAGCGTCGTCGTCACGCCGTCGCAGAAGACTACTTATACGTTGAATGCCACGAACGAGTTTGGACGCAGCACACTCACCGTCACCGTAACGGTACAATGATTCATTTTGAAGTTCGGATGGCTTAACCCCGAAGCGTTATCAATACCTCTGAGAACCATCCATTCAGCGGAGATTGAGGAACTTGGCGGCACAGGCGAAGATGCCAAGTGCGCGTGCCATTTTCCTTACATGTCCGGCTTCAATTTCCGCATGCTTTGGGAACGTAGGGTATGTCAATTGACCGAAACGGATGACCCGAAAGTGTGTTTTCAGGGCAATCGCGTAGCCGGGAGCGCAACGATCTAACATGCGCTTTACGTCGTCGAGCGAAACCATTTACGCGGCTTTAGCCAGCTTCGGTCCTGATAGATAGTCCGGCACATTATCGGTGGGCGAGTAGCGCGTATGTTCCTGGTCGAGGCGCTCCACTGTGATTTGAGTGGGACGCTTCTCCGGGTCTTCTTTCGGCAGTTGAGCGAAGAACGGTTCGTCTGGTATCGCTTTTCCAGAACGCAGTGCGTTGAAAGCCCCTAGCCAAGCGGCTTCCTCTTCTTTATCCGGCTGGGAGTAGAACTGTTCCACGCTGTGCTTGAAGAAATCAAAATTTACAGCTTCTTCTGCGAGATCGAACAGCAGGTTCTTGTAGGCATTTCGGAAGCGCAAAAAGGTTTCTTCCGGTGTGGTCCCGCTCTCAGCAATAGCGGCCGGACGTACTCCGTACATCCACCATTTTCCGTCTGCCTCTTTCGTCATCAGAGCACGACCAGACAGCGTAACGCCCGCGAAAAAATCGTTGCCTGACACGGCGTCTCGAAGCGCGAACATGACCGGGTAGCGCGTCATTTAAACCTCTCTAAACAATAGACGTATCGCCCGCAAGAATGGTTTGATTACATGTAAGGACGGTTGGACGCATGGACTTAGGTGAAGAAATGCTACCAGAGATAGTTGACGAGATGCAATAGACTACATCTGGCAGTACTAATAGCCTTTAAGCCACGGCAATTATGGCGCTCTTCTTCACCAGCGTAGCGCCCCCCAAGGACCAAACACAATCTGCAATCCGCGCCTACATCGCCGGAGCGATGCGCAACATCCAGTTGAGGCGGCACAACTTGTAATGCGACTAGTGCAGCGCAGCGGCCCCGGTTGAGGGCGTTAAACGGCGCAGTTTGATGCGTCTCTTCCCGTCTTCAATGCCCGGCTGCGCCGCCGCCCATTGAGGCAGACTATTTGACCGTGATCACCAAATTAGATGGCGATGCCGGAGTGATTTGTGCGGACGGAGCGACTGCTACGGCGGAGAAGACCACGTTGCCGTTGGGATCGAGGCCCATGGTGCGGGCGTAGAAGACTACTGCGCCGTACGGAGGGCCTTGGGTGAATTGCACGCTGACGCTGGTGACGCCGCTGGCGGCCGTCGTGGCAGGATTGGGTGCTACGCCGATTTTTACCAGCGTGGTGCCGCCGTCAGGAGTGGTACCGTATTCGAAGCCGGTGACGCAGTTCTTGGTGACGGCGGTGGTGCAGACCGGGTCAACGGTGTAATTGAAGCTCCAGCCGAGAGTAACTGACGCGGCGTGGGCGACGACGGCCGTCATCAATTGCGCCACGAGTGCCAGGCCGATGAGCGCGACGCTGCCAAACCTGCTGAGAAGTGTGTGTTTCGTTTTCATGTGGGATGGCTCCTTAAATTGAATTGCAAATGCTGCAAGTGCGGGCCGGCGCTAGCGCAGATCGCCGAAATTCGTGAGGTCGCGCGCGGGGCGCAGGCGCATCGCGCGCAGCCAGTGATAACGCGCCGAAGACGTCCACCACACGCGAAAATCCGTGAGGTTCCAGGTCATTTGCACCTGCTTGCTGAAGTTGAATTATCTGTAGCGCGCTGCCCTTGCCAGCACCTGCGCCGCATAATCGGGATTGCCGCCGCCGTTCCAGAGTGTAAGGCCGCGCGGCACATTGCCCGCGCCGGCGGCCAGCTTCGCAGCTAGCACTGTGCATCCAATCGCCAAACCCACTGCCGGATCGCACATTGAGCTGAGAAACGGTCCCTGGAAGCCGTGTTCGCGTGCCACCTGACCCATTACCTGCAACAGCCCCCAGGAAATCGAGCGAGCAATTTCCTCTGTGGGAGGCAGTTCCAGGGGCGCCACGTAGCGGGCGCGAAATCCCGGCTCGTAGCGGATCGCATGAGCGTCCCATGCGGACTCCTGCTCGACGACGGCGCACACTAGCGCCGGATCCAAGCCGTGTTCGTAGGCGATGGTGCGGGCCAGAGTGACGATTTCAGTGGTGGGGGCCATTCAGATCCACCCAGCGGATGGGCGGCTCCGCCGGAGTTTCAATTCCCTTCTCGTCGCAGAGCTTTTCCAAAAGCCGGTAAATGTGCGGCAGATGGCTGGTGGCCATATCCTCGACAAAGGTGCGGGTCATTTCGTCATTGCGAATGCGGCGGTAGAGCCAGCGCAAGAACAATACGAACTGGACCAGAGAAGTGAGAGCCACTGTCCACCAGTAGGGATCGATGAGTTCGCGCATGAACGTAGTGATCCCCATGGATAACTCGTCGTTTTTGTAATGGCACCTTTTGGACGCCGATACTGGTGCGGCAACAATCGGCGGTTTGAATGTGTATCGCTTCATCCCGAGAGCAGCGAGAGCGGGTGGGTCGCGCCGCGAACGGCTATCCGAACAACGACGCGATGCTACTGCCGAGTCCGAGCATGCTGCCCAGGCCAGCGGTGGATGATCCGGTGGAGGCGCGCTGGCGCACACCGAGCAATTCCGAAGGCACGCCCATCGCTTTGCCCAAGAGGTTCGTGTCCACTCCATAGGTCTGGCCGAGGGCGCTGAGACCGGCAAGTTGCTCCTTCAATTGCTGGTTGGCAAAGGTGATTTGGTTCTGCTGCGCTTGCGACGCGTCGGTCTGCGCTTGTTCGCGGCCCAGTTGCGCGGTCAAGTCACCGTAGCCGGCGGAATTGTTGGTCGCGGCGGTGCGGTTCGCGGCCTTCTCTTGCAGCGCGTTAAAGGCGGCGTTCGCTGCGCCCAGGCTCTGCTGAGTGATGGCCGACTGCTGCTGCGGCGTGTATCCCTGGCTATTGAGCAGGCTCTGGATGGTGGGCATCAGGAGCGAGCGATCCTGCGAGTCGGACTGGCTTTCCTGCGAGATCGCCTGGTTCTGCTGCGCGAGTTGCTGGTCGGTAAGATTACGCGTGGTCTGCTGTGCTCCGCGGGACATAGGCTACCTCCGTCAAATTATTTTGGTGGATGATGAAACGATTCGAAGTGGAACTGCACTACTGGGCAATGGATTTGTGATGCGTTCCAGTTAGGCCGGGCCCGGCATAAAACATTGTTGTGCGGCGACGGACTTCTTTGTGCGGCGGACTGCTATTTTTGATGTGGTCGCAGGCGGAAGCAATAGGGCGTCCATGCGTCGTCGCGGATCCAGCCCAGGGATGCGAGCCTGCGGCCAAAGCGTTTGGCGATGGGTGGCGGCAGCCAGGCGTGGGCGTCGTCCAGGCCGCGCGCCAGGAGATCTTGTTCGCCCGCTTTATGCAGCGCTAGCAATTGCGCGTAACGTTCCTGCGGATTCCCAGCTGGCTTGGTTGTTGCCACATCACGGTTGAGCAGCAGATACATTTCACACGTGAGGCGCGCCAGGGACGCCATCACCACCTGCCCGGCGTCATCTTCCAGCACGAGTTTCGAGACAAAAATCGGATCGCGCAGATCCGGAAACGGGTAGTCGAATCCTTGGCTGGCGTGCGCGCTGCGAAGCGCGTCGAGGTCAGCGGCGGTGTAGGGACGGATTCGCACAGCTATCGAGTGGTTGCGGTTAGAACATGCAATGCTTGGTTGACGAGCCGAAGAGTTTCCTTGCGCGCTTTTCCACGGCAACAGTGCTAACTGCCGGAACTTTTCAGTGAGACGGCTCTCTCAGCTCGTCGTGTTGAGATGTGCCTTTCCTAGTGCGCTCGCGGGTGACTGCCGCGTCGACTTCAGCTTGGGAAGGGGCTGGCGAGATCCACAGCGTCTCATGGAGCCAGTTTTTTTTGTCGGCGCAGATTTCCTCGTCATCAAGGTAAAGTGTCAAGGTGCTGCCGGAAGTGGGCGGAAATTTGTCCCGTGGCTCTCGGATAAGCACCGCCAAGTCTTTCGTAAATTCGAATATCCTAGCTACTTCGCCCACGGGCAATTTGTAAATCACCTGGCCCGATCCTTGAATCAAGTTAGGACGAATATATAAACGGATCTTGTATCCACGCGGCGTCAGTGCCTCGATATCGATGTACGCGCCCTCAAACTGGTAATCGTAGATCTCGTCCCGAATGGCGGTCTTCACCGCGTTAATCTCCTGTGGAGTAATCGGCCGGTCGCTTTGTTGGCCGTACGCGGGTAAAACTAACCAAAGGCACACTGCAAAGGCCCCGACCAACCGCAATCTCCCCATTTCGCCCCCGAATCCTCAGTACCTTCGCCGCACCGTATATGTTCTGATCGTGACTTGGGCGCCCCGCGGGACATCTCCTCCGCCGGCGGTATTCACAAACGGCCCGTAGTGCGAGGTCTCCCGGTCGTCGGTGGCCCAGTGAGGACGGCTGACACCTGGATAATCCAGAAAAAAGTGTACCGCGCCGTACGTATCGTCAGTGGACGTCGCGGCCTCACGTACAGCATCTTGCGAGTCGGTTCACGCACCCTTCGCCGCAGCATCTGTAAGAATGGACCGCGCCGCAGACAGGGTCAAGATGTCCGTTACCGTCGCGGGTGGCTTTGATATACCCTCACCGTTACTTATCGCGTGAGCCAGTGCGACCCGGGCATCGTGTAAGTCCTCCGCCGTTCCGTTTCCGTTTGAAGGTCGGAGTCCAGAAGTTTCATTAAAGATTATCCGGGCGGCTTTGTTTCCGGGTCTAGCATTGCCTCGGACGGTGGACCGTGTGGCACGTTTCTGGTTTTTGGCTCGCGCCGGTTCTGCCCGTGTGTCCTGGATTAGAACGTGGTTTCCGTCAATCGTTACCCAGCGGCCATCCTGATCGTCTTGCGTATGATCTTGGCCCCGTGTGACGCGTGCAGATTTGGAACAATGCCACCGCGGCGGGCGTCTTCCACCGCCCGACCGTAAGCCGGATTCATGTAAAACTTGCCGTTAATGAAGGGCATAACGGTCCTCTCGCCGAAAAACTGGCAGTCTCGCAATTGAACCCGTCAAAACACTCGATGCCGGAGAAGTGGATGCACGCGAGCAACCACTTCTGCTGCGTCGAAGGTTGTTGCGCCCGGCAAGACACCGTACGCCGCGAGCGCTGCCTGGACTTCTGCGGGGATCGGACGTTGCGACAGGGGATGCGGGAGCGCCTGGAAGTCTGCGTCATCTTCGAGAGCGAGGTGCGCACCTTCGTCGGCTTCAATCAGGGCGAGAATCTGCGCGGTTGCGGGAACGGCCATCTCAGACGCGTCCGGTTCGCAGATCGCCGGTACTGGCTCGCCGTTGGGCACAAGGGCTAGCCAATGCGAGTTGCTTAGGCGCGCGGAGTGTCGCTGCAGGGCGCCGAGCGTAGTGAGGTAGTATGCTTTTCCCGTCATGGAATGGTTGTGCGGACGTCTTGCTGCTTTTGCGATTTACGCGTGTGGCGCCGTCGGAAAAAGCCAGCCGGACGCTGGCGCTACGCTACGAACTGAACGTGTAATTGTGAGTCAGTACGGACGCAGCGTGGCGTCCTGCGTAGAATTCGTGAATCGGTTCGCAGCTTACCGTGACTTTCTGCGAGTCCTCGCAGAGCGCTTCGATTTTGCGCAGCGTTAAGCGCCCGAAGCGGCCCACCAGAATGTCGGACATGCACAGTCGTTCCGCGCGCATTGGGGAACCGTCTGCTAGCGTGAATATGTGGTGCGGCGTCACGTCCAGCGATTCTTCGTTGGAGAAATGCAGGCGGATGAAGGTGTCCGCTTCGCGCACTTCCAGCCTTGCGAGGCGCGTCCAGCCTTCGCCTGCCGCGGTGCCTGGGCAGCGCAGGTGCTCGCCGGGCTTGCAAGTTTCGATCGTTACGGTGCCGCGCTCCTGCGTGAGCACCATCGTTCCAGCGCGCAGGCAGCTTCCGCTGCCGCCGCCTGAACCGCCGCCTGCGCCGGATGTGGTAGTCGCAGCCATCATCGCGCCTTGCGACAGCGGAATCAGGCCTTGCAGAGATTGCTGCTGCGCCGCGGTGTTCGTTTTGGCGGTGAAGGCGTTCGCCGGAGTGCCGGCGCTGCTTGCGAGCCCGCCAACCCACGCGAGCGCCAGCGCGGAATCGTCCCAGTACGGATAAAAATAGTACGTAGAGCCGGGAGTTAGGCCTGTGACGGTCAGCGACCCGTTCGCGACCGCTGTTGTGGTGCCATCTGCGCGCGCGATCGTCAGTGCGGACCAGCTCCAGGTGATTGTGGTGGTGGCGGAAACATACGCGAATGCACCGGACCAGGTGGGCGGGACCGAGCCTTTCATCAGCACGCCGGTCTTGGTGGGGTCAATCTTCCCTGCCGTGGTCGCGCCTGAAGTGACGCGCGAATAGTTCACGCCGTCGGTGATTTGATTGTCCAGGCTCCAGCCCTGGTTCGGGCCCAGCGACGCTCGGGCGATCGCCGTCAGCGCTTCGTAGAGATGTGGATTTTCTTTCCGCAGCGCTTCGATTTGAGGAACATTCAGCATGCGATCCTTTTACTCTGCCTGAAGATCTTGGATGGGTTTTGGTGGTCTGCGGGCAGGTCAGTTCGTACCGCGCACGACTGCGAAGGGATCCGGTTTGGCCCAGGGCACGAGTTTGGTCAATGCAAACCAGGAGCCAACCGCGTTTGTGCCGACTTGATAGGAGACGCGCTCGGCCAGCACATTCGTGAATTGCTCCATGTCGCGAGAGGCTGGTGCACCTAGCGTCCAGGCGCCGAGCGTAGCGGAGGTAACGCTGCCGGGCAGCACTGCCGAGAGCGCGAGCGAGCCAGCTCCTTGCACGTAGCCGGTGAGATAACCGAACAGATTCCGGCCGCTCAAGCCGGTCGCTGCCAAAAATGCGGTGGAGTAAAATGAATTGATGGCGACGCCATCATCGGAATACTGACCTTCGACGGGCGAGTAGATTTTCCCGCTGGAATTATTCGAGCCGAGAAATATCTGCGCTACGCCCGTCGAACGTTCGATCAATCCGCAAGAATTCGCCGCGATCGTCCACGACGCCCATTTTCGTCCGCGTTCCGGGGTCGTAAGCACCGCGACCAGCGGATCCTGCATTCCCTCGGTGTAGTCCAGGACCAGCACCTGGCTCGGCTGGGTGGCCGAACCCATCGGCACGCCCACCAGAATCCGTTTGTGCTGGGTATCCACCTGAACCCATAGCCGCTGTCCGTATTGCCAATTGATCGCATCCCAGGTGGGTTGAATTTCCTGCGAAAGCTTGATGGGTTCGCTGCCGTCAAAATAATAGAGTCCCGAACGCCCGGCGATCACCACCCACTCCTCACCGTATCCGATGCCATGCGCCGAAGGCGTGCCCACCTTGTTCGACACTTCCGAGACCTGCCACAGCGCCGGCTCGTTCACTCCATCCGTTGCCGTAACGTAGAGCGAGCGCTCTTTCGCGAAGTACAAATTACTCCGCAGTGTGAAAGCCGCGCGAATTCCCTGCCCGTTGTTCTCAGCGATGCTCTGGATGCCGGTGACGCCGTCGTAGCTTTCCGGTTCCTCGGTGGAAGATGCGCGCACGAGCGAAGCGTTCTGCGCCGCGTCGGTGGGAAATATCTCGATACAGTCAACGTAGAACGACTCACCGCTGGGCCCCGGCACACCGTC
>Ga0209447_10000499_pt1 | contig 10796 bp, 11 predicted proteins | sample BogFormECP04_OM3_FD_188243 | JGI IMG/M metagenome (GOLD analysis project Ga0209447, IMG submission 188243) | Bog forest soil microbial communities from Calvert Island, British Columbia, Canada - ECP04_OM3 (SPAdes) (version 2) | ecosystem: Environmental > Aquatic > Freshwater > Wetlands > Bog ... | reverse complement strand
GACTTCGATCGAAGATGCTGTCCGCACTATCGCAACGATTCTCGCAAGCAAAGATTGGCTCGAGCGGCGCCGAACTGCCGGCCTTTTCCTAAAACGGCAATGGCCGGATATCGGGATCGACCCAGGTCCTGCGGGCGGCGGCCGAGAACAGCCGCGCCCGGGACCAGTAAGCCAGCAGCCAGTCGGGATCGCCGAATGGGGAAGTCATCAGTGCATTGCAAATGCGAAACAGGCTGCTCGAGGGATCAGCGGCGAGAAATGCACGGGCGGCGCGAATCGAGGCTTGAGTGATCGTTTCATGATAGCCCGCGGTGTCGGAATTCACCGTGCCGGTAGCCTCGTTGTAGCGGCGAATGAGCTGCGGCATTTCGCGCGCGGCTTCCAGGTCTTTTCGGCAGGAGAGCAGCCAAATGGTGGCGGCAAAATGGGCCGCATGTGTCCATGCGGACTTCGGCAGCGTCAGATCGATGAGCCCGCTGCCGATGGCGGCGATTTCATCATCCGAGTCAAATGCTTTGAAGGATCGCACGCCGACGTGTCCGATCGCTTACGCGCCGCGGCGGCGGCGCCAAACCGCCAAAGCCAACAGCGCGCCGGCGCCGATGATCAGCGGATAGTTGCCGAGCCGGGCATACGGAGTCAGGCCGGTCATCGGCTGAACATCGGCGCGCAGTACCGCCTCTTTGAATTGCGGCAGGCGCGCCACGATCTCGCCGTTGGGACCGATAGCCGCGGTTATGCCGTCGTTCGCCGCGCGCACCAGGTAGCGCCCGGCTTCGAGCGCGCGCATTCTCGCGATCTCAAGATGCTGATGCGGCGCCGTGGAATCGCCGTACCAGGCATTGTTGGTGACGTTGATGAGCAAGGTCGCATCGCGCAGTACACGCAGCTGCTCGCTGCCGAAGGCGTCCTCGAAGCATATGGTGAGCCCAAGCTTCTGCCCGGCGGCGCTAAGCACCGGCTGACGCGGCGCACCGGGCGTGAAGTCCTCATTGGGCAGACTCATCAGCCGCATCCAGGAACGAACGGCCGCCGGCACCGGGAAGTATTCTCCGAACGGCACCAAGTGCCTTTTGTAGTACCAGCCGCCGCCCGACTCGCTCAAGACCAATATGCCGTTGTGGAACTCCCCGGTTTGCGGGCTGAAATCCACGAGCCCGAGGGCGAATTCGGCATCGTGAGCGCGGCCTAGCTCCTTAAGCTGCCGCAAATAATCCGCGAGCAGTGGCGCCACCACGGGTATGGCGGATTCGGGCCAGATGATCAGTCGCGCTCCCCAAGCCTGGTTGGTGAGCTGCAGATATCGCTGCTTGGTGAGCTCGCGATTTTTCGCTTGCCACTTCTCATCCTGCGACACGGCGCCCTGCACCGCGGCGACTGCGATGCGCGGTCCGACCGGATGTGTCCAAGCGTGCTGCGCCAGCAGCGCCGGCACGACAAACAAAATCAAGGCGAGGCCCATGCTTAAGCCGCGCCGCGCCAACGGCTGCGCCTTAGCCAACACCACGTTGATCGCCACCGCGACCATGGCCCCCGCCCAGGTCACAGCGTAGACGCCGAACAAGGGCGCGAAGCCCTTGAGGGGCGAGTCGATCAGTGCATAACCCAGCGACAGCCATGGAAAACCGCTCAGCAGCCATCCGCGCAGCCATTCGAACAGCACCCACAGCACCGGCAGGACCAGCCAATCTCGCGTCGCGCTGGCTTTGAGCCAAAAGCGATTTGCCAGGTAGCACAAGGCCGCCGGGTAGCATGCCATGAGCGCAATCAGCGCGGCCTGCAGCACCAGCGTAAGCCACACCGGCACCAGTCCGAATACGTGAAGGCAGGTATACAGCCAGTAGGTGCCGAAGCCGAAAACGCCGGCACCGAACGCGGCTCCGGTGGAGCTTGCGCGCCGCGGCGGCAAACCGCGGATCAGGGCAAACAGGGCTGCCGGCGCCAACAGGGCGAGCGGCCACCATCCGAAAGGCGCAAATGCGAGATTAAGAGCTGCCCCGGCGGCAAAAGCTGCCGCCAGCCGGCCGCGTAAGCCGAGACTCAAGAACTCGACTCGTCGGCAGTGGGCGGCTCGATATCGGTGGGAGGGATTACACGCAGCAAATCGATGCGGCGCCGATCGGCGCGCAGGATGCGAAATTCGAGCTTGCCGATTTTGATGGTTTCCCCGCGCCGCGGCAGCCGCCCGAACTCCTGCATCAGCAAGCCGCCAATGGTGTCGTATTCCTCATCGGAGAACGATGTCGAGAAATAGCGATTGAACTCGGCGATCGGCGTGAGCGCACGCACCGTGAATTCGCGCGGGCGCTCCTTGCGAATGGCTTGATCGTCCTCGACATCGTGTTCATCGTCGATCTCGCCGACGATCTGCTCGATGACATCCTCGATGGTCACCAACCCGCACACGCCGCCGTATTCGTCGACCACCATGGCAATATGGTTGTGACTGCGGCGAAACTCCTTGAGCAGCACGTTGAGGCGTTTGCTTTCCGGAACGAACACCACCGGGCGCATGTATTCCCGGATCTCGAAATCTTCATCAACCGCGGCCTGCAATCGCAGCAGATCCTTCGCCAACAATATGCCGAGGATTTGATCGCGGTCTTCGCCTATCACCGGGAAACGCGAATGCCCCGATTCGACCACCAGCTTGACGAGATCATCGGGCGATTCATCGCGCTCGACGAACACCATTTGCGAGCGCGGCACCATGATGTCGCGCACCTGCATGTCGGCAACCGCGAGCACGCCTTCGAGCATCACCAGCGCGTCGCTGTCGAACAGCCCGCGCTCGCTCGCCTCGCGCAGATGCTCCACGAGTTCCGCCAGATCCCGCGGTTCGCCGGACATCGACTGGGTAATGCGCTTTAACCAGCGGCCGGTGGTACCGCCAAGGGGCTGTTCGGACATGGGGGCAAAGCATACCGGATCAGCGATACGGGTCTGAAATCCCAAGCCGATCAAGGATTTGAATCTCACGAGACGTCATTTTCTTGGCTTGCGCCCTGTGCTCGTGATCGAAACCCAGCAGGTGCAGCACGCCGTGGATCGTGATATGCGCCCAATGCGCCTCGAGAGTCTTGTGTTGGGCGCGGGCCTCGAGCGCGACGAGCGGCGCGCAAATCACCAGTTCACCGAGAAAATACCGGCCATCGGGAGAGCTTCCGGCCCCGGCAAACGACAGGACATTGGTGGGCCGGTCTTTGGATCGATAACGCGCGTTCAAGCTGCGGCTGCGCATGTTGCCCACGACTTGGATGGAGAGCGCCCACCGTTGGCGGTGCTGCTGCGACAGCGCGGCAGTGGCCCAGCGGGTCAGCAGCCGCGGGCCGGGGGCCCAGGGGCGTCGCGACGCATAGCTCACATCGAGTTTGAGCCCGCTCAACTTGCGGCGCCGTCGTCCGCAGCGCTCGCTTCATAGGCTTGGACGATTCTCTGCACCAACGGATGCCGCACCACATCGCGCGAGGTGAACATGGTGAAGGCAATGCCGCGCACACCACGCAAAATGTCGATCACCGTGCGCAAACCGGACGGCTTCGAATTCGGCAGATCCACCTGCGTGATATCGCCGGTAACGACGGCCTTGGAGCCGAAGCCGATGCGGGTAAGGAACATCTTCATCTGCTCGTTGGTCGTGTTTTGCGCTTCATCCAGGATGACGAACGAGTCGTTCAGCGACCGGCCGCGCATGAAGGCGAGCGGCGCAACTTCGATCACGTTGCGCTCGATCAGCTTGGCCACCCGTTCAAAACCCAGCATTTCATAGAGCGCGTCATACATGGGACGCAAATAGGGATCGACCTTCTGCGACAGGTCGCCGGGTAGAAAACCCAAGCGCTCGCCCGCCTCGACCGCCGGCCGGACCAACACGATGCGCCGGACTTTTTCGGATTGCAGCGCCTCGACCGCGCAGCCAACTGCGAGATAGGTTTTCCCCGTGCCCGCGGGACCTATGCCAAAGGTCAGGTCGTGGGTACGTATATTGCTCAAGTATTCGGTCTGATTGGCCCCGCGCGCGCGCACTGCGCCGCGCGCAGTGCGGACCTTGAGCTCTTCCGAGTCGGTCTTGCCGTCGTTGCCATTGCTGTCCATATCCAGCGCTTGCAAAGCAACATGCACGCGTTCCGAATCCACCGGCTCACGCTGCGCGCGCGCATACAGGTCCTGCAGCACCGATTCCGCGCGATTGATCGCGTCGATCATGCCGACCAGTTGAAACCGATTGCCGCGCCGCCTGACCTCGACGCTCAAGCGGGCTTCGATCAGCCGTAGATGCTCATCGAGCGGGCCGCACAGCTCAACCAATCGAATGTTGTCCGCCGGCGCCAGCAGGATTTCGCGCGACGCGGGATCCGAACTCACAGCGGCCCGTCGGCGGCGAGGCGGCCGCGCAGCGAATTGGGCATCGCCTCGGTGATGATCACATCGGCAAATTTATTCAGCAGCGACATTGGAGCCGCGGCGGGGCCATCGAAATTGACCCAGCGATTGTTGTCGGTGCGGCCGGCGAGCTGCGACGGATTGCGCTTTGCCGGGCGTTCGACCAGCACCCGCTGCCGGCTCCCCACCATGCGCTGCGATATTGCCCGCGCCTGTCCGTTCAGCCGCTGCTGCAACCGTTCGAGCCTGGCCTGCTTGACCTCGTGCGGCACTTCATCGGGCAAGGCTGCGGCGGGGGTGCCGGGCCTGCGGCTGTAGATGAAGCTGAACGACTGATCGAAGCCGATATCGGCGATGAGATTCATGGTCGCCATGAAATCCTCATCCCGCTCGCCTGGGAAGCCGACGATCAAATCGGTTGAAATTGAGATGTCGGGACGCACGGCGCGCAGCTTGCGCAGCTTCTGTTTGTATTCGAGCACCGTATGACCGCGCTTCATGGCCGCAAGTATACGGTCGGAGCCGCTTTGTACCGGCAGATGCAGGTAGTTGTTGAGCTGCGGAACGTTGGCGTACGCCTCGATCAGGCTGTCGTTGAAATCCAGCGGGTGCGAGGTTGTAAAGCGAATCCGCTCCACGCCGTCGATGCCGGCAATGAAATGAATCAGCGTCGATAAATCCGCGAGCGTGCCGTCCGCCATCGGCCCGGCGTAGGCGTTCACGTTCTGGCCCAGCAGCGTGATCTCGCGCACTCCCTGAGCGGCCAGGCGTTCGACCTCGGCGAGTACCTGCTCGAAGGAGCGGCTGATTTCTTCACCGCGTGTATAAGGCACCACGCAAAACGTGCAGTACTTGCTGCAGCCTTCCATGATGGACACGAAGGCGGTGGCTGCCGTGGTGCGCGCTTCCGGCAGGCGATCGAATTTTTCATTTTCCGGAAAACTGACGTCGATTTGCGGCCGGCCGGCCTGCTTCAGCTCCTTGATCATCGCCGGCAGGCGATGCAGGGTTTGCGGGCCAAATACCAGATCGACGAACGGCGCGCGCGCGGTGATGCCCTCGCCCTCCTGGCTTGCGACGCAGCCGCCGACGCCGATGACCACGTGCGGGCGCTCGAGTTTCAGTTGCCGCCATTCCCCCAGCAGGGAAAATACCTTTTCCTGTGCCTTTTCGCGCACCGAGCAGGTGTTGACCAGCAGCACGTCCGCTTCGGCGGGATTGTCGGTGCGCTGCATGCCCTCCGCGGCTTCGAGCACGTCCCGCATCTTGCCGGAGTCGTACTCGTTCATCTGGCAGCCGAAGGTTTTTATGTATAAAAGTCCGGGCATCTTCCGCGTAGGCTCACGGTGAAAAGGCCGCTAAGATACTAGGAACCATGGCAATACGCGAAGTTCTCAAAATGGGCGATCCGCGGCTGCTCGCGGTGGCCGAGCCGGTGCTCGAGTTCGGCACGCCCGAACTTGGCGTTCTGCTCGCCGATATGCAGGATACGATGCGCAATCTCAACGGCGCGGGGCTCGCTGCACCGCAAATCGGCGTCGGCCTGCGCGTCGTGATTTTCGGTTTCGAGGACAACCCCCGCTACCCGGACGCCGATTCCGTACCCTTCACCGTACTCATCAACCCCGTGCTCACCCCCTTGAGCCTCGATCAGGACGAGGGCTGGGAAGGATGTCTCTCGGTTCCCGGCATGCGCGGTCTGGTGCCGCGATATCGCGAATTGCGCTACACCGGATTTGACGCAGCCGGTGCGCCACTGGACCGTACGGTGAAGGACTTTCACGCGCGCGTGGTGCAGCACGAAGTCGATCACCTCGATGGCATCTTGTATCCGCGGCGCATTCGCGACTTGACCCAGTTCGGTTTCAACGAAGCGCTGTTTCCCGGCGAAGATTTGCTCGACGAGTAGCGGGTACGCGGCGTCAGCGCATCGGGTAATCACGCCGCATCGAAAATGATCACGCCGCGCCCCTGCTTGCCGGCATTGAGATCGGCAAACGCGCGCGGCGCTTCATCGATGCTGTAGGTGCGCGTGATCAATTCATCGAGCTTCAGGCGCCCGCTGCGGTACAAGCCGATCAGCCGTGGAAAATCCAGCTGCGGGCGCGCCCCGCCGTAAAAGCTGCCGGTCAGGGTCTTCTCGGTCATCGCAACCTGCTGGGAATTGAGCGCGATCTGCTCCTTGGGTCCCGCGATGCCGACGATCACCGCAGTGCCGCCGCGCCGCAATACCCCCCAGGCGAGTTCGGAAATCTTTCCCATGCCCACGCAGTCGAAGGCGTAATCCGCGCCGCCGCCGGTGAGCTTGAACAGATCCTTGCCGGCGCTGTCCTTGCCGCTGATGTTGTAACCATGAGTCGCGCCGAATGTCTTGGCCAGTTCGAGCTTCTCATCGCTCGTGTCGACCGCGACTATCACTCCCGCTCCGGCGATGGCGCAGCCTTGAATCGCATTCAGACCCACGCCGCCGCAGCCGAAAATTACCGCAATGGAACCCGCCTCGACCTTGGCGGTGTTGAACGCGGCGCCGACGCCGGTCATGACTCCGCAGCTGATCAGCGCGGCGCGGTCCAGCGGCATCTGCTGGTCGATTTTCACCACGTTGCCCATGTGCACGGTCGCAAGTTCAGCCATCACGCCGCAGCCCGAGAACACATTGAGGTCGCGTCCGCTGGAATCGCGGGTGCGCACGGTGCCGTCGGGCAGCGTGGCCCCGGACTTCAAGGATTGCACGCACAGCTGCGGCCGCCCGGTCTGGCAATAGTGGCAATGGCCGCACATGCTCACAAACGAACTGATGACGTGATCGCCGACGGCAAAATTATCGACGCCGTCGCCGATGGCGACGATGACTCCGGCGCCTTCATGACCCAGCACCAGCGGCAGAGGCATTTGCAGCGTGCCGTTGGTGGCAGAAAGATCACTGTGGCAAACGCCGCAGGCGGCCAGGCGCATGGTGACTTCGCCGTGGCGCGGTGACGCCACTTCGATCGTCTCCACCACCACGGGCTTGTTAAGTTCGCGTGCTATTACTGCTTTAGCCAATTGAGCCATTGCGTGTTCCTTAAAATATCGATCAGCGTGTGAGGGCGGCGTAGCGCTGCAGGTGAGCATCGCTGTCGCCGAACATCAATTCCGCCGCCGTCAGCCGCTTGAACCAATGGCTGACGATGAGTTCGTCCGTCATGCCCATGCCGCCGTGCAATTGCACCGCCTGCTGTCCCACGAAGCGGCATGCCTGGCCGATCACCGCCTTCGCGGCCGACAGCGCGCGGCGCCGTTCGCTGACATTTTCGTCGGCGCAGCGCAGCGCGGCCAGATAACTCATGGACCGCGCCTGCTCCAGGTGTATCAGCATATCAGCGATGCGATGCTGTAAGGCTTGGAAACGGCCTATGGGCACGCCGAATTGCTGACGGTTCTGCACGTACGTGACGGTGGCATCGAGCAGCGCCTGCATCACGCCCACCGCTTCCGCGCACAGCGCGGCGAGACCGATGTCGAGGGCCGCTTCGATTGCCGCCAGTGCCGTGCCTTCCGCGCCTAAGCGGCCGGCCGCCGGCACCTCAACGCCCTTCAAGTACACATCGGCCGCGCGCTGACCGTCGATGGTGGCGTACGCGTCCAAAGTCAGGCCTGGCGCGCTCCTGGGCACCCGAAACAGCGTGACGCCGGCAGCATCGCCGGCATCCCCCGCGGTGCGGGCCGAAATCAGCAGCGTGTCGGCGGCCGCGGCGTGCATGACCACGGCCTTGTGGCCGTCGAGCCGGTAGCCGGCGTCGGATCGCACCGCCCGTGTGGTCACCCACTGAGTCTCGAAGCGCGAGTCCTTCTCGAAATGCGCGAGCACTGCGATTGCCTTGCCTTCGGCCATTTCCGTCAGCAGCTTTGCGGCCGCGGCGTCATCGGGGTATGCGCGCAAGACCGCAGTCGCAATCACGGCGCTGCTCAAGAATGGTTCGAGCAGCAGACTTCGGCCGCAGGGACCCATCATGGCCAGCGTTTCCAGCGGCCCGAATCCAAGGCCGCCCTGCGCCGCCGGGACGTTGAGGGCCAGCACGCCGAGCTCCGCGAGACCTGCCCAAGCAGCCTTGTCCCAACCGGCCTGCGATGCGTTGATGGCGCGAAATTTATCGAAGCTGTACTGCCCAGCGAGGTAGCGCTCGACGCTGTCATGCAGCTGTTGCTGCTCGTCGCTGAATTCGAAGTTCATGGCGAGGGCTCTCTTAGAGACCGACTATCATCTTGGAAATGATGTTTTTCTGGATTTCGTTGGTACCGCCGAAAATCGACAGTTTGCGCAGATTCATGTAGGCGGCCGCCAGCGTCGCGGCGTAGTGCGGTCCGGCCGGCTCGCGCGATGGGTCCGACTGCCAGCCGGCTGCCATCGCTTCGCGGCGAAACGGCAGCGCATAAGGTCCGACTGCGCGCATCATGAGCTCCGAGATGCGCTGTCCTATTTCCGTACCGCGGATCTTGAGAATCGAAGCCTCCGGGCCCGGCGCGCGCGAACCGCGCTCGGCGGAAAGAACGCGCAGATTGGTAATTTCCAGCGCCCACAGATCGATCTCGACCTGGGCGATGTGCGCTGCGAACAACGGATCCTCGATCAACGGCCGGCCATTCTTGCTCTCCTCCGCCGCGATGCGCTTCAGCCGCTGCAACTCTCGCTTGGAGCCGCCGACGCCGGCAATGTTGGTGCGCTCGTGTCCGAGGAGAAACTTGGCGTAGGTCCAGCCCTTGTTTTCATCGCCGATGCGATTCTGGAGCGGCACTTTCACGTCCTCGAACCAGATTTCATTGACCTCGTGGCCACCGTCCAGCAGCGCGATGGGCCGCACGCTGATGCCCGGACTCCTCATGTCGATCAACAAGAAGCTGATGCCGGACTGCGGCTTGGATTGAGTGTCGGTGCGCACCAGACAGAAAATCCAATCGGCGTACTGGCCGAGCGTGTTCCAGGTCTTCTGGCCATTGACGACGTAATGATCGCCGTCCAGCACCGCACGCGTCTTGAGCGATGCCAGGTCCGATCCGGCCCCGGGTTCCGAGTACCCCTGGCACCACCACTCGTCTCCGGAGCTGATTTTCGGCAAGAACCGCTGTTGTTGGGCGGCATTGCCGAAGGCCATGATCACCGGCGCGACCATTTTGGTGCCAAACGGAATCAGCCGCGGCGCGCCGGCCAGCGCCGACTCCTCCTCGAAGATATATAGCTGTACGGAATTCCAGCCCGGGCCGCCGAACTCAATGGGCCAGCTCATGCCGCCCCAGCCTCGATCGTGCAGCCGACGCTGCCACATGACGTGGTCCGCCCGGGACAGCTCCCAGCCGTTTAAGACCTTTTCGCGGATCTGCGCCGGCAGCTGAAGCTTGAGGAAGGCGCGCACTTCCTCACGGAAGGCCTGCTCTTCCTCGGTAAATTCTAGACGCATGAGGGAAGCCCGCCGATTTGTTCTGCAGTACAGAATTTAATTCTGAAATGGTGCAAAATTATGCGGATACCTCTTAGGGATTGTCAATGATCAAGGCCCCGGCGGATCGACATTTCGTAAACGCACTGGCGCGCGGATTGGAATTGCTCGCCTGCTTCCGCCATGGCGATCGCATGCTCGGCAATCAGGATCTGGCGCGACGCTGCGGTTTACCTAAGTCCACTGTGTCGCGGCTGACGAATACGCTTACCAAATTAGGCTATCTGGTGTTCGTGGAGGAGAGTGCCAAGTACAGCCTCGGCACCGCCACCTTGAGCCTCGGCAGCGCAATGCTGGCCCGTCTCGACATCCGCAAACTGGCGCATCCTCTCATGCAGGATTTGGCCGAGTTCGGCCAATGCATGGTGAGCCTCGGCACGCGCGACCGCCTCTCCATGGTCTACATCGATGTGGTGCGTGGCTCGGCGGCCGTCACCTTGAGTCTGGACATGGGCGCGCGTATTCAAATAGCCACCTCGGCCATGGGCCGCGCGTATCTCACCGCGGTGCCTGAACAAGAGCGGCACGAGATCATGGAGCGAGTGCGCGAGCTGGCCACCGATGAGCGCTGGCCGGAACTCCATGAGGGTGTGGCCCGGGCATTACGCGATATCCGGGAATTCGGCGTATGCAGCTCGTTTGGCGAATGGCAGAAGGATGTCAACGCCATCGCGGTGCCGGTGCGGCCGGGCGGCGGATTACCGCCGATGGCGATCAACTGCGGCGCCCCCGCCTATATGGTGTCGAGAGATTTTCTGCTGGAGAAAGTACGACCGCGGCTCATAGCGCTCGCCAACGAGTTGGAAACCTCGCTCGGGACGCGGGGTTAGACTCTCTAAGGCCTCGTTGCCGCCACGGATTTCCGTGCAGCATCAAAACCATCGGTGAGGGTGCGAAGAAATACGACGATGTCGGCGATATCCTGGGCAGACATTGCCG
>Ga0209447_10000498_pt1 | contig 10836 bp, 10 predicted proteins | sample BogFormECP04_OM3_FD_188243 | JGI IMG/M metagenome (GOLD analysis project Ga0209447, IMG submission 188243) | Bog forest soil microbial communities from Calvert Island, British Columbia, Canada - ECP04_OM3 (SPAdes) (version 2) | ecosystem: Environmental > Aquatic > Freshwater > Wetlands > Bog ... | reverse complement strand
AACGGCGCCAGCGCCGCCGCGGCGGCGCGCACGGCTTGGGCGGGCACCACCAGCAGGATCGCGTCCGCGCGAGCCGCGGCGGCAAGATCTCCGGCCAGCGCGATGCCGTGGTCAAGCCGCACTCCGGGCAGAAACAGGCTTTCGCGCTTTTGGGCGAGATTTGCGGCATTGGCCGCGTCATGCTCCCACAGCGTGACCTCTCGTCCGGCGCGCGCGCAAATCAGCGCCAACAGCGTGCAAATCAAGAGCACCAGAATGGCCATCACCACATGCTGAGGAATGGGCACCGCGGGATCGCTCGGCTGAATGTGCAGCTTGGCAAGCAGCGCCAAGGCCAGTCCGCCAAAATAGCGATTAAATATTTCCGTAAACCAACTTACGTGATGTTCCATCGATCGAGTAACTCCACCCGGAATGCGCCCGCCGTTAGTCTGCAGGACGCAGAATTTCGTACACGCTGGCGGCCATCGCCGCCGCTCCCAGCGCACACAACCCCACCAGCATGCTGCCAAGAGGGATGTGCAGATAAATAAAAATAGCATACACAATCAGGGCTATCAAGCTATAGCGCAGCAATGCAAGGAGATAGGTGACGGGCGAGACGCGCGGCTTTTCCGCGCCGGCTTGCGCCCGCGATTCCACAACCAGCGTATCTAAACCGCGCCGCAACCAGCGGAAGTTCAGCCACGCCAAGCCCGCGCCGATCGCCAACCCTGCGGCCCAGTCGGCACGGTGCGCCCGCAGCAACACCGCCAGCGCGGCTAGCGCGCCAATCACCGGCGTCAGCCACGCGATCAGGCGTTCGGTAGCTTGGCCACGCGCGAGGTCCGGCGTCGGCTGAATGTTGGTTTGCCCCATCACCATCTCAGGCATCCGTCTCACGCATCCATCTCACGCATGCGTCTCAGGCATCCGTCTCAAGTATTCATCGCAAAGATTCATCTAAAAAATTCATCTCAGATCCGCATCTCAGGTGCCGGAGCCGACGCGGCGGATAAGCTCTCTTATCCCGCCAATGAATCCCAAGCCGCCAAACACAAACGTCAGAATCGGTTTGGTGTGCAGCCAATGATCCAGAAAGTATCCGAGCGCCGCGCCAAGTGCGACGGTGCCCACCACTAAAAATGGCAGTTCGAGCGCCAAGGTCGCTTGGTTGGTGACTTGCCGCGCTTTCGCAGCGGATGCCGATTGTTTCACGCTTGATGGATCCTCAGAAGGCATCCAGTAGTTGACCTCGCGCACCAAGAATACAGGTTCCTCGGTTGCCACAACAGGCCGCGATGCGCCTTTGTAGGGCGGCCTTTTTAGGGGTGCAACATGTTGCGCCCTAGCTTGGCGGAATCGCATGTCCAACGAGGGATATTGGGGGAAATTTGTAATTGAACTGGTTAGGTGAGCATCCAATTAAAAATGTCCGCTGCAAACACTGACGAGAGTGTAGCTCTCGCGAGCCAGCCTCTTTCGCCAACTGTGCCGACCAATTCCGCGATCGCAGGCGACGCTTTGCCGCCAATTCCCGCGCGCACTGTGTGGTTCATGGCCATTAGCACGGGCTTGGTGGTCGCCAATATTTACTATGCGCAGCCGTTGCTGGCGGAAATTGCGCGCGCATTTAGTTTGTCCGTCACGCAAGCTGGCGCGCTGGCGATGACCAGCCAGATTGGCACCGCGCTGGGCATGCTGCTCTTTGTGCCGCTCGGCGACACGCGCGAGCGTCGCGCGCTGATTATTACGCTATTGCTCGGAGCAGCCGCGTCGCTGCTGCTTTTTGCTGTTGCGCCGAGTGCGCTTTGGCTGACCTTCGCCAGTCTCGCCGTGGGCGCCACTGGATCCATCGTGCACACGATTGTTCCCTTCGCCGCGCATCTCGCTCCTGCGCGGCAACGCGGACGCGTGCTCGGCATCGTGCTGAGTGGCATGCTGCTCGGCATCCTGCTGGGGCGCACGGTGAGTGGATTGCTCGGCGCGCATTTTGGCTGGCGCGTGGTCTATTTCCTGGCTGCTGCGACGATGCTTGCTTTGGCCGTCTGCTCGCGCTTTTTTCTGCCGCGTAGTGAACCGCAAATTTCGCTGCGCTATCTGGCGCTTTTGCGCTCCGTGGCAGGGCTGGTCCGGCAATACAGTGGACTGCGCGAATCGGCGCTTCTGGGCGCATTGCTCTTTGCGGGGTTCAGCGCGTTTTGGACAACCTTGGTCTTTCTGCTACAAACTCCTCCGTATCATTACGGCGCGGATGTGGCTGGCCTCTTTGGTTTGGTTGGTGCAGTGGGGGCGCTGGGGGCGCCACTCGTGGGGCGTCTGGCGGACCACCACGGGCCGCGCACTACCTTGGGCGCTGCGTTGCTGATCGTGCTGGGTTCCTTTCTCTGGCTTGGGCTGCTGGGGAAAACCTTTGCCGGCTTGGTCGTGGGCGTTATTGCGATGGACTTGGGCGTGCAGTCCGGCCATGTGTCTAATCAGACGCGCATTTATTCCATCGATCCCGAAGCCAAGAGCCGGCTCAATACCGTGTACATGGTCTCGTACTTCATCGGAGGGGCTTTGGGATCGGTGCTGGGCGCCTGGAGTTGGCGCGTGGCGCAGTGGCGTGGGGTCTGCGCGTTTGAGCTTATTGCCACGCTCTTCGCGTTGGCTGTGTACTGGCACGGGCGCCACGCTCACGGCGCTACCCTTATTCACGGCGCAGAAGCCGCTTCGGCGGAGCCGATTGTCCACGTCTGAGACGGCCACGAACTAGGCTCCACCAGGGTGGGGTACCCCCCTGGGGTTTTCTGTAAGTGTTCATTCTACGGGAGATGAAGTCCTTTAGAATGAACACTTGTGGAAGTGTTCATTCTGCTTAGGTTACGGGGGCTTGGGGTTTAGAAGATAGTTACCTCATTTTTTGCCTCTATTTTGCGATGGTCGTGGTGATGCGCGCTTCGTCGGTGAGGTTCAAGAAACAAGAGCTGATCGGGAGATCGGCGCTCCCAGGGAGAGGCGCGTGCGGTCACGGTGTGCGACGGCGGAACGGGTGTTTGTTTGGGATTTGGTAGTGCTTTGGACGCGGTTCTATACCCTTCGAGGTTGACAGATTCATGGGCGGGTGTCAAGTACTTTTTAGTGATAGTACTTTCGAATGACTTCGGAGGCGGGAAAGCGAGGGATAACGCAGAGACGCGGAGTTGCCGGAGGAGCGCAGAGAAGAGGAGCGTGAGGCCGGGCTGAAGCCCGGCACCTACACAGACGAAAGGCGACTGCCCATTACAGAATGCGCTTACTTCTCGAACAGGAGTTCTGAGGCGCGCTGGGTGGCTTTGACTACGGCTTTGATTAATGTGACGCGGAGTTTGCCTTCTTCGAGCTCCATGATGCCGTCGATGGTGCATCCTGCCGGGGTGGTGACGGCGTCCTTTAGCTGGGCTGGGTGTTCGCCGGTTTCCAGGACTACGCTGGCTGCGCCTTTCATGGTTTGGGCGGCTAGCAAGGTGGAGACGTCGCGGGGTAGGCCGACCTTTACTCCGGCTTCCGCCAGGGACTCCAGAATGATGTAGGCGAAGGCTGGGCCGCTGGCGGAGAGGCCGGTTACGGCGTCCATATTTTTTTCGTCGACCACTACGGTGCGGCCGACGGCGTCAAACATAGCTTGCGCGGTGCCCAGATGCTCGCGCGTGGCGTGGGCTCCGCGGCAGATGCCGGTCATGCCGCAGCCAACGGCGGCTGGAGTGTTGGGCATGGCGCGAACCACGGGCACTTTCGAACCGGCGTGCTGCTCGATGTAGCTGGTGGGAACGCTGGCGGCCACGGAGATGACCAGCGTGCTGGAGTTGAGTTCGGGCGCGATTTCCTTGAGCACCTCTCCGACTACTTGCGGCTTCACGCCGAGCAGCACGATGTCTGCGCCGTGGACGGCCTTGCGGTTTTCAGTAGCTACGTGAATGCCGAGTTCCTGTGCGAGTGCGACGGCTTTTTCCGGGTGCTTTACCGTGGCGCTGACGTTCTTGGGGGCGAACAAGCCCTGACGGAGGTAGGCGCGCAGGAGGATGCCGCCGAGTTTACCGGCGCCCAATACCGCGAGTTTTTTGCCGTGCAGCGAGGCGGAGTCCGAAACGCTAGATTTCTTGTCGCTTAGTTTGTGCGGCATAGGCTAAACATTCTTGATTACCCTACCTCTTGCGTCAACCCCGCTTTTTTTTCGTGAAGCGGGCTTTGGCGGGGACCTTAAGATGAGTTCATGCCCCCCCTCGCCGAGTCCTGTGATCCTCCCGCTGCGGACGCGCCAAACTTGCCATCGGCGGTGCGCGAACGTGGCAAGGGATGGCCCGGAGCAATCCGTGTAACGATCGGGCGGGCGCTGGAAGTCATTATCGAGTGGATGGTAATTCTCCTGGGACGCCGCGTGAGCCGCGCCGAGGCGCCATGGCTGGATACGCCGCTGGGCGATTCGGTATTGATCGGTGCAGGGATTTACGAACAAGTTGCGCGCGAGGAAAATCTGGAAATCCGCATCGTTCCGGATGCGGGATTGATCGGCGATTTCGAGACGCTGCGGGGACCGAAATTTGATCCGAGCGTGGTGCACCCGCGGGTGCGGCACTTTTACGAACACGCTTCGCAATACCAACTGGAGGCATGGAGTGAGGTCGCGTTGATCGGGCAGTTTTTTCTGTGGCTGCTCGTGGAGTTCATCAGCCAGCGAATGGATCAGCTGAATTTTCCGATTTCGCCGCTGGAGATGGCGCGCGGGATGAGCAGCCAGGTGATTCAACTGCGGGAGAAGAATACCGGGAGGCTGGTGTATACGGGCTGGCTGCGCAAGCTGAAGTCCTCCGGGATGGTGATGTTTGCCGGGATCTATTCGGTAGCGAGAATTCCTGGCGAAGAGAATCCGGTGGTGAAGGTTACGTTTCCGGATCGCGGGAGCGCCAACGTGTATCTGGAGCCAAAGAATCATGCGGATGGATCGTTTGGGCTGGATTCTTCGGGGTCGGGGTTCGGGAGGTCGGGATTTTATCGAGTGATCGCGTCCGGCAAGAAGCATTTACGGGTGCGGAATTTCAAGACGCTGCATGAATTGTTCCATGTGTACGAGGACCAGGAAGGCGTGCTGCGGACGGACCATAAGATTTCGTTTTTGGGGATGACCATTGTACGGCTGCACTACAAGATGACGCCGCTCGCTGCGCCGCCGGAAAACTGAAGCCGGGCGGCGGGCTGCTGCGCTAAGCTACGGCTTAGGACCTCCCCGGGTGACGAAGCGGCGGAAAAGAATGTTGACGACGTGCGCATGGTTGCGGATCGCTGAGAGGTTAGCGTCCGCCGCCGCAGTAGCAAAAGGTAGGGCATAAATGCTTGACTTTGGCCCTCCAATCCATGGGATAGTTGCTGTGTGAGCGCTAAAAGCAAGCTCGATCTCGCAGCCGATGCGGCGCTCGAAGCCTTTTCCGAGTTGTCTAAGGCAGAACAATCCCGGCGACGCAAATTGATTAAGAATCTCAAGTTTCGTCGGAATAGAAATACTCCCAGCAAATCTTCCAGTGCGCCGAGTCTCTCTTCACGCCGTAAGCCTGTAGCAAACGCTCGAACCCGACGCGGTCTTTAAGCCCCTTCGCGGCCTTAGCCTTCAACTTAAAGGTTTTCCGATCCTCGCGTTTTTCCGCGGCGTCTTGCTTCGCCGGAGCAGACCTTCGTTGCTCGACAGCTCTTTGTTTCTCGATGTCTTCGTCACTAAAGGGTATAGTTCACGGAAGAGGATACTCTAATTTCGCCACGTAATTGGTCGTACGTTCTCCGTGGGCACTTGGTTGACGGAGAGGATTAGTCGTGGCGGGCGCCGTGGAGGATGTGGACGGCGTGGGGGAGGAGGTGGGCGATGGCGTCGAGCGATTCTGCGGCGCCCTTGGGGCTGCCGGGAAGATTCACAATTAGCGTTTTGCCCACGGTTGCGGCGATCGCGCGAGAAAGGACGGCGGTGGGGGTTTTCAGCATGCCTACGCGGCGCATTTCCTCGGCGATGCCGGGCACGATGCGGTCGGCAACGGCTTGCGTGGCTTCCGGGGTGTTGTCTCGGGGACCTAAGCCGGTTCCGCCCGTGGTGAAGACGACGTCGACGCGCGCGGCTTGAGTCAGCTCACGGAGGGTTGCTGTAATACCGTTCAAATCGTCGGAAATGGTTTGCGTGGAAATTACTTCCCAGTTTAGGCCGCGACAGCCTGCTACTACGGCGAGTCCTGAAGCGTCTTCGCGTTCGCCTTTGGCTACGGAGTCGCTGATGGTAACGACGGCAACGCGCATCAGCGCGACCATTCTCCAACCGCGAGGTGTCCCGGCGATACGAAGCCGATATGCGACGCGAAGCGACGATCCTGCGCCAGGCAAAGGGCCGGGGTGATGCAACGAGCCATCACGGCGGCTGCGGGCATTACGGGAATCACGGGGCGTCCCAGTATCACGGTGCACCGACGGTGTCGGCGCTGTGCTGGCTGGCTTCGTCGAGGAGGCGCATGGCTTCCATGAGCAGGCCCGTGGTGTTGCGCGTGGTGGTGGTGCGCGTGGAGCCGTGCGCGCCATTGAAATCAATCTCAAATTCGCCGGCGGTCCACAGCAAAACTTTGTAGACCGCCTCGTCGCCCACGAGATCAGCGATTTTGGCATCGTTGCATTGGCCGCCGGTGAAAAAAAGTTCGCCGCGTTCGCCCTGATTCTGCACCGTCAAACGGCACGACTTCTGGCCCATTTCCAGCGATTGCAGCAAATCGATCATGCTCATCTCTTCGAGGCGGCCTTGAATGACGCCGGGGCGCGAAGCGTATTTCTGCAATTTCTCGAGGTGCAAACGGTCGAGCACTTTCTTGGTGACGCGCACCAGATCCTTGACCATGAAGGGCTTGGTGATGAACTCTTCGACGCCATCGACCATGGGGCGCAAACGCTCTTCAATGTCCGCGCGGCTGGCCATGAATATAAAGGGGATGTGGCGGGTGGCTTCGCGGCCGCGGAGCTTTTCGAAAAGCTGGCGGCCATCGAGTCCGGGCATTTTGTAGTCGCAGAGAATGGCGTCAGGAGGATCGTCGATGACGCGCAAAAGAGCGTCCGCGCCATCGGCGGCGATGGCTACCTCGCACGCGCCTTCGAGCCCTTTGAGGATGAGATTGCGCACTAGAGGATTGTCGTCGGCCACCAGCAAGGTGATGCCTTTGGATTGGGCGCTCATCGCCCGGGCCTTGGGGAAGCTTTCGCGCGTGATTTCGTTTTGCCTGGGGTATCGCGGGGGCCGCGGAGGTAATCGCCGCTCTTGCCGCCGGTTTTCTTTAGCAACGCGATGTTGGTGATTTCCATGCTCTTATCGAGGGCCTTACACATGTCATAGACCGTCAGGGCGGCGGCGCTGACGGCGACCAGAGCCTCCATTTCCACCCCGGTCTGAGCTGCCGTAGTGACGCTGGAACGCAGTGATACGCCATTCTGGCACAGGGTTGCAGTCACATCAATGTGCGTGAGCGGGAGGGGATGACAAAGAGGTATCCACTCGGCGGTGCGTTTGCAGGCGGCGATTCCGGCGATGCGGGCCACCTCCAGCGGGTCGCCCTTGGGATTTTTTAGTCTTCGCACGGCGCGGACTACGGAAGGCTGCATGTTCACGAAGGCTTCGGCCACGGCGGTCCGGCTGGTGACGGCTTTGGCGGAGACGTCGACCATGCGCACTTGGCCGGTCTTGGCGTAGTGCGAGAGCTTGGCGGATGGTTGCTGCGGGGGTTTCTTCGCTGTCCTCTTCACGAGCGCTTCCCTCTTTTCACGTGCTCTCCCGCTACACGACATCGCGGCGCAGAATGATGGGCATGCGGGTTCCTGCCGGAACGTGTTCTAGTTCTGGTGCCACCACTAGAAAACAGTTGGCCTGCACCATGGCGCCGATATCGCCGGAGCCTTGCCAGCGCAGCGCTCGCACTTTGCCGACGGCGTTGGCCGGCCATTCCACGTGGGCGGGCAAGAAGTGCGTCATGCCCCGTTTTTCGTGCAAATCTTCGCCGAGAATTACCTCGACAAATGGCAGCGGGCGCATTGGTGCACCGCTTAGCAAATCAATCGCTGGGGCGACAAAAAGCTCGAAGGTCACCATGGTGGAAACGGGATTGCCGGGAAGACCGAACACCGGTTTACCCTGGCACATGGCGAAGACTGCGGGCTTGCCAGGACGAATGGCGACGGCATCGAAGAAGAACTTTGCGCCCATTTCGCGCAGCACGCTTTCTACTAGATCGTACTTGCCCATGGAGACGCCGCCGGAAAGCAGGAGAATATCTTCGCGCAGGCCTAGGGAGATTTTCTCTTGCAGTTCGGCTTCGCGATCGACCGCGTGGCCCAGAAGTACGGGCGTTCCCGCTGCGGCACGCACTTGCGCGGCCAGCGAGACGGCGTTGCTGTTGCGAATCTGAAACGGGCCTGGAGTTTGCGCGTAGGGGACGATTTCATCGCCGGTGGATAGAATCGCTACACGCGGAGGGCGGGCGCACGTCAATTGTGCGGCACCTACTTGCGCGGCCTGGGCAATCTCGGCGTAACCCATGCGCGAGCCGGCGCGGAGGACTATTTGGCCGTGCTTGGCTTCGCAGGCTTGGCTGATGACGTTCTGTGAGATTTCCGTGGTGCGCGAGAATTGCACGGCGTTTCCGTTGCGCTGCGTGTACTCGATCATTACTACTGCATCGGCGCCTGGTGGAACGGCGGCTCCGGTCATGATTTGCAGGCAGGTGCCGTCGCCGGAAAACGCTGGGGGAACATCTCCGGCCTTGATCTCGCCCACACAAAGGAGAGTGGCTCCTGCAACGGCTTCCGCGGCACGCACGGCGTAGCCATCGCGGGCCGAGCGGTCAAATGGGGGGTAGTCGCGATCCGCGGTGATGTCGCGGGCTAAGACGCGGCCGTGGGCTTCGGAGAGCGCGACGGTTTCGGCCGTGGGGGCGGCCTGAAGCTTGCCAAGTTGTTCGGCGACTATGGATCGTGCCTGCGCGTAACTAATCATGGAGATCTTCGTGGTGGCTTTTCGGCCCTTGTTCAGAAAAAATAAATTCGAAGAACGGATGCGGATCTAAAGATCCGCCACTACAGAACCCCTCGCACTCATTGCCATCGCCTTCACAACCCGCGCGTTCACAAACGTTGCGTTTACAACCAGCGCGCAAATAGCGTGCCTTCTGGAACGATGGTGGCGTCGCGTTCGGGGCCGGTAGAGATCATGCCGATTTCTACTTGCAGGAAGTCGGAAATAAATCTTAGATAATCGGTGGCGGTGCGGGGCAAGTTGGCGCCATCTTTCACGCCGTAGGTGGAGGACTCCATCCAGCCGGGCATGGTTTTGTATTCGGGAACGACATGCTCATATTCTTCGGCTAGGGCGGGCATTTCGTTGAGCGAAGTGCCCTTATATTTGTATCCGACGCAAATCTGAATTTCGCGCTGGGTATCGAAGACGTCGAGTTTGGTGATGACCAGCGAATCGATGCCGTTGATCATTTTCGCGTAGCGCAGCATGGCTAAATCCAGCCAGCCGCAGCGCCGCGGACGGCCGGTGACCGCGCCAAACTCTTTGCCGCGCTTGCGCAACTCGGCGGCATCGAGATCCGGCATTTCGGTGGGAAAAGGGCCGCTGCCTACGCGGGTGGTATAGGCTTTGGAAATTCCGAGGACATGCTTGATCTTGGTCGGCGGCACGCCTACGCCGGTGGCCGCTCCGCCGGAAATCGCGCTGGACGAGGTTACGAAAGGATAGGTTCCATGATCGATGTCCAGCATGGTGCCTTGCGCGCCTTCGAAGAGCACCGACTTGCCGATGTCCAACGCGTGATTCACCATTTCCGCCGTGTCGCAAATGAACTCGCGAATTTTCTCGCCGGACTTCAGCGTCTGTTCGACTTCATGAGAGAAATCGATGTCCGCGCCGTAGGCGCCCTTGGCCAGCCGATTTTTCTCGGCAACCACGTGGGCGGCTTTTTTGCGGAAGAGCGCGGGATCGAGCAAATCGCACATGCGCAAACCGCGGCGCGCCATCTTGTCCTCGTACGCCGGACCAATGCCGCGCGAGGTGGTGCCGATTTTGTCCGCGCCGCGAGCGCCCTCGGCGGCCTTATCCAATTCGCGATGATACGGAAAAATCAAATGGGCGCGATTGCTGATGTGCAACCGGCCCTTTACGCTGATGCCGGCTTTGGCCAAGGTTTCGATTTCGGTAACCAATGCGGCGGGATCGACGACGACGCCCGTCCCGATCACCGCATGCTGCTTGGGACGCAAAATGCCGCAAGGAATCAGCTGCAAAACATACTTTTCGGATCCAATAATGACGGTGTGCCCGGCATTGTGGCCGCCCGCGACGCGGGCGATGTAGTCAAAGGAGCCCGCGAGGTAATCGACAACTTTACCTTTGCCCTCATCGCCCCACTGCGCGCCGACAACCACCACGGATTTCATGCGTTGCTTTCTCCCTCGCGTTCTTCGTCGCGTTCTTCTTGGCGCAGAACGGCCGAAAAAATGACGCGAAACACAGCTTCGCATCGTACGCCCGCACCACTTGCAACGCAAGCAAGCGCCTGGTGGATGTAGAAGGGCGGGGCTGATTGCGGAGCGTCCCTTGTTGGAACAGCGCGCTTGTGCCAGAATGCCGATTCGACTTCCATTTCCTGGGTTTCTTTTATTATGCGTCCCACGTCCGGCGAGGCTGTTTCCCGCGTTAGTACCTTGAAGGATCTTGCGGAGTATCTCGGCTTGTCGACGGCGTCCGTGTCTTTGGTCATCAATCGTTCGCCGGCGGCGAAATCCATCCCACAGAGCACGCAAGACCGGATACGGGCGGCGGCGCGC
>Ga0209447_10000495_pt1 | contig 10842 bp, 7 predicted proteins | sample BogFormECP04_OM3_FD_188243 | JGI IMG/M metagenome (GOLD analysis project Ga0209447, IMG submission 188243) | Bog forest soil microbial communities from Calvert Island, British Columbia, Canada - ECP04_OM3 (SPAdes) (version 2) | ecosystem: Environmental > Aquatic > Freshwater > Wetlands > Bog ... | reverse complement strand
CTGCTCCTTCAGCATGTCGCTCCACATCCCCTGCGCTCCGCCGCGCGCCAATCCCTTCTCGCCGGCACTCACGATCTCCAGGCGCGCCTGATCGTGCAGCAGAGTCGCGGCCTTCCTGGACTCCGCCAGGTATTGGGCGTATTCGCCTTGCCCCAGATGAATCGTCGCCAGGTAATTATGCGGAGAGAGAAAATCCGGCTCGGTCGCGACCAGTTGTTTCAATAGCTCGGTCGCCGCTTGTGTCTGGCCCAGGTGAAAAAGCACCAATCCCTTGTCCGCCAGAATGGATTTCGAGTCGGGATCCAGTTTCTGCGCCTTGTCAATTTCTGCCAGCGATTCCGAAAATCGTCCCAGATGCATCAAAAACGTGCCGTACCAATAATGTGCGACTGCCGAGTTCGGATCCAGCGTCAGCGCGCGCACGAACTCACGCTGCGCCCCCGCCGCGTCCCAGGACCAGTAAAAATCCACGAACCCCAGCGCACTGTGCGCTCCGGAAAGCGAATCGTCCAGCGCGATGGCGCGTTTCGCGGCAGCCTGCGCGCGCGGGTACGCTTCGTTCGGCGGCATCAGCGAATACTCGCGCAGCAGATTGTAACAATCCGCCAGCCCCACGTACGCTTCCGCGTACTGCGGATCGCGCACCACCGCTTGCGTGAAATAATCCACCGCCTGATTCAGCGTCGACGGCGTGCGTTTCTGCCAGTAGTAAATCCCCTTCAGGTAAAGTTGCTCCGCTTCTGGATCCGGTGTATGGTGCCGCGCAGTCGCAGCCGTCGTTCGCACCGCGCGCGCGGAAGAGGCCCGCCGCACCACCGTCACCCCCAGCAGCGCCGCTACCAACACCGCCGCAAGGATCGCCACATAGCGCCCGGCCGGCCAGTCTTGCCGAAACAGCGACAGCCGAACCCCGTTTCGTCGTTCGCCTACCCGCCGGTCATTGAACCCCGCATACCCTTGCGGGTCGGAGTCACTCGGCGCGCTCGTCTCCGCGCTTGCCTCCGCTCCAGCATCCACGGCAATTTCGTTCAGCGAATCGGAACTGGAGTCAATCTCTGGCTCGGCGCTGATCTTTGCCCCGTTAAGCCATTCCGCCAGTTCGTCGGTGTACGCATACACATTCGCCCGGCCAGCTCCGGGAACCCGATGCACGGGCAAGCCGCGCATCGTCTCCCAACGCTTCACCGTCCGCTCGTCGCGTCCGAAGAACGCGCCGATCTCTTTCCACGTATCGAGGCGCCGATTAGCTCGCGGGCTTGATTCTGTAGAACCCATATCCCGATTTGTCCCGAATTGTCCTCTGCTGCCGATTGCGCGGGGGGCACGCGCTGGTCAATGATACCCCGGTCAGGGGCGTATGGTTAGGGCCTTCCTTTGCGCCGCCCCGCTGGCCACGCTCCACCCAACGTACCTACCAATCTTGCTTCCGATGCCATCGCTCTGAATCCGGTCACCAACAGGGTCTGCCCAATGAGGCTTCTTCTAGCCGCCAGAACAGATCGCGCAACGCAAAACCGCACACGCTGGCCAGAAAATATTGGGGCTGCGGCAGAACTTGTGCCATCCTTACCGTTCTGCCGCCGCTAGTTATTTCTCTGAGGTTGTAACGGATGAAGCAGCCGTTTCTTGCGCTCTCTCTGATCGCCGCGTTTGCGCTGTGCTCGTTCGCGCAGCAACCCGCATCGCAAAATCCCTCCGCGCCCGAAACGATCGCGGTCGATCTCCGCGCCCCAGCCCAACCCTTCCCCCACTTCTGGGAACAAATGTTCGGCTCCGGCCGCGCCATCCTCTCCCTCCGCCAAAGCTATCGCGACGACTTGCGCGAAGTAAAAGCGGCCACGGATTTCAAGTACGTACGTTTCCACGCAATCTTTCACGATGAAGTAGGCCTGTACGACGAAGACGCCGCCGGAAAACCAATCTACAACTTTTCCTACGTGGACCAGATTTACGATGGCCTGTTGCAAGCCGGTGTGCGGCCCTTCGTCGAACTGAGCTTCATGCCCAAAAAGCTAGCCGCCGAACCGAAGTATCAGGATTTCTGGTACAAGCCCAACGTATCGCCGCCCAAGAGCTACGAAAAATGGGCCGAACTCGTCCGCCAATTCGCACAACATCTAGTGGACCGCTACGGCCTCGACGAAGTTTCGCAGTGGTATTTCGAAGTATGGAACGAGCCGAACATCGATTTCTGGGCCGGCGCCCCGAAAGAACCAACCTACTTCCAGCTTTACGATTCCGCCGCCCGCGCCCTGAAAGACGTCAGCCCGCGCCTGCGCATCGGCGGCCCCGCCACCGCCCAAGCCGCTTGGGCCGATCGCTTCATCCAGCACGCCGCAAAAGAAAACGTCCCGCTGGATTTCGTCTCCACCCACGTCTACGGCAACGATTCCGCGCCCGATGTCTTCGGCACCCACGAACAAGTCCCGCGCACGCTGATGGTCTGCCGCGCCGTGCGCAAAGTTCACGACCAGATCGCCGCCTCCGCTCGCCCCAATCTCCCGCTCATCTGGAGCGAATTCAACGCCAGCTACATGAACGAGCCAGACGTCACCGACTCCACCTACATGGGTCCCTGGATGGCCGACACCATCCGCCAGTGCGATGGCCTCGTGGACATGATGAGCTACTGGTCATTCTCCGACGTCTTCGAAGAACAAGGTGTCGTCAAGCGCCCCTTCTACGGCGGCTACGGCCTGATCGCAGCAGACGGCCTGCCCAAGCCCGCCTTCAACGCTTTCAAGCTGCTCCACCACTTGGGCGATACAAGAATTCCCGTAAACGCCGACAACATTCTAGCCACGCGCCGCGCCGACGGCACAATAGTGATCGCACTATGGAATACTCCTGTAGTAGGAGGAGGAGGTGAACCAAAAGAAGTAGTGCTGCAACTCAATTCACTAACAGGACGCCGCAAGGCAACAATCTACCGCGTGGACGCCGACCACGGCTCCCTACTGAAAGCCTACGCCGCCATGAACAGTCCCGCATCTCCAACACAAGCCCAAATCCAAATCCTGCGCCAAGCCGCCCAATTACCAGCGCCGAATAAAATGTCCATCCACAACGGTCAAATCACATTGCAACTAGCACCCGACGCCCTCGTACTCATCGAAATCCGCTGATCCGCGCTCGCATCGGCGCAATGCGTGAAAGCTCCAGAGTCTTCCTCGTTTTTTCTAGCCACTAGCCACTCGTCACTAGCCACTGCCTTTTTCGCAAACCGATTTACGCGCCACCAACCACCCGCCGGCTCACCTCTGCGCATCCACCGCCGGTGCTGGAGCAACCACCGGATGATGCCCCAACTCATTCCCCGTAATAATCGCATTACGAATCTGCGCGAAAATATCCGTCAAAGTATTCGGCGTGTGCGGAATCAAAATCGTATTCGTATGATCGTTAGCCGCCACCTCTTTCAAAGTATCAAAATACTGCGTCATCAAAACCAACTGCATCACATCCTGCGGCGTAGAACCCGGCACCGTCTTCGCGAAATCCTCCACCGAATCCTTCAGCCCCGCGATAATCGCCTTGCGCTGATTCGCGATCCCTTCCCCCTGCAGCCGTTTCGATTCCGCCTCCGCCTCGGCCTGCTTCACCAGCAATAATTTATTCGTCTCCGCGCGCGACACCGTAGCCTCCCGCTCCCGCTGCGCCGCATTGATATCGTTCATCGCCGCCTTCACTTTCTGGTCCGGCACGATGTCCGAAATCAGCACCTTCACGATCGAATATCCGTACTCCTTCATCGAAGCGTCCAGGTTGTCCCGCAAATCTGCCGCAATGTCCGCCTGATTCAAAAACGTGTCGTCCAATTTCATCTTCGGCACGTGCCCCAGCACCACGTTGTACACCATTGACTCAATCTGCTTCACCGGGTCCGACAATTTATAAAACGCCGACTCCACCCCTTCCGGAATCACCTTGTATTGAATCGACACCGGAATCTGCACGAACACGTTGTCCTGGGTCTTCGTTTCCACCTGCACCTCGAACTGCTGCACCTTCATGCTCATCCGCTGCACCACCGACTCCAGAAACGGCGTCTTCCAGTTCAATCCCGGCCCCGCCACCCGCGCAAATTTCCCCAGCCTCTGCACGATAGCCACCTGCGCGGTCTGCACCGTGAAAAACGATCCCAGAAATATGCTCAGCACAAAAAACGCCACCACCCCCACCAGTAAAAGAAAAAATGTCTCCACGCGTCATCTCCTTATTTAATTCCCAGATCCGGTGTATGTCGTCGCCACGTCCGCGCATAGCCAAGGTAGGGGCGCTGCTTGCTGCGCCCCAGCTTGCCACAACGTCCGCGTCACGGAGCACTTCGTCAAGCAACTATCCAGCGCCACAGTCTCGGCGCAACTTAGCGCAGCCCCGCTCCTCACTCCAACGCATCCCGCAATTTATATCGCGCCGCCGCAAAACTGTAAGTGTTCGCCACAAAATAAATCGGAGTGAGCCACAGCGAGAACAACCCCCACCACCCCTGCACAAAATTCCGCCACGTAAACGCCCAATACGCTCGATTCATGCAGCTCTTGCACAAGTCCCCACGCAATTTATACGTGCGACGCGCCACTAACATCCCCACATTGCGATGAAAAGAAATCGGCGCCACGGACCGCACTTGCTTGCATATCTGGCACGCCCGCATGCCGGCCAGAGCAGGAGCCTGATCCATATTCACCGCCGGGAAGAACGTTCGCGCGGAACATTACCACAAGATGCGTTAGCCTATACGTGATTCGTTCCGCAACCAATCGCCGGCCACAAAAACGCAAGTCACGGCCGCATCCCCGGATTCTCCGTAATCGGCAAATTAATTTCCCGCACTGGCCGGTCCATCTCGCCCGGCGCGGCAGGCAAATCCAATCCATCCGTCAGCAGCAACCCCTGCAGCGCCGCCGCGTTGATCCACGCATTTTCCAGCGTATTAATGTAGCTCGTCTCCAACTGCACCAGCGTCCGCTGCGCGATCAACACTTGAGGATATGCCGCCGCGCCCTCATGATATTTCCGCAGATAAAGCTCGTAAGCCTTCCGCGCGTTCGGCAAAGTCCTGCTCCTATAACGTTCCGCGATCGCCCGCGAACTCCCATAATTCTGCACCAGGGGCGCGGCCATCTGCCGCAGCACCAGTCCCACGCGCTGCACCTCCAGCTTCGCCCGCTCGCGATCCGCATCCGCCGCCGCAATGTTTCCCTGGTTACGATTGAAAATCGGCAGATTCACCCCCACCTCCGCAAACGCTTCCGAACCCACTGCCCGCGCCGGCACGGTTCCCAGCTGCTCGAAGCTGTACGAATATCCTGCCCGCAAAAATAAATCCGGTATTGCCTCGTGCTGCGCGCGCTGCATTTCCGCATCCGCTCGCGCCACTCCCAACTGCGCGATCTTCACCGCCGGGCTATCGCGCAAAATCGCCTGCAATATTTCCTCCGCGTTCACCTCCGGCAGTTTTTCCAGGTCGCCCTGCAGATGCGCCAGAGCCAAATCCGGCTTGCCTACCACCGCAGCCAATACACTCCAAGCCCGCTGTTGCTCTTGCTCTTCGGTCATCACCGCAAGCTCGTCCTGATCCGCTTCCACGTCTGCTTCCAGCACGTCCGGCTCGTCCGCCTGCCCCACATTGAAAAGTTGCCGCGTGGTTTCCGCCGCATCCTTCGCGATGTCCCGCAATTTCGCCCGCGTCTCCACCATCGCCTGCATCGCCAGCGATTGGTAGAACGCAATGCGCACTCCGTTTTCCACGCGCAAGCGCTGCTCATCCGCTTCAGCCGCGGCTTGCTGACCCTCCGCCGCAAAAATCTTCCGGTCCAGACCCAACTTGCCACCCAGTATCACGTTCTGCTGCACGAACACGCCCTGCTCTCCTCCGCCATACGATCCTCCGCGAATCTCGTCGCCGCTATACCCAATCGTGGGATTCGGCCACAGCCCAGCCTGTCGCGAACGCCCCGCCGCCGCCCGCACTCCAGACTTCGCCTGCGCCAAAGTCGGATTGTTCGCCAGCGCAATCTCCTGCAGTTGTTCCAAAGTAAGCCCAACCTCTGCCAAACGCACGTCTTGCGCAGATCGCTCGTGCACATCTCCATGTCGCGAGGGCTCCGCAGCGGGAACGCTCTGTGCCGCCACCGCGATTGGCCACAGTGCTCCCACAAAAATAATCAACAGCAAGAATTTCCAAAACGTCTCGCGTCTCATCACCAATCCCCCATACGTCGCGTTCATCATTCTCAATCTCTACTGTTGCTCGCCCGTCCCACTCTTCCCCGGCGTCGCCGCCCCGCCGTTCTTCCGCCGTTTCTCCCGCAAACTCACAATCTCCTCATAACGCTCCGCAGGCAGCACCCGAATCAAAGTCATCATCCCCTGCATGTACCCGCTCCATCCCGGACGCAATCCAAAAGTCTCCGGCTTCTCCACCATCGCGTCCATCGCCATCGCCGGACTCTCCATAAACGCATCCTGCGGAAATCCCGGCACCGAATTCGCATCCTTACTGACATCCGCCTGCCCCATCTGCATCCCACCCATCCCTTGCGCCGACGACTGCGCCGACGTTCCCCCGTTCGCAGTCGGCTGCGTCAATGCCGATCCAACTCCCATCCCTCGCCCCATGCTCGGCCCATTCTCCGCCGCCGTCGCCGCACCCCCTCGCAACATCCCCATGCCTTCTTCCATCCCCGCGCCCGCCACCATTCCCGCGCGTCGCGTCATCGGCCCCGCCATGGACGACATCTGATTCATCATGTGATGTGGCATGTGGCAATGAATCATCCAATCCCCCGGATTCGTCGCCACAAACTCCACATTGCGCGACTGCGCCACTCCCACCAGCACCGTATTGTTCGGCCCCCACGTCGCCCGGGGCTGCCGCCCGCCCTCCGTCCCGGTAATCACAAACTGGTGCCCGTGCATATGAATCGGGTGATGGTCCATCCCCAAATTAATAAATCGCAGCCGCACGCGATCTCCCAGCCGCACGATCAAAGGAGTATTCGCCGGCCCCGATTTCCCATTCAACGTCAGCCAATTAAATTCCATGCTCATCGAATTCGGCGTCGGATTATTCGGCAGCACCGCGTACTCCTGCAAAATAATCGCGAAATCTTTTTCCACCGGCGGGTCGTACGCCTCCGCCGGATGCATGATGAACGCCCCAATCATCCCCATCATTTCCTGCATCGCCATGTGCGAGTGATAGAACAAAGTCCCTTCCTGCTGCAGCGTAAATTCGTAAACGTACCGCCCGCCCGGAGAAATCGCATCCTGCGACAACCCCGGCCCGCCGTCCATCTCAAATGGAATGTCGAAGCCGTGCCAGTGCATCGAAGTCGCCTCCGGCAAATGATTGTCCACGACGACGCGCACCCGCTCTCCCTGCCGCGCCTGAATCGTCGGTCCCGGCGCGCTGCCGTTGTACCCCCACAAATTCAAAATCTTCCCCGGATAAATTTCCTGCCGCACCGGCTCCGCCACCAGATGAAACACCTTCACGTTGCCATCCATCTCAAAAGCTAAATCCGGCACATCAGGAGTCACCACCGCGCGATACGTGTCACTCGCGCCCGACGACCCGCGGCGCTTTTCAGCATCCACGCGCGCCCGCGTCTCCGCCAATTCCGCCGCGGCCAGCGCCGCCGGGCCCATCGCCCCGGGAGCCAGTGCCCCAGCCCCCACCACCACCGCCCCCTGCAAAAAATCCCGCCGCGTCCGTTTCATATCCCCCTCCTGTCCCGAGCCGTTGCCGTTAGTAGCGCCGGCGTCCCGCCGGCTCTGTTGAATTACGTGTTGCCGTTGTAGCAGACAGCTCTTGCTGGGCGCCGTTGAAGCTGCTTTTGAAGTTGTATCGGCCGCCTTTAGGCGGGCGCCTTTGAATTTGCCGTTGCCTCTTGCATTTGAATTTGTAGCGGCCGGTTCAGTTCCATCGAACCGGGCAGCGGTTGCACTCGCTTTGCCGTTGCAGTTGCTTCTCTCTGCGCCCTCTGCGCCCTCTGCGGTGACTCCCGTCTTTCTCTGTGCCCTCCGCTTTTCCTCTGTGTACTCTGTGTTAAAGCTTTTGCAGTTACCGCCCCTGAACCAAAATCCCCTGCAACACTTTCAAATCCCCGTCCACCTTCCCGGTCTGCAACCGAGAAATATCCAACCCCAAAATCCGCGCCACCAACGGATACAAATTCACATTCTCAAACGGCGCCACTTTTTCACCCGTCCGTATATCCGGCCCCGCCGCGAAAAATATCGCCTTCATCTCGGGCATGTGCGCCGGATCGTATCCATGCATCCCCAGAGGAGGCCCCGCAGGGTGCATTGCATCTGCAGCCGCAGACGCGGGCGGCGCATTCACGCGAATCAAATAAGGCCCGGTAGCGACGACCACCGGATCCCCCTCGCGCAAATTCCCATCAAAATGCAATCCCGGCGGCACCGCGCCGTTGCGATACACCTTGAACTTCTCGCTCTTCCCATCCAAAGCCGCATAGATTTTCTCCGCGGCCTCCTCCGACCGCGGATACATAAAACTCTCGACGCTCTTCTCCAGCAACCGCGTATCGAAATAATCGCTCAGGTTGATCCAATCTCCCTCCACCTTCGCCATTCCGTGATCCGCCACCACAATCACATCCACCCGCAAATTCAATTTCGCGACGCCCTCCACCAGCCGACCGATTTCGTCATCCACTTCCCGCACCGCCGCAGCCACCTCCGGACTGTCCGGCCCGTGCGCGTGCCCCGCGCTATCCACATCGCTGAAATATAAAGTTATAAAATGCGGCCGCCGCTCCGCAGGCAGTTGCAACCACGCCAGCACCTGCTCCACGCGCTGCCGGTTCGGATATTTGGCATCGTACTTCATGTAATACGTCGGCAGCGTCTTCAGGATGTCCGCCTCCGACCCCGGCCAGAAAAAACACGCCGAGCGCATCCCTTGCTGTTCCGCCAGCACCCACAAAGGAGTCCCGCCGTACCACGTGCCGTCGTTTACCGTCTGCGCATCCTTATAGCTGTAAACCTGCTTGCGCGCCGGATCATAAAAAACATTCGCCACAATCCCGTGATGCTCGGGATAAAGCCCGGTAACGATCGTGTAGTGGTTCGGAAAAGTAATCGAAGGATACGCCGGAATCATCCCCTCCGGCGCGCTGGCTCCGCGCGCCCCCAAGGCATCCAGATTCGGCGAGTGATAAATCCGCGGATAGTCGTAACGAAATCCATCCAACGAAACCAAAATCACATAAGGCTTGGCCTGCTGCTCCGCAGTATTCGGCCCGCGCTCAACCGTGATCGGCGCAGCGAGCTCCGTCGCGGTATTCTGCGGCGCGGTCGCATGCTGCTCCGCCAGCACTTGTCCTTGCGTAGCACCCGGCGCCAATCCCGCCGCCCCCAACACGCCAAGCACAAAAATAAATCGCAGGCCGCTCCACCACTTCCGCTCACGCATGCTCATCTCACACTCTCCGTGCTGGCCGCAGGACGCCGCACCATCGGACCACATTATCTTTCCTCCCCGCCATATTTATCATGACAATTGTGCCGCAAATGATCCCCCACATTTCCGCAACCGCGTGCCCACATCACTCGTCTAATGGGTGTAGCCAGAAACAAGGCTATGCAGCACAGAAAGAAGGCCCGCTATGAACGAACTGAATAAAGTCGTAAGCACTAACGTCATCCAATCCACCTTCATCCTGCGCGATTCCGAAAATAACCCCAAGTCTCAGCACACTCACACTTTGAATGAAGTTCAAAGACGCGCGTACCAGGTGCATCAGCGCCACGGCGGAATTTACGGCGGATACACGCTGGAAGACTGGCTGGAAGCAGAGCACGAACTCGACGAAGAGGACAATTCCCCGGCGCCGAAAAAAAAGCAAATTCACTGACGCCGCGAAATCTTCGGTTTGCCCGAGCAGCGACGCCAAAAAACAAAGCCCCGCCCGAAAGGGCGGCGTTCTGCTGCCAGAGATGTGGAAACTTATAAAGCGAGCCACGAGCTGTCGCGTTTCGGCACTACCCGCGGCTCTGCACGCAAATCGCAACCATGCTACAATTGAAGTTCCTTGCTCTCCGTTAACAACATCACGATGCGCTTCGGCGCCAGAGTCTTGTTCGAAGAGGTCAGCACCACCTTCTTCGCAGGACGCCGCTACGGCATCACCGGCCCCAACGGCGCCGGTAAATCCACGCTGATGAAGATCCTGACCGGCGAAATTGAGCCGACCAAGGGTGACGTCACGCGCCCCAAAAAGCTCGGCATCCTGAGCCAAGACCAGTTCGCCTTCGACGATCAGCGCGTCATTGACACGGTCATCATGGGCAATCGCCCACTCTGGAAAGCTCTGCAGGAACGGGAAATTCTTTACGCCAAACCGCACGAAGACCTCACTGACGCCGATGGTATGCGCCTGGGCGAGCTCGAAGGCATCGTCGGCGAAGAAGGCGGCTACACGGCCGAAGCCGATGCGGCCATCCTGCTCGACGGTCTGGGCCTCGAAGAACCTCTGCACGATCGCAAGATGCGCGAACTGCAGGGCGGCCAAAAAGTCCGCGTGCTCCTCGCGCAAGCTCTCTTCGGCAGCCCGCCTGCCCTGCTGCTCGACGAACCCACCAACCACTTGGACCTGGATTCCGTGCACTGGCTGCAGGACTACTTGCTCGAGTACGAAGGCGTGCTGATCGTGATCTCGCACGATCGCCATTTCCTGAATAGCGTCTGCACACACACCGCGGACATCGATTACGAAACCGTGATCATGTACAACGGCGGCTACGACGACATGGTGATGGCCAAAACTTCCATCCGCTCGCGCATCGAATCCGAAAACGAACAGCGCG
>Ga0209447_10000493_pt1 | contig 10853 bp, 9 predicted proteins | sample BogFormECP04_OM3_FD_188243 | JGI IMG/M metagenome (GOLD analysis project Ga0209447, IMG submission 188243) | Bog forest soil microbial communities from Calvert Island, British Columbia, Canada - ECP04_OM3 (SPAdes) (version 2) | ecosystem: Environmental > Aquatic > Freshwater > Wetlands > Bog ... | reverse complement strand
ACTCATCAAAAGCCCGTGAAGGGTTTGCAGCACAGTATCGTGCAGCTCTCGAGCGATGCGTGTTCGCTCATTCACGCGTGCTTCCAGACTGACGTTGAACTGGTGCCGTACCTGCCGGAGGCGGATCTGGTACAAACTCCATAAGAACAGGAGAAACGCGACCGCACAGAAAGTGCGAAACCAGACTGTCTGGAACCATGCAGGTGCAACAGTGAAATCGACGGTTGCTCCGTCTTGGTTCCAAACGCCATCATTGTTGCATGCGATCACGCGAAAGCGATAAGAACCTGGGGCCAGGTCGGTGTAAAACGCCTGGCGGCGAACCCCAGCTTCCTGCCACGACGTGTCCTTTCCTTCGAGCTTGTAGCGGAAGCGAACTTTCTGCGGAACTACGAAACTCAAGGCCGTATAGTCGATTTCTAAATTGCGGATGAGAGCTGGAAGTTTCAGGGCGTCCTGGATGGGATAACTGACGTCTTTGGCGGTGAACCGCTCCACCACTACATTGGGCGGCAGCATATTCTTCGGCCAATTACGTGGATCAAATGTTTGAACAAGGGTGTCGTTGACGAACCATAGACGGCCATCGACTGAACTTGTGCCTTGTGGCTCCAAGGGAGTAACTCCAGGTTGGGCGCCATCATAAACGTCAAGGGTGTCAACCTTGAGTTGCACGGATGGATTCTGATGCCATCGGGCCAGCTCGGATGCAGCAATCGATAAGAGTCCGCATCGCGCATAGATCCAGAGCGCGCCCGCTTCGTCCTTCACAACCGCATACGATTCGTTGCACGGCAATCCGTTCCGGGTCGTCATTGTTGCACTAGTGTTGCCGTTCCACCAGATGAGCGCATCGTCGGAGACAACCCACAAGCCGCCGCTGGGATCGGGCAGCACTTGGCGTATGTAGGTAGTACTGACCCGAGGAAATGTATCCGAGCGATCGGCGTAGTAGTGGGCCAGATCACCATTGACGCAACCTAGCCACACTCCTTCCTTGGAATCGCGCGCGATCGAGAAACATTTTTGCGGCAAACTGATTTCCTTTCGAATTTTAAGGTTCTCGATTTGAAAGAGCTTCCCGCTCGTGATAGCCCACTCGTTTCCTGCGGCGTCCTCCGCAATTCCAAGAACGATTCCGAGCGAGCTTCCGTCGGGTTTGTGAATTGGGAGAAAGTGTCCGTGATCGAGAACAGCTAGACTGCTGTCCACACCGATCCAGAGCCGACCGCCGTGGTCCTCGGACATCGTGGTTATGTCGCGCCCTGGCAGGCCATTATTTGTGCGGAAGGCCGACAGTTCGCCTTGCTTTAGAAAACTCAGCGCGCCGGCACCACCAATCCATACGCCGCCGTCGTGCGACGCCAGAATGGTACTGAGAGTTTCCGAAGGCATGCCCTCCTTAATCGAATAACTCACGACGGGCAGATTACGAAAGCTGTCGATTCCCCTCGTCGTCGCGACCCATAATGTACCTTCGTGATCCTGGAAGAATCGCAATACGGAGTCACCGGACAAGCCATCTGCAGTTGAGAAGTGGTCCGTTTCAGCGCCAAATGTCCGATACACGCCGTCGCGTGCCGTCCCAATCCACAGGGCACCCTCTCGATCACGGAACAGTGCATTCGTACTCGGCGGAGGCCCTTGCGGTTTGGGTAAGGGGTGTGCAGCCCATTTCCCGTGGTCGAATTCCTGAAGCTGAAGGCTCCCGTTGCGCTGCTGCAGTCCGATCCAAGCATGATCTTCATTAACCACGGATAACCCCTGAACTCCCGTCAAGTAGCCCTGCTCCCTCAGGTCTCGCAAGTACAGCGACGGACTTCCGGGCTTCCATTTGCAGAGTCCCTGATTTCCGGAAATCCAGAAGTCTCCGGATTTATCGAGTGCGAGCCCGGTAGCGTTCTGTAGGGGAACTCCGTCGTTCCGCCCAAAACAGCGCTCATCGGTGTTTCTAATGCGACAGAGGGGACCACGTCCGTCGTCCGTATCCCACCTTACGATCCATATGTCTAAATCATGATCCTCGACGATATCCCAGATACCGGTAATCAGATTCTTGTACCTGGTGAGTTTTTCGTCCTTCCAGCGCGCCAACCCTTTCGTCGTTCCGATCCACAAGCTTCCGTCGCTCGTACCCAGAAGAGAGAGGATCTGATCACTGGGAAGCTTTTCGCCGTTCGGCGAGGCCCATGGAACGAAACGCACTCCGTCAAAGCGGACCAGTCCTGCGTCAGTCCCGATCCAAAGATAACCGTCCGCTGTTTGGGCAACGGCCTCCGGGGGAGACGGCAAATACCCATCTTGGATTCGCCACATTTTGTGGCCGTACTGGGAGATCTTTCGCGAAGGGTCAAGCCCCGAAACTCTCCCACAGAACAGGGCCACAAGAAGCAAGCCAAGAATGGTGTGTGACATAAGGCGCGGTTTCATGACCAAGCCCGTCCAATTTCAGTCCCATTCGCCGACGTTCCCACCGATGTGGAGTCGTCCAGCATGAGCAGCTAGGATGCAACACTATGCGCCGCAATGTCCAATCTCTACCTTGGTATTGGTCGAGACCTTCGTCGAATCGACTTGTCCACGAGTCTCTGGCTTAATCAACATTGGAGCAGCGACGTCGATGCCACCACAAAGAAGCCATGCGCCGTGGGAGCTCAATTTAGGAGGAGGCATATGACAATATCACGGGAGCCATCGGGCACAATCTGCCGCAAGAAGCTCCGGAAGCCTTTGCTAAGGCCGTCGTTGATGCCGACGCCTTCGATCGGCCCTAGAAGGAACGGAAATGAAAGGTCACGACCATGAGGCGACGTTCATTCAATTCAGATTCGGGGCGTCGCGCACTTCGCGCAGTCGCCATCGTGGGATTTGTCGGACTTGTTTTGTGTTCCGACGGGAATGTTCTCACGAGGTTTCACATCATGACTACCGCCAAAGCCGAGGACAGTTTGATGGGCGGATTACAGCGCGGATTTCACCCTTCACTTGGCGACGAAGGCGCCACGCCTGACTTGGACGGCGCCATCGGCTGGCTCAATTCGCCTCCCTTGAGCCGCAAGTCGCTTCGGGGCAAAGTAGTGCTGGTCAATTTCTGGACGTACACCTGCATCAACTCTCTTCGGCCCTTGCCCTACGTGAAGACGTGGGCCACAAAATATAAGGATGCGGGCTTTGTCGTGATCGGCGCCCACACTCCGGAGTTTTCGTTCGAGCACGAACCGATGAACGTAGAAAATGCCGTGCGCACCTTGAATGTTACTTTTCCCGTCGCCATCGACAGCAACTATAGGATCTGGCAATCGTTTAACAATCAAGCGTGGCCCGCCCAGTACCTCGTCGACGCGAAAGGGCGAATTCGGTACCACCACTTTGGGGAAGGCGATTATGGCGAAATCGAGCGCGTCATCCAGGAACTTCTGAAGGAAAACGGAGCAACTGGCCTAGATTCTGCCACGACCAGCGTATCCGGTGTTGGAATTGAGGCCGCTCCTGATTGGACGGATGAACGGTCTCCGGAAACCTATCTCGGCTATCGCCAGGCCCAGAATTTCGCCTCACCGGAAAAAGTGCACAAAGATTTGATTCAGGTTTTCAGCGAACCCAGGAAACTCTCTTTGAATCATTGGGGATTGAGCGGGTCGTGGAACATTAATGCCGAAAGCGCCGTGCTGCAGGCAATGCCTGGCAAGATCGTGTTCCGCTTCCACAGCCGCGACCTGAACTTGGTGCTGGCTCCTGCGAAGGACGGCAAGCCCGTGCGGTTTGTCGTGCGATTGGATGGCGCCGCTCCCGGGGAAAACTGCGGTATTGATACGGCTCAGGACGGCTCCGGCGAAATTCGAGAGCCCCGACTCTATCAGCTCATCCGGCAAAAAGGCCCAATCGTAGACCGAACCTTCGAAATCGAGTTCCTCGATATTGGCGTTCAAGCACTTGATTTCACGTTTGGTTAGAGACTTCGGGAACTCCACGACGCCGTAGGGACCTAGTCAACCCTAGGATCTTGGTTTTATATTGCTGACCACTCCACCGCCGACGAAGAGCGGGATGTGGCTATGTCTTACTTGCCGTGGATCAGAAGGCGAAGTGGGCTGAGCGGGGTGACTGGAAACACCTCGTACGTCATTAGGTCATTCGCAACCAGCGGCAGCCCCGCCAGTGATTCCTTAGCTTGTTCGACCGACTCGACGTTCATGAGAAAGATCGGCCCGAGCTTGTCACGAAACCAAAACTGCTCAATCGTGCCGTCGAGATAGTGTTGGAGGGTGGCCGGAACTTCGGCTGGCATGTACTGCTGAAGCTCGCCGGGCGTGAGGGTGGTTTTTGGGGTTGCGATAGCGAAGACTTTCATAAGTGCTCTCCTTTTTTGATATTCATTTTAAGTAACTACAAACCGGATGTTCTTCGGCTGTCTGTCTTTGCTCGTTGCCTAATCGTGCGCTTTAGCTGAGCACAATCCGATCGAGGTCGATGGAGATAATTAACGGTTCGGGAGCGGGGCGTCCGTCCGGTTGTCGACGGAAGACCCGCCTTTTCGTTGGGAAGACGATGCCAGAAAACTCTTTGTGATCGTAGACATAGTGTGCGGCTTCAGCGGTGCCATCGATTTCGACGTTGTAGTCCTGTCGCCTCAACAATCCTTGCCGGTCGAAGTAGAGTGTCTGCTCTGTGCTGTGGGTCGCGATATCCGCGGGGAAGCGGACTTTCAAACGACGCCACGTTTCACCTGCCTCTTGCCACGGCTCTACTTCTTCTGACTCAACGCCGGGTCTGGCAAGAAGAAACGGAATGTTCAGATAGGTCCACATGGCGTATCCCGCGAAGTAGGCGGTTTGCAAATCGCTCCAGGTGCCGGCGTGTCCTCCGAAGGAGGCGCGGGGTTGAAGGAGTTCTTCGAGCACCTTACCGTTCGCGTCCTCAATTGCGACTCGTTGCGGTTCGAAGCACGACCTTCGATCGGGAGAACCGAAAGGCCAGTGCGAAACCTTCTCGTCGCGGAGGCTGACCGTCACGGTTACGTCCGCCAGGACACCGGCTTTGCCCTTGGCAGTCCAGAGCACCCCGCCATCGATCAGGTGGGCTGAAAGCGTGCTGAAACGGTTCCAACGTTCAAGGCCGCCGTGAGCGGCGATTGCCTGCTGCGCGAGCTGATTCATCGTCCTTCTCCTTGGTTCACTAATCTTGGTTCCCCAAATTGGGCGTTCCCGCTCTCGTGGAAAATGTCTCGATGATCGCCTCGGCGATCGCGTCGGCATACTCGTCGAGCACGAAGTGGCCGCCGTCGAAATAGCGCAGCCCGGCCGTCGGCACGACTTGCTTGATGATTTCTGGAGCCACTGACGAAAAGACAGGGTCATTTCGGCCCCACACGATGAGCGACTTCGGCTGCCGGTCTTTAAGATAGGCCTTCCATTCCGGGTAATGCGGGATGTTTGCCGTGACGTTCATAAACAACCTTGACATGAAGGCCCGAGTGGCCGGGATCGAGAACGCATAACCATCAATCGCCCAGTAGTCCGGATTCAGTGCCTCGGGCCGGTGAGCTCCTCTCTTGTGGAGGAACATGGAACGCTCCACCGTGGCAAATTGCTCGGTCTCGGCCAGAGTCTCCGGGGTTTCAGGACCGCCGAGGTGTTCGTACACTTTCAGGCGGTCGGCGTTCCAACCCTCCACGGCAATGGTGAAGTTCTGAAAAATCAAGCCGGCGATCCGCTCAGGGTGGGCTGTCGCGATCCGCATTCCGATCGGGCCGCCGATGTCGTGCATATATAGAATGACTGGCCCGGGCGCGGTCTGCGCGATGAACGCTTCGACGGCCATTGTCATATCGTCGAAGGTCGGTCGCAGGATCGTCGGGGCAGGCGCCTCGCTGTACCCCATGCCGGGATAGTCCGGCGCGATGACATGAAACCTATCCGCGAGACGCGGAATGAGGTCGTGGAATGAGTACGAGGACGACGGAAAGCCGTGCAACAGTATGATGCTCGGCTTCGACGGGTCCCCGGCTTCGCGATAGAAGATCTTCAGCCCTAAAACGTCGGCAGTCTTGAAATTCATAAACCACTCCTCACTGATGCTCTTGAACGTGTTCTGCGACCCCAGTCTTATCCGGAACGAGGACAGCTCGGGGACCGACGGTTCCAACTTTCAAGACGAGGATCTAAAAAGCAGGAAACACTCGTCTGTCCCCGTGTTTCTGCCGTGCTCGCACGAACAACCCAAATTGCGAACGCTGCAGTTTTAATGATTCGCCGTTATGCTAGCAACGTCTCTTGGAGCGATGCGGCGATGACCTGGGCCGGTGTTTCCACCGCGGCGGGCAGCCGGACGTCGATCCAGTCTTCGATGTCCTGCATGACCTGGCGCTTGTCGAGGTCGTTGAGAAGATCGTGAAACCCTCCCTCGTAAAGCTTTAAGGTTTTGTCCGCGGAGCCGGCAAGATCGTAAAAGTGCTGACTGCCGCTGGGCCTCGTGTTCTGGTCGGCAGTGCCGTGAAGAATCAGCACAGGCAGCGTCATCTCGGGAAATTCCTTCTTGAGTCGCTCGTCGGCGCGGACCATCGCCGCCATCGTTCGTGTGGGCTGAGTTTCGTGCGCAATCAGAGGGTCCTCATTCATAGCTTCCACGACTTTCGGGTCCCGCGAGAATCTCTCATTCGGAAGATGCAAGATGTGGGCATGAGGCGCAAGGTAGCCGAGTCCTTTGAAAACCGCGAGGGCGAAATCGGGCGCGGGCAATTCATGGGCGAAGCTTTCGCAGATCAATCCAGCCAGTTCAGTCTGGTGATCGAGCGTATAGAGGCAAGAGACAACCCCGCCTGCGCTGTGACCTAGGAGGAAAACCGGCAAGCTCGATTCTCGCGACCTTGCCACCTTAACCACCGCTTCGACATCGCTGACGTAGTCCTCAAAGTTCTCGACGTAAAAACGTTCCCCATCAGAATTGCCGCGACCGCGCAGGTCCACGGCGTACACGGCTAAGCCATCCGCAACAAATTGTTTGGCCACCCACTCGTAGTAGCCGCTATGGGCGTTAAAACCTGGAACGATGACGACAACGGCGCGAGGTTGTTGTTTTGGACGCAGCGACCGAAAGAAAATTCTTTGACCGTCTGCTCCTTCGACTCTTTCTCCACTATTTGTAAAGTCTGACATTGCGATTCTCCTTTTTGTGAATTTGTAGTTTTCTCAATTTCCTGAGGTGTTCTCCCAGGTTACTCAGTAAGGCGCGAACTGTGAGTCCGACGCGAGGAAGGCGGCAGCCTGCCTCGTGAAAGACTCGTGAAACTGAAACAGGGCCCCGTGCCCGGAGTCGGGATAAGTGAGCAGCACCGCGTTCGGCAAGTGCTCGCTCAGCAGATAGGAATTTCTGACCGGGATTAAGATGTCGAACACGCCGCTCACCACGAGGCATGGCTGGCAAATTTTGCGGAGTTTAGCGAAGCGCTCGCCGACAAAGCTTTCCCAGGCGCGAAAAGCGGCGATCTGTGCCTTTGCAACCTCGGGGCCCGATGCGGGTTCACGATCCTGCTTGCGTTGTGCCAGTCTTGCTATGAAAGCCTCTCCTGCCGCTTGACTCGATGCGCTCGGCGCGAAGAAAAGCTTCACTAGCCTTTGCGATGATGTGAGATTGGAAATGAAGATCGTTTTCACCGCCGGCTTTTCCATGCGCATGATTTCCTCACCACCCTCGGGAGCGGTGCCGACCAACAGCATTTTCCGTACAAGGGACGGTCGCGCGAGAGCTATTTCTTGCGCGACCATCCCACCGAGGGAGAACCCAAGCAAATCCACGCCTTCGAGACCGAGCGCATCCATGAAAGCCAGCGCATGCGCTGCCATTCCCGCAACCGTCTCGGGGACCTTGCCAGTTGAGCGCCCGACGCCTACGTTATCGAACAAGATGACGTCTCGCCCCGACGCAAGGACATCGCTGACCGCAGGATCCCAATTGTCGAGATTCCCCGTGAAGTGTTGCAGACACACGAGAGGATGCGCGGAGCCGCCGCCGAAGCGGCGGTACGCGTACCTTTCGTTCCTCACCTGGAGAAACTGCGTTGGCGCGGTGGCATTACTCGGAACGATCGTTAGGTTTGACATATTGACCTACCCTCTTCCGGAACAGCGAGATGCACCGTTCTCAGCTAATGGTTTGACACACTCGTGCGTTTGGTCATTTTCACTTCTCGTGTCCAGTTATTTCTGCGGGGGAGCGGGAACTGTGAACTCCACCACTTTGCTGCAACCGGTGATCGGCCTGTGAATTGTGTCGGCCAATTCGAAGCGCACTTTGTGCGGGCCTGGCTGCAGCCCCACGAAGACCACCGTCTCTCCGCTTGTGTCGACCGTAGGCCAGGATTGGTCGTCCAGGAAATAGTGCAGATGGCCAACGCGCGGCGACACTTCCAAAGCAGCTTTACCGAACACCGGTAGAATCCGGAGATTTTCGGTCCGGTACTGAATGAAGACGCGCCCCAGGGCCAACTGTTCCGGAATCGGGGGATCGACAATCAGCTTCGGCGCGGGTTCGTTGGGGATTGCTACAAGCGGAGTTGGCCCTTTGACGTCCTTGGCAGTCTGTGCCGAGGCCGAGAGGGGGTGAATGGTGCAGGCGACGCTGGCGAGGGCAGCCATCATGACCACCTTTGTTGTAGTGAGCATTTGAATCCTCCATTGTGAGTAGTGGTTCGCTAGCATCGCTTGTTAGGATGCAAAGCCAAACTTGAGCATGTTCTCCCAGGCGGAACAATCGCGCCATTACACCATGGTCGCGATCGTTACCTAGGTAGTGGTTCGCATCCTTGCCCGGTCGACTCCAGACAATGTTGATGGTGTGATGGGGAGGCGCTACTACCAAAGTAGCGCCACGACCATCGTCTAATTGTTTTGCCTTCACCCTTCTGCTTTTATGCCCTCAGCCGGGACGCTCGTTGAGGCGGACTCCCGCGAGAGATTGTCCTGAGAAAAGAGAAGTGATCATGGACCTCCAACGAAAACAGCAGAACTTCACACCGGCCGTCGCTGAAACCGGAGCTGACCCCCGGAACAACAGGCGCTTTATCCTCGCTTCAGTGGTAGCTGTGTTTTGCGCCCTTCCCATTCTTGTTGGCCCCAGTTGGGGCCAGACGGGTCGGGCTGTCATTGAACAGCGATTCGTCGAAAGGGAGCAGCCGTTGAAACACGATGCTCCAAGCGCAGATGAATCGATTCGTCCTTTCCATATCAATGTTCCTGAAGATCAGCTTGTGGACCTCCGGCAGCGGTTGGCGGCGACACGCTGGCCTGAGGCAGAGACGGTGGCTGATGGATCTCAAGGAGTTGAGTTGGCAACCATGAGAGATCTAGTCCGCTATTGGCAGAACGACTATGACTGGCGGAAGGCAGAAGCAAGACTGAACGCATTGCCGCAGTTTGTGACGACAATCGATGGCCTGGATATCTACTTCATCCAAGTCAAATCGCGATACCCGAACGCACTGCCGCTCATCATCACTCACGGCTGGCCTGGTTCGATCTTTGAACTACTGAAAGCCATCGGACCGCTCACCGATCCCACCGCGTACGGGGGCCGAGCCGAGGATGCCTTCGACGTCGTCATACCGTCGCTACCTGGCTTCGGCTTTTCGGGTAAGCCCCATGACACGAGCTGGAATCCCGACCATATTGCCCGCGCCTGGGACCTATTAATGAAACGTCTCGGATATGCGCGTTATGTCGCTCAAGGCGGCGATTGGGGAGCGCTTATCTCAGAGGTGATGGGCAGGCAAGCTCCGCCGGGACTGCTTGGTATCCACACCAACTACCCTGCAACGGTGCCGGCGGAGATCGCAAAGGCCATTAGCGGCGGCGATCCAGCGCCGCCCGGGTTGTCAGCGGATGAGAAGGCCGCTTTCGATGCAATCAGTGCATTTTTCGCGAAACTTGCCGGCTATCGCGTCATTCAAGGCACGCGGCCACAAACCATAGGCTACGCGCTGACCGATTCGCCGGCCGGTTTTGCGGCGTGGATGTATGACTACAACAGGGGTGAGCCACAGCGGTTGCTCACTAAGGACGAGGTACTGGACGACATCACTCTGTACTGGTTAACCAACACGGCCGCATCTTCGGCACGGATCTATTGGGAAAACAACAATGCCAGTTTGTCTACTTCTACTGTCGTTCGGACGACGGAAATCTCGGTTCCCGTCGCGGTAACAGTGTTTCCGGGCGAAGTCTATCGGGCGCCAAAGAGTTGGACGCAGCGGGCCTTTCGCAATCTCATCTATTTCAACGAGGTCGATAAGGGCGGCCACTTCGCAGCCTGGGAGCAGCCGCAGCTCTTTGCTGAAGAGCTTCGAGCGGCGTTCCGATCGCTGCGCTAACAACATTTCGCAATGCGCGTGACGACGAGGACATTTAGACGGAGGAACAATTATGAAACGGATGATTTTCTTGCTGGTTGCGGTTGCATCGCTGGCTGGCCTTCTCGCCTGGAAGCCTGCATCTGGGAACGCACTTGAAAAAGGCTCTCCGGTCGAGGCCTCTCCGATCTACGGAGTCACAATCCCGCCCGGATACCGCGACTGGAAAATGATCGCCGCGGCCCAGCTATTAGTGCCAGGCAAGATTGACCAATTGCGCGCCCAGTTCGGCAACGACATAGCCATTAGAGCCTATAAGGAAGGGACACGGCCGTTCCCTGACGGCTCGATCATCGTCGCGTTGCACTGGAATCGCGTGCCGTCGAAAGACAACAACGAAGTCCTGGCTGGTCCGTTCCCCGGTGCTCAATCTTTTGTCGTCGGGTCCCGCGTGAATATGCAGGTCATGGTCAAGGACTCAAAAAAGTACGCCGCGACGGGCGGCTGGGGT
>Ga0209447_10000492_pt1 | contig 10854 bp, 5 predicted proteins | sample BogFormECP04_OM3_FD_188243 | JGI IMG/M metagenome (GOLD analysis project Ga0209447, IMG submission 188243) | Bog forest soil microbial communities from Calvert Island, British Columbia, Canada - ECP04_OM3 (SPAdes) (version 2) | ecosystem: Environmental > Aquatic > Freshwater > Wetlands > Bog ... | reverse complement strand
CCCGGAAGGGCGCCACGGGCTTTGCGGTCGACCGTTCCTTCCGGCATCGGGGCCCAGGCCGCCGAGGAAAGTGGTTGGCCTTCAACGCGGGCCGGCCGTGGTGAAGATGCGCTTCGCGTCGATATCGCGCACGAGGCGGTCACTGTCGCCGTTGACCGTCAGCAGCACCAGCGTCTCCGCGGGAATTTGCGAGAGATCGGCGAGGTCTATGCTCGCCCACGCTGCCTTTGCCCGTGTCTTTCCCGGCTCCGGCGATTGGAGGCATTTTAGGTAAGCAAAGGCGGATGGGACTTTCGACGACATCCTCGAGCGAATGGAGCGCAATCCGCAGGGGAAAGACGATCCAGGACGTCGAGAAATTGTGCCGCCGGTTTGAGTCCGTGCGCGCCACCACGTGCGGGCGGCTCCCATTACAAAGTCTCTCACCCCAACCGGAAAGAGATCTTGACGGTTCCTTTCGGACGCCCGATCAAACCGATATATCGGGAAGCTGATTGAATTCATCGATGCCGTGAGATCTGCGCATGAACGTTCATGATTGTCCGATAGTTATCGAACCGTTGGCGGCGTCCGATGGCAGAGTCCGCGGCTCTCGTCCCCGATTTCCCAGGCTGCATTAGCTACGGTGAAACGCAAGAGGAAGCGATCGCCAAGTAGAGGACGCCATTCGAGATCGAAGCCGCCGAACAAATGGGCCGCGTCGTGCCGCCGCCTTCGAGACGTATCGCGATAGCGTCGTGACGTCCGTCAATTCTCAGCATTCGGCGGCTTCCAAGGCGGAGGTTCCAATAACAAAAATTTGATCACTTAGTTAGCGAGTCATTGCGATCGCGCGTGCAGTCGCGCAGAGCGATGGCGTCTCAGAGGATGAGCTCGTCGGGAGCCCAAAGTATGTCGGGAGCGGGCCTGAAGCTACATCGCCGCGGGATGATAGGCGGGGCGCTCGGCATCTTAGCCGCCGGTCTCACGCCGATCGCCCGAGGCGAAGGATCGACCTCGGTCGCCGATGCAGCGGTCGCGCTTCGAAGTGCCATCGCGGACGCAACCCGCGCCGGCCGTCCCTACGCGTTGCCGGCAGGAACGATGCATGCCTCAAACCTGCATCTGCCAGATGGGGCGCGGCTCATCGGCGTTCCAGGATCGACGCGGCTCGTGCTCGCAGACGAAGGGCCGCTGCTGTCGGCCGACCGCGCTGCTCGGATTGAGCTCTCCGGTCTGGTCCTGGACGGGGCCGACCACTCGGTCGGCGGCGACCGAGGCCTGATCGACTTTTCGAATGTCGGCGAGGCAGAGATTTTCGACTGCGCCATCGAACATTCCGGCGGCTTCGGTCTGCGGCTGCGCGCTTGCGGCGGATGGATCGAGCGCAACGCGATCCGCGATATCGCCGCCAGCGGCATTTTTACCACAGATGCGACGGGCCTGGTTATCGACGACAACCGCGTCGAACGCTGCGGCGACAACGGCATTCAGGTCTGGCGCTCGATCCGCGGCGATGACGGCACGCGGGTCTCGGGAAACCGCGTCAGCGACATCAAAAACCTTTCGGGCGGGAGCGGGCAATATGACAATGGCATCTCGATGTTTCGCGCCGGTGGGGTGGTGGTCACGAACAACACGATCCGCCGCTGCGATTTTTCGGCGGTGCGGAACAACGGTGGCGCTGGCGTGATCATCAGCGCGAACAGCTGCGCCGACCTCGGGGAGACCGCGATATTTGCCGAATTCGACTTCGAAGGTTGCATCATTTCGGATAATTCGATCGACGGCGCTATTTGCGGCGTCCAGATGGTCAATTTCGCCGGGAGACGGGGCCGCACGGCGGTCTGTTCGGGCAACATCGTTCGCAATCTAAAGTCGACCCCGAGCCATTCGGGTCACGAGTTCGGTTACGAATGCGGCGTCAAGGCCGAGGCGGACGCAACGGTCAGCGGCAACGTGATCGAGGGCGCGCCCTGGGTCGGGATTCTCGTGGGCTGGGGGCCGTCGCTGCGGGACGTTGCGGTCAACGGCAATGTCGTGCGCGACGCGCCGATTGGAATCGGCGTCTCGATCGCGGAAGGCGCGGGCGCGGCGGTGATCGCCGACAACATGATTTCAGGGGCGAGCCGGGGCGCGGTTCTAGGGATGAATCTCGATCGACCGGTCACAGCAGATCTGGCGCGCGGCGCCCCGACACCGACGCAATTGACGGTAAGCGGCAATCAAGTGCGGTGAGGGCATTTTGCGGCGCGCGGAATTTGCGTAAGATCGCGAACGAGCATCCGGAGACCGAATCGATGAAGAAGATGGCCCGCGCCAGGAAGGCATCGAAAACAAAAGCGCCGCGTCAAAAGCGCGTGCGCCAGGCCAACCCCGTTTTGGACGTGTTACAAAATCTGGGTGAAGAAGAAATCTCGATGTTGCGAGAGATCATCGAGAGCGAGTTGGGCGCCGATCCGGAAATGTTCGAGTCCAAGGACGCCGTCGCTCTATTCGTTCAATATCTGGAGAACTGCGCTCGGCGTGATATGGATGATGATGATAGGGCCGAGCTCTTGGAAGAATTGTCAATCGAGCTGGGCGATCTGAAGGTTGCCTCGAACGGAGGCGATCGGGAAGCTCGCGAGAAAATACAGGCCGTCTACGATCTCTTGGACGACGCCATCGAGTCGCGTTCGATGGAGCCAGGGGACGTCATGCTGACTGGTAAAATGTTGACTGACGCCGGATGGACCGTGCCGGAGAGTATGAGGCAGGCTTTGACCGAGGCGCTGCAAGCCTGCCCGCCGGACAGTAAGGACGGCGCAGCAGGCGATATAGTCTCGTTGCTGTTGGAGCTGGCCGATCAGACCGGTCAAAATCCGTTTGACGTCTATGGACACGTCAGTTCAATGCTGGCGACGTTCCCGCCGAAGGCGAGCGCCCTGATTCTGTTCGAGCTCATCGCGGCGAACAAACCGGTGATCGCGCAAGTCGTCGCCGGATTCGTACTGCACTCCGAAGCGGTTCTCGCTCAGGCGGCAACCGAGGCGCTAGCCGCACACGCGAAGCAAACACCCGTCGAGAGTTCGCTGATCGAGCGGCTCGTTCGCATGCGGCCATGGCTGCCGCCAGCCCGACAGGCACAACTCGATGCGGTCATACGACCGCTGCGGTCGAATGCCTTGCCGCCTGTGAAGCTCGAGATGCCAAAGCTCATCAAGTGCTATGTCTCGGTCTGCGACGGCTCGGGCGCGCGAAGCGTGTTTGCTACACAGCGTCTCGGCGCGCGATACCAATTTCCGTGCGTCATGATGAAGACTTCCGGCGTCGACGACGCCAAGATTCTGCCGGACCTTCCCAAATCTGAAATGGACGATATTGTTCGTCAGCTGAAGTCCTCGATGCCGGTAATGGAAACGGATTTGGCGGGGATTGCCAGGATGTTGGAACTGGCAATTGCCGAGAATGCCGCCTCTGGCTCGCTTCCTCCGTTCGCGCTGGTCGAGGTGGTCGAGCGGCTCGGCCTCGGCCCGATTCATCCCAATCATGCTGCGCCGATCGAACTGATCACGAATCTCTTGGCTGGTCTGCCGCCTGAGCAGACAAATAAGGCGGCCGTCTCGAGAGCGAACGCCGACATACTCGGCGGCAGTGAACTCGAGCATCAATGGTTTGAAGCCGGTGAGGCGTTGGAGGAGCTGCTCTACCCTGTCAAAGGTTTCAAACAGCGCGTCGCAAAACTCATGACGGCCTTTCTGCCGGAACGGCGGCTTTTTTGGGCGCGGCAATGCGCGATTTCGGCTCTGGCGATGCGCAGCGGCGAGAAAGTGCGTCCTTGGCCCTGGAAGCAATTGGCTCTGATCGGACGCGAAATCGCTTCGGACGTCCCGCTGGATCAGATACCGCTGATGAAACAAGTGGCGGAAACCTCGGTGCGGGCGTTCGAGAGGCGGCCCTGAAGCAGCGGGGACCGTCGCCCCGCCGCGGCCGCGACGTGCAACCTCAGCCGTCGGCGACCTGCAACACCAGCTTGCCCAGGTTCTCGCCCGCGAAAAGCTTGAGAAGGGTCTCCGGAAAGTCCCCAAAACCGGTCACGATATCCTCGCGCGACCTCAACTTGCCGGCGGTGAGCCAGCCGGCCATGGCTTTGAAGCCCTCGGAATAGCGGTCGGCGTAGTCGAAGACGACCATGCCGGTCATGCTGGCGCGGTTGATCAGCAGCGACAGGTAATTGCTCGGGCCCTTGATCGCGGTCGTGTTGTTGTACTGCGAGACTGCGCCGCATAAGACGATGCGGGCGTGACGCGCCAGATTGGCCAGCGCCGCATCGAGAATGTCACCGCCGACATTGTCGAAAAAGACGTCGATCCCATTCGGGCAATGCTCGCGCAGCGCCTTGCGCACGTCCTGCGCCTTGTAGTCGACGGCCGCGTCGAAGCCGAGTTCGGCGACGAGATAGCGGCATTTTTCCGCGCCTCCGGCGATCCCGACGACGCGGCAGCCGAGAATCCGGGCGATCTGTCCGACCACCATGCCGACTGCGCCCGCCGCCCCTGAAACGACTACGGTCTGACCGGATTTGGGTTTTCCGATTTCGAGCAGGCCGAAATAGGCGGTCATGCCCGGCATGCCGAGCGTGCCGAGGTAGACCGGCAGCGGCGCGAGACGCGGATCGACCTTCGTGACCCCGCCCCCTTTCGAGAGCGCATATTCCTGAACGCCGAAGACGCCGTACACAGAATCTCCGACCGCGAAGCCGGCATGTTTCGAGGCGACGACCCGACCGACGGCGCCGGCCCGCATCACCTCGCCGATGCCGACGGGCGCGATATAGGACCGGCCCTCGTTCATCCAGCCCCGCATCGCGGGGTCGAGCGAAATATAGAGAATTTTGACGAGGAACTCGCCATCGCCCGGCTGGGGCACAGGCTCCTCGGTCAGGTTCCAGTCGGTCCGCTTGGGAAGGCCGACCGGCCGGGCAGCGAGCCGGAATTGACGGTTGACGGCGGTCATGACGCGTCCTCTCGAAAGCGCCGATAGTCCCTGGCGCGCCCGGCGCTGTCAAGGAAGCACGAGGCGCGGCGTCGGGGCGATCGGGTGAACGCGATGGCCTTCTCCTGGTTGCCGGTGTCAGGCAAAATGCTTCGCATTGGTCCGAGAGGCGGCGCCATAGGGCGTCGAAGACGCCCGTCTTTCGACGGGCATATGGCTCCGGGTGAGAAGCTCTTTCCCTGCTAGAATCGCGGCGCGCCCCACCCCTACCCCCTCCCTGAAAGAACTCGCAAGCGGGAGAGAGGGGATTTCAACCGCGGCGCCTCTGATGCGTAATCGAGCGAGCCGTCTTCGAGGTCCGCCGCGGGCAGCAGCTCCTTCTCGATCTCATAGTCCTGGGAATGTAGCCATTCCGACTTGTTCCCTCGCTTCGGCAGCAAATGCATGCCGCGGATGAGATAGCCAGGGTTGAAATTTTCGCAATCCACCCAGGGAAGCAGAGGCATATCCCGATCCTCCGGGCGAAGCGTCGGCGTCACCCTCCTCGAACCTTTCCCCTTCATGTGCTTGAGAAGTCGGCATACGAAATCGCCGACCAGGTCGACTCGCAAAGTCCAACTGGCTCGAAAATAGCCGAAGACCCACGCCATGTTTGGCACACCGGTGAACATCGTGCCGCGATAGGTGATCGTATCGGAGAAGACCAGCGGCTTGCCGTCGATGACGAAGTCGATGTCGCCCAGCACATTGAGATTGAAGCCCGTGGCCGTGATGATGATGTCGGCTTGGAGGACCTCGCCCGACTTGGTGCGGATCCCATTCTTAGTGAATCTGTCGATCTCATCGGTGACGACGGATACCTTCTTCGACCCGACTCCTCGGAAGAGATCGCCATCCGGAATGAAGGCGATGCGCTGCCGCCAAGGCCGATATTTCGGGGCGAAGTGGGTGTCCACGTCGTAGTCGGCGCCGAGGTAGGCGCGAACTGTCGAAAGCAGCTCCTGCTTTACTGCCTCCGGCTCGCTGAGGCAGCGGCGGGTGAACGCCGCCTGATCAAACAGCACTTTTCGGCGGACGATTTCGTGGACCCACTCCTGATTGATGTTCAGCTCACGCAGCATATCGGCCAGTGCATTCGCATTGCGGCCGGTTATGAAATAAGTCGGTGAGCGCTGCAGCATCGTGACGTGCGCGCAGTCCGCGGCGATTGCCGGAACGAGAGTCGCGGCGGTCGCGCCGGAGCCGATGACGACGACATTCTTGCCGGCGTAATCCAAATCCTCGGGCCATGCCTGCGGGTGCACTATGGGACCGTTGAATTCATCCATTCCATCCCACGCGGGCGTGTAGCCCTGAGCGTGCCGATAGTAGCCCTGACACATCCAGAGAAAATTCGCCATGAGCCGGACGGTTTCGTTTGTGTCCATTCGCGTGGCTTCGATCGTCCAGAGGTCCTCCGCGCTCGACCAGCGCGCCGACGAGATCGTGTGTTGATAGCGAATGTGCTTCTCGAGACCATTTTCGTCGATGACTTCGCCCAGGTACGCGAGAATCTCGACGGCATTCGCAATCGGCTTGCCCACCCATGGCTTGAAACGATAGCCGAATGTATAGAGGTCGCTGTCGGACCTTACACCCGGATAGCGATGCGTTAGCCAGGTTCCACCGAAGCTTTCCTGGGATTCCAGGATGACGAAGCTCATCCCCGGGCACTGCGATTGGAGGTGATACGCGCAGCCGATCCCGGAAATTCCGGCCCCGACGATCAAGACGTTGAAGGGTTCGGGCTTTTTGCGCTCGGCATCGGTCGGCGTTGCCCTCTCGGCCATGAGATTTGACCTTTTCCAACTTCATCCGATCGTGGCCGGGCTCGCCCACATGCTGCCCGGTTCTGGCCTTTCGGACAAGTCTCGGCGGGTAACGCCGCCGCTGAGATCAATTTCGCAGGCGCCTACCTACGTACCCGCGACCATGACATTTGCTATCGGGGCCCCGTGCCAATGCAAAACTCGGGAAAATATTGATGGGCCGATTGTCGAGAAAGATCGCTATAATCACAGGTGGCTCGAGCGGAACAGGACGCGGGAATCGAGTTTCGTCAACAGCCAAGCTCTCGTGGTCGACGGTGGGCTTCTGGGCGGTCGACTATGGTAGGGCAGCCACGAACAGATTGCGAGCGGCTCCGGGCGCAGGCGGTTGAGACGCCGTGCCTGTCCCGGGCGCGCCCCGCGTTGCTTCCAGGTTCGGCCTTGCCCATGTAATATGCAACGTTGTTCGCTCTCCCGTCCCCGGTAGGCCCATGTCCAACGCCCGCGAATCGGTGTTGCCGGCGGCAGCTGGCACAAGCGCGCCTTTCCAGGCCTTTCACGCCGATCTTCGGCGTCACGAGGGCAGCCGCGCGGAAATCGACACGACGTATCGCGCGAGCGAACCGGAATGCGTGACCCGTCTCGCAGCGGCCGCGGCTCTCCCCGACGCGGTCGTGGGCGAAGCGCGCGGGCTCGCGAAACGCTTGATCGAGGGGCTGCGCTCGATGCCGACGCCGGGACTCGTGCAAGGCTTGATGCGCGAATACGCGCTTTCCAGCCAGGAGGGCGTCGCGCTGATGTGCCTGGCGGAGGCGCTGCTCCGCATTCCCGACGGGGCGACGCGCGACGCGCTGATCGCCGACAAGGTCGGTGGCGGCGAATGGCGCGCCCATGTCGGGCAATCGCCCTCGCCGTTCGTCAACGCCGCGACCTGGGGGCTGTTGATCACCGGCCGGCTCGTCGGTACGGTCGACGAGAAGGGGCTCGGCGCCACGTTGACCCGCCTGATCGCGCGCTCTGGCGCGCCGATCATCCGCGCCGGCGTCGATACCGCGATGCGCGTGCTCGGCGAGCAATTCGTCTGCGGCCAGACGATCGAGGCGGCGCTCGCCAACGCGAAGCCGCCGGAGGCGCGCGGATTCCGCTATTCCTACGACATGCTCGGCGAGGCGGCGGTGACGTCGGAGGACGCGGCGCGCTATCTCCAATCCTATGAGACAGCGCTCGACGCGATCGGCGCGGCTTCCGCGGGACGCGGAATCTACGAGGGCCCGGGCCTGTCGGTGAAACTATCGGCGCTGCATCCGCGCTATTCTCGCAGCCAGCGCGAGCGGGTGATGCGCGAGCTCTATCCGCGCCTCGCGGGGCTCGCGTTGCGCGCGCGCCGCTGGGACGTCGGCCTGAACATCGACGCCGAAGAATCCGAGCGGCTCGACCTTTCGCTCGACCTGCTGGAGGCGCTCTGCCGGGAGCCGGGCTTGCGGGGATGGAACGGCGTCGGCTTCGTCGTGCAGGCCTATCAGAAACGCGCCTATCCGGTGCTCGGCTGGATCATCGAACTCGCGCGCGCGACAAACCGCCGCATCATGTTGCGCCTCGTGAAGGGCGCCTATTGGGACAGCGAAATCAAGCGCGCGCAAGTCGAGGGGCTGGAGGGCTTCTCCGTCTTCACCCGCAAGGTCCACACCGATGTCTCCTATATCGCCTGCGCCAGATTGCTGCTGGCCGCCCCGGACGCGGTCTATCCGCAATTCGCCACCCACAACGCGCTGACGGTCGCGACGATTCACGCGATGGCGGGCGGCAATTTCTACGCCGGGCAATACGAGTTCCAGTGCCTGCACGGCATGGGCGAGCCGCTCTACAACCAGATCGTCGACAACGAGCGCGGGCGTCGGCCTTGCCGCGTCTATGCGCCGGTAGGCTCCCACGACACGCTGCTCGCCTATCTCGTGCGACGTTTGCTCGAGAACGGCGCCAACACGTCCTTCGTCAATCGCATCGCCGACCCCAACGTGCCTGTCGAGGCGCTGCTCGAGGACCCGGTCGTGGCGACGAGGGCGCTCAGTCCGGTCGGCGCGCCGCACCCGCGCATCGCCTTGCCGCGCGATATCTTCGGACGCGAGCGGGCGAATTCGGCGGGCCTCGATCTCAGCAACGAAGCGCGACTGGCCGAGCTCGGCGAGGCGCTCGTGGCGGACGCGGCCGCCGATCCGCCCGCCGGCGCGAGGCCGATCGTCAACCCCGCCGACCGGCGCGACATTGTGGGCTGGATCGTCGACGCCGATCCGGCCGAGGTCGCGGAGGTCTGCGCCTCGGCGTCGCGCGCCTGGCCGGAATGGCGCGGGCGCGCCCCGCGCGAGCGCGCGGCCATTCTCGGCCGGGCCGCGGCGCTGTTCGAAGAGAACGCGCCGCGTCTCGCCGTGCTCATTTGTCGGGAAGCCGGCAAGACGCTGCCCAACGCGCTGGGCGACGTACGCGAGGCAGTCGATTTCCTCCGCTATTACGGCGCGCAGATCGCATTCGACTTCCACAACGCGACGCATCACCCGCTCGGGATCGTGGCCTGCATCAGTCCGTGGAATTTCCCGATCGCGATCTTCACCGGTCAGCTCGCCGCCGCGCTCGCCGCCGGCAACGCCGTCGTCGCCAAGCCCGCCGAGGAGACGCCGCTGATCGCGGTCGAGGCCGTGCGGCTGATGCACGAGGCGGGCGTTCCCGCCGACGCGCTGCGGCTGCTACCCGGCGACGGCGCAGTCGGCGCCGCGCTCACCGCGAACCCCCATGTCGCAGGCGTCATGTTCACGGGATCGACCGAGGTCGCGCAGCTGATCGCCGCTTCGCTCGCGCAGCGCCTCGGCCCGGACGACGCGCCGATTCCGCTGATCGCGGAAACCGGCGGCCAGAACACGCTGATCATCGACAGTTCCGCGCTCGCCGAACAGGTCGTGAGCGACGTGCTTTCTTCGGCGTTCGATTCGGCGGGACAGCGGTGCTCGGCGTTGCGCGTGCTCTGTCTGCAAGACGACGTCGCCGACCGCACGCTGACGATGCTGAAGGCGGCGATGCGCGAACTGCAGGTCGGCCCGCCCGATCGCCTGTCGTGCGACGTCGGGCCTGTGATTTCGGCCGAGGCGCTCGCCGGGCTGGAGCGCCATATCGAGGAGATGCGCGTAAAGGGCCACGCGGTGCATGCGGAGCCGCTGAGCGCGGAATGCGAGCACGGCTGCTTCCTGGCGCCAACGCTGATCGAGATCGATTCGCCAGGCGATCTCACCCGCGAAGTGTTCGGACCCGTACTGCATGTGCTCTGCCACAAGCGCGAGGCACTGAATGCGCTGATCGACGGAATCAACGCCTGCGGCTACGCGCTCACCGGCGGCGCGCACTCGCGGATAGAGTCGATGATCGATCAGGTTTGTTCGCGGCTGGCGGCGGGCAATCTCTACGTCAATCGGAACATCATCGGCGCCGTTGTCGGCGTGCAGCCCTTCGGCGGTCATGGCCTCTCCGGCACCGGACCGAAAGCGGGCGGGCCGCTCTATCTGAAGCGGCTGCTCGCGCGGGCGCCGCTGGATTGGCCCGAGCTGCCGTCCGGCACGCCGTCCAACCCCGCGGATGAATTGGCCGAAGCGCTCGCCGGGTCGGGACGCCGCGGGTTCGCGGAACTCGTCGAGGCGGCCGCGCGTGCGTCGCGATTGGGCGTCGAGAAGGAATTGAAAGGGCCGGTCGGCGAGCGAAACGTCTATACGCTGGGCGCGCGCGGCCCCGTGCTCTGCGACGCCGAGACCGAGGACGCGATGATCGCGCAGCTCGCCTGCGTCCTGAGCGCGGGCAACCGCGCGATCTTCCAAGGCAAGCCCGCCGCCTTCTTGTTGAAATCGCTGCCCGCCGCGATGCGGGAGGCGATCGATGTCGCCGGCCCTGCGAGCCGCTTCGAGGCCGCGTTGACCGATCGCCGTGGCGCCTCCCTCGTGGCTTTCCTCGGCGAGATCGCGCGCCGCGAGGGGCCGATCGCCAGCGTGTTCCGCGTCGACGAGGAGACGCTCCGCCGCGACCAAGCGCCGCTCGACTTCCTGCTCTGCGAGCG
>Ga0209447_10000491_pt1 | contig 10878 bp, 8 predicted proteins | sample BogFormECP04_OM3_FD_188243 | JGI IMG/M metagenome (GOLD analysis project Ga0209447, IMG submission 188243) | Bog forest soil microbial communities from Calvert Island, British Columbia, Canada - ECP04_OM3 (SPAdes) (version 2) | ecosystem: Environmental > Aquatic > Freshwater > Wetlands > Bog ... | reverse complement strand
GCGAGAACACTTTTGTATTCATTCCTTACAGCATGGTTTTGACGGCTCGCGGCCAGGACACGATTGGAAAGGCGTTCTTTATAGGTATATCCGGCGACTCCGGTGTTTCCTGGAAGTTTGTTGATGGACAAAAGATCACGCAAGATAACATCAAAATGTTCATCCCTGGCTACGACGGCGCGGCACTGCCGCCGACATCATTGAGCCAAAGAGCTGCCGAATAGAAGGTGCTGAAAATATATGAATGGCTACCACGTTGACTGGGTTGGAGCGATCTCAGCCGGAGCAGCGGCAATCATCGTTTTCGCTTTTATCAAAGCCGCCTTTCCGCGCCTAACCGGCGCGCGTTTTTACCTGGTACTGGGTCTTTTAATGGCGGCGTTTTCGTTGGCGCTTCGAGAGCTTCTGCGAGTAGTCGGAATCTGACGATCGGTGGCTGTGATCGACAACTAGACGGTGAGCACGATCTTGCCGATATGCCTTGAGGTCTCCATGAGCCGATGCGCTTCGCTCGCTTCGGCCAGCGGAAACGTAGCGTAAATCACCGGTCGCACCCGGCCGGCAGCGAGAAGCGGCCAGACATTGCGCCGCACTGCATCGGCGACCGCCGCCTTCTGCGCGATGGTTCGAGAGCGCAGTGTCGAACCGGTCAGCGTCAGCCGCTTGGTTAGAATCATTCCCATGTTGATTTCGGCCCGCGAACCGCCGAGCAGCGAAATAGTGACCACCCGCCCTTCGACGGCCGCGATATCCAGGTTGCGCTGTACATAGCTGCCCGCGACCATGTCCAGCGTGATGTCGATTCCATACCCTCCAGTTTGCGCACGGATCACTTCCACGAAATCCTGCGTGCGGTAGTCGATGCCCAATACGGCGCCGAGCTTCTCGCAGGCACGCGCTTTTTCCTCCGAACCAGCGGTAGCAAATACTTTGGCGCCCCACACGGCCGCAAGCTGAATGGCCGTGGTACCAATGCCACTCGTACCGCCGTGAATCAGCACGACATCTCCCGCCTTGCAGCCGCCGCGCTCAAACAAATTGGTCCACACGGTCATGAAGGTTTCGGGTATGGCGGCTGCTTCCACCATGCTGAGGCCTTCGGGTATTGGCATGCACAACGGCGCCGCTGCGATCGCGTACGCGGCGTAGCCGCCGCCGGGCAGCAACGAGGTGATCTTATCGCCGACCGACAGGCCGGAAACCTTTGGCCCCAGCGCGACGATTTGCCCGGCGATTTCCATACCCGGCAGATCGGAGGCACCGGGTGGCGGCGGATAACGACCCTGGCGCTGCATGACGTCAGGCCTGTTGACGCCCGCGGCCGCGACCTGCACCAGCACTTCGCCCTCGCCGGGTTGAGGGATCGGCCGAACACTGCTCTTGAGCTGTTCCGGGCCGCCCGGCGCCGCGATTTCCACCACCTTCATGTCCCGAGGCAACGCCATTTGATCCTCTCCCAAGATTGCGCCAAGCGAACAGGCCGGCCCAACTTAAACGCTGCGGGGTATTTGGGCAAGAAACCGCCCCGATGCCGCTTCGTCCGGTGCCGCTGGGGTAATATTGCCCGCCATGCCGACGGCCTACATCACACATGCCGATTGCCTGCGCCATGAGATGGGCGCGGGTCATCCCGAAAGCCCGGATCGCCTGAGTGCGATCAACGAGCACATGCGCCAATCCGGGTTGCTGGATGAACTGCGCACTCTGGAGGCGCCGCTGGCCCATGCCGATGACCTGAAGCGGGTGCACCGAGCCGCCTATGTGGATCTGATATTCGAGAATGCGCCCGCCGAAGGCTATTTGCAGCTCGACCCTGATACCGCGATGAACCCACACAGTCTCGCAGCTGCGCGCCGCGCGGCCGGCGCGGGTGTGCTTGCGGTGGACGAGGTGATGGCCGGACGAGCGAGCAATGCCTTCTGCGCGGTGCGGCCCTGCGGCCATCATGCAACACCGCTTCGGTCGATGGGCTTTTGCATTTTCAACAATGTCGGCGTCGCAGCAGCCTATGCGCTGGAAAAGAAAGGCCTCGAGCGCGTGGCAATTATCGATTTCGACGTGCACCACGGCAATGGCACGGAAGACATCTTCAGTCCCCCGCAGTGGCACAAGCGCGCGCTGATGACGAGTTTTTTTCAGCACCCCTTCTATCCCTACAGCGGCACCGCAAACCCCGCGCCTAATATGATCAATGTGCCCCTGGCGGCGGGCAGCGACGGTGCTGCCGCAAGGCAAGCGCTGGAAACGCAATGGCTTCCGGCGCTCGAGAGCTTCAAGCCGCAGATGATTTTCATCTCGGCGGGATTTGACGCACATCGTGAGGATCTGCTGGGCGGCATGGCCCTCATCGAGGCCGACTACGCGTGGATGACCCGCGAGCTGAAGGTCTTGGCGGCGCGGCACTCAGAAGGACGGATCGTTTCGATGCTCGAGGGGGGCTACAACCTATCTGCGCTGGGACGCAGTGTGGTCGCGCACGTCAAGGCGTTGTCCGGGCCTTAAGTCGGGCGGCTAGCTGCCGCTTCGTAGTATCGGCCCACGGATTCAGCCACGCACACAGGCTTGGCGTGGCCCTCGCGCTCAACGGTCACTTCGGTGACTACTTGCAAGCCGCCCTCAATCGGATCGACGGACAGAAGTTTGTAATGAGCCCGCAGGCGGCTGCCGACCGGAACCGGCGCCGGGAATCGCACGCGATTCAACCCATAGTTGACCGTCATGCGCACGCCGTTGACCTTGTAGGAACTTCTGCCGAAGAAGGGCAGCAGACTCAACGTCAAAAAACCGTGCGCCACCGTGCTGCCGAACATTCCGCCGGCGGCGCGCACTGGATCCACATGAATCCACTGATCATCGCCGGTGACAGCCGCAAACTGATCGATGCGCGCCTGATCGACCTGCAGCCAGTCGCTGGTGCCAACAGTGGTGCCGACGAGCGGTATTAGCTCTGCCAAACTTTGATAAGTCTTCACCGTTTACCTCGTGGCGTCATGTTCGCACAAGTTACCGTGTTCCGATGCGCCTGGAAAACCCTATTTTCGCCCTTATCTATCGTGCATGAATAAAACGGTGCTTGGCGTTTACCCCCATCCTGAGGGGCATTGGGTGGGTGATGGGTTTCCGGTGCGGAGCCTGTTTACCTACGACAAATTTGGACAGCACTTGAGTCCATTTCTGCTGCTGGATTACGCCGGGCCGGCGCTGTTTCCAGCCGCCGCGAATCCGCGTGGGGTGGGCGAACATCCGCATCGCGGTTTCGAGACCGTAACCATAGTTTTTCAGGGTGAAGTGGCGCACCGCGATTCGGCGGGCAACAGCGGGATCATCGGCCCCGGTGACGTGCAGTGGATGACCGCCGCTGCCGGCATTCTGCACGAGGAGTTTCATTCGCCTGCGTTTACGCAAAAAGGCGGCGCGTTGGAGATGGCGCAGCTGTGGGTCAACCTGCCGGCACGGCACAAAATGTCGCCGCCGCGCTACCAGACGATATTAAATGGGGACATACCGCAAGCAGCATTGGAGTCGGGGGCCGGCAGCGTTCGGGTCATCGCAGGCCACTACAAGGGCGCTGCGGGACCGGCGGCCACTTTCAGCGCCATGAACGTCTGGGAAGTGCGGCTTGAGGCCCAACGACACGCGATCCTGTCGGTACCCGACGGCCATACCGCGGCGATCGCGGTGTTGCGCGGCACTATCGTCGCCAACGGTTCGCGCCAGGCAAAGGACGCCGAATTGGTCGTTTTCGAGCGCAGCGGAACTGAGATAAAAATCGAGGCCGCCGCGGACAGCACGTTGCTGTTTTTGAGCGGAGCGCCCATTGCGGAGCCCATCGTGGGCTATGGGCCGTTCGTCATGAACTCGCGGCAGGAGATCGAAACTGCCATGAGCGATTTCCGCCTCGGAAAATTCGGACGCATGCCTGAGCTCCAAGGAAACCTCACCGGCGGCGCCGCCGGCAGCTAGCGGGGCCGCGGTGCAGGACGGTTTTTGGTGAGCGCGACCCGCAATGCTATGATTTTGCTGTCGCGCACTTCGGTTAAGTAAAGAAGTTTCACAATCCGCGCAGGCATAGCGGTAAAGTGCCCCTATGAGGTGACGGGAGCGACGGCGAGAACGGTAACGTTGAGGCGGGGCACATGAACGAGTCAATACGCACCTTGTTTAGCCCACATGAGCACCTCGCACGCTGGTGTGCCTTAGTGCCGTTGGTATGCGCGCTGACGACAGTCCCCGGCGCCACCCACGCAACGGCGCCCGAGATATCCCCGCCCGCGACCCATGTCGCCGACCCGATTGATGAGCTGGCGGAAATCATGGTTGAGGCGCGCGAGCCGCGCTATGTGTCGCCCACGCGCCGCGACGAAATAGGCCGTATTTGGGCGCCGGTGATGATCAATGGACGTGGGCCGTTCCGCTTGGTGCTCGATACCGGCGCCAGTCACAGCGCCATTACCGCCCTGGTCGCCCTGGCGCTCGGCATCCCGACGGATCGATCCCCGCCGATGATATTGCGCGGAGTGACGGGCTACGCCACCGTACCGACGATACGCGTGGACACATTGAGCATCGGCGATCTGGCGGTCGACCAGCCGCTGTTGCCCATCGTGCCGGATGCATTGGGGGGAGCTGAAGGGATCCTGGGATCCGAGGGTCTGACAGGAAAGCGGGTGTTCATCGATTTTCGCCACGATAAAATCACCATCGCGTATTCGAAGAACGAGCGCTCAGGACCCGGCTTCGTCAACGTGCCGTTCCGCTCGCTGCGCGGTACCCTGGTCGTGGTCGATGCCTATATCGGCACCATACGCGCCAAGGCAGTCATCGATACCGGCGGCCAGGTAACCATCGCCAACCTGGCCCTCAGGGATGCGCTGGCGCAAAGGAATGGCACGCCGAAAGGCAAGGTCGATTTGATCCAGGGCGCCACCAAGGACATTCAAAAAGGCGAATTGCTGGACGACACTCCCGCCATTTCGATCGGCTCGATCCAAATTCACGATCCCAGCGTGACTTACGGCGATCTCTATATTTTCAAGCAATGGAAGCTGTTGAACGAACCTGCGATATTGATTGGCATGGATTCGCTGGGACTGCTCGACACGCTGATCATCGACTACCGCCGGCACGAACTGCAACTGCGTATGCCCAATGCCGGGTAGAAGCGGGCGGCTATGGTGAACAAGCCGATCATCGCGGTAGCAGCCTTGGTGGTGGTGCTGACCGCGGCCGGCGTGTACTACCTGCGGCAGCGCGCGGCGCCGCTGCCCACGGAATCTGCGCCGGCGAGCAACGCTGCGCCTGCCGCGGAACCGTCAATCGCCCATCCCTTGCCGGCGGGCGCCGAGGCTGGCGCAGCCGCGGCCGCGTTGCCGGAGTTGGCGGACAGCGATGCGCCGCTGCGTGATGCGCTTAGCCAGGTCGCGGGCGCGGATGCCGTCAAGAATTACCTGCTGCCGGAGAGTGTCATCCGCCGCTTGGTCGTGACCATCGATAATCTGCCGCGGCAAAAGGTCGCGGTCGAGAAACGTCCCACGCCCGCACTTGCGGGGCCCTTTCTCGCCGTCGGCGATGAGTTGCATGCCACTTTGGATGCCAATAACTTCGAACGCTACAGGCCGCTGGTGGCCGTGATCAGCAAACTCAACATGCAGCAGCTTGCTGCGGTTTATTTCCATTTCTATCCACTGTTTCAGCAGTCCTATCAAAACTTAGGGTACCCGACCGGGTATTTCAACGATCGGCTGGTGCAGGTTATCGATGTCCTGTTGGCGACGCCGCAGGCGCTGGGGCCGATCGAGCTGGTGCGCCCGAACGTAATGTATACCTACGCCGATCCGGCGCTCGAGGCGCGTCCCGCGGGGCAAAAACTGTTGATTCGGATGGGGCCGGAGAATGCAGCGCTGATCAAGACCAAGCTCACGGAACTGCGCGCCATCATCACCGCAACGCCGCCCAAGCATTAGCGGCGATCGGCGGAAGCGATAATTTCCAGGTTTGAACTCGTGACGAAGTGAAACTCAAAAAAGGCAGGGGAATAAAAAATGGCTACGACGTCCGCAGATACCGCGTTGCCCGAGGCGGCAAAGCAGAACAACTGGCTCATCATCGGTGCATCGTCCTTGGGAACGGTGTTCGAGTGGTACGACTTTTATTTATACGGCCTGCTTGCATCGGTCATCAGTGCGCAGTTTTTTTCCGGCGTCAACGAGGTCACCGGCTTCATATTCGCGCTGGCGGCGTTTGCGGCCGGCTTCGCGGTGCGGCCGTTCGGCGCGCTGGTTTTCGGACGCTTGGGGGACCTGGTAGGGCGCAAGCACACGTTTCTGATCACCATGGGCATCATGGGCGGCTCCACATTTGCAGTGGGGTTGCTGCCGAGCTACGCCACTGCCGGCGTGATCGCGCCGGTACTGCTGGTGGCGCTGCGCCTGCTGCAGGGACTGGCATTGGGGGGCGAGTACGGCGGTGCGGCGACCTATGTCGCCGAACACGCGCCTAAGGGAAAGCGCGGGCTTTTTACCAGTTTCATCCAGACCACTGCGACGCTGGGCCTGTTCGGCGCGTTGATAATCGTCATCGTTACCCGCACCAGCCTGGGCGAGGACGCTTTCAAAACCTGGGGCTGGCGCATTCCGTTCCTGATATCCGTGATTCTTCTCGGCGTTTCGCTGTGGATCCGCATGCAGCTCGCCGAAAGTCCGGTGTTTCTCGACATGAAGAAATCAGGCACCACCTCGAAAGCGCCGCTGGCCGAGGCCTTCGGGCGCTGGCCGAATCTGAAAATCGTGCTCATCGCCTTATTCGGCGCGGTCATGGGCCAGGCCGTGGTGTGGTATTGCGGCCAGTTCTACGCGCTGTTCTTTCTCGAGCGCATCCTGAAAGTCGATGGCGCGACCACCAATATTTTGACGGCGCTGGCGCTGGTGCTGGCCACTCCAGGATTCATCTTGTTTGGCTGGCTGTCGGACAAGGTCGGCAGAAAACCCATCATCATGATTGGCTGCCTGCTCGCGGTGCTGACCTACTTTCCGCTGTTCGGCGCATTGACCCGTTATGCCAATCCGGCCTTGTCCGCGGCGCTATCCTCCGCGCCGGTTACCGTGGTCGCGGATCCCAAGGAATGCTCTTTCCAGTTCGATCCGGTCGGGAAAAATGCATTCGATTCGACATCGTGCGACATCGCGAAGAGCTTTCTGGCAAAAGCCGGCGTGTCATACAGCCGCGAGGATGCGCCGGCCGGAACGGTCGCAGTCATACGCAGCGGCAGCAATTCCTTTACCGCACCCGATCCACGCGTGGTGAAGGGCGCCGACCGCAAGGCCGCAATCGGTGCTTTCCAGAAGCAAGTAAAGGGGGCTCTGACCGCGGCGGGTTATCCTGACAAAGCCAATCCAGCGACCATCGACAAGCCGATGGTGGTTTTAATATTGTTCATCCTGGTGCTGTACGTGACCATGGTGTACGGTCCTATTGCCGCGATGCTGGTGGAATTGTTTCCGGCGCGCATCCGCTACAGCTCCATGTCGCTGCCGTATCACATCGGTAACGGCTGGTTCGGCGGGTTTCTGCCGACCACCGCGTTTGCCATGGTGGCGGCAACCGGCGATATCTACTATGGGCTTTGGTATCCGATTGTAGTGGCGGGTCTGACGCTGGTTGTGGGTCTCTTGTTCCTGCCCGAAACGTTCAAGCGCGCCGTCAACTGAGTAGCAGCACCCACCGGTGTCGCCTCGGGTAGGCGACGCCGGCTGCTCGCCGCGGCAACACCCGTGGCATCGCTCCCTCGTTACATTCCCTTCACGGAGTAGCCGTTCTTGAAACTGTGACGTTATGCGTTCTATACGAAACCTGGTTTTACGTAACATGGGACACACACAGGAAAATGGCGGGCAACTATGAATACTTCTAGCAAAGCATCAATAAATCCAAGGCTCCCGACAGCAAGCGTGGCGCTGGCTCTGGCCGCGGTCGCGCTGCTCGGAGGCTGTGTCGTGAGGGTGGCTGCACCCCCGCCACCCCCGCCCCCGCGGGTCTATGTGCCACCGCCCGCGCCGGCGCCTGTCTATGCCGAACCGGCCGTGGATGTCGAAGTGCATGCCACCGAGGCGCCGCCTCCCTTGCCGGATTACGAACAACCGGCGGCTCCGGACGACGGCTACCTGTGGACGCCCGGCTATTGGGCCTGGGGCCTTGGCGGTTATTACTGGATACCGGGAACCTGGGTGCAGCCGCCGCGAGTGGGCGTGCTATGGACTCCCGGCTACTGGGGCTTCGTGGGCGGGGTCTACGCCTTCCACGCCGGTTATTGGGGCCCGCATATCGGCTTTTACGGCGGTGTCAACTACGGCTTCGGTTATGGCGGCGTCGGGTTTGCAGGCGGCCGCTGGGTTGGCAATTCGTTTGCCTATAACAGGTCTGTAACCAACGTGAATGTGGTGAATATTCACAACACCTACAACGAGACCGTCGTCAATAACGTCACCGTGAACAAGGTGAGCTTCAACGGCGGTGCCGGCGGGACGGCCGCGGTGCCGACAGCTCAAGAAAGAGCAGCCGCGACGGAACAGCACGTCCCCCCGACGGCAATGCAGCAGCAGCACATCCAGCAGGCCGCCCGGAATCCTGCGCTTCAAGCGAAGGCCAACGGCGGACATCCGGCCATTGCCGCCACGCCAAGGCCCGGAGCATTCAACGCGCCGGGCGTGGTTGGTGCCCATGGTGCAGCTCCGGTAAACACCGTAGCGCATAACACGACTCCAGCGCCGGTCAACGCTGCTCATCCTCAGGGCCAACCCGGCGGCACACAGCCGGCGGCGGGTACGAAACCCCCACCCCCGGCGGCCAAACAGGCTGCGGCGAAGCCGCCGAAGCCGAAACCGAATCAGAGGCCGCCGGAAAAGAACGGCGAGAAGGAAAAATAGACACTGGCATCGGCCGAGCCTTGCTCGGCCGATGCATTTAGTCAGTTTGTCCTCATCGGCTGGACCACCGGCAAGTCGATGAAGCTCGCACTCGAGCCGCCATCGAATATCCTTATCGTTGCCTTCTTGTAGTCGCCGGGTTTGGCAAAGAAGATGTTGTCGATATAGGTTTGCGGGTTTCTGTCGTACAGCGGAAACCAGCTCGACTGAACCTGAACCATGATGCGGTGACCCGGCAAGAACACGTGGTTGGCGGTCGGCAGTGCAAACCGAAATACCTGCTTCCGGTCCGGTGGAATCGGCTTGGGATTGCTGAAGGAATCCCGGTAGCGGCCGCGCAAAATGTCGGCTGAAATCATCAATTGGTAGCCGCCCATCCTGGGTTCGCGCCCGACCTCGTCGGGATAAACATCGATCAATTTCACCACGAAGTCGCCGTCGGTTCCCGAAGTGGAGGCGATGAGGTTGGCAATTGGTTCGCCGCTGATTTTCAGCGGCTCCACGAGCCGCGGCGTGGCGAAGCTCAGCACGTCGGTGCGCGAGGCGACATCTCGTTGATCGCTGACCAGCCAGGTTTGCCAGCTCATCGCGCCTTCCTCACCGCCGATATGAATGGGCCGCGGCAGATAAGGCACCGGCTTTGCCGGATCCGCAATGTAGGATTCGAAGTCGTCGGCCCGCGCGCGATCGGCCGCGCCCAAATCCGCGGATGCGCTCAAGCGCAGAACTCCGCCGCTTTGCAAGTAGAGCTTTTGCTTGGCAATAGCGCACCCGGACTCGCAGCCGCTCGGCCACGTGGGCAGCGACTGCCAGCGATTCATGCCGGTCTCGAATGCGGTGACCGGCGCCAATTTAAGCGGCGGTGCATCGTCTTTGAGGTAGTGATCGAAAAATGGCCGCAACAGAAACTTTCGAAAGTATTCGGCGGTGTCGCTGCCAAAGCGAATCTGCCCGATCGCACTGCCGTCAAGCCGTTCCTGATGGTGAAACCAGGGGCCGATCACCAGGTAAATATTCGAAGTATCCGCTTGCCGCGCCTTGAGCGCCTTGTAGAGCGCGATGTTGCCGTAGATATCCTCCTGGTCCCAGAGACTGTGGACCAACATGACCGGCACGTTGACGCCTTGTTCGGCGAGAATTTTGTCGAGCGCCTGGTCTTGCCAGAATTCATCGTACGCAGGATGGTTCATCACCTTGGCCGTGAACCCCACTTGTTCGAGCCCGTGGCGTTGCGCCATGTCACCCGCAGAGCCCGCGCTGAGCCATGTGTCGTAGTCGTCATAGTGGTCTGTCCACCAATCAATGTCGCTGCCGCGGGTCGCTTCCTGATCATGGAAGTAGGTGAGGCTGTCCAGCCGGAACGCGCCCTTGTGAAACCAGTCATCGCCCATCCAACCGTCGACCATGGCGTTGATCGGAATTGCCGCACGCAGCGCCGGATGCGGGTGAACCAATGCCATCAAAGAGGTAAACCCGTCGTACGAGATGCCGAGAATGCCGACCTTGCCGTTGGTCTCGGGGATGTTCTTGACGAGCCAGTCGATGGTGTCGTAGGTGTCGGTGGAATGATCGACGCTGCTCGGATTCAGCGGCCCTTGCAGCGGCCGGGTCATCATGTAATCGCCTTCCGAACCGTGTTTGCCGCGCACGTCCTGCACAACGCGGATATAGCCGCCGCTCAATACGGCGTCCTCCGCCGCATCGGTGCTGTCGATCAGCGCCGCGAGGTGCGCGCTGGCGTGCTCGATGATTCGCTTGGAGGCGCCGTACGGCGTGCGAGTGAGTAGAATCGGCGCGCGCTGCGCCGCGCGCGGAATCAGGATCACGGTCTGCAGTTTGACGCCGTCGCGCATCGGAATCATGACTTCGCGCTGCGTGTAGTCGAAACTCCCGACCCTTGGTGAGAACTGCGCCGGTGTTTCATTCGGCAAGGTTGGATCAGATATTGCCGGCACGG
>Ga0209447_10000489_pt1 | contig 10895 bp, 5 predicted proteins | sample BogFormECP04_OM3_FD_188243 | JGI IMG/M metagenome (GOLD analysis project Ga0209447, IMG submission 188243) | Bog forest soil microbial communities from Calvert Island, British Columbia, Canada - ECP04_OM3 (SPAdes) (version 2) | ecosystem: Environmental > Aquatic > Freshwater > Wetlands > Bog ... | reverse complement strand
CGCCGCGAAACCCGGGTTTCGCCGCAACATGCGCAAGCCGTAACGGAGATCGTGCCAAAGTGTGTCCATAATTTTCGCCCCCAAGAAGCGTCAAAGTGACTGCCTATCTTACTGCTTCGTCACTTGATGTCCACCTCCGAGGCCAATCCATTTGGTGCGCCGGGCATGTCGCCGTCCGGCCGTCCCATTCGCCGGCACGGCTCATTCGTAACGCAGCGCGATCATCGGATCAACGCGCGATGCCCGGCGCGCGGGAAAGTACGTCGCGAGCAATGCCACGGCGCTGAGCAGCACGGCGACCGACACAATCGCCGCGGGATCCCAGGGCTTCACGCCATACAGCAGGCTGGCCATCAATCGCGTGAGCGCGAGAGCGGCCGCGACTCCCAGGAAAACACCGATCAGCGCGAGGCGCATGCCCTGCTTGACGACCATCGTACGCACGTCTTGCGGACCCGCTCCCAACGCCATGCGAATGCCGATTTCCTGCGTGCGCAGTTGCACGGAATACGCCATCAGGCCGTAGATTCCGATGGCAGCCAGCAGCAGCGCGACGCCGGCAAATATGACCAGCAGCGTCATATTGAAATCAGTGCGCTGCGTGGATTCCGAACGCACTTGGTCCATGGAGCGGATATGCGAGACGGGCAAGCCGCCGCTGGCGGTGCGAAGTTGCTCTTGAATTTCCGTACTGAGCGAAAACGGCTCGACCTTGGTGCGCACGATCCAGGTGATTGGAATGATGCGGTTGTTGAGCGCGGTGACGCCATTCGGCATTTGCGCCACGGGAATGTACATGATCGGCTCCGGGTCGCTGTCGAGGCCGCCATTTCTAACGTCTCCCACAATTCCAACGATTTCGCGCGCAGGCTCTTCGAACTCAGGGCCCACGCCTTTGCCGATGGTGATGCGCTGGCCTACGGGATTCGCGTCTTGCCAGTATTTTTTGGCCATGCCCTCGTTGATCAGGACGACCGGTTCCGCGCCGCCGTCATCGTGGTCTGTAAACATGCGGCCGCGCAGCAGCGGAATTTTGAAAACGTCAAAATAGCGCGGTGACAGCGGACGATAACCCGCGCCGCCATGAGACGGACCGTCGGTGAGCGGGCGCCCTTCGATAATGAACGGAAGTCCGAAGCCGCCTTCGAGAGGAAGGCAGCACGTGGAGGCAAACGCGACAACGCCGGGTAGCGCCTCCACGCGGCGCTGCGAATCGCGCACTAACTGACTCATCGCGGCAGAGGTTTCAAAGCGCTTGCCGCTGAGGGACATTTCCATGGTGAGAATCTTGTCCGTGGAAAAACCGGGATTCACACCGCGCAGCGCCGCAAAAGTGCGGATGAGCAAAGCAGCGCCGACCAGCAGAACCAGAGCGAGCGCAACTTCGGTGACGATTAGAGTGGCGCGAGCCCTGTTCTGGCTGAGGCCGCTGCCGGAGCGCGAGCCGCTTTCTTTCAGTGTGAGACTCAGATCGGCGTGTGAGGCGCTGAACGCGGGTATCAGGCCAAATAAAATTCCAGTGCCGAGAGAAACGAGCAAAGTAAACACTAATACGCGCCAATCGAGGGTGATGGAGGCGCCATGTTCGCCGATGCGAGGGATGTTGCCGGGGTTGATCGTCAGCAGCGCGTGCACGCCGAAATAACCGAGAATCAGGCCGACGACGCCACCGCCCAGAGACAGCAGGACGCTTTCGGTGAGCAGTTGGCGGACGATGCGGCCGCGTCCTGCGCCCATCGCAGCACGAATTGCGATTTCGCGCTTGCGCATGGTGGCACGCACCAGCAGCAAATTGGCCACGTTGGCGCAGGCGATCAATAGGACCATGCCGACGGCGCCCAACAGGATCAGTAGAGATTTGCGAACGTCGCCAATCACGGTGTCGCGCAGCAGCTCCGCAGTGAAACTATCTTGCGGGCCCATGGTGCCGGGAAATTTCCGCTTATATTGTTCGGCAGCAAGTTTCATGGCGGCCTGGGCTTGCGCCAGCGTGACGCCGGGTTTCATGCGCGCGGCGGAGCGCAGGTAGTGCGCCTGGTCGGTGCTGTTGGGGTCCGCTTGCAGCGGCATGTAAATATCCGCAGGCGGATCGGAAGTGAAGGTCGCGGCCAGCACGCCCCTCACTAGGTAGGGCTCACCGCCTAGCTCGATGTTTCTGCCGACTATGTTTGGGTCCGCGGCGAATCGCCGACGCCACAATCCGTTGCTGATCACCACCAAGCGAGCGCCACCTGGATGATCCTCGTCCGCGGAAAACGCGCGACCGGCGGCCATGCGCGCGCCGAACAACGGGAAAAAACTGGCGGAGACGTGCACGCCCTTGAGCTGCTCCGGGCGATCACCTCCGGTGAGATTTACGCCAGGGCCACCTTGATCGTAGGCCGCGACATCTTGAAAGACCTGCGTCTGTTCGCGCCAGATCGTGTACTTCGGAATCGAAGTGACGTTTCCATTTCCCTCTGCACTGCTGAGTTCGAGTTGCACCAGGCGATCTGGCTGAGGATAGGCAAGCGGTTGCAGGAGAACTGTGTTTACGACGGTGAAGATCGCGGTGTTCGCGCCAATGCCTAGCGCCAGCGCAGCGATGGCCGTGGCAGTGAAACCCGGGCTGCGGCGCAACATGCGGATCGCGTAGCGAATGTCCTGCAGCAAATTTTCGAGGAACTGTGAGTTTTGCAACTCCTGCTCCTTGGCGCACCGCGCGCTGCGCAATCAGCGGCTGGCGGCGGCTCCGCCCGCCACTGGCTGGCCGTCCACGATCCAACCGTCCGCAAGTTGAATGATGCGATTGCCGTAGGCGGCCCACTCGTTGTTGTGCGTCACTTGAATGATGGTGGTGCCGTCGTCGTTCAATTTTTTCAGCATGTCCATGATCATTTTTCCCTGGCTGGAATGCAGGCTGCCAGTAGGCTCGTCGGCCAGAATGAGTTTGGGCCTGCCAATCACGGCGCGCGCGACGGCCACCAACTGCTGCTGGCCGCCGGAAAGTTGATTGGGGAAGAGCGCCTTTTTGCCAACAATCTGGAAGCGATCCAGAGCGTCCGCGACCATTCCTTCGCGCTCGGTTTTCTTGATGTCGCGATAGGAAAGCGGCAAGTCCAGATTTTCGGCGACGGTGAGATTATCGAGCAAGTGGTATTGCTGGAAAACGAAGCCGATGTATTTTTTGTGCAGCTCCACGCGGCGGCGATTATCGAGTTTGTGCACCGGATTATCGAGCAGGTGATATTCGCCCTTCCAGGCGCCGTCGAGCATGCCGATGATGCCCATCAAAGTGGATTTGCCCGCGCCGGATGGGCCCATGACGGTGATGAAATCACCATCGCGGATTTCCAGGTTGATGCGGCGGAGCACCCACGTCTTGCCCGCGCCGGACTCGTAGAATTTCTCGACGTCAATCAGTTTGATCACTTTTCATCTCCCTATCGCGCGCGATCTGCGACTCGCGTCCTCTTGATTCTCAAGCGCAGAGCCAGATGCCATACCGAATTCCATGTGCTGCGGCTCCCGGAGCTTCTATCGTAAGCATCATTCATATCTCAGCGCGACCATGGGGTCCACGCGCATTGCTCGGCGCGCGGGAAGATATGCCGCCAGCACCGCTACCGCCGTGACGATCAGCAACACGACGGCGAGAGTCAACGGATCCGTGGCGCTCACTCCGAACAGCAAACTGTTCATGCCTCGCGTGATCGCGAGCGCGGCAACGACTCCCAGTGCAGCGCCCAGAACCGCGAGGCGCAGCCCGTGCCCCACCACCAGACGCAGCACATGGCTTCGTTGCGCGCCCAAGGCAATGCGAATGCCGATTTCGCGAATTCGCTGGCTCACGCTGTAGGAAAGCACACCGTAAATTCCCAGCGCCGCGAGCAGCGTGCCCAGAACTCCGAGCACCGAAGCGAGCGAAGCCGCGGTGCGGTTGGCAAACATGGATTGCTTCAGCAGCCCGTCGAGGGTATCTGTCTCGAGCGGCTGGACCTTGGAGTCAAGCGAACGCGCCGCGGATCGAACGTCGGCGATGACTGTGGAGGGCGGAAGTTGCGAGCGCACCAAAATGTTGGCATCCGTGCCGTCCGCTTGCAGTTCCGGAAGATAGATGAACGATTCGCGCGGCTCGTTCAAGCGGTGATAATTGATATCGTGCACCACGCCCACGACGGTCCGCCAGTCACCCCAGATGTGCACGCGATGACCGGTCGCATCCTGGCCCGGCCAGAAACGATTCGCCATGCTCTGATTGACGGTCACCACTTTGGGCGCGCCCGCGCGGTCCTGCTCTGAAAAATCCCGGCCGGAAACGAGCGGAATTTGCACGGTGTGGAAATAATCCGGACCCACAATGTTCAAATCAATGCCCATATCCTCGTTGGGTTTGGCGGTGTAGCCTTCGATCCACGTGTTCGAATAACTCCGGCCCGTGAACCAGAGCGGGACGAAGCGTTCCAGGCTGACGGATTCGACTCCTGGATAAGCGCGCACTCGTTCGAGCAAGCGATCGTAATAATCAATCGCGCGATCGTCAGAATAGCCGCTGCCTCGCAAGTCGAAAGCTGCGAGGGTTAGGTGATTGGTGTTGTAGCCTGCGCCTGCTTGCTCCGCCTTGCGCACGCTACGCAGCAAAAGCCCGGCGGCAACCAGCAACACCGTGGCTAGCACCATTTCCGATACCACCAGGACATCGCGCAAACGGTGGCCGGACGCGCTTGCGCCGGTTACGTTGCTGGCGGATTTCAGCGACTCATTCAGATTGGCGCGCGACGCTTGCCACGCCGGAGCCAGCCCGAACACCAGCCCGGTAACGACGGAAAGAATCAGCGTGAAAATCAAAACAGGTGCGTCAACCTGCGCTTCCAAACCGAGCGATAAATGCGCCGGCGGCAAGAAAAAGCTCAGAAGATTCGCGCCCCACAACGCCAGGACGATTCCGCCGGCGCCACCCGCAGTGGCCAGCAGCAGGCTTTCGACGAGGAGCTGGCGAATCAGGCGTCCGCGGCTGGCACCCAGCGCCGCGCGCATCGCCATTTCTTTTTCACGTGCCGAAGCGCGAGCCAGCAGCAAATTCGCCACGTTGACGCAGGCGATCAGCAGGACCAGCACGGCTACGATCATCAGGAACCCGAGAACGCTGCGGAGAAAATCCTGCACGCCGTAATGCGCTTTCCACACTGGCGCCACGTAAACGCCGACGCCGTTGCCGAAACTGGGATTGGGATATTCCTGCGCCAGATGCGCGGCGATTGTGGTGAATTCCGACTGGGCTTGCGCGATGGTCACGCCGGGGCGCAGACGTCCCAGGATATGTACGAAAGTTGGCGAGCGCTCCTCGATATTCTCGCCAGGGAGAACTTCGGGCTGCATCATCATCGGCACGAAATACTGCGCATCAATGCCCACGATGGTTCCGAAAAAGTGCGGCGGCGCCACGCCGATCACCGTGAAAGAGTGTCCGTTGATGTGCACGGTGCGGCCCACGACCTTGGGATCGGAGGCGAAGAGCCGCTTCCACAGACTTTGGCCGAGGACGATGTAGGGATCGGAATTCAGCGCCTGATTTGGCTCGGCATGAAAAGTGCGTCCGATGGCAGCGCGCACGCCGAGCGCATCGAAATAATTTTCCGTGGCGATGATGCCCCAGACGCGCTCCGGTGACGCATCGTTGCGCAGACTCATGTCCACGCCGGAGAGTTCAAAGCCAATCAAATCGGAGAACACATGATTCTGATCGCGAAAATCCCGGTAGTCTGGGTAAGAGCTGGTGTGATATTCGCCGCTGGGCATGATTGTTTCGACGGCGGCCATTTGCTCGGAGTGCTCGACGCCGGGGAGCGGATTTAGCAGCACGGCGCGAATCCAGCTGAAGACTGTAGCGTTTCCTCCAATGCCAAGCGCGAGCGTCAACACCGCGACCGCGGTGAATCCGGGATTCTTCCGCAGCGTGCGGACGGCGAAACTCAAGTCTTGCGACAGCGATCCCATTCCGCTCCCTCGCGTGTTCGCGGGTTTATTCCACGGCGATGACGATCAGAGTGGCGTCATCGTGCCAATGGCCGCGGCAAAATTCGCCGGCGGCTTGCAAAACAATTTTCTGCAGATCTTCGGCGCTTGCGGCGCGATTTTTTTCGAGCAGCTCGAGCAGGCGCGCTTCGCCGAACTCTTCGCCCTCAGGAACGTGCGCTTCGGTGACGCCATCGGTAAAAAGCAGCACGCGGTCGCCGGATGCCAAGTCGCAGGTGCCGGTGGAAAATTCCTGGATGGGAAACACGCCGAGAATGCCGCCGCCTTCCGACAAGCGGTCGTACGTGCCGTCGCGATGGAACACGATTGGCGCATTGTGTCCCGCATTGGTGTAACGCAATTGACGCGCGGCACCGTCGAGTTGCCCGTAGAAGAAAGTGATGAAGCGATCCGAGGCGGTATTGCGGCAGATGACCGAATTCAGCCGAGCGCATACAATTTCCGGAGCAAGCGCGGGGGAAGCGAAACCGCGAAAAGCCGCTTGCAGGTTGGACATCAGCAGCGCCGCGGGCATTCCTTTTCCGGCGACGTCGCCGATACATATACCCAGGGTCTCTTGCCCGAACGGAAGGACGTCGTAGTAATCGCCGCCCACGACGCGCGCCGGTTGCCAGGCACCGGCGATTTCGAATCCGTGCAATTGCGGAATCTCATTCGGCAGAAATCCCTGTTGAATCGAGCGGGCTTCGGCGATCTCGCGGTCTTGGGCGTGAAGCTGCGAGGCGATTTCGGTCTGCGCAATGGTGTTAGCCGCTGCTTTTTGCCGAGCCTCGCGGCGTTCGCGGCCGATCTGCACTTGTTTGTGCAGAATCTCTAGCAAGCGGGCATTCACCCAGGGCTTTTCGACAAAGTCGCCCACGCCTTGCTGCATCGCTTCCACCGCCAGCCCGACGGTGGCCCAACCGGTCATCACCACAATCGGAGGCGCGTTTTCGGTGGCTTTCAGCCGCGCCAGCAGATCAATGCCTTCGCGGCCGGAGGTGGTATCGCGAGCGTAGTTGAGGTCCATCAAGATCAGATCGAATCCATTTTGGGAAACGGCGGCAAACAACGCCGCTGGGGAGGTGACCGCCTGGGTGACGTAACCGTGTCCTTTAAGCAACAGTCGCAGCGCTTCCAGAATGTCGGGCTGGTCGTCCGCAATGAGCACTCGCGGCTGCGTGGCGGGAGTTTCGGTAGTAGATTCAAGACGCATCACGTTCATCATTCAAGCCCCGCTGAGCCGGTTGCGGAGAGTTCGCTGGTTCGCTGCCTCCCGAATATGGGCAGGTGGGATTCCAGGCCAATATTAATATAAGATTTGCATTTACAGCAGCTTAAAGCTTAGGTGAACGCCCTGAAAGGTCGCGCATGACCAATTACGGGAATGGCTGTTGCGATTTCGGACAGTACCCGCAGACAGGCGGTCAATATCCTTTATAGGCGCGTGCCGCCACCCGCTTAGCTGCCCGCGATTCCACCGAGCAGACTCTGGCTCGGCGCATCCTCTAACGCCACGACCTACTCGTAGCGCAGCGCCACCATCGGGTCCACGCGCATCGCCCGCCGCGCCGGGACGTAGCACGCGACGATGGCGACCACGAGGAGCAAGCTCACCACAGCGATGTAGGAAATCGGGTCGGCGGTGCTGACGCCGAAGAGCATGCTGGATAGAAAATGGGTCAGCGCGAAAGCGGCGGCCAAGCCGATGCCAACCCCGAATACCGCAAGACGCAAACCTTGGCCCACGATGAGCCGCAGCATGTCTCGCGGCTGCCCGCCCAAGGCCATGCGGATGCCAAGTTCACGCGTGCGCTGAGCGACCGAGTAGGAAATCACACCATATAGTCCGACGGCGGTGAGCAGCATCGCCAAGGCCGCAAAAATTCCCAGTAAATAGGTGTTGAAGCGTGGCTGTGCGATGGTGCCGTTCAGATATTCTTCAACTGTTCTGGGCGCGTACGTGGGCAGGTCTCTGTCGAGTGAGCGCACGGTTTCCGCGATGGGCTTGGCGAGGCTGTGAGCGTCCTGTGAAGTGCACACCACCAGAGTTAAAGAGCCGAAGGATATTTGCGCATAAGGGACGTACGATTCGGGCGCCCACTCATCGCTCAAATCGCGAAATTTCACGTTTCCCACGACGCCGACGACTTCGCGCATTACCGGCTCGTTTGCGCCCTGCGCAACCTCGGGCTCGAGGTGTTTTCCGATCGGATTTTCGCCGGGGAAAGCCTGACGAGCGAGCGCCTCGTTGATAATGATGACCGGCGTGGACGCGATTTGATCCTGCGCGCCGAAATCGCGGCCCTGCAGAATGGGGATACGCATCGTCGCAAAGTACTCCGGCGTAATGTCTCGCAGCGAGGTGTGCGGCTCCTCGCTTTTGGCTACGGGATGTCCATCCACTTGAAAACTGGTGCGAATTTCGTCGCCGCCCATCGGCAGCGGATAGATGCCCGCGGCCGATTGCACGCCCGGCAGCGCCTTGAGTTGCGGCATCAGATCTTTGAAATATTGGGCTTTCTTGGCGTCTGTATACTTCGCGTCCGGCAAGTCCACGTTCGACGTCATAACGTTGTGCGGGTCGAAACCCGGATTCACGTTCTGCAAATGCACCAGGCTGTGAATCAGAAGCCCGCTGCCGACCAGCAACACGAGTGCTAGCGCCATTTGCACGATAACCAGAGAACTGCGCAGCGCGTGACGTCCGCGCCCCGCGGTGCTGCTGAGCGCGCCTTCTTTCAAAGCGTCCACGATATTGGCGTGCGACACTTGCAGAGCAGGCGCCAGCCCGAAAAGCATTCCGGTGGCAAGCGACAATCCCATCGTGAACGCCAGCACCCAGCCGTCTATCCGGATTTCAGCGATGCGCGGTAAATCCTCAGGGCTGAAGCGCACCAGGGCTGCGCTGCCCCACAACGCCAGCAGCAGACCCAGCGCGCCGGCCAGCAGCGCCAGCAGAAAACTTTCCGTGAGGAGCTGGCGAACCACGCGCTGGCGTCCGGCGCCCAGCGCCGAACGGATGGCGATTTCGCGGGTGCGCCCGGTGGCGCGCGCCAGCAGCAGATTCGCCACGTTTACGCACGCGATCAGCAGCACAAATCCCACTGCTACCATCATGACGAAGAGCGCCGGACGGATGCTGTGCGTCAATTCTTCCTGCTCGGAAACCACGTGCGCGCTGAAATATTTATTGCTGTCGGGATATTGCTTGGCGAGCGACGCGGTGATCACGTCCATGTTCGCTTGTGCCTCCGCGACTGTTACACCGGGCTTCATTCGCGCGATCGCTCGCAAGAAATGCGCGTCGCGCTGGTCGGCTATCGAGGGTGAATCCGTAGTGGATTCCCGCAAAGGACTGAAGCTGGACCATAGCTCCGGCGCATCGCGTTGCAAAAGATATTGAAAATTAGCGGGCATCACACCCACCACCGTATACGCGCTGTTATCGAGCGTAATCACGCGACCGATGATCTGCGGATCGCCGCCGAAGCGTTCATTCCACAAACGATGGCTGAGAATTACGACGTGATGGTGCGGCTCATCGTCTTCCGGCTGAAACCCGCGGCCCAATTCCGGCGAGGCTCCCAACAAGTTGAACATTCCGGCGGTGACAGTCGCGGCCTGTAGATGCGCGGGTTGTTCGATGCCTGTGAGCGCAAAGCTGGAGTCCGTGTAGGCAGCGATATCCTGGAAAACGTGATTTTGCGAGCGCCAGTCCGCGAAATCGGGATAGGAAACCGCGCCACTGGCGGTGTGGATTCTCGCGTTGGCGGTGGCGACGCGCACCAGCTGGCCAGGATCACGGAAGGGCAGAGGACGCAGAAGCTCGGCATTAACGACCGAGAAAATCGCGGTGTTCGCGCCGATGCCCAGAGCCAAAGTGAGGACAGCGATGGCGGTGAAGCCGGGATTTTTCGCCAGCATGCGAATGCCGTAGCGAATATCTTGCAGCAGCGTTTCCATTCGTAAGCTCCTGGAAAACTTCTGACGAAAGAGAGAGCCTTCGGTGGCTTTGCTCCCTCAGGGTGACGATGCTCGCCGCGTCGTCACTCATTACTTATCACTCGTACCTCAGCGCGACCATCGGATCTACTCGTGAGGCGCGGCGGGCTGGGATGTAACAAGCCGCCATGGCGACTAGCGCGAGCAGGATCGAGACTCCCGCGAAGGTGTAAGGATCGCTGGCGCTGACGCCGAAAAGCAGCGACTGCAGCAATCGCGTGAGAGCAAAAGCGGCGGCGAGGCCGAGTGCGACGCCGATGGCAGTGAGCCTCGAGCCCTCGCTGAGAACCAGGCGCAGTACGTCGTGCTGCTGCGCGCCGAGCGCCATGCGCACGCCGATTTCATGCGTGCGCTGCGTGACGACGTAGGCCATCACTCCATAAATTCCCACGGCCGCGAGCAGCAGCGCGATCCCGGCAAAAATTCCCAGCAGCATGGTTTGCTCGCTGGTGTCCTGCATGGCGTCGGCGACGACTTCATCCATGGTGCGCGGACGGAAAACGGCCAGGCCGCCATCAAGCGTCTGAAGGTCGCCACGAATCGCCGCCAAAACGCTGCGCGGTGCGACGCTGGTCTTCACCGTCAGCTGCACGCCATAACCTTCATTGTCGAGCGCCGCCGTGAGCGGGAAATAGGCCTCGGGAGGCACATCTTTGCGTATGTCCCACTCTTTCACGTCGCCCACAACACCAACGACGGTGACGGGAATCCCGCTGGCGTTAAACACTTTGCCCATCGCGTCCTGTTTGGGCCAATACAACTGCGCCATCTTGCGGTTGATGACGGCCACAAATCCGAGATCCGGTGGCACCGTTTTCAGGTTCGGATCGTTCTTGTAGAGATCGTCCAGTTTCAGATTCACAACAGCGGTGCGTTCCACTTCTTCGGGGGTGAAA
>Ga0209447_10000487_pt1 | contig 10950 bp, 3 predicted proteins | sample BogFormECP04_OM3_FD_188243 | JGI IMG/M metagenome (GOLD analysis project Ga0209447, IMG submission 188243) | Bog forest soil microbial communities from Calvert Island, British Columbia, Canada - ECP04_OM3 (SPAdes) (version 2) | ecosystem: Environmental > Aquatic > Freshwater > Wetlands > Bog ... | reverse complement strand
GCTGGATTCCTGCGAGACGGCATCCACTTTGTTGACGGCCACAACAAATTTCTTGCCGGTGGTGCGCAGCATGCGGGCCAGCTCTTCGTCCAGCGGCGTCAGTCCAGCTCGGCTATCGACGACCAGCACCAGCAGCGCCGCTTTCTTGATGGCCACGTGAGCCTGCCGCAGAATTTCCGTGGGAATGAGCGCCTTATCGTCCGGCACGATGCCGCCGGTGTCCACGATTTCCAGCGCGCGCCCCAGCCATTCCGCTTTGCCATAGATGCGGTCGCGGGTGATGCCGGGCTCGTTGGTGACGATGGAGCGCCGGGTTCCCGTCAGGCGGTTAAAGAGTGTGGATTTGCCGACGTTGGGGCGGCCGACGATCACCAGAGATGGCAGCGTGGCGGTCATGCGTAGTTAACCATAGCCGGGCGGCCCCCCACCCCCGGGTATCTGTGTAACATATAGAGGGGTAAGGGATTAAGTGTGTTTTTCGCGTAATCTATTGATTCGATGTTGGTTGCCAGGAGCCTACGCAACTCATTGATGATATTCAGGTTAGCTGGGTGCGGAGACGGCTGGAGGTCGTTTCGGCGGAGGGCAGGCGCGGTCCGCGATGGAGTTTTCGATAACACGAATCATGATACCTAGTAAGTAATTGATAGTCAAGCCTTTATTCGCACTGGACCAGCTCCTGGATGCGATTCGACGATGGCCTTGGCATCCGAAGCCCGATCCCCAGTGGGGGACCGACCCTCACGGCAGCTCTTGACCGGTGGAATCGCAAATCCGACCGGCTCACAGGTGGTCCCGAAAAAGAGGGTTGAAATAGGACTAAGTTTGTCGTATATTGCTATTTGCAATTCATTTGCAACTAAGAGCGGTCTCGCATCGGAATCCTACCGCTCGTAATGATAGCGCACTGACGGGAAGCGCCAACCGGGCGAGTTTGCCTTCCCACAACCCGCAAAGGAGATTGGCAAGGCGATGGGGAATAGGCACAGTTGTCGGCGCGGTTTTGCTTGGGGCATACGGAACTTTGCAAACATCGCGGCGTGCGCCGGAATGGCCTTGCTGATGCTCTTGGCTGCGGTCGATGGGTGGGCCGGAGAGGGCGGCAAAATCTCCGGGACGGTCACCGATCCCAGCGGCGGGGTAGTGGCCAAAGCAGTGGTGATGGTAACCAACTCCGGCACCGGCGTGCGCCACCTGACGGCGACGGACGAGCGCGGCTTTTATTCCTTCCCGGCTTTGCCCGTAGGCACCTACGAGCTGTATGTGTCGGCAGGCGATTTCCGTCCCTACCGCAGCACCGGAATCGTGATCGACGCGAACAGCGCGATAACGGTCGACGCGGTTCTGCAGATCGGTGACCGCTCCGAGGCCGTCACGGTGATCGACAACGCCTTGCACGTGGAAACGACCAGCACGCAGAACGGCGAAGTCATCACCAGCGAGCAAATAACCGCCGTGCCACTGAATGGCCGCAGCTTTACCGACTTGCTCTCGCTCCAACCCGGAGTCGCCCCGCTCACTTCCATCACTTCGGACTCCGTGCAGGACGTTGGCGCATCCGCGCTCTCGCCCTCCGGCAATCTGAATCCTGGCACCATCTCCATCAACGGACAGCGGGAATTCGCCAACAGTTTCATCGTCAACGGCAGCGACGTGGAAGAAGATGTCAACAACGGCACGGCGGTCGTTCCCAATCTCGATGCCATCGCCGAGTTTCGCATTCTTACCAATAGTTTTGACGCCGAATATGGTGAATTCAGCGGCGGCCAGATCAACGTGGTCACCAAGTCCGGCACCAACGGCTTGCACGGCGACGTTTTTGAATTTCTGCGCAACACCAACTTTGACGGCCGCAACTTTTTTTCGCCCACACGTGGCGCCTTCAATCAGAATCAATTTGGCGGCACCATCGGCGGGCCGATTCGCAAAGACAAAATTTTCTTCTTCGCGGACTATCAGGGCACGCGGCTGACGCAAGGCATCGACAGCGGCACCATCGCCGTGCCCACGGCCACCGATCGCACCACCGGCAACATGTCCGACCAGTTGAACTCGCAGGGCTTCACGCAATTGGGTTTCTGCGGATCGCAGACCGACGCCGTCAGCAAGAAAGTCTATGAAGATCTTTGTACCGTAAGCGGCTCCAACGTCGCGGCGCAGCTTTCGAGCAAACTGGGGCATACCGTGACCGTGGGCGAACCCTACTACTTCAACGGAAATTACATCAATCCGGTGACCGGTGCGGAGACTATGGGATCCTGCACCAGCGCCGTGGCGGTCGCCGCAAACGGATGCGTTTTCCCCAACGCCACGGTGCCCACTTCCGCGTGGTCCTCTCCCGGCACCAACCTGCTCAAGTACATTCCGGCGGCCAACGATGGCCCCGGCACTTTTTCCACCTCATCCGCCAACGAAACGCTCCGCGACGATAAAGGCGCTTACCGCCTGGACGCCAACTCCCGCTGGGGACTTCTCTCCGCCTACTATTTCGCCGACGATTTTTCGCTGAATAATCCCTACCCGGTAGCGCAGGGCGGCGCGAACGTCCCGGGTTTCAACGCTCTGAATACCGGCCGTGCGCAATTGCTGAGTCTCGGCGCCACGACGACGGTTAGCTCCACGGCCGTGAATGAATTCCACTTCAGTTTCTTGCGCAACGCCATTGACCTTGGCAAACCAATCGGCGGAGTCGGCGTCAGTCTCGCGTCGCAGGGTTTCACCGTGGGAGCGGGAACTTCGGGAATCGTTCCCCTATCGCCCCAGACCGAAGGCGTCGAGAGCGTCGGCTTCAATAGCTTTACCATCGGCACCAACACCAACGAGCTCAAACAAGACGGCAACACATTTCAGTGGCTCGACAATTTTTCCAAAGTGCTCGGCACGCACACCCTCAAGGTTGGCGGCGAGTTTCACTATGACCAACTAGCCGTTAATCCGACCGCGCAATTCAACGGCAGTTTTCTCTTTTTTGGATCGGAAACCGGTTCGGACTTTACCGACTTCTTGTTGGGCACGCCAACGCAGTACAACCAGAGCCAACTGCAAGCCTTTTACGGCCGCAACAAATATGTGGGCTTGTACGCGCAGGATAGCTGGCGCATTTCTCGCAGTCTGACCTTCAACTACGGACTGCGCTGGGATCGCATCGAGCCGTGGTACGAAAAGTACAATCAGATCGCTACCTTCGTTCCCGGTGAGCAGTCCGTGGTATTCCCAGGCGCGCCTGCGGGCATCGTGTATCCCACCGACCCGGGAATTCCTCGCACTATAGCACCCCCGGGAAATCGCGATTTCGCGCCGCGCATCGGTCTGGCGTATGCGCCCAGCGATTCCGGCGATGGCCTGCTGGCAAGAATTCTCGGCGGTCCGGGCAAGACCAGCATTCGTGCCAGCTACGGAATCTTCTACACGGCGATCGAAGCCCTCACCCTCGGCGTAAGCAGCGCCAACGCGCCCTACGGGACTACGTACACCAGCCCGGCTCCACCGGAATTTGCAAATCCATTCGTGACCGCATCGAATGGCCAACCTCTTCCGCAGGTCTTTCCGGTCACTCTGGCGCCCTTAAACTCCAGCGCCAGCCATCCGGACCCGAACGTCGATTTCTCGCAGTTCGAGCCAATCACGGGCCTTCCGAACTACCTCTCGACCAACCGCATACCCTACACCGAGGAATACATGCTCTCGCTCGAGCGTGGATTCGGCGCCAACACCGTGCTCAATTTCAATTACGTGGGCACGCAGGGGCACCGTCTCCTGGTCATCGAGGAAGCCAACCCGGGCAATCCCGCGCTGTGCTTGTTCTTGAGCAACCCCGCGAATTTGGCCGCTGGGCAAACGCCGTGTGGACCGTTCGGCGAAGACTCGAGGTATATCGGAGCCAACGGCACGGTGTATAACGGCACGCGCGGTCCGCTGGGCGCGAACTTCGGCAGCAACGCGAATCAAGCCACCATCGGCAACTCCGATTACAACGCGTTGCAAATTACCTTGCGGCACACGAGCAAAAGTCTCACCGTCCTGGCGGGATATACCTTCAGCAAATCTCTGGACCAATCTTCGAACGTCGGTGAAGCGGTCAATCCGCTTGATCCTTCACTCAGCCGCGCGCTCTCTTCGTTCAACGTCACGCACAATTTTGTGGTCAGCTACAGCTACCAGCTGCCATTCGAACGGCTATTTCGCGCCAGCAATCGCTGGACCGAGGGCTGGGAACTTTCCGGGATTACCCGTTTCAGCTCCGGATTCCCGGTTACCTTGGTCAACTTCGGCGACAATTCCTTGCTCGGCTCCGAGCCCAACGGCATCAACAACTTCGGCGTCGACGAGCCGGACTACGCGGGCGGAGCCCTGCATCTAAATTCCAATCCTCGCAACGGCCAGCCTTATTTCGATATTGCGCAATTCAGCCAGAACGCCCTCGGCACGCCGGGCACCGCACAACGCCGTTTCTTCTTTGGGCCGGGATCGAACAACTTCGATATGGCTTTGCTCAAGAATGTGCGCCTGACCGAAGCGAAGTCCCTGCAGTTGCGCCTCGAAGCCTTCAACGTCTTCAATCACGCGCAATTCTTCGGCCCGCAAGCCGTTGACGGCAACATCGCCAGCCAGACCTTTGGTGAGGTCATCAACGCCGCGCCGCCGCGCATTTTGCAGTTGGGCGTTAAATTCCTCTTTTAGATAACCCACGCCGCGAGGGTGGGTTCCGGTTTTCGGAGCCACCCTTTCGGACACCTTAGCAAAGAACAATTCCTCAGGGGCTAAAAGCCCCATTCTTGCTTGACCATTAAATGTCGGAGCTGAAGCTCCGACCCCCAAAGGACTAACCCAAAGGACCGCCTCACGGGTCCGCCTTACGGCTTCACCCTCGCTACATCCTCCTTCGCTCCATCCGTCTAATATCGAAAAACTCGGGGGTGCGCATAAGAACAATTCGTGCGTACTTTTCTTGACGCTCTTGCTTTGAGGCAGTTAGTGTAGTTGCACATATAGGTGGGTAGTGGTGTTCGTGGTGCAACTGTCTGCCGGCGTCCTGAGGGATTTTGATCAGTTCCACAGTTCTCGTACATGGGCTCGAAGATGGGTTTGAATTTGCCGAATTGATGATGAAGGAGGGGTGATTATGAGTGCAATCCGCAGCTTGCGCGCGGCGGCGCTGGTGTGTCTTGTCGCGTTACTTTTTGTGTTCGGCGCTGCCACCAATGCGCAAACCTTTCGCGGCACGATTCTTGGCACGGTGACGGATTCTTCCGGCGCGGCCGTCTCAGCCGCCACGGTCACGGTGAAAAACACCGGCACCGGTCTGACTCGCACGGTTTCTACCGCGGAAGACGGCAGCTACGCGGTGCCGGAATTGCCCATCGGCACCTACACCGTCACGGTGACCCTCACCGGATTTAAGAGCGGTGTGGTCACGGGTCTCGCCGTGGACGTTTCCAGCCAGGTGCGCGCGGATTTTGCGCTGCAGGCCGGTGACATTGCCCAGAAAATTGAAGTCCAGGGCGATACTTTGCCCCAAGTGGATACCACGGAAAATACTCTCGGCGGCATCATCGAATCGCGCGTGGTCACCAATCTTCCCGTCAACGGCCGCGATTACCAGAAATTAATCTTTCTCGTTCCCGGCGTAACCGGTTCCCCGGACCAGATCACCGATTCCCCCGGCTCCTACGGCACGTTCTCCGTTAATGGAGCACGCGGCCGTTCGAACAACTTCCTGCTCGACGGCACGGACATGAACGACGGCTATCGCAACGATCCGGCCATCAACGAAGCGGGCGTCTTCGGCACCCCAGCCACGATTCTTCCGCTCGAGGCCATCGCTGAATTGCGCGTGCTCTCGAATTTCGAAGCCGAATATGGCCGCAGCGCCGGCGCGGTCATCAACATTGTTACCAAGAGCGGCACCAACGCCATCCACGGTTCCGGGTTCGATTTTTTTCGCAACACCGATCTGAATGCGCGCAACTATTTTAATTCCACAGTCAATCAGGACACCGGCGGCCCCAATCCCCAGGATCCCTTCCACGACAATCAGTTTGGTGGGGCGCTGGGCGGACCCATCGTCAAGGATAAGACCTTTTTCTACGTGGACTATGAAGGCGTGCGAGAGGCGGGCGCGGAGAGCCTGCTGGCCTGCGTGCCTACGACGGTCGATATTGCCAATGCCACTGCGGCAATCGGCGGAACGGTCAATCCGGTCATCGCGAGTCTTCTCAGCTCCGGCAAAGCCTGGCCCACGCCAAATATCGGCGGTTCTTGTATCACCGCGCCAGGGGACCTCGTATCGCAAACCTTCAACGCCGATAACACCTCGCTCTCGACAAGGTTTTCCAACCGTGTAGACAGCGCTATCGTCAAGATCGACGACCAGGTGAACGCCACCAACCTGTTGACCGGCCGCTACTACATCGGTGACAGCACGCAGCTCTTTCCCTTGGCCTTGACGGGCGGCGGCTCCGTGCCGAATTACGATACGTTGACGCCTACCCGCGTCCAGCTCATCGCCGTGTCTTTCGTGAGCACCATTTCGCCGTCGGCAACCAGCGAGGTGCGTGTGGGCTGGAACCGCTTTGCGGAAGGATTTTTCCCGCAGGATCGCAGTTTTAATCCCTCCAGCATCGGCTTGGATAACACGTCGTTTAGCAGCTCGGGCTTGGATCCCTACAACTTTGGGTTGCCGGTGGTTGAAGTTGGACCGTTTGCGCAGCTCGGTTCTTCGGAGAGCGTTCCCCGGCAGCGCGTCGATACCAACTGGCACTATATCGACAACATCTCCTGGAAACACGGAAAGCACGACATCAAATTCGGTTACGAATTTCGCCGCACCTCGATATCTCAAATATTCAACGAACAGGCCCGCGGCTCGCTGGAATTCAACTCACTGGATAGTTTCCTCGAGGGAATACCGGATGGCGGCGGCTCACAAGTCTCCGGAAACACCAACCGCAACAGCTTTGAGAATTCCCACGCCGCGTACTTCCAGGACAGTTACCGCTGGAAGCGAAACTTTACTTTCAACTTTGGATTGCGCTACGACTATTTCGGCATCGTGCAGGATAAGCAGGGGAATTTTACCAACATCGATCCGAACACTGGGGCGCTCATCCTGGTCGGCGAGGGGCGCTTGTACCAGCCGGACTACAATAATTGGGCGCCGCGCGTCAGCGTGGCTTGGGACGTCAGCGGCGACGGCAAGACCGTGGTGCGCGCCGGCTACGGCATCTTCTACGATGCTCTGTCGCAAGACGTGTTTGAAGGCCATTTGCCGTTCAATAGCGGCTTCGATCCTGGTCCGGAGTACAACGGCTTCGGGCCGAATCCCATCTCGACGGCCAACGTCACCGGGAGTACGATTACCGCGGGCGTTCCGATTTACAACTTCTCTTCTCCACTCCCCGACGCGTTTGGCGTGGACCAGAACCTTCGCACGCCGTACATTCAGAACTTCAATTTGAATTTGCAGCGGCAGTTGACCCGCAAAATGGTTCTGCAGGTTGGCTACGTCGGTTCGACCGGTCATAAACTGCTGCGTTTCCGCGATGTCAATCAGCCTTCGCTGTCCACCATCCAGCAATTTGATTACGAAGCCGCGAGCATCGCGGACGATCCCACGCCCTTCGATCCGGTGACCAATCCGAACGTGCCCGGCTGTGGCTGCACGCCCCGGCCTTTTGGCAGCTCTCCGTATAACTTCGTCAACTATGAGGAAGGCTCGGCCAACTCCAGTTACAATTCGCTGCAAGCCAGTTGGCGCATTAACGATTGGCATGGCTTGACCTCTACCGTGAATTACACTTGGTCGCATTCCATCGATGACGCGAGCGACAGCGACGATTACGTGCCTAATGCCTCGCAGCCGGACAACAGCCAGGGGACCGGCGCTGGCAACCGCGGCAATTCCAACTTTGACGTGCGCAATCGTTTTACCTGGAATTTCATTTACCAGTTTCCGGACCGCAAAGGCCAATGGAAGCGCTTGACCGATGGCTGGGGAGTGAATGGCATCGTCACCGCGCAATCCGGCCAGCCGTTCCAGCTGAATTACGACTTCGAGGACGATTACAACGGCTCGGGGGAGTTTTTCGGACGTCCCGATGTCGTCGGCCCGGTCGTTTACAATCAAGGTGACCCCAACAACTACCTGAACCTCACCTCGTTTGCCGTGCCTTGCACCTTGGCGATAGGGACCGGTGCCGGCAATTGCCAGTTGATCAATCCCGCGACGGGAGCGGTCTGCACCGCGCAAGGCATTGGACCGAACTGCATCAATTCCCAGCACTTTGGCAGTGAAGGCCGCAACTCCCTGATCGGTCCGCACTTCCGCCAGTTCGATTTTTCTATATTCAAAGATACGGCGATCACGGAAAAATTGAAGCTGCAGCTGCGTTTTGAAGCCTACAACCTGTTTAACCATCCCAACTTCGCCAATCCCTATTTGCCGAACTTCATTGCCGACGCGGCACCCAACGGTATCAATCCGAACGGCACCAGCGCCGGCGCCCTGGCCTTAACCACCACCGGCGACGTGGGCATTGGCTACCCCGTCCTCGGCAGTGGCGGTCCACGCAGCCTGCAGATTGCCGCCAAATTCGTGTTCTAGACCGCTCGTTCCATAGAGTGAATCACCAACGGCCCTGCGCACCCGCAGGGCCGTTCCTTTGCGATTCGGTCTATTCCTGCGGTGCTCCCCGCCGCTGTAGGGGCGCAGCATGCTGCGCCCAAGCTTGCCCAGCCGTAAGCCCTCGCGCAGAAACCGGCGCATTTCTGGTACAGTGCTGGCGGCCCGAACTGCAACTCGGCTGCCACTTCAAAGCAACGCCTTGGCGCACAAGGCTTTAACCGTGCCCAGGGCGGCCTGGGGCTCGTAAGCTTTTGTAGGCGTCGTGCGTATTACGTTATGGAAACGCTGAGACCAGGCCGGATGAGTGCTCCCGGAACAATGGAAACCACGGACGCGGTGGCCAAGGCACGGGCGGGTGATCCCGAGGCCTGGGGTCGGCTGTACCACGATTACGCGCCGGCGATTTTCCGCTTCTGCCGGAGGGCGCTGCCGACGCGAGAGGATGCCGAAGACGCCACCATGGAAGTTTTTATGAAATTGCGCGGTAAGTTGCATCAATACGACGAGAGCCGTTCGTTCTCCGCCTGGTTATATAAGATCGCAGCCAATCATTGCTGGGATACGCTGCGGCGGCGGAAGATTCGCCAGGACAAGGAAACCGAAGACTTGGACACCGTGCCACTCGAGCATCCGGACGCCAGCCAGCTTGAAAAATTGATCGAGCAGCGCACCAGCGAAGAGGTGCGAAAAGCCTTGGCCAAAGTCGGGCCCCGCGCGCGCATGGCCCTGGTGATGAGGTATTACTCCGATATGAGCTACGACGAGATTGCTGACGAGTTGGGCGTGCGCCGCGCGTTTGTGGGCGTGGTGCTGCTCCGCGCACGGCATGAGCTGCGGCAGGCGCTGGAAGGCAGCGCTGCGCTCGTTGCGGGAGGCGCTCAGTGAGCGAAGGAAGTACCACCAAAGGTTTGCACAGCGAGCATCTCGACGAGATGACTTGCCTCCTGTACATCGAGCGGCAACTGGACCGCGCGCGCGGCCTCGAAGTTTCCGCCCACACCCAGGAATGCGTGCAATGCCGCACGCTGCTGCGGGCGCTCGAGCGCGAATCTCGCCTTCTCACCCGCGCCTTGTTCGAGGAGGATGAGCCGCTGCCCGCGCGTCTCGCGCAATTTCAAGAGCGGGCGCGGAAATCCATGCAGTGGGTTTGGGGCATTGTAATCGGACTCGCGGCCACCGGCGTATACGCACTGTATACCTCGTACGTGGCTCCGTGGCAGCAGCAGCTCGAGCAAGCGGGCTTCGGCGGAACCAATCTGCTGGGCCTGCTCATTTTTCAAGGTGCGTTCTGGAAAGGGTGGCAGTCGATGGTGACATTACTCGAGGTGCTGGCGGTCCTTACGCTGGTGGGCTTTGCCATGGTCATTCTGCGGCGGCGCGGCCGTCGCGGCTACGGCTTAGCCATGCTGCTCGCGGCCGCTTTGGGTGGCGCAGCGTTCGCTGGTCCGGCCTCGGCCACGGAGTTTCGCAAGGGCCAGCCCACCGAGACGGTCAACCGGGACGAAGTGATCCACGGCGATCTCTTCATCACCGCGGACCGCGTTCGCGTGGACGGCACCGTGGAGGGTGACGTATTTATCTTTTCCCAGAACGCCGAAGTAGACGGACACGTGAAAGGCGACGTATTCGTCTTCGCGCACACCGCGCGGATCACTGGGCGGGTCGACGGCAACGTTCGCGCCGCTAGCAATACGCTGACCATCACCGGCACCGTCGACAAAAACGTTTTGACCGTCGCCGATTCTTTCGAGCTCGATTCTGCTGCCAAGGTCGGCGGCTCTCTAACCGGATTTTCGAACGGCCCTTCGCTTGACGGTTCCATTGGCCGCGACGTGCTGCTAATGGGTAACTCCCCTTCGATCAACGGCGTGATCAAGGGCTCCCTGGATGTTCGCGGGGATTCTTTGACCGTAGGTCCCAAAGCCGAAGTCGCCGGCCACATAAAATATACCGGAACCAAAGAAGCGGAAGTATCTTCGCAAGCCAAACTGGCCTCCCCCGTGGAATTCAAGAAGCCGGAACATGAGACGCAAAACACCGCGTCGCACTTTTTGTGGCAGGGAATTTGGGCTGCCGCGCTGATTTTGTTCGGCTTAGTGGTGTTTCTGCTCCTGCCGGACTTCTCGCGGGAATCGGTAGCTAACACCGAGCGTTACGGTGCCGCGTTTGGCTTGGGCGTGCTCGTGCTCTTTGGCGTACCCATCGCGGCCATCATTGCCTGCATCACGGTGGTTGGTTTGTTCATCGGAGTAGCCACGCTGTTCATTTGGTACGCCGCCTTGTACGTGGCCATGATCGTCATCGGTGGTCTGGTAGGCCAATGGCTC
>Ga0209447_10000486_pt1 | contig 10950 bp, 9 predicted proteins | sample BogFormECP04_OM3_FD_188243 | JGI IMG/M metagenome (GOLD analysis project Ga0209447, IMG submission 188243) | Bog forest soil microbial communities from Calvert Island, British Columbia, Canada - ECP04_OM3 (SPAdes) (version 2) | ecosystem: Environmental > Aquatic > Freshwater > Wetlands > Bog ... | reverse complement strand
AATATTCATTCATGCGCTGAAAACCGAAGCCATCGTCGGCATATTCGACTGGGAAAGGCAGGTCAAGCAGACCGTCCTCATAGACCTCGAGTTAAGCGCCGACATACGCAAGGCTGCGCTGTCCGACTCCATCGACGACACCCTCAACTACAAGCGCGTAGCAAAGCGCGTACTGGCATTCGTCGCAGCCTCGCAGTTTCACTTGGTGGAAACCCTCGCCGAGCACTTGGCGATGCTGATGCTCGAGGAGTTCGGCGTCGCGTGGGTTGGTATCTCACTTAGTAAACCGGGTGCGATCCGCAGCTCGCGGGATGTGGGAGTCGTGTTGGAGCGCGACCGCGAGGACTTGAAGAAATGGCGCGAGCACACCAAGCCCGCGGCGTAAATACGCGGACGGTCACGTCAAATACTTCGGCCGCCATCCACGGCGATGATCTGGCCGGTGATGTACGGCGCATCTTTGGCCAGAAACAGCGCGGTGCGCGCGACGTCGCGCGCGGTGCCGTGGCGTTTGAGGGCAGTCTTGTCGATTATTTCGCGCTTCAGTGCATCATCCATGTCGCCCTCCGGCCAAAGCACCGGCCCGGGCGCGATGCCGTTGACGCGAATCTCGGGCCCCAGTTCGCGCGCCAGCGCGCGCGTCAACATCAGGAGTCCCGCCTTGGCTACGCTGTAGACCGCATGTGCCTTCAGCGGCCGCAGAGCGTGGATGTCGATCATATTGATGATGAGGCCGCGCGAGGCGCGCAGACTGGGAGCGGCCGCCTGCGCGAGAAACAGCGGGGCCTTCAAGTTGCTGCCCATCAGGTCGTCCCACTGCGGCACCGAGATCTGACCGACCGGCGTCGGGTAGAAACTCGACGCGTTGTTGATCAGTATGTCCAGACGACCGAATTCCAGCAGCGCGGCCGCCACCAATTTATCGGGAGCTTCAGCATTTCCGAGGTGGGCCGCCTGAATCGCAGCCGAATGCGCGCGCAATTTGTTGAATTCATCCGCCAACGCGATGGCCGCAGCGGCCGACGACCGATAATGGATGAATATGTTGGCGCCGGCTGCATGCAGAGTGCGCGCAATCTCGGCGCCGATCCGACGCGCGCCGCCGGTGATCAATACCACCTGATCGCGCAATGCAGATTCCTTGAGCGTGGACGCCATGCACGGCAACGATACCCCAACAGCTAACCTGCGTGAACTCAAGCTCGACGAGGCCGCCGCAGAGCAGGGGCGAAAAGCGCGCGAGAATTTGCTGCAGCAGATCGACGCGGCGGGCGGCTGGTTGAGCTTCGAGCGATTCATGGACCTTGCGTTGTACGCGCCGCTGCTCGGCTACTACAGCGGCGGCGCGCAAAAATTTGGGGCTGGCGGCGATTTCACAACCGCTCCGGAAATCTCGAGTTTGTTCGGCGCGTGCGTGGCCGTGCAGTGCGAGGAAATATTGGGACGGTTGAACGCGGCTTCGATCCTGGAAATAGGCGCAGGCAGCGGGCGCCTGGCGGCAGATGTCCTGGGAAGACTCGAGTCATTGCGCAGACTGCCCGAGCACTACTGGATTCTTGAAATCAGCGCCGACCTGCGCCACCGTCAGCGCGAGTACCTGGCGCGGCATCGGCCGCATTTGCTGGAGCGCGTCCATTGGCTCGATCGGCCGCCCGCGGAGCCCTTCGACGGCGTCATCCTCGCCAACGAAGTTCTGGATGCACTACCGGTGGTGCGCTTTCGCTGGCACGCGGACGCGGACGCGGTCGAGGAACTTGGTGTGGTTCACAGCGACGGGCACTTCGCATGGCGCGGCCGGCCGGCCGGCGCGGCGATGGCGGAAAAATGCCGCATGTTGTCGCGGGCCGGCGGCGACTGGGAAGACGGCTATGTATCCGAGTACTGCCCGCGCCTGGCCGCGTGGACTCGGGCCGTCACCCGCTCGCTGCGCAACGGCGCTGCGCTGTGGTTCGACTACGGTCTGCCGCGCGCGCAGTACTATCTGCCGGAACGGCACGACGGCACGCTGCTGTGTCATTTCCGTCATCGCGCCCACGGCGACCCATTTCTATGGGTCGGATTGCAGGACATCACCGCATGGGTGGATTTCACGCTGCTGGCGGAGGCCTCCCGTGAGTGCGGATTTCAGCTGGCCGGCTTCACGACCCAGTCGCACTTTCTGGCGGGCACGGGCATTGACCGCGAAATGCAGTTCATCGCTGCAGATGACGCGCATCAAGTTGCGCGCCTTGCCAATCAAGCGCGGCAACTGCTGCTGCCAGGGGAAATGGGCGAGAGCTTCAAGGCCATGGCATGGCTGCGCGGAATGAATGAACCATTGCGCGGCTTCGAGCTCAACGACTTGAGGCACACGCTGTAAGGAGAGGTGAATGGTGAGAATCGCCGTGCTCGATGACTACCAGGGCGTTGCGCTCAAACTTGCCGATTGGAGCGCTGTTGCAAAGCGCGCGCACATCGATGTGTTTTGCGACCATCTGGCCGATGCGGACCTGCTGGTCAAGCGGCTGCTTCCCTACGAAATAGTTTGCGTGATGCGCGAACGCACGCCGCTGCGCCGCGAGCTCATCGAGCGGTTGCCGAATTTGAAATTGATCGCCTCGACCGCACCGCGCAACGCGTCGATAGACATGAGTGCAGCGGCGGAACGCGGCGTTACGGTGCGCCACACCGGTTATTTTTCCAGTCCGACGGTCGAACTGACGTGGGCGCTCATTTTGGCGAGCGCGCGTCACATCACCACCGAAGCCGCAGCAGTGCGCGCGGGCGCCTGGCAGCTGTGCTTGGGCGACGACATGGCCCAAAAAACACTGGGGATCATCGGTCTTGGCAACATAGGCTCCAAGGTCGCCAAGGTGGGACTGGCATTTGGAATGCATATCATCGCGTGGAGTCAAAATCTTAAGCCCGAGGTGGCTGCGGCCGCGGGTGCGACGCTGGTGTCCAAGCAGGAATTGCTGCGCCAGGCGGACATCGTTTCGATACACCTGGTCTTGAGCGAGCGCACCACCGGGCTCATCGGCGCACCCGAGCTCAAGCTGATGAAGCCCACTGCTCGCTTGGTCAACACCTCGCGCGGCGCCATCGTGCAGGAGGCGCCGCTGGTCGAGGCGCTGACTTCCGGTCAAATCGCCGGCGCCGCCATCGACACTTACGATGTCGAACCGCTGCCGCTCGATCATCCCTTTCGGAACGTAGCCAACCTGCTTGCGACGCCTCACATCGGCTATGTGTCGCATGGATTGTACGAGCGGTTTTATCGCGATACGGTGGCCAACATCCTCGCGTGGCTCGATGGCGGCGTTTAGCCCTTGGCGCCCAACTCGGGACGCACGGCCTTAGGCGCCTGCCTTAAGCGTTGCCGCGATCGCCTGCAGGCGCCGCTCGTGCAGGCGCCTTGCTATCTGGACTCCCGACTGCTGCGCGATTTCTTCCGGCGTCGGCTTGATCGCCGCCGCCGCATCTCGCGCCGCCTGCAGATAATTTCGCTGCGGATAGGGGTTGGCCTCCAAGCCTAGACGCCCGCGCGAATCCGCTTCGCATGCCAGCAGCGCGTGCGCGAAGCGTTCCGGGCGTCTGAATGCGTCGCTCTTCTCCAGCATCTCGAGTATGGTCTTGGGCTTGAGCTCGAATGCCCGATGCGCATTGCCGTGGTAGCGCGCCACGATGATGCCGAGTTCGCGATAATCGGTGGGCAACCGCAGGCGCGCGCACAGCGACTCGATGAGCGCGACGCTGCGCTCCTCGTGTCCCGCATGCGAGGGCCATTTTTCCCTGGGCGTTGTGCCTTTGCCGAGATCGTGCACCAGCGCGGCGAAGCGCACCCTGGCATCGGAACTCAAACCCGCGGCTTGATCGACAACCATCAATGTGTGCACGCCGGTGTCGATTTCCGGGTGCCACTGCGCGGGTTGCGGCACACCAAACAGCGCATCGATCTCCGGATAAACCGCCTGCAATGCGCCGCATTCGCGCAGCACCTGGAAAAACTTCGCCGGCCCCGGTTCACGCAGCGCCTTCTCGGTTTCCTGCCAAACGCGCTCAGGGATCAATGCATCGGCCTCGCCGCGCTCGACCATGGCGCGCATCAGCGCCATTGTTTCCGGCGCAACGCCAAAGCCGAGCGGCGCAAAGCGCGCGGCGAACCGCGCCACCCGCAGAATGCGAACCGGATCCTCGACGAAGGCGGGTGACACATGGCGCAGTATCCGGGCCTCAAGGTCGCGCTGACCACCATGAGGATCGAGTAGTAAGCCGTCGCTGGCCTGTGCAATTGCGTTGATGGTCAGATCACGGCGCGCCAAATCCTCCTCGAGCGTCACGCCGGGCCCGAACTCGACCGCAAAGCCGCGATATCCGGGCGACACCTTCCGCTCGAGACGTGCCAGCGCATATTCTTCATGCGTCTCGGGATGCAGGAACACGGGAAAGTCCCGGCCCACCTCGCGAAATTTTTGGCGCAGCAGCTCGTCTCGTGTCCCGCCGACGACGACCCAGTCGCGTTCCTTGACGGGCAACCCGAGTAGCGTGTCCCGAACGGCGCCGCCAACCAGATACACTTGCATGGGTGAATATTAACAGCATAGCCGCCGCAATCCGTGTGGCCGCGGTCGCGGCACTGATAGCCTCCGCAAGCGGCGGCTGCTATTTAGTGCAAAGCGCCCAAGGCCACTTGGCGCTCATGTCCAAGCGTGAGCCGATCAGCGGCGTCATCGACAAGCCAACCACATCGGCAGCGCTGCGCACACAGCTCGAGGCAGTCACTTCGATTCGCGATTTCGCCAGCCGCGATTTGGGGTTGCCCGACAACGGCAGTTACAGAAGCTACGCGGACGTTGGCCGACCGTATGTGGTGTGGAATGTGGTGGCCGCGCCGGAATTTTCCGTCGACCCCAAGCATTGGTGTTATCCCTTCGTCGGCTGCGTAGCCTATCGGGGTTATTTTGCCGAATACAAGGCGCACAAGTTTGCCGCCGGATTGCGCGCCAAGGGGCTGGATGTTTTTGTCGGCGGTGTGGCGGCATATTCCACTCTGGGGCACTTCGATGATCCCCTCCTCAATACCATGATGGGCTGGAACGATGTGGAGCTGGCATCGATCATTTTTCACGAGCTCACGCACCAGTTGCTGTACGTGCCGAACGATGCATCATTCAACGAGGCGCTGGCAACCACGGTGGCGGACGAAGGCGTGCGGCGCTGGTTGAAACAACAGGGCCGCGACCGCGACCTGGCCGACTATCTATTGGAGCAGCAGCGCTACCTTGAAGTGATTGCACTGTTCAACGCAACCCGCACGCAACTGCGCGCCGTGTATGCCGAAAAGCTGCCGCCTGCCGCGCTGCGCGAGGAAAAGCGCGCCGCATTCGCCGCCCTGCGAGCGTCCTATTCCGTCCTCAAGACGAGCTGGGGCGGTCATGCGCCGTTCGATGCCTGGTTCGCAGGAGATATCAACAACGCCCATCTGGCCTCGCTCGCCACGTACTACACCTGTGTGCCGGGGTTCGAGCGCGAATTGCGCGAGGCGGGCGGCGATCTGCCCGCCTTTTACCGTCGGGTGCGCGGGCTTGCGAAGCTTGCGCAAACGCAGCGCGATGCTCTGGTGTGCGGCAAGTCGGAAGATTAAACTGCGCTGCCGACCGACTGTTAAGGAAAACTTAAGGTGTCAACCGCCTACAATCGAATGCCTTTGGGATCCTTGCGCGTCTTCGAAGCGGTGGCGGCGCATTTGAGTTTTACCGCCGCAGCGGATGCGCTCAGTGTCACACCGGCGGCGGTGAGCCAACAGATCAAGGCTCTGGAAGGCTATATCCAGGTGCCGCTGTTTCGGCGCAACGGCCGGCGGGTGGAGATCACCGAGGAAGGCCTTGAGTTGCTGCCCGCAGTGAGAGCCGGGCTGGAAAAGCTCGAGTCCGCCTTACAGCAAATGAAGCATCACGGCCGCGCGGGTCCGCTGCAGATAAGCCTGTTGTCCTCGTTCCTGCAGATTTGGCTGCTGCCGCGCATCCGCTCCTTTCGACGCAAGTTCCCGGACATCGAGCTGCGCTTTCATACCTCGCGCGACCTGGTGGATTTTTCGCGCAGTTCCAATCACATCGCCATCCGCTTCGGCCGCGGCGACTACCCGAACGTGCATTGCGAAAAGCTGCTCGATGATTGGTTGGTGCCGGTGGCGCGCCCGGAACTGATCAAGCAATATGGGATGATCGAGCGCGGCATGGACTTGAGCAAAATTCCGCTGCTCGAAAGCGGCGATGTGCCGTGGCGCGTCTGGGCGCAAATCGGCGAGCAGCAAGTGTGGTGCAGCAGTGCGCCGAGCATCGAAGACTCGGCGGGCTTGCTGACGGCGGCGGAAGAAGGCTTAGGCTACGCGCTCGGGCGCTGGACGCTGGTCACCGGCGCGCTGCAAAAAGGTACGCTGCGTCTTGCCGGCAAGCGCGCCATGCCGTACGGCTCGGCCTATTATTTCGTCTGTCCGAAGAGCTTCCTGGCGCTGCCCAAAGTGGCGCAGTTTCGCGACTGGATCTTCGCCGCCGCGGCGGCGTTCCCGAGCCCCGACGTCAAGGATGCGTGACGATAGAGGCGTTAGACCCTCGATCGACCCGCGGCGCGCCCGGCCGCGGCGCGATTTTGGCTCAGGCGAGCATTGTCTTCTTGGCTGCCCAGGTAGTAGCGGGCCGAAGCTGCCATCGATTGCGGCTTGATTCCCAGCTTTGCGAAGCCGTCTTCGCTGCAGACGCTGTCGACCTTGAGGGAGCGGTAGTTGTCGCTGGAGAACGGACGACCGGGCACGAAGTCCGAGAGCCACGCTTGCATGCGAGCGGCAAAATCCGGCAGCGGGATGATCCAGCGGTGTCGGCCCGTCAGTTTCGCCACCAACTCGACGATCTCGCGCAGGCTGTAGATCTTGGGGCCGCCGAGCTCGTACGTCCGGCGGCTCGATGCACCGCCATGCAGCGTGCGCAGCAACGCATCGACCACGTCATCCACAAACACCGGCTGCAGGCGCGCGTTCGGCCTTGCGAGAGGAAAGATCACGGGAATCGCGGCCAGCAATCGCGCAAAGCGATTTAGAAAGGCGTCGCCGGGGCCGAACATCACCGACGGCCGGAAAATGGTCCAATCCAGGGCGCCGGTGTGCTCGCGAATCAGCTTTTCCGCTTCGCCTTTGGTGCGCAAGTAAAAGCTCGGCGCATCGACGGCGGCCTTCAAGGCCGAGACCTGCAGAAGACGCGTGACGCCCGCGGAACGCGCGGCTTGCAGGATGTTCTGCGCAAGCTGCGTGTGGGCGCGGCGGAAGCCCGCCCCGCCGAAGCCGCGCTCGTTGAGAATGCCTATGAGATTGATCACGACGTCCCGGCCGCGGAAGCGCTCGCTGAGCTGCGCTTCCTGATAGACATCGCAGTTCTGCAACGACAGTCCGGGCAGCACCAGCAGGTGTTTGTGCTGCTCCGCGTCGCGCGTCAGTACGGTCACCTGGTGACCGTCCTTGATCAAGCGAGCCGCCAGCCGGGTTCCCAAGAATCCGGTGCCGCCGAGAACCACTATGGACAGGTTGCGCACAGTTCAACGAATGGGGATTAATAGAGTGTCGGTTCCGCGACGTACTTTGAGCACCAGCACGGAGGCGCCCTTGGCCGCGTCGCGAAACGACTTCAGATTCGTGACCGGAGTTCGCCCCACGCCGACGATTACGTCGTTGGCGCGAATTCCCGATTGGGCTGCCGGACTGCCGTCTTGAACCGATTTGACGAGAACGCCGCCGCCATCTGCGGACTCCGCGAATTCGGCGCCGTCCAGTCCTTTGTTGATTTCGGCGGCGCTGGCGGATTCCTGATCGCCGCGCTCGGCTATCAATGCGCTGACCTTGTGCGGTTTGCCATCACGCAGCAGGCCAATTTCCACCTTGTCCCCGACGTGCAGCAGGCCGATGGCATTGCGCAGTTCGCCGGAGTTCTTCATGGTAATGCCGTTGAGCGAAACAATGATGTCGCCGGTCTTGATGCCGGCGCGCTCAGCCGCTGAACCTTGCGCCACTCCGGCCACCAAGGCACCCGCCGTTTCGCTGAGGCCGAGTTCCTTGGCGATTTCGGGGGTCACGTTGTAAAGCTGAACGCCGAGAACCCCGCGCTTGACCTGCCCGTATTTTATGAGCTGGTCCATGCTGCTCTTGACCATATTGACGGGGATCGCAAAGCCGATGCCGATGTTGCTGCCGGTTCCGGTCAGGATGGCGGAGTTGATGCCGACCAACTCGCCGCGCAAGTTCACCAGCGCGCCACCCGAATTGCCGGGATTGATCGAGGCATCGGTTTGAATGAAATCCTCGTAGCCGTCCGGACTGATGCCGTTGCGTCCCAGCGCGCTGACAATGCCGGCGGTCACCGTGTTCTGCAGGGCAAAGGGGTTGCCGATGGCGACGACATAGTCGCCGACCTCCAGTTTGGCCGAATCTCCCAGGTTAATGGCCACCAAATTCGGCTGTTTTGCCTGTAAAACCGCGACATCCGCGCCTTCGTCGCTGCCGATGACTTTGGCCGTAAACGTGCGATTGTCGAGCAATGTAATGGTGATCTCGCTGGCATTCTCGACCACGTGATGATTGGTGATGATGTAGCCGTTCTTGGCGTCGACAATGACGCCGGAGCCTGCGCTTCTGAATTGCCGCTCGTGCGGCCTGGCATCGGGCGGTGTGTCGAAGAAGCGGCGAAAGAATGGGTCATCGAGCAGCGGATTGCGCCCGGGCTGTTCCTTGATGGTCCCGCGGGTGGCGATATTCACAACCGAAGGGGAAACTCGCTTGACCATGGGAGCGAGCGATGGCATCGGCGCCGCGTCGCCAGGGGGTGATGCCGGGGGCGAGCCGGCGTATGCCGGCGCACCGCCACTGGAAGCGGCGAACGCCGCGGCGAGCGCCGCGGCTGCCAAACTAAGACGCAGATTCATGCGCGCTCCAGATCCCTTGTTCAGTTGCCGGCATCAAGGCCGGACTTCCGTCCGGCCCCGTTGCCGTATCGACGACGATATTACACGCATGAACGCGCCGAGCGGTTCCTGTTAGGCAGCTTCCACCTGGATCTTATGCGGCTGCACCTGCGCCAACTTCGGAATCGCGACCTCCAGAACGCCATTGGCGACCTTCGCCTTGATGTTCTGCGCATCCGCAGTTTCCGGCAGGCTGAAGCGGCGTTGGAATTCGCCGCTGATGCGCTCGACCCGGCGGAAACCCTCACGCGACTCCTTGCGGGACTCCTCGCGTTGACCGCGAATGGTCAGCACGCCCTGATCGGAGGTGATTTCCACCGCTTTGGGATCCACACCCGGCAGATCAACGTGCAGCACGAATTGGTTTGCTTCTTCAATGATATCAACCGGCGGCAACCAGGCGCCGGAATCCGCGGCCGTGGTCAACGGCGCGCCGAACAAACGATCGACTTCCTTCTGGAGCCGGCTGACGAGTGCCCAAGGCTCATAACGTACGACGGTCATTTCTTAAACTCCTAATAAAAAGAATAAAAATTTGAATTGAAAATCCTTTGAATCGAGATTCACGCGCGTGACCTACAAAATTGGGTCTCGCGATCACATTTCAACTCGCGCGCAAGAGTCAATGGCTTCTTGGCTGCGGAGTGAGCGATTTTGGGCCGCAAGGGGCAGGCTTAGGCGAGCGGCAAACTGTGACGCAGTTCAAAGTCAATGGAACATAATGTGGATAACGTGTGTAAACACAATATCTAGTGATTCGGGATTTTTCCTCTTGACCGACGTCATAAATAGTGTAATCAGCTAATTTCTCTCGATATTTTTGTATACCATTGATAAATAAGAATTTTTTATATGCAAAAAACTATGAAAAATGTCTTGACGCTGATCGCCATCGCGCCGTACGCTCTTGCACCAAACACAAGATATTGTGGTCTGAAGTTCACTCAAGGCCCATCGGGCCTTACGTTAAGTCACTAGTATGTTTTTCCGCGCGAACACCGCCATTTGTGTTCAGGTTTCGGCTCGATAATTATAACGGAGCGGCGTAAATACCCATGAATACGGTGGTCAAAATACAGCCCAAAGATGTCGGCAGCATTCCGTATCAAGAAGCATCCTTCGACATCTGGGACAAAAAATACCGTCTGACAGCGAAGGATGGCTCGGCCATCGATCAAACGATGGACGATACCTATAAGCGTGTCGCGCGTGCGCTGGCCGATGTGGAAGTCGGGCATTGCCGCGAGCAGTGGTACGAATCGTTCCTTTGGGCGTTGCGCCACGGTGCGATTCCGGCCGGCCGCGTCACCTCGAACGCCGGCGCGCTGGAGCACAAGCCCGCCACCTCGACGATCAATTGCACCGTTTCCGGGACGATCCGCGATTCCATGGACGATATATTGAATAAGGTGCATGAGGCCGGACTCACGCTCAAGGCCGGCTGCGGAATCGGCTATGAATTTTCGACCTTGAGGCCGCGCGGTGCATACGTGTCGGGTGCAGGCGCCTATACATCCGGTCCTCTGTCGTTCATGGATATCTACGACAAGATGTGCTTTACCGTGTCTTCGGCCGGCGGCCGGCGCGGCGCTCAGATGGGGACCTTCGATATCGGACACCCGGACGCGTTGGAGTTCATTCGCGCCAAGCGCGAAAGCGGCCGGCTTCGGCAATTCAATCTGTCTTTGTTGGTCAGCAACGATTTCATGAAGGCCGTGAAGAGCGACGGCGAATGGCAGCTTGCGTTTCCCGTGGGCCGGCAGGAATACGAGGCCTACCCACCGGGCGAGAAGCCGGATCTTCAGGACACCGCTCATTATCTGTGGCGCGAATGGCCGTATTCGGATGGCTATGTCGCCAATGAGGACGGCTTGGTTGCCTGCAAGATCTACAAGACCCTGCCGGCGCGTCGCGTGTGGGATGTGATCATGTCCTCCACGTACGACTTCGCCGAACCCGGCTTCATTC